>Ga0209542_10008373_pt1 | contig 19342 bp, 16 predicted proteins | sample RifCSPhighO2_01_FD_184028 | JGI IMG/M metagenome (GOLD analysis project Ga0209542, IMG submission 184028) | Soil microbial communities from Rifle, Colorado - Rifle CSP2_plank highO2_0.1 (SPAdes) (version 2) | ecosystem: Environmental > Terrestrial > Deep subsurface > Rock core/Sediment ...
TATTGCTATTTTTTATTTTCTAATTTTTATGATAAATTTATTGCCCCCTAAAGAAAAAAATAAAATTTTAACAGAGATAAAAATAAAAGTGGCGGCGATTCACTGGTTTTTAGTTTTATTTTTTATTTCCTGCTTGCTCGCATTTTTTGTTTTCATTAATTTATATATAAAAATTCAGCTTGATGCCCAAAGGGCGAAGGCAGACCAGATTATGGGGTTTTCTTTTAAGGCAGAGGAGCTTGATTTAGAGAAAAGAATCGCTTTGCTTGATTTTGATGTGGCCGAGATTAATAAATTTTACGAAAACAAAGTTTATTTTTCTGAAATTTTTGATAAAATATCAGCCGTTATGCCAGGAAACATTTATTTTACCAATTTAACCGTTGATAAAAAGAAAGAAGAAATAGTGGTTTCTGTTTCTGGTTTTTCTCCGAGCAGGGAAGGTTTATTGGAGCTGAAAAAAAATATTGACAAAGAAGGAGATTATTTTCAAAATGTTTATTTTCCCCAATCGGATTGGGTTAAGCCGTCTGATATTAATTTTTTTATATCTTTTGGGCTTAAGGAAAAAAACAAGGAATAACAATTTCAGAAAATATGATTTTTTTGAACAAAAAATTTTTAATAATCTCCGTCTGCTCAGCAATTTTAGTTGCTGTTTTAGCTTATTTCGGCGTGTATTTTTTATATAAAACAATAGAAAATAATTCAAAAGAGCTTGCCCGGCTGGAAAAGGAAGTCGTATTAACCGGCAATAAATTAGAGGAAGAAAAAAGAATAAAAGAGGCGTCTGTGATTTTAAGCGAAGGCCAGGCAAAAATAAATGGAGTTTTCGTAGATTCAGAGATTCCCATTGAACTTATCCAATTCCTTGAAAATATCGCGGAGGAAAATAATATATCAATTGATATTTCTCCGATTTCGTTCAAAAAAGAAGAGGGCGCTATATGGATGCCAATGGGTTTTCAAATCAATTTAGCGGGAAGTTTTTCCGGATGCAGGGCGTTTTTACAGAAAGTTGAATACGGACCATATTTATTAGAACCGCAAAATATGAACGCGCAAAAAATAACTAACCGAGAAATTATTCTTAATAAATATCCCGATTTTCCGAAGGATGGAGTGTTGATGAATTTAACAATTAAAGTGTTTTCCAGATAAAATGAAAAAAAAGATAGCCGCTCTTGGAAAATTTTTATTAAAAACTCCATGGCTGGTGGCAAACAATATTTTTATTGCCGGACTTTTTGTTTTTTTTATTGCTTTTATTGTAAGCGGGTTTTTATTTTATAAGCGCATTATCGCAACTGAAGAAGGGGAGAGCGCTACCCCAAAATCTGTTCTGCAAATAGATGGCGGCAACTACGGAAGATTTTTAAATTTTCGCCAAGAGCAGGGCTTAATTTTCAACGGAACCGGTTGCGAATTTTGCCGTGATATTTTTAATCTGCCTTCGCCGCGCTGAAACGTGGCTATGGCGAGTCAAAGTAAAAATTGACCTAATTATTTTTTTAAGATATGATATCTGCTTATTAGAGTCCCCGTAGTTCAATGGACAGAACGAAAGCCTTCTAAGCTTTAGATGTGGGTCCGATTCCTGCCGGGGACACAATAAAAATCAAAAATTAAATTTCAGATCTTAAAAATAAATCAAAAACCAAAATTAAAAGCGATTACTGCGGGAAGTGTTCCTGTGGTTGGTTCTTTCTAATTAAAAGGGTAAGAAAATGAAGAAATCAAGATTATGGTTGTGGATTATGGTGGTTATTGTGGCGGTGGCGTTGGCTATTTTTTGTGAAGTGGCAAGGGGTTATGATGGATCGTCTGTCCATTATTCGCCTTACGCCCTTAGCCGCTATGGTTCTGGTTTGGTGGCTAATAATATGAATTATTCGCCATACGCCCTCAATTACCATAGTTCCGGCTTGGTTCCTGATAACAATATTAATTCAGGAAATGTTGTTATCACCGGGCTTTGGCCATGTAAGCCGTCAACTTCAAGGGGGGGGAGAGGGATTGCTGTGTTTCGTTCGTCTGCTGGCAAATCCTCGCCTAAAGTCCAGAAATTTCAATCATTGCCAAAAATCCAGAAGCCGCTGGTTGCGCCGCAACCCCAGTCAAAAAGCCCGTCGCGTCCAGCGCTTCGCAAGTAGTCGTCTTTGATCCAAGCGGTCGCTTAAATTAACAACAGAGTAAATTCGGACAAAACTTTCGTCCTCCCAAGTTTTACTTCGTAAAATTTGGGAGAGCAAGCCGAGAACACTTATTGCTCTCGGCCTCTTTATTTTAAGTTATTGAAAAATTAGGCATTTCGGGTTATAATTAGTTTATGGAAATTTCGTAGACAACTCGTATTCGGGAGAAAATTTATGGTGGCCTTAGTGTAGTGGTTCGCACGAGAATCTGTGGAATTCTCAGGAGGAGTTCGAATCTCCTAGGCCACCAAGTTTCAAATAAAAAATCCCGCGCTTGCGCGGGATTTTTTATTTGATGAGGTTATTTTTTTTCTTCAAGCGTGATTTTTATCATTATCTCTTTTCCGTCTCGTAAAATTTTCAAATCAATTTCTTCTCCGATTTGGCATTTATGCGTGATATTAGAAAGGGAATTTTCAGAGGTGATTTTTTCGCCTTTTGCTTCAAGTATTATATCAAATTCTTTCAGCCCAGCCATTTCCGCGGCAGAATTCTTTATAACAGCGGCTTCTCCCAATGTTTCCCTTACCACCAGCGCGCCGTAATCAACTGGCAGTTTATTCTTCTCCGAAATTAGCTTGCTAAGCAGAACATATTTTATACCCATAAACGGAAATCTTAATTTTCCGTGTTTTTTTATTTCCTCCAAGTCCTTTTTTGCGTAGTTTATTGGTATCGCAAATCCTATATTCTGAGCGCCCATTACCATTGCCGTATTTACGCCGATTACTTGGCCTGCCATATTAACTAAAGGACCCCCGGAATTGCCGGGATTTATCGCGGCGTCTGTTTGAATAAGTCCGCGAAGCTGTTGAGCCTGCTGGGTGAAATGATCTGTCGCCTGGATAAACCTTGAGAGCCCGGAAATAATGCCGCAACTTAATGTGTCATGGAATTCTCCGAGCGCATTGCCGATTGCAACCACTTCTTCTCCTAATTCAATATCGCCGGAATTTCCAAGTTTAATATTCGGAAAATTGTTTCCTTCTATTTTTAGTATGGCTAAATCATTAATAGGGTCTCTTGCCAATATCTTCGCCGGATATTTTTTTTCTGGCTCCAAAATAATACTATAGTCGGCATCCGGATCAGAAACAACATGCCGCGATGTGATTATGTAGCCGTCGTCGGAAATGATAAATCCGCTTCCTCCGCCTATTTTTGTTGATTCTTTCAGGCCGTCTTTGAATTTCGGCATTACGACTCCGCTGTCTCCATAAGGCATCATATAAAAACCCTCTATTTTGGGGAGGTCTTTTGACATAACTATTGTAATCACAGCCGGGCACGCTTTTTTAGCGATTGCCACTATGGGAGATTTGTATTTCATAAGTTTTGTGGAATTATAATATACTTTGAATTACAAAATGCCAAATAAAAAGCGAGTTTTAGGTTTTTTCTCCAAATTTCAGCTGCAAATTTGCTATAATTACGAATGGAGGGAGGAGTAAACGAAAACACATTTTCGCTTACTCTGACCGAGCGAGGAATTATAGCAAATTTTCGTTCTGAAGTTTGGAAAAAATACCAAGAAAGCATTTCGTAATTCAAAGTAATTTAATTATTATTATATCGCAGTTTCATTATAGCAGAATAAGCGATTGCCAACAAGCGGAAATTATGATAATTTTACATTAGGAATTAAAGATTTGGTCATTTAGAAATTAGAAATTAGAAATTAGAAATTAAAAATTAGAAATTCTTCACTGAGCAATTATTCAGCGACGATATGCCCCCGTAGTTCAACGGACAGAATGAAAGACTCCTAAGCTTTAGATGGGGGTTCGACTCCTCCCGGGGGCACCAGTATTCTAACTATCTTTAGAATACCGCGCCATAGAAATTAAATATCAAATCTCAAAAGCAAATCTCAAAAATAAAAATTAAGGTGTAAATTTTCTTAAAAAAAATTTAACAATATATTATTCGCTGAAAGCGAATACAATAATTTTGGGATTTGAGATTTGAATTTTGATTTTGAGCGACGAGCGAGAGCGAGTAGTGAGAGTAAGTATGGAATAAGTGAGTATTGACATAATGCTTGGCTTGATTATCATAATAAGTGAGGGGGTGAGGGATTTTGTTAAAAAACGAAATTCCCAAAGGACATTTGGATTTAATAAAGGAGGTTTAGGGATATCCATGGATACGTCCAAACCCATTCAAAAATTAAATCGATTTTGTTAAATCCGTTCCCCCTCATTAAAGACCCCGCTCTTGGCGGGATTTTTAATTTTATTGTATAATACAATAAAGTCGATTTATATAAATTTAATCTATTAAAAATATGGAAAAAAAAGAAAAACCAATCGGCGTAGTTACACATTATTTTTCCAAACTCGGTGTTGGCGTGGTTAAATTGTCTGCTGGGCTTGCGGTAGGGGATATGATAAGGATTGTCGGCGGAGAGAATACTGATTTTGAACAAAAAGTTGATTCTATGGAGATTGATTGCAAAAGAATAAAAAAGGCAAAGAAAGGCGCTTCAGCCGGCATAAAAATAAAGGATAGAGTCAGGGAAGGATATATAGTATACAAGGTTTAAGCATTATCATTGGAAAATAATATGACAAAATTTTTAGATCTTGTATTGATAGTTTGTTTTATCGGTTTTTTATTTTGGTATTTTGCTTATTTTGTATTTCCTAAATTTTTTTAATATGGAAAAGTTTTTTCAAAAATCAAACAAGCAAGGGGAAAAAAGAATATTTTCCAGCCATAGGTTTTGGGGCTTGGCAAAACGGCTGGAACATAGAAATATTAAAGGCCGCCAAATAAAGAAAATTCAAAAATCAAAAATAAAGTAAGTGAATTGTGTTTTGAATTTTATCATTATGTATCTTTTAATTTTTATAGCTGGTTTTGGAGGAGGAATTTTAAGAGGGCTGGTTGGATTCTTAAAGCATCAGTTTGCGTATAAAAATGTTGAGTTTAGGCTGAATTATTTTTTAACTATGATGTTTTTGTCTGGAGTCGTGGGCATGCTTTCCGCAATGGCTATAAAAGAAGCGGGGTTTTCTTTGGCTGGACAGAATTATATAAATCCGGCATTGGCATTCATAATAGGATATGCAGGAGGTGATTTTCTGGAAAATATTTATAAAATAATCGCAAAAAAATTAGATATTTATCCTTAAAGATGTTCAACCTAAATACTTTGAATTGCGAAACGTTTTCTTGTTCTTTTCCCTTTTTATTTGGCATTTCGTAATTCAAAATAATTAAAAACTTCCGCTCCGATGGACATCGGAGCGGAAGTTTTTTTAGTTGCTTTTAGATATTTACGTCAGAATCGCTTTCTGTGTCGTCTGTTCCCGGCATTATATTTTCATCTTCGGTTGTTTCGCTTTCTTCTTCAACCGCATCTGTCTCTTCTTCCTCTGAGTCGTTTTCTTCTTCCTCTTCTTCGTCTTCCATAGAGATAACTCCGCAGTATTTTTTTTCTTCTAACATATTATTTAAAAACGAAGCGGAATATTAAATATGTCTCGCAAAAATTTATTTCCGACCTTTTTAATTTGATTACCCTTATTATAAAAATCCAAAAATTTCTGTCAAGGTTGATAAATAATTATGAAGAATTGGGGACTGGTTCTGATATTTGATTAACGAAATCCCTCACTCGTTTTTCCAAAAATTTTGAAACAAGGGGCGAAAAGTGATAGTATTAAATATAATTACTTTGAATTGCGAAATGCTTTCTTGGTCCTTTTTCCAAACTTCAGAGCGAAAATTTGCTACAATTATGAGACGTATGCAAAGCATACGTCTAATAATTATATTTGATATAATTCCTCGCTCGGTCGGAGTAAGCGAAAATGTGTTTTCGTTTACTCCTCCCTCCCTTCGTAATTATATTTGATATAATTCCTCGCTCGGTCGGAGTAAGCGAAAATGTGTTTTCGTTTACTCCTCCCTCCCTTCGTAATTATAGCAAATTTGCGGCTGAAATTTGGAAAAAAGACCACGAAATTCTTTTTTTATTTGGCATTTCGTAATTCAAAGTAAGTATATCTTCATTATTATTATGCGAATTATTGCTGATTTTCATATTCACTCAAAATATTCCAGGGCGACAAGCAAGGATATGGATTTAGAGCATTTGGATAAGTGGGCAAAAATAAAAGGCATAAATGTTTTGAGCGCAGGTGACTTTACTCACCCGGAGTGGTTTTTAAATTTGAAGAAAAATTTAATTCCAACGGAACAAGGTTTGTATAAATTAAAATCATGCGGAGAAACCAGTTTTATATTAACCGCTGAAATAAGTTGCATTTATTCTAAAAACGGGAAAGTCAGAAAAATACACATCGTTGTATTTTCTCCTTCGCTTGATGCTTGCGAAAAAATTAATAAAAATTTAGCCAAAATAGGAAATTTAAAATCCGACGGCAGGCCTATTTTAGGATTAGACGCCAAGGATTTGGCAAAAATTGTTTTAGACGTTTCGTCCGATTGCTTAATCGTGCCGGCTCATATTTGGACGCCTTGGTTTTCGCTTTTTGGCTCAAAATCAGGGTTTGATTCAATTGAAGAGTGTTTTGAGGATTATTCAAAATATATTTTTGCTTGCGAAACTGGACTATCTTCAAACCCTGAAATGAATTGGCGTATATCAAATCTTGATAAAATCGCTTTAATATCCAACAGCGACTGCCATTCGCCCCAAAAAATAGGCAGAGAGGCGAATGTTTTCAATGCTGATTTAAGCTATTATAATATTATTGAGGCGATTAAAAACAAAGACCCTGAAAAATTCCTTTATACAATAGAATTTTTCCCGGAGGAAGGAAAATACCACTATGACGGCCATCGGGCTTGCGGATTGAGTTTTTCGCCTCAACAATCCAAGAAATACAGCAATATCTGCCCTAATTGCGGAAAACCGCTTACTATTGGAGTCTTAAATAGAGTTCAGGAGTTATCCGATAGACCCATTGGAAGCAAACTAAAGGGCGCAATACCATTTAAATCCCTTGTTCCGCTTATGGAAATAATCGCTGAAGCGCTCGGGAAGACAGTAATAGCAAAGCAAGTCGGGATAGAATATCATAAATTAATAAATAATTCAGGAAGCGAGTTTGAGGTTTTATTAAATGTTCCGATTCGGGAGTTAAATGCTTCAACATTGCCTGAAATTGCGGAAGGCATAATAAGAGTAAGGGAGGGCAAGATTCAGGCAGAACCAGGGTATGACGGCGTTTATGGGAAAATACATATTTTTTCAACCCACGAGCGAAAAAAAATTTCAAATCAAGAAATATTATTTTGAATTATAAATAAATTTGGTTGTAGTAAAATTACTACGATCGACGGAAATTTACTACAGCCGATTTGTAAAAATTAAATATTTTTTATGACAAAAAAAGAAGCGAAACAGCGAGTTGAAAGGTTGAAAAAAATAATTAACCATAACAGGTATCTTTACCATGTTCTGGACCGTCAGGAAATTTCGGATTCAGCCCTTGATTCTTTAAAAAAAGAGCTTTTTGATTTGGAAACGCAGTTTCCGGAACTAATTACTTTTGATTCTCCAACCCAGAGAGTGGCAGGGAAGCCATTGGATAAATTTGAAAAGGCGAAACATTCAAAGCAGATGCTTTCTTTTAATGACGCTTTTTCTGAACAGGATATGGATGGCTGGCTAAAAAGGGTTTCCAAGCTTTTAACAAGAGATGAAGTGGAAAAAATTGATTTTTATTGCGAATTAAAAATAGACGGGCTGGCAATAGAATTGGTTTATGAAAAAGGAGTTTTATCTGTTGGCTCTACAAGAGGGGACGGCGAAATTGGCGAGAATGTTACTCAAAATTTAAAAACTGTTGAAGCGATTCCATTGGAATTGGCGCGGGGAAAAGGGGGCGATGGGTCGTTTATAGTTCGCGGAGAAGTATTCATATCTAAAAAAGAATTTGGAAAAGTTAATATAGAACAAGAAAAATCAGGACTGCCCGTCTACGCCAATCCGAGAAATTTGGCGGCTGGATCTATAAGGCAATTGAATCCTAAAATTACAGCTATCCGGCGATTAGATTCTTTCGCCTATGATTTAATCACTGATTTTGGATTGGAAACCCACGAAGAAAAACATAAATTATTAAAGAAACTTGGTTTCAAGACAAATTTTTATAATAGATACTGTTTTAATTTGCGGGAAGTTTTCCAATTTCACAAGGAATGCCAAAAAATCAGAGAAAAAATTCCTTATGATATTGACGGAATTGTGGTTATTGTTAATTCAAACAGAATTTTTGAAAAATTAGGAGTTGTAGGCAAAGCTCCAAGAGGAGCTATCGCCTATAAATTTCCTGTAAAACAAGCTACAACCGTTGTAGAAGATATTAAAGTCCAAATAGGCAGGACAGGCGCTCTAACGCCCGTGGCGCGTTTAAAGCCTATTTCCGTGGGAGGAGTGGTGGTTTCCAGAGCAACATTGCACAACCAAGACGAGATAATGCGGCTGGGCGTTAAAATCGGGGATACGGTAATTGTCGGAAGAGCTGGAGATGTGGTGCCGGATATCATAAAAGTATTGCCTGAATTAAGAACAGGCAAGGAAAAAGATTTTAAAATGCCGAATGTTTGTCCTGTTTGCGGAAGCAAAATTGTAAAGCCGAGCAAGGAAATTATTTATCGTTGTTCCAATCAGGATTGTTTTGCTCAAAAAAAAGAATATTTTTATCATTTTGTTTCAAAAAAGGCGTTTGATGTCAGGGGATTGGGGCCGAAAATAGCCGATAGATTGCTTGACGAAGGGCTTGTCTCCGACCCGGCAGATTTATTTGGGATAGCAGAGGGGGATCTCGCGCCGTTAGAAAGATTCGCCGAAAAATCAGCCGCTAATTTAATAAAATCAATACAAAACAGAAAGAATGTTGATCTTCCAAAATTTATTTATAGCTTGGGGATTAGAAATGTGGGCGAGGAAACCGCATTTGATTTAGCTGATCATTTTAGAAACATTGAAAATATGGAGAGGGCGAAGTTAGAAGATTTCCAAAGCATAAAAGATATAGGGCCAATAGTGGCAAATTCAATTTTTGTTTGGTTTTCAAGGAAAGCTAATTTGGAATTTTTAAATAAGCTTAAAACAGCGGGAATATCTATCCGATATACCAAAAAAGAGAATAAAAATCAGAAACTAAGTGGCAAAACATTTGTTATTACCGGCATTTTAGTTGGCCAAACTAGGAAACAAGCGAAAGAAAAGATTAGGGCGTTGGGCGGAGATGTTTCGGAGTCGGTTTCAAAAAATACTGATTTTCTGGTTGCCGGATTAGAGCCTGGTTCAAAATACGAAAACGGTAAAAAACTCGGGGTGAAAATAATAAACGAAAAAGAATTTTCGGAAATGATTTTATGAAATACGAAGCGACATTATTAAAATGGATAAAATGGGGCGTGATTCTGACTATTTTTATGCCTTTGGTATTGGGTCCCTTTGGCATTACTCTTTCTAATTGGCCTAAAGCGGTATTTTTTAGAATTTTAGTAGAAATAATTTTTATCCTTTACTTGTTGTTGGTTTATATAAACCAGAAATATCTTCCCGGTTTCTCATTTTTAATTTGGGCAAATATTATTTTTTTTGGGATTTTATTTTTATCAGCCCTGTTGGGAGTGAATTTTTATCGCAGTTTTTTTGGAGACTTATATAGGGCGGAAGGATTGGTCTTGCATTTGCATTTTCTGGTTTTTTTGATTATCGTCGTAGCTGTTTTTTCTAAAATAAATGATTGGACGAAATTTTTAAAAATAACCGTGATAGTAGGCGCGCTTTCAAGCTTTGCCGGAATACTCCAAAAAATCGGGACGCTTCCTTTTTATAAAAGCAATCCATTCTCTTTTTACGGGGTAGCCCTTCCTCATAGGATATCCGGAACATGGACTAACCCCGACTTCTTCGCTCCATATATTGTATTAAACATTTTTCTTGTATTTTATCTGTATACTTTGGAAAAAAATAAAAGATGGAAAAATATTTTAATATTTATTTCTGCTTTGAATATCTTATCCCTTATATTATCAGAAACCAGAGCTTCGTGGATTGGTTTTGGAGCAGGCGTTATTTTTTTCTTTGCGGTTCAGCTTTCACGCCTGTCTTTTTTCTCCTTAAAAGCGAAAAAAGCGGTTTTAGCGGGGTTTCTATTTTTATCCATAGCCGGGCTTTTTTTCACGCTTAATCAGGAGGGTTTTTTTCTTTCTGAAAACCGCTTGATTAAGAAAGTTTCCACTTTATTTGATGTGAATTCAATTTTATATTCCGGTCGTTTGGCTGGCTGGAAAATAGCCATTTCCGCATGGCGGGACAGGCCTATTCTCGGCTGGGGTCCGGAGTCATATAGTTTTCTTTTTGATAAATATTTCAGGGAGGAATATCTTGATTATATTCCTGAAAGCATTTTTTTTGACAGGCCGCACAATAAGGTCTTGGAAATTATGGCGACAAACGGAACAATTGGAATACTGGCGTATATTGGATTGTTTTCCGCGATTTTTTATTGTCTTATCAAAAATTATAGAAAAAATCCAGCCGGGAATCTATTTTTAATGGCTCTTTTTATTTCTTATTTTGTCCAAAATTTATTTATTTTTGACACCATAGGGACATATTTTATTTTTTTTCTTGCGATGGGATTTATTAATAATTTTTATTTTAACAAGCCCGAACGACGGCCTGCGGAGAAGCGGGGAAATTATTTATTGAAAGCAATTATTATTTTTCCGCTAATCGCTGTTTCTATTTTAACTATTTATTCATTAAACTTAAAACCGACTATTGCTTGCATGGACTTTGTGAAAGGCGTATATAATCTTGAGGCCAAGGACTACGAAAAAACCATTTCTTATTTTTACAAAGGAGTGGGCAGGGCAACATTATTAAACAATGATTTCAAAAAAGAATTTATAGAAAGAACGCTTTTATTGCTTAACAATAATACCCTGCCTCAAGGCTTATCTGAAAGGATGATTAAAATTCTTTCCGGATTAAAAGCGTCTGTTGAAAAATCATTGGAAATTCCGGATAGGCGGCAGATTACTTATTATAAGATGCTGGCGATAATTAATGAAAAAGAATATCTGATTTCCGGGGACGAAAATAATCTTAAAGAAATGGAAAGGATTTTGAATGAAGCAGTAAACTTTAATAAAGAAAAAGCCGCGCCTTATCAAATGCTTGGCGTTTTAAGGATATATCAGAAAAATTTTCAAGAAAGCGATTATTTTTTCCAAAAATATTTTGATCTTAGCGGGAGAGACAGGATTTCTATCTGGAAGCAGATGGGGGTAGTTTATTCAAGGGCGGACGAGAAGGACAAGGCCGCTGAAAATTTTAAAAAATATTTAATTGGAGAGCTTACCGTAATCAGGGTGAATAAAACATATTCAAGGCAAGACCTTCAGAGAATTTTTTCTTTTTCCGCGGACTTAATTAAATTCCATATAGAGAATTTTAACGATAGGGAAGAGCCGAAAGAAATACTTGTCCGTTTGATTGACGCGTTTCCGGAATATGAAAATTGGATAAACGCTAATATAGGGATATTGATATAGATAATCACCTCTTTAATATTCCCCTCCGATGGTCATCGGATGGGAGGATGGTTGGGGAGAAAGGGGAGAGCGCGGGATGAAAAAGGAAATTTTACCCTCAATAGCATAGAGATTAAAAAATATGGTTGATTATTTGAAAAAAATTGATTGGATTATGCTGGCTACGGTTTTTTTTATTTTTGGAATTGGACTGGCTTCAATTTATAGTTTTTCTATTTCAAGGGGAGATTTTATATATTTTGAAAAGCAGATTATTTTTTTCGCCTTTGGAATTTTTTTTATTTTCCTTATCGGTTTTTTTGATTGGCGGATTTTTCGCCAGAGCCCTTACTTTATTTTAGCCGCATATTTTATCTGTATTCTTTTGTTGGTAGGGCTTTTTTTATTAGCTCCGGAGACACGAGGTATAAAAGGTTGGTATAAATTCGGATTTTTTTCTCTTGATCCGGTAGAGCCAATGAAAGTAATATTGACAATACTGCTGGCAAAATATTTTTCAATGAGGCACATAGAGATGTATAAATTAAGACATATATTTCTCTCCAGTTTTTATCTGATTCTGCCCTCGGTTTTGATTTTTTTCCAGCCGAATTTCGGGTCGGCAATGATCTTAGCGGCGCTCTGGGTCGGGGTGCTGATAATCTCCGGTATAAAACTAAAACATTTTTTAATTTTATGCTTTGCAATGATTTTAATTTTATCGCTCGCATGGCTTTTCCTGTTGAAAGATTATCAGCAAGCGAGAATAATAAGTTTTTTCAGTCCTCAAGTTGAGCCGCTTGGCATAAGCTGGCATCAGACACAGGCCAAAATTGCGATCGGCTCAGGCGGGTTATTCGGCAAGGGGTTTACTAATGGATCTCAGGCAATGTACGGTTTTCTGCCAGAGCCTCATACAGACTTTATATTCTCTGCTATTGCCGAAGAATTAGGGTTTATGGGTATATCGGTTCTTCTTATTCTATTCTTAATTTTGCTTTGGAGGATTATAAGAATAAGCCTTTCAGCTGAATCAAATTTTCCCCGTCTTTTCGCTTCGGGCATGGCGATTATTTTATTTTTTCATATTATAATTAATGTCGGAATGAATCTTAGCATTCTGCCGGTGATTGGAATCTCTCTGCCATTGGTAAGTTATGGCGGGTCAAACTTGATTTTCTTTTGTATTGGGTTGGGAATCTTGCAAAGCATAAGAGCGCACAAATAAAAATTAAAAATCAAATCTCAAAAATTAAAAAAGTATATGAATTAGTCATTAGCTAATCTAATAAATGTCTTAGTTTGTCTAATGACTAATTCATATCTTGTGAATTGTCGCGAAGCGACACATTGGTTTTGCATTTTTCGTTTTGCGGTTTACGCTTATAATTGTCGCGAAACGACGCCACAATTTTGAGATCTGAGATTTGATTTTTGAGATTACTATGTGTATCGGATATCCGATAGTTATACACAGGATAGGCGATTGACACTAATTTATGAGTCGGCGATAATATAATAATCAGCCGATTTTTTGGTTGCATTTTTAGTATATTAAACAATTGAAACGGTGTATCCGATATAGATATGAATAAACAAGATTTAGTCAATAAATATATATCTCTCCATGAAGCAACTACATATTGCCAATATTCGCAGGAGTATTTGAGTTTGCGCGCAAGAACAGGCAAATTAAAAGCTGTAAAATTAGGCAGAAATTGGATGACTAAAAAAGAGTGGCTGGACGAATATGTCGCGACAGTTGAACAATATAAAGAATATATTGATGAATGCATAGAAAGAAAAGAAAATAAAATTAACGGAGCAGAAGCATTTAAATCATTTACTAAAAAAATCGCTCCTCCCGAGAATCTTCCAATCGGCGAATTAGGATTTTTTGGAAAGATACAAGAAGTTATATTTAATTTCCCGTCCTCGGAATTTTTCAAAAATCAATTAGGTTTTGGGTTTGCCACGGCTCTCGTCTCTGTATTAATAGTAGCGGGGTGCGTTTTTGGAAATTCATTTTTGTTAAAAGTTTTCTGGCAATCTAATTCTGTCGTAAAAATAGTTTCCGCGGCAGGAGATGTTATTGCCTTGCAATTTATCAATTCTTCCGCGGAAGGTTTGATTGAAGTTGCCGGGTCGGCTATTCAATTAGCAATTAATATCGGAGGGGCAGGAGATAAATTTATTATTTATTCCGCGGAAGGTTTTGTGGAAGTTGTTGGTTTAGCGAACGAACTGGCTATGATTGTAAACGATGCGGGAGATTTTGTCGCAAGCGGAATTATAGAAGTTTCTAAAAAATCAGCGTTTGTTTTTTCAAACAATATCAATGCGATAGCTGAAAATGTCGGAGAAGCGGAAATTACAATTATTAAAGAAGTTGCAGGAATTTCGAGCAAAAGTATTTTAGCAACGGCGCGCGATGCCAAAGAAGGAGTTGAAAATATTAATTATGCAGGCGACAAGCTTTTAGATTGCTTTGTGGCGAGAAATATCAGGGACGGGATAAATTCTTATTCCGCTGTTTTCGGCGTTGCCGGGAGCATCGCTAACGATATTGGAAATTCCGGCGATTCGCTGATGGCGGCTTCAGTCAAAGATTTCAATGGAGCTATAGATAGCGCGTCCGTTCTTACATATATTGTAGGCGGCGCTGGAAACGAAATTATAGAAGGGTCGTTTGCCGGGGCAAAGGATTTATCTTTTCAGGCAAGCAAGATTTCATCTTTTGCCATTGATAATGTTTTAGCGGGGAAAACAGCTCTCGTATTGCAAGCCAGCGCCTTTACCGATTATAGTCGTTGGATTTTTGAAACGTTCAGAAATAAAGTTTTTTCTTTCGGCGATTCAATCAAATCATTTACGGATGATTTTATACAAAGTTCGGGCAATATGTTGCTTTCTTTGAAGGAAGGAATAGTTGAAACATTTGATAATTTAACTTTTGCGATTTCTGAAAAAACAAGAGATGTTTTTGCTTTTTTATATGAAATACCCGATATCTTGACCAACCCGCCGATTAACCAAATAGTGGAAGTAGAAAATCTTTCGTCTATGGCCTCTCAAAATACAGAGGGGATAGTTGTTATTCCGATTGAAAACGATGAGGAAAAAACAAAAGAAAAGATAAAGTCATTTTTCTCTGATGAAGTTGTGGTCGCGCCGAGAAATAAAGAGTCAGGGATTATTATTCCGGTATTCAAAAGCAAAGAAGGAGGAGAATATATGTATATGATGGTGCCGATAAATGATAAAAATTAATTGATTAAATGATTAAATGCGAGCAATCGCATTGTGTGCCTACCAGGTAGGCACACAAGGTAGGCAATAGGTGGGCACACAATAATCAAATGGAAAAAAATTTGAAGGAAAAAGAAAAATTAGCGGAATATTTTTTAAGGGGGCTGGCTTTGGCGGTTTTGATTATTTCTCCTTTGATTATTTTTCCGGCAAGAATATTCGCATATCAGATTGAAAAAATAAATTTGGCTGGAACTCTTGTTGGAGATTTTGTTTTAAGTCCCGGCAAAATAGAATTATGGATGGAGCCCGGAGAAAAAATTACGAAAGTGATTTCAGTCACAAATAGAACCGGCGCTGAAATGAATTTCAAAATTGAAATTGAGGATTTCAAGGGTTCTTACGAGCCGGAAAATCCTATTGTTTTTTTGGGAGGAGAAGAGGGTCTTTATTCTTTGAAAAATTATTTAAAGCCGGAAGTTTCGGAATTCACCTTAAAATACGGAGAAAAAATAACAATTCCGGTTGAAATTTCAATTCCCCAGAATATTGAGCCAGGGGGGCTTTACGGTTCCGCGCTTGTGGAAACAAATCCTTCCGAAGAGCAATCAGCTGGAATGGGGACAGAAGTAAAAGTTGTTTCAAGATTAGGAGCGCTGTTTTTCGTGAGAATCAGCGGAAATGCCATAGAGCAAGCTGTGTTGAAAGATTTCCGCACAGAAAAGTTATTTTATAAGAAAGGGCATATTCTTTTCAGCGCGGCTATAGAAAACAAAGGAAATGTTCATTTGGTTCCTTACGGGATTATCGGAATAAAAAATATATTCGGCAGAGAGGTTGGAAAAATAGAGGTGGATCCTTGGTTCGTAATGCCTGATTCTGTAAGAACGCGCGAAATACAATGGGATAAGCCATGGCTTTTCGGCAGATACGAAGCAACCTTGAAAGTTAACAGGGGCTATCAAGATATTATTGACGAGGAGATGATTTATTTTTGGGTTTTGCCGTGGAAAATGCTGGCAATTGGAGGAGCGGGGTTGATTATTTTATTAGGGGCGATAATTTTTATCATCAAGAGAAAATAAAAATCCAAAAGCAATTTTTAATTTTATAAATAATGATTTAATGTTTAAATTTTTAAACCGAACCCGTCGTCATAAAAAATTGGGACATTTAAAAATTATTTAAAAATTTGGAATTAAAAATTGGAAATTTTGTAAAATACGATGGTAAAATATTTGAGAACAATTATTATAATATTCGGATTGCTGTTAACAAGGTTTTTTGTTGATGCCGCTATGCAGAGCGGGAATTATAAAATTCAGTCGGAAGATGTTAATGTCGGAGGGAGCGACAGTTCCGCGTCAACAAATTATAAAACGCAGGACAGCGCGGGTGGGATTGCTACGGGCGTTGCGACGAGCGCGAATTACAATTTGAGAGCCGGCTATCGCCAGATGTCAACTGAATTTTCTCTGACAATTTCTTCGCCTGATGATATTGATTTAGGAACTATCCCTGGAATTGCGGGCGGAATCGCCACGGGAAGCATTGCATGGACAACGATAACTGATAATCCGGCTGGCTACAATTTCAGCGTAAAAGCGTCAGCTTCTCCGGCTTTAACTGGGCAAACATTGGGTGATAGTTTCGCGGATTACACAGAGGCGTCAGCAGGAGTTCCTGATTACGAATGGGCGATTTTAGACAGCGTGGCTGAATTCGGATACAGCCCGGAAGGAAGCGGTGTTGTCCAGAAATTCAGAGACAACGGCTCTGTCTGCGCGACAGGTTCAAACAATACCGCGGACAAATGCTGGTACTATTTTTCAACAACGGATGAAGCGATAGCGAGTTCTGTTTCGCCTAATCAGCCGTCAGGAACAGCCACGACATTAAAATTAAAAGCCCAGCTTTACAACGAGGACGGCGTTCCGAATAATGAAACAGGATCGCTTCTGGGCGACACATACCGGGCGGTAATCACAGCAACGGCAGTGATGCTGTAAGCACCAAATCCAAAATCACAAATCACAAATAAATTACAATGACCAAAATCAAAAATTCAAAAAGTGTCTTGGCAACCAAAAATCAAAAAGGTAAGCAGTTTTGAATTTATAATTTTGGATTTATTTGTAATTTGTAATTTTGAAATTGTAATTTAATAGGAATTAGAATGATGAGGTTAATTTCAAAATGAGATGTTCAATGAAAATATTATCAGCAATAATAATACTGGCTGGATTGCTCTTTTTAAGCAGTTTTGTTTTTAATAATTCAAGCGATTTTGTTTTAGCTACGACTGATTCCGCAAATGTGGGAGTGATAGTTACTTCCACTTGCCCAAACGGGAGATGTGATCTGGATGGCGGAGAGAATTGGGATAATTGCACCTTGGATTGCAGTTGCAATAATAACGGCATTTGCGAATCGGCAAGAGCGGAGAATAGCAATAACTGTCAGTCGGATTGCAAATCTGCTCCGCAGACAGAAAGATTTTTTGCTGATATTACACCATCCTGGATATTCAGTATTTCTGTCGGGAATATTACTATGACTTCCGTTGAAATTTCCTGGGACACGAATGAGCCGTCTGCTTGCGATTTATCGTGGGGAAGATCGCTTGAATACGGAGACGGAAGCGCGACGGAAAGTTTTTTGAAAATAAAACATTTGATTGCCATTAGCGAATTATTAGCCGGGACGAATTATCGCTTCAGTATTATTTGCAGAGACGTCAACCAGAATAAAATAGAAAGCAGCGGCAATTCATTTAATACTTTGGATTTGCCCGATATTATTCCGCCTGCCAATGTAAGTAATTTTGAAATAATTCCGAACGATGGAATGGTTGATCTGAAATGGCAGAATCCGCCGGACAGCGATTTTATTCAAGTCAAAGTTGTAAGGAGCGAAAAATTCTATCCAATAGACCCCTTTGACGGAATTATTGTCTATTCGGGCAAGGGCGAAAAATTTGTTGACACGGGGCTGGAAAATAACAAGCCATACTATTACGCCGTTTTCACTTATGACAAAAATAACAATTATTCTTCAGGCGCTATTTCCGCCGCGACTCCGCATCAGCCCGACATTATTCCGCCTCTGATTGTTCCAGTTGTTGTCCCTGCGCCAGAGGAAGTCCAAAAAATAAAACTTGATGACTTTGATTTTATCCAAAATAACAGAAAACTCCGCGTTTCAGAAAGCAATCTTATTGGCGTTTTAGAGGGACTGCCTCTGACCATATCAATTGATTATGAAAAAGTTCCTGAAGTCCTGAAAACAATAATGATAACTTTGGAAAAGTCAGCGGCAGGACAAGGACAAGAAAATAAATATTTTTCCTTTCTTTTGAGAATAAATAAAGACAAGACAGCCTACGAAACGACATTGGTTCCTCCGGAAGAAATTGCTGATTACCCACTATCCGTGATTGTGATGGATTATAAAAATCAGAAGATGAAAGAAATTGGGGCAAAGCTCGTAATTTTGCAAACAGCTTCCATTTTCAATATGCTTCCTTGGCAGGAAAAAGTTAAGAGAGAGCTTTTATTCGCGTTGATAGTTGCCGTGGCTATTGAAATTATTTACCGTATTCACAGAAAATCAAAAGTAAAAATTTATTATAATGTTTAGAAGCGTAAAGAAAAATTTAATAGCAATGATAATCCTGACGATGTTAGGTGGTTTTGCTGTTTCTGTAAACGCCGCTTTCAATGAACAAATAAATTTTCAGGGGAAGTTGACCAACAGTTCAAATTTATCTGTTGCGGACGGCAACAATTGCATGAAGTTTTCTTTGTATACCGCGAGCGCAGGCGGTTCTTCAATCTGGAGCGAAGAATGGAAAGCGTCAACTTCTTATATTGTTACCACCAGCGGCTTATTCTCTGTCTTACTTGGAAGTAACACGGTTTTGTCGTCCGTAAATTTTAATCAGTCGGCCTTGTATTTGCAAGTGGAATACGATCCTGCCTGCGACGGAACTTATGAAGAATCATTTTCTCCGAGAAAATTATTTGGAGCAGTTCCAGCCGCCTTTGAAGCAAAAAAGTTAGCTGGCTATACTTGGGCAACACCAGACGCTATCGGAACATCCACCCCAAGTACAGGCGCTTTTACAACTTTATTCGCTGGCATTGGCGCAATTAATCCTTTGGCAAAACTTCATGTTGAGGGGCAGTGCGTTACTGGAGACACGATGCTCCGCAGAAGGCGTCGCAAACTCAAATCTCAAATTTCAAATTTCAAAACCACAACTCAAAACTTAAAACCGAACGAAACCGAGGACGAGAACTATATCTATGACGATGTGATGATTAAGGATGTTAAACCCGGAGACGAGATACAGACCTTGGACG
>Ga0209542_10008374_pt1 | contig 19342 bp, 19 predicted proteins | sample RifCSPhighO2_01_FD_184028 | JGI IMG/M metagenome (GOLD analysis project Ga0209542, IMG submission 184028) | Soil microbial communities from Rifle, Colorado - Rifle CSP2_plank highO2_0.1 (SPAdes) (version 2) | ecosystem: Environmental > Terrestrial > Deep subsurface > Rock core/Sediment ...
TTTTCGATTGATGATGAAACGTATGCGAATTGTTCCTCTCCTCGCTGTACTGGACAAACATATACTGCTGGGCGGCTCGCGTTCAACGTTTCAAGCTTCACCACATACATAACTGCAGATCAAGATACCCGGTTCACACTCACTAAAACAGACAACCCGGACCCTCTTAACGTGAGCAGCACAACACTCCTTAACTACACCATACTACTTAACGTCACCAACGGAACACTCAGCAACATAAGCATCATTGAAATTTACTCGGCAAACACTACTTTTGTCAACTCATCACCAACCCCAAATAGCACTAATAATACTTGGAACATAACATCACTAAGCGCAGCCACTTTTGATATCAACATCACGCTCAACGTCAGTTCAACAATACAAACAAACACATATCTCAACAACACCGCAAACCTCACCTACAGCTTTGGTGCAAATAACATCACCGTAAACAAAACAATTAGCACCCAAGTTATTTCTCTAGTTCCCTCTTGCACACTACTAACGGAGAATACAACACTCTTAGAAAATCTCACCGTCTCAGCAGGATGCATGATAATCGGAACAAACAACACAGAACTTAATTGCAACGGCCACCAAATCACTTGGAATTCTGCCGGTGGAGATTACGCCTTTGCAATTCTGGTAAACAAAAGCAACAACATAACAATCAAGAACTGTGTTCTTGTTCAAGGAAACGTTTTAGGAACTCTTGGGGCAGGAATCAACATCAATACATCCAATAATGTAACGGTTATTAACAACACCATTCGGACAAATGGAACCTCCAACAACTACGGCATTTATTTGGAGTCCTCCAACGCGAGCAATATCACACAAAATACTGTTGAAACTGCAGGAACTAGCTCAAGTAACAATGGAATCTATTTATTCACCGACGCCTTTAACAACACCATCGCGAACAACACGGTACGAATAAATGCAGCCACAGGATACGGAATATTTTTTAGCACTCGCACTTTCAACAATACAGTAACAAACAACACAATTCAAACCACTGGAACCAGTGGTGGTGGAAACTTCGGCATCTATATCTCAACAATAGCGCTCAATAATACTATTACAAATAACGTGATAAGAACAGATGGAACTTCTTCTAATTCGGGCATTGTCCTGTCCAGCGACACGTATAATAACACAATAGCGAATAACACGATCACCACAAATGGAACTTCAGCAACTAACTACGGCATCTACCTTTTCACCAGAGCGATTAATAATACAATAGCAAACAATACTATTCAAACGAATGGAACAAGCAGCAATTACGGGATCTACCTGCAGATTGACATGTTTAACAACACACTTTCTAATAATACGATACAAACACTAGGACGAACAAGTGGTGACAATTATGGAATCTACTTTGACACGAATGCTTTTGACAACAAGGTAACGGGAAACAGCATCAACACCAACGGAACTGGTTCCAGTGTCAACATCGGAATAGTTTTGCAATCCACCATGAACAATAATATGCTTGCCAATAACACTATACAAACACAAGGAACGAGTAGTAACAACTATGGAATTTATCTTCTCACAGATGCTATTCACAACAATGTAACGGGAAACAGCATCAACACCAACGGAACCACAAGCAATTACGGCATCCACCTCAATACCAATGTGTACAACAACACATTTACTAACAACACAATAAGTACTAGTGGAACAGCTGGTGTGAACTATGGAATATACCTTTTTTCAACAGTGATTGACAACAACTTTACGGGAAATCGCATCACTCCAAACGGAACAAATAACGATCACGGGATTAGGCTTGAAACGAGTGCAGATAATAATACATTCCATAACAACTTTATCACCACACTATCTAACTTAAGTTACGGAATATCGCTCCTTGATAGTTCTGATAATCGTTTCAACGGAACAATCCTTAACGCAACAACGGAGTGGATTCACAGTGGAATAGAAATGTTGAACAACTTTTCTAACACTACATTCCAGACGGGAAATGGGAGTATTAACAGCACACCACTATGGACACTCACAGGACTGCAAAACATTACTCAAGTGCGGTTGAACATTACGAATAATGCTACGTTTGTTAACGCGACAAATTTAACCATGTTGAACACGAGCGCGCGTCTTATATTGAACAACATACAATTCACTAACCCTGAACCATACTTTGATGTGAATGATGTTAGTTCTTTTGAAAAGTGTTCTGGGTCAGTATGCAGCGAAGTGAGCTTCACAGGCGGAGCGTATGTCTTTGACGTTACTCACTTTACCACGTATGCGAGCTTGGAAGGAGCAACAGGTTCAGGAGGTGGATTAGCAAGTTCAAGCGCAAGCTCTGCAACAGGTCCCGGAGTTCAACACGCCGCGCAAATAGCAACTATGACTACGCAAACAGCAACGTTTGCCTTGCAAAAAGCAGACGCTGTTGTCTTTAACGTTCGTAACGAAAAGCACACGCTCAGCGTGCTCTCCCTCACACCCCGCACGGTAACCAGCAGAGTTGAAAGCACACCCCAAGAATTCACGTTAAAAAAAGGCGAAACCATCAACATCGACGTTAACGACGACCACACCAACGACTTGCACATCAAACTCAACGAGATCGACATCACCGTGGCACACTTCACCATCACAAAACTCGCACAACCCATTGCGATACTTCTTCAACCACAATTAGAACATGCAAAAACAACTCTGCCAAACACAAAAACCATTCTTGAATCTCCTGAACTGATTCAGACAATCCGTGAAAGCATCAAACAACCTTCCAAAACACAACACTATTTGAACACAACAAAAATTGCAACCGCCGTCTTGCTCATCGCTCTTGCAAGCGTGTTCACCATTCTCATACTTCGCAAGCCACCACTACACCCACCAAAACACCACACTCTTTTCCAAGCACCAAAACCCGGACTTCCAACCTTGTACACCCTGCCACCAACACCACTAAAAAGAGCTAAAAAGTAAGCACTACACTACTATTGCCAAACTCCTTCTTTCCCACAACAATCTTTATATATTGCGTACTTCGACATTTTTCCATGCGATTCACAGCACTATTCTTTTTAGCACTTTTGTGTATAGCCTGCACCCCTCCCTCAAAGACACAAGAGCTTGCACAACAACTCGTTTCTGAACGTTCAGAACCATCAAGCGTTCATTCACTTATCGACACACACCCTGACAATACCATTAATGAAACCAAACTTGTAGTTTCTCCCCAACCTCTTCCCGGTCCTCCTGTTGAACAAATTCCCAACATTTCACTTCCCCTAATCATTCCTGCAGTTGAACCAACTTCGGTTGTCCAACCCGTGCCTGAAGAGAACGTCTCAGAAAACGAGTCCTTTTCCACTATTGCTGTTGATGTAACTCAAACGCCTAAGCGCGCACCACTGTATTATTTCCTTGACCTCTTCGCAAAAAAAGTCAATAGCTACCAGTTTACCTATAACGGAAACTACTACGCGCTCAAGGGAACCAAGTATCGCGTCGTGCTCTCACATCCTGGCACTGCGCGCGAAGTCACATTCTCCAACACTACTAGAAGACAATTCTACTTTGATACCGTTTATGTTGACCGCGTGGCAAAAACTGCAACAGGGTATTGTGAAGGACGCACTTCAAACGTCAACCACCAATGCGCCACGCTTGAACTTTACGACCTTGCCTACAGCCTCCCATTCAATGACTACCTTATTGTTTTACCAGAAGACTGGCTGTTGTCCTATCTTAACCGCGACCCGTCCTCATTTGAAGAAAACAAATATTACGTCAGCGACCACTCAACCATATTGTTTACCTTCAATGAAACCAACTCAACAACCGAGCTCAACTTCGACCAGTCAACAGGGCTCGTGATACGCGCAGACCAAAAAGTAGATACTGTTCTTGTCAACCGTTACGACTACAAAGACCTTGCCGCAAACAAAGTACGCGATGGCGATGTCATCCATCGAAGCAAAAGCGAAATCCCTTCCGAAGAAACGTTCGAGCGGTAAGCTTTAATCTTCCTATATGATTCTTCTCTTATGAACGACTCACTTGAACTTATTTCCAACGATGTTGAAAACTGTAAAAAATGCCCACTCTTCAAATACGCGTGCCATGGAGTGCCGGGAGAAGGACCAAGCAATGCAAAAATATTTTTTTTGGGACAGGCGCCAGGAGTCAACGAAGACAAGACGGGAAGGCCGTTTATCGGACGGGCAGGACAATACCTCACCAAGCGCATGGAAGAAATAGGATTGCGGCGCGAGGATTGTTTTATTACAAGCACGGTCAAACACTTCCCTCCGGCAAACAGGACTCCAACACATGAAGAAATAGCCGCGTGCCAGCCATATCTTATCAGGCAGCTCAAACTCATCAACCCAAAACTAGTAGTGCTTCTTGGAAAAAGTGCGCAGACCATCAAAGGAAACCCGGCACTTGATGGACGGATTGTGTTCGAAGTAATACATCCGTCCGCAGCGATGCGCTTCACCAAAATGGCAGAACGCATGAAACGAGAATTCCAGGAATTAAAGAAGATTGTTGAACGGTTTTGATGGTTTCCACTTTTTGATTAACAACTCTTAAATAATTGCTTTCTTTCCATCCATCAAAAGAGGTTATATGACAAATATCGTATTTTTCGAACTTGACGAATTTGGACTTGGAGATAAAAAGAAATACATCCGCTCAAAACTTAAAGGGCATAAAGTCTCTTTTGTTCCTCAACGGCTTGAACACGACACTGCAAAACTTGCCAAGAAGGCCGATGTTGTTGCATTTTTCATTTACTCCCAAGTCGATGCGGGGCTTCTCAAACAGCTACCGAGACTTAAGCTTGCATTGACCATGTCAACCGGTTTTGACCATATCGACGTTGCGGCATGCAAAAAAAGGAAAGTCGTGGTGTGCAATGTCCCTACCTATGGTGAAAACACGGTCGCCGAACACGCTATGGCGCTTCTGCTTGCTATCTCGCGTAACATAATTCCAAGCGTCGAGCGCACGCGCAAAGGAAAATTTTCATTCGCGGGATTGCGCGGCTTTGACCTAGCAGGAAAAACCATCGGAATCCTTGGCACCGGACGTATCGGCAAGCATATGGCCCACTACGCCACTGCGTTTGGGATGAACGTGCTTGCCTACGACCTTTTCCCGAACAAAGAAATAGCCAAAGAATGCGGGTTTACTTATGTCTCACTTAATGAACTACTCAACAACTCAGATGTCATCTCACTCCACCTGCCAGAGACTCCGCAGACGCATCACATCATCAACTCCAAAAACCTCAAAAAAATCAAGAAAGGCTGTATTTTGATTAATACCGCGAGAGGCGGCCTTGTTGAAACAAACGCGCTTCTTCTTGGACTCAAAAATGGAACGTTCAAAGGATGCGGACTTGACGTCCTGGAAGAAGAAGCGGCCATCCAGGAAGACATGGCATTGTTCCACAAAGACTTTGCCAAACGTTATGATGCCTACTTGCTTTTAGAAGAACACGCCCTTCAAGGAATGGAGAACGTCCTTATCACCCCGCACAACGCTTTCAACAGCACCGAAGCTCTCCAACGCATTTTGGACACTACTCTTGAAAACATCTTAGCGTTCTTGAAGAAAAAACCACAGAACATGATTAAATAATTCTTGAATTCCGAGAAAAATAAAAGAAAATAAAAAATTGTTCTTAAGCGTAAGCTTATGAAACTAGTTAGTTGCGCTTTGGCTTGTGCTTCGCGTAACAGTCGCGGCAGTAAACTGGCTTTCCTTCCATTGGCTTGAAGGGGACCTTAGTTTGCTGACCACATTCAGTGCACGTTGCATCGTGCATTTCACGTGGAGCGCCGAAGTTGCTTCCGAAATTTCCCATTTGTTGTTCACCCGTTGGTCTTAGTTACACTGAGAACGAGTCTCCGTATACTATATACTAGTCTTTTACGGGGGTTTATAAATGTTGTGGTGTGTTTTTGGTAAATTTGTCGATTTTCTTTAAACAAGCGAGTATATTAATAATTAAGTAAGAAATTAAAACAATTATAAAACGCCGCGAATCTCATCGATCTTGCCCGCAACATCAGTCCCCTTTTTGGTAAGTGTGAGCAATTTCAAACGCCCTTGTTTGTCAAAATTGATGAGGCCTTCCTCTTCCATTTCCTGCAAAATCTTTACTACATGGGAATATGTGCAGTCAATATTTTTCGCAAGAGAACTTGCATACACTTCGTTCTTCGCGTTGCGTAATTCGACCAACATCATTGCCGGCTTCTCTCTAAAGAAAGTCCTAAAAATATCCTTGTTCTTATTCACAACAGTCCCCCCAATCACTCTTGAAACATTGTATTTGAGTATATATTTAAACCTTTCGTAGCGGATACCTCGTCAATTCAGTTATTTTATAAGCAATTCCATGAATTGGACGAAAAATCACTTTATTTACTTTGGCATTGCCATAAAAATAATCCCTTAATTTACCATTAACAGCTATTTTCCGCATTAATTCACTTGACCCTTGCGACAGACATATAAATGTTTTGTCTTCATTAAAAACCATGAAGCTTTTGTTCTCGCATGACACCATTCGGCCAGGCCAGGAAGAATTAATTAAAACAATAACGGAGGCGCTCAATAATAAAAAAAGCGTGCTTGCACATGCACCGACCGGCCTAGGAAAAACAGCGGCCGCACTCGCTCCGGCACTTGAATGCGCGATTAAAAACGATTTGACCATCTTTTTCCTCACATCGCGGCACACTCAACACAAAATCGTTCTTGAAACAGTCCAGTTGCTCAAAGAACGGAACAATCTTACGTTCCCTGTTGTGAGCCTTATCGGAAAAAAACATATGTGCGCGCAAGACAATATTGCTACCATGGGTGCTTCTGATTTCACCCACTTCTGCAAAACACTAGTTGAAGGAAACGCCTGCGAATATTACACCAACGTCCGTGGAAAAAACAACATCCTCGCTCAACAATTATTGCAACAACTTAAACTTGGGCCCCCGCTATCACCTGAACAAGTAATGGCGCGCGCAGCAGAACACAAATTATGTCCGTATGAATTATCGCTCTTGCTAGCAGAGGAAGCAAAAGTGATTATCGCAGATTATTATTACATCTTTCACCCGAAAATTCGCGAAGCTCTTTTTGGTAAAATCAAGAAAAAACTTGAAAAATGCATTATTATTGTTGATGAGGGGCATAATTTGTCTAGCAGGATGCGCGACCTTCTCACATTCCGACTTTCAAACAAGGTGATGAAGCTCGCGATTCAGGAAGCCAAAAAATATTTGCAAGATGATGTCCTTTCTTCCCTTGTCGAAATCCAAGATATTCTCAACAATTTGAGCGCGAATGTCAAAGAAGACAAACTCGTCAAGCAAGAACAATTCACTTCCGCAGTCACGAAAATCAAAGACTATGAAGAACTTGTCGAAGAATTTGAAGTAGTCGCGGAAATGGTGCGCGAAGACCAACGCAACTCGCACATTGGATCAGTTGCGCATTTTCTATCGGAGTGGAAACGTCCTGACAAAGGATTCGCACGCGTGATTAGCCGCGATGATTTGGTCGTCTCCTTAAGCAACCGCTGCCTTGACCCCGCACTTCTCACCAAAGACGTGTTCGACACCTGCTACTCGGCAATCGTCATGTCCGCCACTCTTGAGCCACTTTCCATGTACGCAGACATCCTTGGACTTCCTGGAGCAATTCAAAAGAAATTCAAGAGCCCGTTTCCGCAAGCTAATCGGCTCGCGCTTGTCGTTCCACGCACAACAACAAAATATTCCTTACGCAATGAACGGCAGTACCAGGAGATCGCAACCGTGTGTGCAGACATCGCAGGAACCGTGCCCGGTTGCGTCATGATATTTTTTCCCAGCTACAACGTCCGTGATTCGGTCGCGCACTTCTTCGCAGACAAGTATACCAAAAATATCTTTTATGAACGGCCCGGCATGGAGAAGAACGAAAAACAAAAACTCCTTGACACGTTTTCCTCCCACGCCAAAACAGGAGCGGTTTTGCTTGGAGTTGCGGCAGGTTCATTTGGAGAAGGAGTGGACTTGCCAGGCATTCTCAAAGGAGTGATTGTCGTAGGATTGCCCCTTGACAAACCAGATCTTGAAACCACTGAACTTATTTCCTACTACGATACTGCGTTTGGCAAAGGTTGGGAATATGGTTATATATTGCCTGCGATGAGCAGGTGCATCCAGAACGCAGGCAGGTGCATAAGAACCGAGAAAGACCGTGGAATCATTGCTTTTGTCGATGAGCGCTATGCCTGGCCACGCTACTCTTCTGCCTTCCCGACAGAATGGGGAACGCGCATAACCATTGATTACAAAGGGGAAATAGCAAGGTTTTTTGGAAAGCTGTTCTAGTTTTTAAGGGACTTCACAATCTTTATATATCGCGCTTTTTTGTAGGGTGGACATGCCTAAAAAAACTGGAAAGAAAATGGCAAAAAAGCCAATTCTGAAACTACCCAAACTGACGAAAAATGCCAAAGCGGAAATCGTTCAAGATGAAGACCAGATGGTTGGTGAAGTTGACGAATTCCTTGATGAAGACAAGCCTCACGAACGATTACCAGTCAAGATTCGCATCGGAGAAAGCATCCAGGAAGCGAAAGAAGAAGGGATAGAATTCGTTGAGGATCAGGATGAGATTGCCCCCTGGGAAGAAGGATTCGCCTCCGGAGCAGACCATGAAGGAGAAGGGGGAAAATGCGCGCGTTGCGGCAAAGTGCTTAACGACAAACCTGAGGACGTCTACGAGCGCGAAATCCACGAAGAAATCTACTTATTCTGCTGCGAAAAATGTGCACGGGCAGGACCACGCGACCAGCACTCGCGTCAGGAATAAATACTTTTTGATTTTTTCTTTATCTGCTTAAAAACTTAGCTTTCTGTCGAGATGTCTTCAATCTGGGTTTGCACGGCAGGGATAGCCGATTGTTCTTTGACCTTCTTTACGCCTTTGGTAAGGTTGAGCAGTTCAACTGAAAGATGAACTCGCTTGTCTGCCAATTGACCATAGCGCTGGATGGTGAACGTCGAATTAGTCATTGCAACAACCTGGAACTGCTGCGAAATTGGGATTCCATCAATCTTGATGCTTTTGTTGATTAATTCGTTGAGCGCAGGGTCATGTTCCACGATGACAAGAGAGCCATTGATTCCAAGCACGCGCGCAGTACCAAAATCGCTTTCGAACGTCCTGTTAACTTCAGGAAGATGAATGAACGTTCCAATATCTTCCTTTTTAAATACGCTTAGTAACCGGCTTGGCCAAGAAACTCCTTCCAATTGATAGACCTGTCCTTCAGTCACGATCGCCCGGGCAACCACGCTGCTTTCGGTGATGTTCTTCACTTGGTATCTAAACGCGAACTGTGAATTAGCAATAACGTCTCCAACTACTGGAGGTTTTCCAAATAATTCTTGGTATGATGCGAGCTTGAATGAGCGCTTGAGTGGGAGCTGGACCGAACGTTTCATCGCCTGGGTCTTGTTCAGCGTGAATACCACTGGTTTTTCTGTTGGTTCAATTACGACTTCTTTTCTTTCGCCGACTTTCATTCCAATGACTTGCTTGTCAAATCCCGCTATCTTTCCGCTTTGACTTATTACAAACGTAAATGGACCTTTGACATAATTCGGCAGGTGATTCTTTTCTGCGAGCGACTCGTTGTTCGTATCAACTACTGACCCATTGTCAAGAGTCATCACAAAATTTACAGAAACAAGATCGCCTGGTTGGGCGGTTGTTGAGGTATCTACTTGAGAAACATTTGTTCCATTTGTCACTGGTGGCTGCGAGCCTGCACAGGCAGCAAGCACCACAAGCAACGTAAGCAGTACAACAACTTTTTTCATTTAACCAATCGCCCTTCGCACGTCAGTCGCTTCAACAGACTCAACACCAGACACATTCTTGATGTTCTCCTCCAGTCTGTCGGTCGCGCCAAGACTTTCGTCCATGACGAAAATCATCTTAAGCGCTTTCAATCCAAACCCGATGGGCTCGATTCCTTTGCGAACCTCTCCATCCTTGTGCTTGGCATCCACAAACGCGCGGACACATTTTTCCGCATGCGTGAACACTTCATCCAGATCTGTCTCTGGTGAAGTCGGCATCACTTTAAGCGTGACAACAACACTTGCCATTAATTTGGGCCCTCAAACTTGCACGCAGGGCAGACGAACTTCGCCGCAATCTTCCTGCAATGCGTACAGCGGATAATCTCTTCCTTGAGACATTTAGGGCATGAGAAACGCACGACCCCTGCCTGTCCGCTAATCGGCTGCTTACACGTATTACATTTAGTCATAACGTTGAAACACGATGAAGGGTTTAAAAATCTTATGATTGGAAGACCTGTTTTTCTCATGATTAAGTACTCCACAGAGATAACAAAAGTATATAAATGCAGTTTCAGGAGGGAATTAGTTATGGCGAAAGCGTTGTTTTGGGGCAAAGCTCCAACTTCTGACATTGATGCACGTGAGCAACAGCTTGCCGCGCTTGAAAAACACATCTCCAGCATGAAAAATGACTTGGCAGAAGTAAAGCGCGAAGCGACGCGCAGCCTTTTAGAAGTCGAAGCTCGCAGGACACAAGCACAAAAAGAAGAAGCAGCCCTTAACACCTTGCGAAAGGAAGTTCGCGAACGCGTCGAACTCGCCGAGCGAAAAGAAACCCACCTTCGCAAATTGGAAGCACAATTCGCCGCATCCGAAAAACGGGCTCATGACGAAGAATCCCGCGTAGAACACTTGCGACAAGAACAAGCCAAGCTCTCCAATGAACTCTCAACTCTTGAAAAAACCCTCACTGAACGAAAAGCAGCAGTCCAACAGGCCCAAAAAATCCTTTCTCAATCAAACCGTGAAATAGATGTGCTGAGCGCACGCCGCGAGGAAATAAAACAGCTTGATGCATCAGTCGAACAGCTTTCTTATCGCGAAAAACAACTCAACCAAGAAGTCGGTCGCAAAGAAAAAAGAGTCCAGGATGGAGCGCAGATTCTTGCAAGCCAACAGCATGAACTGGAAACTGCAAAAGTCCAAGTTAAACAACTCACTTCCCAACTTGGACAGGCACAGTCATTCCTTGCTTCCTTGAACAAAGATATTGCAGCGAACAAGCGCGAACTCTCTCAACTGTTGGCTCAGAAAACTACAATGAACAATCAGAAAACAGAACAGGAACAACGCTCAAAAGTGTTGGCCGAACAAGGAAAAAGTATCACGCAAAAAATGCGAGAGATCGAACGATTCCGAAATCAAGCAGCAGAGATAGAGCGCAAAGAAAAATCCACTGCGGCTATGCTCGAAGAGAAAAAACAAATACTCATCCAACTGAGAGTGGCAATTGACAAAAATACCCAAACTCTTGAGAACCTCCAAAACCAAGAAGCAAAAGTCAAGGCAGCGACACACAGCTTCCTCATTACGCAACAAGAGCGCAGCAGAAAAATGACCGAACAGGAACAGGCGCTTGCACAACAGGAAAATACCATCTCCGATCAGCGGAAAATGCTTGAAGAACGTATAAAGCAAGTAAGTATTGCAGAACAAGCCTTTGAACGCAAAGTCAACTCTATGAGTTCAATGCGTTCAGAAGTCGAAAGCCTTGACCGGCGAAAACAGGAAGCTTTAACGGTTCTCTCTGAAAAGAAAAATGTTCTTGACGAACTCCGAAGAAGCACCAGCGAACAACAAAAAACACTAATCCAATTGAAATCAGAAGAAAAAGAAGCGCACGAGGCAGCAGCCAAACTCCTGGCAGGCCAGCGCGAGTTCAACAAACGACTCAAAGTTCTCGAACAGAAAGAAGAACAAATAATGGCAAAAGAAAAACACCTTACGGGAAGGGAAAATGCGCTCGCAAATAGAGAGGTAGCACTAACTGAAGCGACACATCTTCTCACCCAAGACAAAGAAGGAGTATCCTTGGATATCAAAGCCCGCGAAGAAGCCTTCCTCTCACTCCAAAAAGACTGGAATGAACACGTTGAGGAATTCAAACGCGAGAAAGACGACCTCAAAACTGAAAAAAGCGACGTTCGCAAGCTCATAGAATCCGACATTCTTGAACTCAAATCCAAGGAAGACGAACTTGTCGCAACCGTGGTTTCTCTTGAGACAGACAAGAAAAAACTCGAAGACGAAGAACACGCTCTTATCTCACGAATCGGTGAATTCGAAAAAGCAAAAGCCACGTTTGACAAAGAACGAGCATCTCTTGAAGCAATGCGCAAGAACATCGCAGATAATGAACGAATGGTCCAGAAAAGCCTTAAATTCATCGAAACGGAAAAGAAAAAACTCGAGCACGAACGCGACCAGGCATTCCGCGCACGCGTGCTTCGCAAAGCACTTCCCGCAATGGAGCGCAAGTACGAACTTCTCCAGAACGAAATCAACAAGCTCCAACTCAATGCGGTGGAAAAAGTAATGACTCTTTCAAAACGTAAACAGATGGTCGCACAAGAGCACGATTTGGATGAAAAGGAACATTTAGTTCACCTTGAGACCAAACGACTCATGGCCCGCCAGCGCGAAGTCGAAGAGCTTGAAGAGCGCAAAGATGTTTCCTTCTACCGTTACTTGCGTGATGAAACTACGCGCGAAAAACAAGGCACGATGAGAGAGTCACATGCAGATATTCGCTCCATGATTAATGAAGCCCGCGAGAACGTCGAGCATGGAAACATCGATGACGCCGTCCGGATTATCTCAGAAGCAGAATACCTAGTTGACAAGGTCAACGACCCTGAGAAAAAGCGCCTTTTGCACTATGATGTCCGTGACGTTAAAGCAAGCATTAAACTTGCGACACTTTCATGATTCTTTTACCCTTCACTTCCAAACAATCTCCCAGAAACGCCTTGGCAACTTGAATGTTTGTGAGTGCGTGGGAAGACATTTTACTCACTTCCATTTCTGTACCGCACAATGCGAGAAGAGGAATAAGATTGTCAGCCAAATGGCTATCCACAGGAGCAATCATTTCTTTCCGCAAACTTTGCGCGGCCTCTTTTCCCACTACTTCCGACTTTTTACCCGCTTCACCAAGCGCATCGGCACCGACCCTCACCGGGTTTTGGGAATCGATATCTCCATCCTTGAGAGAATATATTGCCCAGAGTGTAATGCCTGACCCAGTCGATTCAGTGTTTGCATATTCAAACGAACAATCAATGGGAACATTGCAGTTGATAAGCTCTTGTTTCGCGGCAGCAGCGGTACGCTCTGCGACTCGCGCTTCCATCAGGTCCTTGCTCGCATGCGAAACCCCTTTTATCCGCATCAACGTTCCTTGTTTGGTGAGTAATAAGCTTTTCTCTTTGAGCTTTTCAAGCAGACCTTCAAAGCTCCCTGTTTTTTTAAGCGAAAATTGTGGCTTGACCACGACTTGGACTTTCCCACCTCCCGCAGGATAGTACCCTCGCTTCAAGACTTTCACCTCAAGACCACACACCCTGGATAGCTGAGGAACAACTACGTTTGCGAAATAATCAATTGGCATACTCCACGCGGTATCGGTCCCTCCTGTGATGGTGAGCGTGTGGGACTTGTGGCCAAACATGCATGGCAATAGCAGTGCCTGAAGAAGCAACGTGACGCTTCCCGCTGTTCCAATATCTACTTCAACATTTTTTACGGCAAGCTTTCGCGGGACAAACAATAAATCAGCGCTGTTTTCTTCTGCACCTTCTGCGTACCCATTACAGACCTCGCTCACTGCACGGATGCAAGCAAGATGTTGCGGTTTGAGTCCAGGGTCATTCCTTCTTGCACGAATATTCTTTATTCGGAACGCTTTGCCAGTTAATGCGCTTAAGCTAAGCGCGGTGCGAAGCATCTGGCCTCCTCCCTCTGCACCATCAATACTAATCACGTTTTGGAAAAAGCTGAACTTGTATAAAAAACAATAACAAGAAAAAAATAAAAAGAGACCCTTAACTTACGTCCAGAGATTCCAAATCAGCCAGTTCACTGTCCAAGCTGTCGAGCTCGTGCAAATCAACGCTGTCAAGCTGGTCGACCTGCGCTGTCGCTGAGTCAATCTCGCTCAATTCATTAGAACTGACTTCTGGAACGGCTGGTGCCTGAGGGCTATTTGCGCATGCCGCAAGTATAAGCAACAGCGCAAAGCTTGCAACGAAGACTATCTTTTTCATCTTACGCACCTGCTTGGGCTGACGCATTCGCGCTTGCTTCAACAGTTGCGCTTCCGCCCTGTTTTGCCTTGATCTCAGTCACGATTTTCTTAAGTTCAGCGTGCGCTTTTTTCACCAGTTTGTGGCTTTCGCGCATCTTCGCGGCAGCTTCCTTCAAAGCCTGGCCTTTTTCCCTGCCGTGAAGGCTTGCGGCTGTTTCAACCTGAGCGTCCGCTTGGACTTTCATTTCAGCAGCAGCACTCAATTTTGCTTTGAATACGGATACATCGATTGTCGAAGTGTTGACTCCCTTTGCTTCAAGCATAGCAACGATGTTTTCTAGTTTCATCTCAAGGTTCTTTGATTTCTGCAAGACACCACCAAGACGCTCGCTCATGATTCTGGCGGTTTGTTCTCTAATGGTGGCTGCAGTAGCTTCAACTTCCGCACGAAGCATCGCTGAAACATTCCTAACTTCCTCTGCGCTACTATTCTCATTTATGCTTTCCGCTTTTAACTTTGCTTGTGCAAGTGCAGCCGCTTTTGCCTCAAGCTTAGCAGTCACTTCTGCTTTGTCGCTTGCCTGGCTGTTCCCGACAAGCTGTTTGATGGATTCAACCATCGCATCAGTTTTTTCGCTTGCCAAAATAAGAGTTTCCCTTATTGCACGTTTTATTTCCGCACGAGCGTCCTGACAATCTTTTGTCTTCTTGCTGCGGCATTCCTGCATTTTTGTCTTCAGTTCAGCGGTGAGCTCTTTTCGCTCCCCTTTGATTTCTGAACGAGCTTCACGAACAACCTGCTGGATTTGCCTGCCAAGAGTCAAGTTACGCTGCTCTTGCAGTTCCTTCTGTTTTTCAAGACGTGCCTGGCGCTCGCCATCACCTATGTTTATCCTTACTTTGCTTTCTACATGCGAATCCGTTGATGCATCGGCGTCATTTCCACGCGCTCCGATACTTACTTTTGCATCTCCATCTGCATCTCCTGCAAGGGCAATACCACTTCGCTCTGCTAGTGCAAATGGCACAATGGCGACAAGCAATGCCAACACGAGTACATACTTTTTCATTTTTTCCCTCCTGGAGCATCTGCTCCTTGTTGAGGCATATAGTGAATTTCTTTAAAAGAATACTTTTTTAACTGGTTTTTTAAAGGTTTTCCCTGGCGTTTAAAACTTTACAGAGCTTGATTCGTGCTCTGCTTGCTTTAAACTTCCTTAACCAGCCCTTAATTTTTTCAATGAGCGGTTTGTATGCACAAACTTTTAATAGTACTCTTCTCTTGAAAGGATATGAAGTGGCTTGTTTTATTCGTTGTCCTTGCGACCACTGTAAGTGCAATCACAATCCATGGCACAATCTATGATTTCGATTTGACAAAACAGTCCGCGATTGTGGAAATCAACACGTCTCCTGCGCAACGACTCGTAGCCACAAACGCCACCTATGTATTCACCGTTCCTGCTGGGACGTATACGTTACGTGCGACAAGCAAAGATTTCGCCATTAGCGAGCAAATCCAGGCTGTTTCTGGAGGAAATTATGTCTTGGACCTGATACTCCTTCCTTCCCTCGACGAAGAGGACGCGCTTCTCGCTCAAAATGTTGAAGTGCCCAACGTGGAACAGTTCATCGAACTGCCACCATCATATTCATGGATAATAGGGATAATATTACTTGCACTTGCTTCACTTATTCCGTTTGCATTACGGCACTTTCGCAAACCTCAAATCACTCTTCAAAACGACTTACAAGAAATCTTTGACTTCATCATAGCTCAAGGCGGACGAGCACAGCAAAAAGACATTTACCATCACTTCAATTATTCGGAGGCCAAGATTTCACTCATCCTTGATAAGCTTGAAGGACGCGGATTGGTGAAACGCATCAAGAAAGGACGCGGAAATCTTATCGTACGCGCGTGATTGTCGGAATCGACCCGGGAACAACCGTGGGCTGGGCAATGGTCAATTTCTCCGGAGAACTCATCGCCATCGGGTCTGAAAAAGAGTTCAACCGCGACAAACTCATCGCTGAACTCGTCACCCACGGACGGACGCTCGTGATAGGAAGCGACAAGGCAAAACTTCCCTCATTCGTGCAGGAAACAGCGGCGAAACTCGGAGCGCGCGTCTTCTTTCCTCACCAAGACTTACGTGTCGAAGAGAAACGGGACATGACGCGTGGGTACGTGTTTGATGGCATGCATCAGATGGATGCGCTCGCAGGGGCATTGCTTGCCTATCGTAAACTCCAGCCGCTCCTCATCAAAATCCGCGCATTCTTGCAACGGGAAGGAAAACTTCCCCTTTTTGTGCGCGTCGCAGAACTGGTGATTAAGGAACGCATTAGTATTAGGGCAGCTCTTGTTTTGCTTGAACCTCCAACAGTTGCGGAAGAACACACAGACGAGCTTCCCCTTGAACGAGATGAAGATATCGCGCGGCTTTATTCCTCCATGGTGCGTCTTCGCAAGGATAACACGGCAATTCGCAAGCAGAACCAGCTTTTGGAACAACGCCTCCGCCAACTGGACGATTCACTGGCTAGCTTGCGCCAGAAAACAGCCACGCTCGTCAAGCCAAAAACCCGTTCAGAAGAAGCTCGGCTTAAACAACAGCAAGTCATCTCGTTTTCGCAGCGGCTTGAGAATACTAAGAAGCGTGAACAGGAGCTTGCACAACTTGTGTTGAAACTCGAGCAGCATCTCCTAAACGAGGATTCAGTCGCGCTGATACGCTTACGCTCACTTTCTTGGGAAGAAGTCAACAAGGCAAAAGAGTTTCTTGGCGAAGACGCGATTTTTTTCGTGGATGACATCCACGCAATGAGCACCCAAGCGCTTACCTGGTTCAAAACCCGTAATGTAGGGTTCGCGGTAAGTGCAATGCAAGTTGGAGAGAACGCACGACGGGCACTTCCCTTTTCCTGCATTACAACCCGCGAATACGAACTCTTTCCCCGCGTCGCTATTGTGAAACGATCACTGCTTGAGAAGTTCAAATCAGAACGTTCTGTGCTCTCCAAAGTGGTTGATGAGTACAAGAAACGGCAAAAATAGCAGTTATTGTAGGCGAATAAGCCGATCGGCATCTATGAGTGAACGTTTTCCACTGTGGACATTCTTGACCTGCACTTTCTGAGCGATATTCATAATCTCAAATTCTTCCCCATCAATCACTACTTTCTGTCCACGCTTCCAGTGCAATTGTTGGAATAGCACCGTCACGCGATACAGCAGCTTGCTGGTCATTTTATTCACTGTATGAAGTCTCCTACTTACTTTCAAAATACCGTTGAATTGCTGGCTAAGCTTTCGACCCAAACTCTGCAGGTAATGCTGGTCGCTCAAGTACAAATCAACCCCGCCAACAACCTTTTTTTCTTTTGCAACCTTTGCCTTGTTATCATCAGTGATTCGTTTATGAACCCAGGCAAGAAGCTGCGGACTACCATTACGAATCTGCAAAATACCTTCAAAATAGCTTGATGGCCGCTCGTTCATGCACATTCTATAAAATCAAAACCTTTTTAAGTGTTTGCACGATTTTTATACAAATGACTCAAGGTTTTTTTTCACGTATCTGGCATTTTATCTGGGATGAAGACAGCGCTTGGAGCTGGATTGTCAACGTCATCCTGGCTTTCTTGGTCATTAAATTCATCCTCTACCCTGCACTTGGATTTCTGCTTGGAACTTCAGTGCCTATTGTCGCAGTTGTTTCAGGAAGCATGGAACACACGGGGAACCTTGGCGCATACTGGGCGAACCCCATCTGTTGCGACCAAACTTGTGCGCACAAAGAAATCCCCAGGGATTATTACAACAGAATTAATATCACAGAGCAGGACTTCCGCCACTTTGACTTTGCCAATGGCTTTAACAAAGGGGATATTATGATATTGGCTAACATAAAGAATGTCGAGAAAGGAGAAGTAATAGTGTATCTCACCAACCGCCCTGACCCCATCATCCACCGCGTTATTAACATCACCTCAGAGAAGGACAATACTGTTTTCAAAACAAAAGGGGATAATAATTGTGAATCAGGAGATTTTGAACAGCAGATTCCTTCAAGAAATGTACTTGGAAAAGCGGTTTGGAGAATTCCTTTTCTTGGCTGGGTAAAAATCCTTGCCGTGGAACTGCTCGGTCTTATTTGGAGGCAATAAACATGTTTTGTCCAAATTGTAAAAGCATCATGATGCCCAAGATGGAAAATGGAAAAAGACAGTTGGTTTGCTCTTGCGGTCACAAGCAGGGCGGAGAAGTAAAACTCACTGAAACATCCAAACTGAAGTCGCAAAAGATTGAAGTGATTGAAAAAGAGACCATGATAAATACTGTGGTTGATGCTGAATGCTCAAATTGCGGTCTTGGAAAGGCAGAATACTGGGAAGTTCAGACGCGTTCTGCTGATGAACCGCCCACACGATTTCACAAATGCTTAACTTGTGGACACACTTGGAGAGAGTATAAGTAACTTTGGCACTTGAGTAGGGCAGTCTTACACGTGTATATGAAGGTCGTGTTTGTCGTGTGGGATGAGAGTGACTTCTTTGCCTTTGCGAAGATTGAGGAAGGTTGCGATTTCTTTTGGGACGCGGATGGCAATGCTGTTCCCTATTTGAGCAACGGTGGCCTTCTTGGCAAGTCCAAAGAGACCTTGTTTTTTTGATTCCGTCTGGATTTTTTCAGCAGTTTGTGAGTTGTAATAGGTTTCGCCACATTTCGTGCAAACTTCTGCAGGGAATCTTCCCAGAACTATGCCGAACTCTTTATGTTCAACCTGCTCTTCTTTGGCTGTTCCTCAACACATAACGCATTTCATTTTGTCCTCCTGCCTAAGTACGTTGTAATGATGACGAACATGTCACCTTCTTTCATGAACACGGCTTCAGTCCCTCCCCGCTCGGCATGCCATTTCCTACCATCCGCACTTTTCCATTTCATACCGAGCTCAATGGTTTTCTTTCCGCTGATGATGAGTTCAGCCAAGGGCTGTTTGAGTGAAAGCGCGTTCATACCAGCGTGCATTCACTTTACGTATTTAAAACTGCGCTTGTATAAAAGCTAAATAACTTACAAACTTATTCGGAAAGTTTACAACTTTTTCTACACAAGACACTTAAAGGATGCACGTCTTGTGTACTCTAT
>Ga0209542_10008375_pt1 | contig 19341 bp, 21 predicted proteins | sample RifCSPhighO2_01_FD_184028 | JGI IMG/M metagenome (GOLD analysis project Ga0209542, IMG submission 184028) | Soil microbial communities from Rifle, Colorado - Rifle CSP2_plank highO2_0.1 (SPAdes) (version 2) | ecosystem: Environmental > Terrestrial > Deep subsurface > Rock core/Sediment ...
GGAAACGTCTGTCCCGTCAATCGTGCGGGAAAGGACTGCATTACATTGGATGAAGAAACCAACCGCCCGATAATAAGCGAAGAGCTTTGTATTGGATGTAATATTTGCGTGATAAAATGTCCCACAGATTGCATTTACATTGAAAATTTGGTCGAGGAATTAAAAGAACCCCCGGTTCAGCGTTTTGGTCAAAACTCTTTCCGCGTATACAGACTTCCTCTTGTGAAGAAAGGCGAAATAACCGGCATCATTGGACAGAACGGAATTGGAAAATCAACTATTTTGAAAATTCTTTCCGGTCAGCTTGTTCCTAATTTAGGGGATTTTAATTCAAAGGCGGATTATTCAAAGGTAATTGATTTTTTCAAGGGAAAAGAATTACAGGCCTATTTTACTTCCATAAAAAATTCTTCCGTAAAAGTTTCCTACAAGCCGCAAAACATTACCGAGATTCCGAAAGCTTTCAAGGGAAAAGTGGGAGAACTTTTGAAAGGGGTTGATTCAAGAAAAAAAATCAAGGAAGTTATTCGTGCGTTGAATATCGATAAAATTCAGGATAGAACCCTGCAGGATTTAAGCGGTGGAGAACTACAAAGAGTTGCTATTGCGGCCGCGATTTTGAAGGATGCGGATTTTTATGCGTTTGATGAACCCACAACTTATTTGGATGTGAAAGAGCGTTTGAATGCCGCCGCTTTAATTAGAACGCTTGCGGAAGAAAACAAAAGCATTGTTGTAATAGAGCACGATCTTGCCGTTCTAGATTATTTGAGTGATACTGTTCACATGCTTTATGGAAAAAAATCAGCTTATGGAATTGTTTCAACAACTAAGAGTGTGAAAAATGGTATCAATGAATTTTTGGATGGTTTTGCAAAATCCGAGAATGTGCGCTTTAGGAGAAAGGAATTAAAATTTGAAGTAAAACCCAGTTCTGATTTTAGGAATAAGAACATAATTGCAGAATATCCTGCTCTAGAAAAAAGTTACAAGAATTTTTCTCTTAGCATTAAAGGAGGGGATTTGAGGGAAGCAGAGGTTTTGGGAATAATGGGTCCGAATGCTATTGGAAAAACAACTTTTGTGAAAATTTTAGCCGGAGCCGAAAAACCGGATTCCGGAAAAATTGATTTTTCTTTTAAGGTTTCCTACAAACCCCAATACCTCAAACCTGAGGAAGGAGTTCTTGTTTCTGATTTTATTTCTTCACAGGACATTGACAAGGCTTTGTTCAAGCAGGAAGTGGATCGCAGATTGTTCATTTCTGAATTGGAAAATCATCGCTTGGATGAATTGAGCGGCGGAGAATTGCAAAAGGTTGCTGTGGGTGTTGCGCTTTCAAGAAGCAATACTGATTTGATTTTGCTTGATGAACCCACCGCATTTGTTGATATTGAAGATCGCCTCAAAATGGCAGACGCTATAAGAAGTGTTGTTGATTCTAAGGATAAAATTGCAATGGTTGTTGATCACGATCTTCTGTTCCAGGATTATGTTTCGGATCGTTTAATGATTTTCGATGGTGTTCCCGGTGTGAAGGGAAACGCCGGAAATGCTGTTTCTATGCACGATGGGATGAACCTGTTCCTAAAGGATATGGGAATTTCATTTCGCAGAGATGAAAGTACGGGTCGCCCCCGTGCAAATAAATTGGGTTCTCAAATGGATCAGAAACAGAAGGCGAAAGGCGAATATTATTATGCCGTAGATTGATATTCGACTCTAAATTCCTTTTTTGAGCATTTAAATAGGGTTACGTTATAGCGTAACCATTTAAATTGTTTGTATTGTTATTATCTTTCGTGCTTTCAAGAGATTTAGAGGAATTGCTTCAAAAATGGGTGTTCAAAGAAAAGACCTTTAAAAGGGATATTGAAGACGAAATTCTGCCTTTTTTAAGCAACAAGAATGTTGTTTTTTTATATGGGCCAAGGCGCTCGGGAAAATCCGTTGTTGCAAGAAGGCTTTTGAAAAAAATGTCGGCGCGCACTATAACAAGGTATGTGAATCTTGAAGACCCGGCATTAATCGGCTTGTTGAATATTGATTTGTTGGATAGGTTTTCGGCTGATTTGGGGGCAAAGGACACTGTTGTTTTTGATGAAATGCAATTGATTACCGGCTGGGAAAAATGGGTTAGAGTGGCTGTTGACACAAGAAAATGCCAGATTATTGTTACAGGTTCTTCCGCAAAACTTTTGAGCGGCGAATTTGCAACCGCGTTGGGTGGAAGAGGAATCGGCTTTCAAATTCTTCCATTTTCTTTCAGCGAATTCCGCAGAATAACAAAAAAAGGATTTGAAGATTACCTTAAAACAGGCGGATACCCGGAAGTCGCTCTGAATCCCGAAAAAAAGGAAAAGCTTTTGGAATCCTATTTCGAGCTTGCTCTCATAAAAGACATAATTACAAGGTATGATATAAGGGATTCCGCAGCCCTAAGAAATCTCGCATTTTATTTGCTGACTAACTCTGGAAAACAAATCAGTTTGAAAAAAATCAGGGTTGCGCTTGGACTGTCTTATGACACAAGCAGGCAATTCATAGATTATCTGGAATCGGCTTTTCTGGTTTTTCAAGTGCCGTTTTTTTCTTATTCGATGGCCGACTCTTTAACTAGGTCAAGAAAGATTTATGCCTTTGATTTAGGAATGCAACAATATGCTTCAAAATCCTTTACCGAAGATAAAGGGCACTTGGCTGAAGCCGCTGTTGCAATAGAGTTAAAGCGCAGAGGTTTCGAAACATTCTACTGGAAGAACTCAAAGGAAGTCGACTTTATAGCAAAACAAAAAACAAAAATCGAGCCAATAAACGTTTGCTATTCTGAAACTCCGCCAAAAAGAGAAACAGACGGATTAGTTGAATTCTGTAAAAAAAACAAAATAACCAAAGCAACAATTTTGTGCGAAGGAAAAAAAGAGACTGGCATAATAGACGGAGTCAAAATTGAAAAATGCGACCTGCAAGAATGGCTAACAAAAAGATAGATGGCGTTAACCTGAAAATATAATGTTTTTGCTGATTTCTTATTTATTGCTTTCGCCTGCAGAATCTTCTATGTGTTCTATTATTGGGGTTTATTCCAAAAACAATGAAGACATTTCCAATGAAGTTCGTGAACTCTTTTCCTTATTAGCGCATCGCGGTCCTGAAGCTTTTGGAATTAAAACAATTGATTCCCTTGAAACTTCTGTTTCTCTCAAAGGACTTTCTTTTCCAACGAGTTCCGTTTATTTGGGTCATTGCCTTCTTTCTACAACCGGTTATTTACAGCAGCCTGTTTCAAAAGCAAACGTCTCAATTGTTTTGAACGGTGAAATATACAATTATGTAGACTTCGGAAACGCGTATAAATCCGATTCCGAGTTTGTTGCGGATTTTTTTTCAAAAGAACTCAAAAAAAATTCTGTTCCTTCTTCGCTAAAAAATTTTGTGAAAAAATCAGTTGGAGAATATGCAATTGCTTTTATGTTCAAAAATAAATTGTATGCATTCCGCGATCCTATTGGAACAAAACCTCTTTGGTTCGGTGAAAACAAAAGTTTGTTTGCATTTGCTTCAGAACCCAATGCATTGAAAAAAATCGGAATCCTTTCTCCAATTTCTTTGAAGCCCGGTTTTTTGCTTGAAGTTTCGCAAAAGAGTTTTTCAGTGAAAAAGATTTTTGATTTGAAGGATTTCAAAAAAACCGTTCCAAGAAAGCATTCCATTCAATTTTTGAAAGATTCTTTCGATGAAACAATTGAGTTGCAGACAAATGGTTTGGAGAAAGCAGCAGTTCTTTTCAGCGGGGGAGTGGATTCTTCTCTTGTTGCGAAAGCGGTTTCCGAAAAAGTAAAGAATGCAAAATTGTTCGTTGCCGGAACAAAAGATAGTCATGATATTATTGAGGCAGAAAAAGCCGCCAAGGAATTGAATCTTCCTCTTGAAAAAATTATTCTCTCAGAAGAAAAAATCCATTCTCTTGCTTTGGAGTGTGAAAAGATTTTGGGTTTTTTTGATTCGATGCAGATCGCGATCGCCGTTCCGGAATTGGCGTGTGCAAAAAAAATTAAGGAAAATGGTTTCAAGGTTGTTTTTTCCGGTCAAGGAAGCGATGAATTGTTTTGCGGTTATACAAATTATACAAAAATTTTGGGGGGGAAAAATTATTCCGCGGTTGAAAAAGAAATTTGGTTTTCTTTAGAGAGAATGCCTGAACGAAACTTTTACCGCGATGACATTATCCTTTCCTCGCAAGCGCTTGAATTAAGGCTTCCTCTAATGCTTGCTCCGTTTGTTAAAGAAGCAATGGCATTTCCTGCAAAAGAAAAAATTTTAGCCAAAAACGATGCTCTCAGAAAGCACCCGATAAGAAAACTAGCTTCCCTTTACAATATTCCTGATTCGATTGTTTCAAAACCAAAAAAAGCTTTGCAGTATGGTTCCGGTTCGCAGAAAATTGTTTCAAAATTGTTCCGGAATAGATGTTGAAATCAGTTTCTCGTATGCAGTTTATAATTTTTGAACCAATAGTTTTGTCGGCCAAATTTTTATTTTTTTCTGTTTCAAAAAGTGCTTGTCATCTGACCAGATGCCGTCGTTTTCTATTTGAAGTGCAAGCGCAATGAAGGGGACATCATTTTTGTCTATGCTGCCCATTATGTCCATGGCATTCTTGTAATTGTCAGGTGAAATTTCATTTTCATCGAATATTTGGAATTTTGAAAAAATCAGGTTCATCAGCCCGACAAATTCTTTCTCGCTGAGTTTTGTTTTCTTTAGCATGTATTTTTCATATTTTTTGGTTTCTGAAATGCCGAAATGCAGGGTGCAGAATTCAAATTTTTCGGACAGCAGTATTTTTCTTGAATAAGAGTCCTTGATCAGTGCCGCAATTATCCTGTTTGTGTCGACAATAAGTTTCATCAGGCAAACCTTTTTTCAAAACGCTTTCTTATCTGTTCTTTTATGTGTTCGCCTATTTTTTCGGCGTCTTCTTCGGTCAACTCGCTTTCGGACAGCAGTTTTTCTGTTGCTTCAAGTTCATTGAGCTTCCGCTCAAATGCATGCCGTGCAACTGCGCTCCATCTTATTTCCGTGCGTTTTGAAATCTTTTTTTGGAGCGGATCAGGAATTGCGAGAGTCATATTTCCCATTTAATCACATTAAAAATATGTGAAAACACATATTTAAATATATTGGTTTTTTTTCAAATTATTCAAGGACAGTTAACGCTTGGTTGTTCCATACATTCTGAAACAGTATCATATACTTCACAAGAACTATCAATTGCATTTGTACGTATTTCTTTGCTAAACCTAAAACTTCTCTCATCCGTTATAGTGGTTTCTCCAATTGTTGTTGTACAACTCATTGTTCCGTTTATGTCAAGTTGATTTCCGTTGATTCGAAGGCTTCCCGCTTTAACTACTGCTGTGCAGTTCATGAGTTTACTGTTCAGGTCGTTAAAACCAATTCCTACATCATCATTCCTTCCACCCACAGCATTTGCAAATTTTGTTTGAATACTTTCTTCTGTTACCGAACCTGGATTGCAATTGCTTGGACTTGTTGTATCAATTATTGCCTTCGATACTGATTTGTCAAGAATTCTAAGAAGATTTTCTGCTTTGAATGCGGTTTCTTTTGCAGAGACCATATTGATCATTGCAGTTCCATTATCGTTCGCATTTTTCATTGAGGTAATGGTTAGTAATAGAAGGAGCATTACCGCGCCCGCGGTTATAACTGCTATTGATCCTTTTACTCCAATTGTGCGCATTTTTTCACCTTTTCAACAATAGTTTCATTTGGTTGGTAATCGTATATTTGGTAGCATGTTGCATTTTCCGTTTCTGAATTCACAACATCATCCGTACTTCCGTCATTAGTGAGATATGAATTGTAAGCTTCATCTGACGCGCTTCCGTGCAATAAAGATTGTTGTGCTCCCAAATTTGAAACATTATTGGTGAGCAATACCGTTGCGGAGAACATTGTGACTATTAGGCCGATCGCAAGTATAGCATCAATGCTGAATAAAATTCCTTTACTCATTTTTCCACACCTTGATAATTATTTCTTCTGTGTTATAAGTGGTTGCTCCGCAGGTTCCATCTATACATTCTTCAAAACGTTTTTTGTCAAGACTTCCACCAGGTCCTTCTCCAACGCCTATTTCCTCTTGTATTTGTGTCCTAATTATTTCAAGTACCATGTTTAATGCTTCCCCCGTTGCCGCAAATTTGGCTCTTTCTTGCCCATCCCATCCTGGTTCGTTGTCTCCTGTAATGGATTTAAGTTCATCTATGTCTGCATCCTGTCCAAATCCAACTGCATAAATTGTTATTCCTGCATTTCTGGCCGCTTGTGCTTCGCTTATTGCTGTTGGTCCATCATCTGCCTTTCCATCACTTAGCATAACCATGAATTGAAGGGTATCTTCGTCAGGGTTTCCGTTATTGATGAGTTCGTTTTTTGCTATGCGTATTCCGGGTGTCATAAATGTTTGTCCGCTTGGGATCAATGCATCAATAGCGTTATTTACCTCTTGTATATTAGTTGTAAGTTCCTGATCAGGATTCGGATCAGGTATTTGTGGGCGGATTTGTGCATTAAAACTCATAAGTCCCATTCGATCTCCTTCATCAGTGTTCCATCCTGCATCATTCACGAATTCATGTGCTGCAAGTTTTGCCTGTATCATTTTGGAGTTGTTTTGAAGGCTTAAGTTTACAAGCGCGTTTTCTCCCGCAATAACAGCAAAGTACATGAATTCTTCCGCGTGCCATTTATCTAAATAAAAGTCTTGTATGCCTGTAATTTCCGTTTGGATTTGTGGGTTAGGTTGAACACTGAAGGGGCTAAAAGTTACATCTAGTTTTTGAATTCTTCTCGGGCTTGTTTGTAAAAGTCTGTATACGGTGTTTCCGTTCACAAAAACAAATCTTGTTGAACCTGGTTGTGTTCCAAGCAGCACAGGGATTTGTGGCGCGGTTACATCAAGAAACTGTAATCCTTGTTGTGATCCAACATAAGCCAGATTTCCCTGAACAAATATGCTGAAAACATTAAAGTTTGGTGATCCATATGTAATAGGTACTCCCATACTTCCGGGATTTGAAACATTTATGATTTTTAATTTAGCTGCGCCGCCTGCAATGTATGCGAAATTGTTTTCCACAAAAATATCAAACGGAGTCATGTTCGGATCTGTAAATGTCATGCTTCCTGCTTCGCTCATGCTTCCTGTTGATGGTGCATTTATAATTCTCAATGTTGGTCTTCCTGCTTGAGTTGTGAGCGCGTATACAATATTATTTTTAACAAAAAGTTTGTGAACTTCTACACTTCCCAAAGAAATTCTTCCTAACGGTTCGAAAGCGTCATTTACTGCAAGCGGATCTTTTGTAACTCTAATAACATAATTCTGATCCGTGGTTTTTGCAAGCACAAATATTTCTCCGGAAGCTTCTTCTCCATGAACATCATAAACAACTCCAGGATCATAGGTTGGCGGGTTTGAATCAAGTAGATTTTCCGGATTTGAAGTATTTAATTTTCTCAGTCCAAAGTGTCCGTCTGCTAAATACGCGGTTCCCTGTTCAAGGTAAACTCCTTTTGCAGCGGATGTTTGTGATCGTCTAGCTATATCGAGTGGTTCTTCAAAAGCTCCATTCCATGCCATTGATCCGGATTCATCAAATACAATCATGAGATCTATTATTCCTCTTCCGCCGATTTCTCCGCCGACATTGGATGTGAGTATTTGTTTTTTGATTGTTCCAACAGTTTGTTTTCCGGAAGAATCATCTGTTGAACTACATCCACTTATCGGCGTTCCCTCTATTGTTATATAACATTCATATCCGCTCGGCATCATTAACGCTGACGACCCAAGGCTTTGCAATTTTGTTTTGTTAATGCATCCATATAATTTGTATCCTTGTTCTGCAAAGTTTATTCCGCCTTCATCCCCTATTGGTTCGCATTTTGCCGTGCCTGTTATCGCATTGTTAACTCCGCCAAGGATTATTTGTAGTTCGTTTTGTGAATTAATTTCTTTTGTTTGATTGGAACTGATTTCATAAAAATCCAGGAGCATTCCTATTGCTAGCACTGTGATGACCATTGCAATTACAAAATCCAATGAAAATAATTGTCCTTTTTTCATGGAGAAGCCCCTAGTGTTACTTCTGTGTCACATTCAAATTCCTGTGGAGTAGAATTTCCGTTGATTGTGATTCCGCTGATGTCCAGTCCTTCAAATTTTGATTCTTCTCCGCCGCTTGAAACGGTTATAGAAGTTGCTTCAATATTTATTGTGCATTCAATCGGCGAATTATTTTCATCCAATCCGAGTGTTTTTGACTTGAATTCTATTGTTGTTCCAAATGTTTTTGCTGATGAAATTACAGAATAAACATTATTCCTAATTGCCTTCAGTGAGCCATTTGTTGTTGTGTCATTTACCTGTTCTTCAAGGTTGTTTGCGTGTGCTATGTAAATGTTAAAGAATATTATTGCTATGACAAGTGTGAGCAGGAGATCTAAGCTAAGTTGGCCTTTTTTCATTGTTATGATTAATGATTTATTATAATATAAGTCTTATCGCCCATGGCAAAATTGAGGTTAATTTTATTCTAAGTAATAGTGCCTAATTGGTTTGAGTTTTTCATCCAATTCGTAAACCAAGGGCTTTCCTGTAGGTATTTCAATTTGGGTTATTTCCTCATTGCTTACATTATCCAGGTATTTTATTATTGCTCTAATACTGTTTCCGTGCGCCGAAACAAGGATTTTTTTACCTTTTTTGATTACAGGTTCTATTTTCTTTTTCCAGTATGGAATCGTTCTTTCATAATTGTCCTTCAAACTCTCTGTTGTTGGAATCATTTTCCTTGGAACATCTTTATACATTTCCATATTTCCGGGATAGTACTCGCTTTTCTTGCTTATTTCTGGGGGTTGCACATCATAGCTTCTTCTCCAAATATGTACTTGTTCTTCCCCATATTTTTTTTTCATTTCATCCTTGTTCAATCCCGTTAATCCGCCGTAAAATCTTTCCATTAATCCAATATTTTTTTTAACAGGAATTTTAAGCTCCATTTCTTTGAGAATTATTTCTTCTGTATCAATCGCACGTTTCAAAAGCGAAGTGTAACAAACATCAAAAGTGAATTTATTTTTTTTTAGAATCTCGGCACATTTTTTTGATTCTTCGATTCCTTTTTTTGTAAGAGGAACATCAACCCAACCCGTAAATCTGTTTTGCAGATTCCACTCGCTCTGTCCATGTCTTACTAAAACAATTTTGTATGTCATTTTTCATATCACTTTTAATGTAATTTTTTTTCCCGTACTTCCAAATCCTCTTATTGTTTCAATATCGTATGGGTAACTAATGATTAAATGTATTTCCCCGCTTTTCCTGAAAGCATCCAAATCAGCATCGGATGGGTGATTATATTCTGATGGGTGTGAGTGAACCGTTCCAATTATTTCTCTGTCAAATGGAACTAAATCTAATCTGTAGCTTGAAAAGTCCTTTCCGAATGTTGCGGGAACAATTACAAGTTCCTCTATTATTCTGTTTTTTCCTCCGAGCATTGAAAAAAATTCGTTTGGATAAATGTTTTTTGCCGCGATTATTATTGATTCGAGAACTTCTTTTTTGATTTGGTACATTCTATTAGTATGTTTTTCTTTTTTTTTAAATGCGCATGCCAAGGTAAAATAAGAGTGTTGGAATGATCAGGAACGCCATTGCATTGCTTCTTTTTGTTCCTGCTCCAATTCCAAAAAAGCTTATTCCTGCAGCGCACGCACACACCAAAAGTCCCAATACTCCCGAGGAAAAGAAAACAACCGCAACAACAATTGCAAATATTACCATGCTTAGTTTTTGGTAATTGATTATTTTGAATAATTTGATAGCCCAAAATGCGGTTTTTTCTGTTATTATTGTGGAAAACCCTGCTGAAGTAATTGCCGTAATTCCAAATAAGAGGAAAATTCCAAAATTAAGTTCAAACATTCCATTGAGTGCTACAGCCATTCCCGTTCTTGTTTTTTCAAGCGCAAATAACATTAGAATGCTGAAAATCAAATTTCCTGTATTCATTCCCCCCGTTATTATGAGATAGTCTTCTCTTTTCATTTTTGGAAAAATCTTTTTTATCATAAATGCCGCTTGCCCCGGTCCAATTCCGGGGAATACTGCGGTTAACCCGGATGCAATTCCTGTTATTGCTCCTTTTGATATTTTGTGTTTTGGGTTTGTTTTCTTTTGTTCTGGTATTTTTATTTTTGAAAAAATTGATTGTATTATGCTCGGTATTGCAAAAAATCCTATTACAAGTGCTATGATTGAATTTTTTATTCCGGAATCAAGTGCTATTATTCCAAGTGCGCCGGATAAAAATATTACAATGATTGCTTCGATTTTTTTTCCTTCGCTAAAAACCATTATTGCAAGAACAAGAACAAGCAGTGCGGGGATGAATATAGGCAATTGCTCTCCGTAATTTATTGCAAAGGAATAGAAGAATGGCGCGAGAATTATTGCAAAAAGTGTTGTTGTTATTCCTCCAAAAATAGTTAGTTGTATTGCTTCAATTCCTTTTCCTTCAAGAAGCATTTGTTGACCCGGCATTATTGTGAGAAAATTCTCTTCAGATGCGGCTCCGAATAAAATATTCGGGATTGCGTCAACAAAGGAATGCGTTATGCTCATTGAAATTATTAGAAGCGCAAGTGCAAGAGTTTTTTCTATTGGGAGAATTAGTGCTATGAATGCAATTGTATTTGCATGAATTCCGGGAACCAATCCTGTTATTGTTCCGATTGCCATTCCGAGGAAAATGAATGCAATTTCTTCAATCAACTTTTTTCACTTCACTGATTATTATTTGCAGTTCGTTTTTGTATAATGCAATTTTTCCTCTTGCTTGTATTGTTGCATTTTCTTTGAGTAAAATTATTTGTTCGTTTTTTGGTGAAAAATAAACCGCGTTTATCGAACCGTTATTCTCAATTTGGAAAAATGCGTTTCCGTTGCTTAATGAAAGATCTTTTATTGTTCCTGTGAGGATTGCTTTTTCCCCTTCATTGCTTTGGGTTATTGTTCCTATTTGAAAGGCTTTTTCTTGCGGGAGTAAAAAAATTAGTGCTATAATTCCGATTATTCCAATAGCAAGTCCAATATATTTTGTGCTCTCTAATCTGATTTCCATGTGTATTTTAGTAGTAAAAAAGAATAATAATTCGTTGATTGACGTATTAATAGAGTAATTTCTCGGTTATTTTGGGTTTATTCAGCTTTAACAGAGCATTCTTTCCAAATTAATCGGATTCACGTGTACTTCCACGTTTTTAGTATTTCCAATTGTCTCTTGTATTTTGTTTGCAATTTTGCCTTCAAGGCTGGGTTCATTCGGATCCGGGTTTGCAAATAAGAAAACTCTGTATTCTTCAGGGCATTCAATTGCTTCAACTTTTTCTAGGTATGTTGTTTGTTGAAGTGATTGTGTTTCTCCAATGAATGCTTGCCTTGCTGCGGCTGTTACGAAAATATCATTTTGCTGTGCGGCAAATCTTAGTACTACAAATGTTGTAAGTGTTATGATGACAACGGTAAGGACAATTATTTCAATGCTCGCCTGTCCTTTTTCATTCATTGTATCACTAAATCTGTTCGAACGTTGCTTCTACTCTACTGCTGGTTCCAGCTTCAATTTTTTCAACCGTAACTTTGTAGAGTGCCGGTGCTGCAGGAACAGGATTGCATGTGAACGTTGTTCCAACATTAATTGTTTTTGTGCAAACTGATGGATTGTCAGTAGTGCATTTTCCGGGAGCATTAATTGTTCTTTTTGCAGTGTATGAAATTGTTATTGAATTTGGTGCTGCAATTGGAGTACACGTGAAAGTCGAATTTTCCGGAACAACAATTTCAATTGTTTGTCTTGTTCCTTCTCCCGATAGTGAAACATATTGTATTGTTCCTGAAAGTTTTTCCGCGGACCCAACTAACTTGGCAATTCCCGCGGTGTCTTCCGCCGCATTTCCGGCCGCATCGGCTCCGGGAATTATAGCCGTTGAAATGTAAAGTATTGAAAGAAGAAGTATCAATAGGAATTCTACACTTGCTTGTCCTTTGTTCATAATATTATGTTCCATAAAACATCTCCTGTTAATTGAAGCGTTAGGTACGCAATTAGGATTGCTGGCACGAATGCGAGGGTTTTTCTCACAAAAATTTTTTTGGGTGCAGCTCCTTTTTGCGCCATTGCTTTGAGTTTTTCCGCTTCCTGTGCTGTTAAGCCTCCCGCTCTATTTGGGCTTGAAATTATTTTTCCTTGCGGTTTGAAGTCCGCGAGGAGGTTTTCCATTCTATTATTCATTATGTTCTTTATAACCTTTTTTATGCTAGGTCCCTCGATTAATTCCGCTTTCCCGTTGTTTTCCACAATATAACAATCAGGAATCATTCCTTCCTCGATTTTTTGCGTTTCAATTTCTTCCTTGAACGCATATTCCTTGCTCTCGCTGTAAATTTTCCATAGGGTGTAAATCAATATCAGCGGAACAAAAGTTGTGAAAAAATTGAATGCAAATTTTTCCGCGGAAAAATATAATCCGGTTGCGCCAATCAATATTGTTATTGCTTGCTTTATTTTCATTGGAAGAATTGCCGCAATTATGAGTATTGGAAGGACAAGTATTGCTTCCTGTTTTAATTGTGCGAGAATTATTGTTGCTCCGGCAATTAGTATTCCGGTTCCAATAAGAGTAAGAATTTTTTCTCTTAGCGCTGCTGCAACTATTGTTCTTACTTTTGCGTGTTTAAAGATTGTTCCAATGCTCATTGCAATTCCTAATGGGAGAACCGCAAATGCGGAGTAAATAATTAATTCTATTGGAAATATTGGAAGCGTTGTTGTTGTGAATGGCCATTGAATTAGAGAAATTTGCTTTGCGAGTATTGCATAGTTTATTGGATTGAGTATTGCTATTGCTGTTACAAGTTTTACATCTCCTCCCGCCCATACTCCGGTTTTCCACAAAAAGTATGCGGCAATGAATGCAATCAATCCCGCGATTGCGCTTTGTTGTATTGGTTCAAGTGAATTCAATTGATAGCTTTCAATTGCTTTTAGTGCAAATCCAATAATTACTAATGCATAGGTTAGTTTGTTGTAGACCATTCTTTCTTTGAGGTCTGTATAGGTTGCGATTAAAAGTCCGGCAAGGGAGATTAGAAAATAGTGGATCAATTTGAATCAGCTTAAGAGTGTTGAAACTGATTTGTCTGTGTTTTCCACGACTTTACTTAGTGCCCTGTCGGATATTATTGAGACATTGAAAGCAATGACGGTTACGGCGATTACAAGCAGCACCGCAAACAATACGGTGAGCAAATATTCAATCGCAACCTGTCCTCTTTCATCCATTAAAAAATCACTTTATGGGCATATGACTGTACTGCTGTTATTGGCGCAAATATCGGAATAATCGTCGAGAGCTCCGCCGCAAAGAGTAGTAAGTCTTTCCTTACAAATTCTCTGGCTAGATGCTTCCATCGTGGCATTTGTGTCATCTTGTCCTTGAGTTGTTATTTGAAGGAGTAAAGTTATCACAATGACTGCTACGAGTACTGCTCCTCCTATGAGAAGCAAGTACTCTAATGCGCCTTGTCCTTTTGTGTTCATTGTTTTTATCCCCCTCTAATTAATCACATGCATTATATGTGCTGTCTTCGTCACAATCGGCAGCCCCAGTGATATAACTAGCCACTGTTCCTCCGCAAATCGAAGAATTTCTTTGTTGACAATTTCTGATTGCTACAGCATCCGCAGTGGCAGTAGTATCAGCTTGTCCTTGGCTTGTTATTTGCAAGAGCAGAGTGATTACTATTACAGCAACAAGAACCGCTCCTCCTATGAGAAGCAAGTATTCCAATGCTCCTTGTCCTTGTTTATCCATTGTTTTTTCCCTCCTTTTTAATTTCCTGCTTCTATTTCGTCTTCGACTCTTCCGCCGACTTCTTCAACGGTGAAGCCTTTGATAAATACAAATACTACTATTGTGACTCCGGTTACCAGTGCAAGAACCAATATTAGTTCTGTCGAGGTTTGGCCTCTTTCTTCTCGGAGAATGTTTTTTGTTTTTTGAATTAATTCCGCAAACATTTTACAATCCCCCTACAATTGCCGCAGAAGCCAATATTGCAGCTATGTAGCAAGTGTAAGCGATAAGTAAAAGGATTGGGAAGTATATAATACTTTTCCCCATCTTTCCGTCTCTCATCAAACTAATCATTAAAGCGGTTGCAATTGATTCAATAAGGATGTATCCTTGGATAGAAAGGTTGATTGTGCCCAATGCATTTACAGCAATTGTTTGTTCTTCCGTGCTTGCAACTGATGATGCCGCCCTGATTAATACATCCGAAACCGTTGAAACAAATCCGAATATCATTGGAGCAACAGCTCCTCCTGCGGCGAACATGAAAATAACCTGCATTACCGTTCTTGCTTTTCTTTCCTTTCCTATTCTGTGTGCTGCGCGTACATCTTCGCTTATTTGTTCCAAAACATTAGCAAGTCCGGCTCCCGCGTTTACCGAATCAATTATTATTGTTACAGTTCTTTGAACAAGTCTTGAGTCAATATTGTAAGATAAGGTTTTGAGCGCGTTTTCAAAGTTTTCCCCTTCCTCAAGTTTTCTTAGCACTTCATTCATTTCTTTTCTCAAAGGCCCATATTCGGATGTTGCAATTTCTCTTAGTGCGTATTCATATGTTCCGCCCGCTCTTAATGTGTCAGCCATTTGTCTGAGCGCATCGGGAAGTGCTTCTTCTATTTGATCTATTTTTTGTTGCGCTTTCAGATAAGGATATCCTATCAACAAATCCAGGAAAACCAAAAACAATAGCGCTCCGAATTGCATGTTCTGTTCAAGACCCAAAAGTCTTCCGGTAACCACCCAGGTTACGATTCCAACTAGGATTGAAATTGTTATTGAAAATATTATCCAGAGTATTGGGTCTATTTTGAATTCAGCGGTGTGGAGATAGCGTGCGTACCTTTGCATTAATTTTGCATCCCTGAGAAGGGGAACTTTATCCAACAATCTTAGCGCCATGTTTTCACACCCTTGGCTGTATCATTTTAATGTACATGACCAAGAATCCAAGTATTAACGGCATTCCAAGCAAGTAGATTCCTACTATTGCTAGCGGCGCCAGTGCAACGCTTCCCACTGAAATGGGCGCGTTTGTTATTGATCCTATTATTCCGATGAATACCGGCATTACGATTGCAATGAAAATATAAATTACTCCGAAGAAATTCATTTTTTCCGCAAAATCCCTTATTCTTACATGCATGTCAAATGTAACATCCTCCGCAATGGTGTTCATTATTTCCGAAAGATTCCCCCCTGTTTTCATTGCCCTTATAATGTGGAAGAGTGCGCTTCTAAGTGCTTTTGATTGTGTTCTAAGCGCAAAGTGTCTTAATGCATCTTTTGTATCTGTTCCTTCCTCGATTTCATTGATTGTTCTGGAGAATTCTTCGCTCAACGGTCCGTAATCCGATGTTGCGATTGTTTGGATTGTTTTGTACAATCCTATTCCCGCTTTGAGTTCCGTTGCCATGTGTCTTAGTGCGAATGGAAGTTCCACGCTGATCGCATCTCCCCTTCTCTGCGCATAGCTTCTTGGTATTAGGAGCATTATTACAAGTGCGAAGAATCCGGATGCTCCGCCAAGTACAATTGAGAATGCGAGATTAATTTTCAATAAATACGTTACTGCAGCCAAAACCGCGAATACAAATAATCCGGAAAGAAATGCTGCTGCGAGTGATATTGCCAACCATTGATTGAGCGAGTATTTCATGTTTGCCGAGTAAAGGTAATATCTTATGTCGCTTGCAACGGGGAATTTTTTCAAAAGGTTTGAAATAGGTTCCAATGGAAGCCTGAATAAGAGGTATATTTTCCCGAGCTGTTTCACCATTGGGTTTTGGAATTCGTTTAGGTCTTCAACTCTTTGAATATTAACTTTTGCCTGCTCTCCTTCCGCTATTATTCCCCTTAGTTCTCCGAGCTTTCCGCCCACTTGCTCCATTTCCACGCCTTCTTCGCGGTATTTTTTTTTCATTCTTTCCACTATTTTTTCAACCTGGTCTATGTCCACGGTTTCGGGTTCTTTTTCTTTTTTCTTTTCCTTTGTTTTTTCTTCGACTTTTTTTCTTAAATCATCAAGACCGGGCATTGTTCATCAACCTTTTAGCAAATATTTTTTCATTTCCTCTGAAACATCTTCCATGCTTCTTTTTTTCTGTTTCACCAATCTTTGCAAAAACTCTGTTCTTTTTTTGATTTCATCCTCTATTTGTTTTTCGCTCTGGCCTGTCATTTCGCCCAGTAGCTCGAGGTACTTTATTGGGTTTTTTGTCCTTTTAAGCGAATCGGTTTTCGCGTCCCTTTTGTAAACCGCCTGTGTTTTTGTTTTTCCTTCAATCACGCCGGTAACTTCCGCTATTTCGGTTACGCGTCTTATTGTTCCCTGTTTTTTGTCGTGCAATCTGTGTTGTACTAGGATAAAATTTAATCCCGACATCATCATTTCGGGAACATTCATTGGCGGAGAAGTAACTCTTACAATTGTTTCATCCGGAGAATTTGCATGAACTGTTCCAAACGAATTTCCGACAATAATCCCATCGGCAACAAAATTATGCGGTTTCCCTGTCCGCTTTGTTTCGTTCATGGTGAGGTCATATACAAACCCGTTGTATGAGTATGAGTGTATTGCAACTGTTCTGTCCCAAAAAATATCGGAGTCAGCCAGCATTTTCAGTTTTTTACACTCTATCCCGGAATTTTCAAACGCTCTTACAAGTTTTTTTACGGCACCAATGCTCGGTTTTCGTTCTTTTCTTTTGTAAAAACTCAATAACCCCTGGCTTAGCCCCGCTCTTCTTCCTATTTCCGAGTTGCTCAAACCTTTTCCGCTTGCTTTTTTCAGTAACTCAATAATAAGTTCGTTGCACCCAACCAAATCAACATTTGTGTTGCTCTTTATGTTCGATTTAACAAGCTCTTCAAGTTTTCTTATTTTTTCCTTATATTTTATCGGGTAGATTTCCGCGAATTTTTTTGCCTGTTCAATTCCGTAAACATAAAGCCTGAACCACCTGCTATTATGCGATTTTGATTCGTATTTCCTCGAGGTTATCCCTTCGGTAAGGAGAGCATATTTGAAAAAATCAATATACCCCTCATTTCCGCACGTGAAAACCAATGCATTATTTTCCAAGTCAACATGTCCTTCCGCATCAAAAAAACCGGCGACAAACTCCCTTAACTCTGAAGTATAATGGGAATTGGACATTTTTGCTTGTGCCCTGTTCCCTGACGGAATGTCAAGAAGTTTCTGGATTTTCCTGGATTTTCCAATGCCGCTTACATGGGCTTCAAAGCACTGTTTTTCCGGTCTGGGGTTCACTATTTTCACGTGGGTGTCATCAAGGGTTTCTTTCATATACTTGATGAATTTTGGAATTGTTTCTCCTTCTTCGCTATAAAGGCTTATTCTTCCGTCATTGCATAGATATTCTTTCCCGTTTTTTTTCCTGATCCTTTGACTGTCCAGGATACTGCCGTCTCCGTGCAGGATACCGCTCCAGTACTCGGTTTCGGCTTCCCCGGCTTTTTTATCTCTTATCAATTTTCTTGGTGTGGCGACCATTTGTCCCTCCTGCATATTTTCTGCATTGAGCTGCACAAGGTCTTTTTCAAAAGCGTAGAAAGGGTGGTTTCCGGTGCACGTTATCTCCGCTCCGGATGCAAGTTTTATGTGATAGACCATTCCGTTGAAAGGTTTTCTCCGCGCCTCTACTATTTCCGATTTGAATATTTTTCCATCTGCAGCCATCGAGTTTATGAATTCTTTTTCGACTCTGCAAACTTCCCATTCTTTTTCTTTTGAAACGGCGTTTTTTCCGAATTGTTCATCCACAAATTCCCCTATTTCCCTAATGCCGTTTGTCATTGCCAATTTTGTTTCAGGGGTTAAACACCCATCATGTCCCGTGTTGAATGCAGTGAATAATGAGAATGCTTCATCGTGCCTGATTTCTCCAACCACTATTCTATCCGGGCGCATTCTGAGGGAATTTTTTGTGAGAATATCAAGTGTTAATTCTCCTGTTCCTTCTAAACCCGGGGGGCGAGCTTCCATTCTGATCCAGTGTTTAAGAGGCAAATTTAGTTCTGCGGTATCTTCTATTGTAATTATTCTTTCCTGTTCCGGGATAAAAGATGCGAGTACGTTTAGTGTTGTGGTTTTTCCCGATCCTGTTCCTCCTGCTATGAGAATGTTTGCCGGTCTTGTTCGCAACCCTTCCGCGCATAACCACAAGAATGCTGCCGATTCGCTGTCCATTGTTCCCATGTTTATGAGATCGATTATGGAGTATGGTTCTTCCCTGAATTTTCTAATTGTAAGCGTTGATCCTATTACTGAAGCAGGTGGAATTGTTGCATTAACCCTTGATCCATCCGGAAGTCTCGCGTCAAGCAATGGCGAACTGAGATCAACTCGTCTCCCCACTTGCCTTGCAATCCTGTTCACCAAATCCTGTATTTCATTGTCAGAATAGAACTCTATGTTTGTCACCATCATTTCGTATTCTCTGTGAAAAACAAATACAGGCAATTTTGGCCCTATTACCATTATTTCTTCGAGCTTATCATCCTTAATTAGAAAATCAATTATTCCATATCCAACCATTTCTCTGACAACTGCATCCGCATAGAATTCGAATCTTGTTTTTGGAATGCTCATCTCCGGCGAATCCCTTAATATTTCCAGGATTTTTTGATAGTAAACATTTCTCCTTTGTTCAGGATCGCGGATTTTGTATGGGGTTATGCTGATTACTCTTGTTGCGGCCTCTTTGATTGTGTTGATGATTGTTTTTTCCGCGCCGACAGGCCGTGCAACAGGCGACCAGTAAAAGAGCAATGGTTCATTTGGGATTCTGTATATTTTTGCGGTTCCGTATTCCGCTATGAGTTCTTTTCCGACTTTTTCAACTTTTTTTTCTATTTCGGATTTTTGTTCATCCGGAACCGATTCTGGATTGTCAATGGTTATTTTTTCCTGTGGGGGAAGTTCTTTTTTGAGCTGTTCAATTTTCGTGTTTGCTTCCTTAACCATTTTTTCGGTTTGATCGGTTTCTTCATCCCTTTGCTTTTGTTGTGTGTGTTGGAGTAATTCAAAATTTTTTTCCTTGAGTTTTGTGTCAACAAGTTGCGGCTCTTTTTTTGGAATTATTT
>Ga0209542_10008381_pt1 | contig 19335 bp, 11 predicted proteins | sample RifCSPhighO2_01_FD_184028 | JGI IMG/M metagenome (GOLD analysis project Ga0209542, IMG submission 184028) | Soil microbial communities from Rifle, Colorado - Rifle CSP2_plank highO2_0.1 (SPAdes) (version 2) | ecosystem: Environmental > Terrestrial > Deep subsurface > Rock core/Sediment ...
CCGTTTTGTTTAAAACTTCTCGCCAGAAATTATTTCTTTAGCCACTCTAATAACTTCTCCCTTCAGCTCCTCAATCTCATCTCTCGTCACTGTAAATGTATGCTCCACGATATCTCCACTCTCCTTAGGCTCTACAAACGATATGGTGAACTCGGCCGGTAGAGGTCGGTCTGGATTGGATAGAGAAAGCAGCAAACCATAGAAGACCAGTTGCCGCTTGTACTTTCCGTCACTGCTCTTAGTCTCACCCGCTACATCGTTTCTAGATTTAGCCTTGCCTGTCTTGTAGTCTGCCACTCGTGTTATGTTTCCGGCTTCATCGAAGTCGACTCGGTCGAGCTTTCCGGTTAGAGGGATTTCTGGTAAATCAGGATCATCTGTTTTTAATATTGTACTGACTGAGAATTCACTACGAGATTTTTCACCAACGTTCCTTGCCAGTGTCGGCAGATAAGCCAATAGTGCTGAGTAGGCTCGTTCGTGCAACGAGGTGTCTTCGCTCACTGAAAGCGGCAGTTTGCGCAGTGCACCTTTAAGCCAGTCGGATATTAAGGTATCTGAAGGCAACACACCATTTTTGGAAATGTGTAAGGCTGCTTGGTCTAGTACTTCGTGCACTGTTGTCCCAAAGAGCAAAGAAACTGCTCGTGGTTGTGGACGACGAAGCAAGTTGTCGTAGAAATATTTTTGCGGATCTTCCAAATAATTATTTAGATGCGTGACAGAAAAACCTCTGGCTAAAAATAGTGCCTTAATAATCTCCGGCGTGAGTTGGAAGGAGGTTGATTTACTGGCAAATATTTTGGCAGGTTCAAAGTCAACAACTTGCGCGGCAACGTCAACAGTTTTTAAATACTCCAGTCCAATTGAAGGAAGGAAGCGCGACAGATCAAGCGGTTTACCCTCTCCATTCATTTCCCCGGCGCTGACTAAGAGACTTGTTTTTGCTCGTGTCATTGCTACATAAAGAAGACGACGCTCATCGTCTTCCTCATCATTTTCTCCGAGTTGTGATCGATTTTGTGTAAGTGGCAACTTAAACAAATCTCGTTTGCTGCTTTTACCAAAACACTTATCAGTCACCCGAGGCAAGATAACGGTATCAAATTCAAGTCCTTTCGACTTATGTACCGTCATCACTTGTACGGAACCTTTATTGCTGATTACAAACGGAGCGGTGATGGGTAAGTTGTGTAGACGACGATACTGGAACTGAGTAGCTACCTCACGCAAAGTTGTGGCCTGTTGACTAATTACGGCTGTTTCTATCTCGTCATAGACTCGGCGCAGTACGCTGGCTCCTTCAATCGGATCGGTTTGCATAATGTGGTCCAAGAAACCGCTTTCTTTGATGAGAAAATGCAGCACTTGATGTGGTGGCTTAGTGGCACTTTCTAGACGAGCCTCACTCAATAGTTCTCCAACTTTCAGTATTGGTGATGGATTTTCTATGCCAAGCTCACCTAACTTGTTGGCATCAGCAATCAAACGAGCCAATGGCCACTCAGTTGAGCGGGCGGCAAAAACACGTGCCAAATCCCCCGCTTCTAGCCGCCAGCATCCACAAAGCAAACAATCAAACAGAGCCTTTTCGTCATTAATGAGCGAAGCGGCTCGGATTAATGTTTCAACAGACAACGTTATTGGGTGCTCTAGTATATCGATATCGGCGGACGGTGAAGCCTCTATGCCACTTTGTCGCAAGCGATTGGTAAAGTGCAGTACGTCACGGTTGTAGCGGGTAATGATAACAATGTCGTCTGGTGCAGTGCCTGAAGCAAGTGCCGCTTTCACTTCCTCAATTACCCACTCATCTTCGATGGCCTCATGTGGAAAATTTCGGTGTTCGACTCTACCTGTTTCCGAACTTGCCGCTCCGGCCGCATTAAGAGGAACGCGCAAATCACGCAGGATTTCGTCGTCAGTCTTAATTAATTCATAGGACAGGTCGAGAATTTTTGAAGTGGAACGGTAATTGTCGGTAAGAGCGATGACTTTGGTGCCAGGAAAACGATCTTGAAAATACAAAAAGTTATTGAGGGATGCACCCTGGAAACGGAATATTGCTTGCTTCTCATCGCCCACCACAAAAATGTTTGGCCTATCATGAAAGTCAGCAAGGATTTCAAGAATACGGTTTTGACTCTCGTTAACGTCTTGGTGTTCATCCGCCAGAATATATTGATAGGTTTCCTGCAGGTCACGAAGCATATCCTCATTTCCTTCTAGAGCCTTCACTGTCTCAACAATCATATCTTCAAAGTCATACAAGCGTCGGTCACGCAGTGTAGCTTGATAAAGTTGATAAACTCGAAGAAGTTCGCGGTGTTTGGACACTCGTTTTTCAAACTCCAGATAGTCTTTACGTACCTTTCCTTTATGCGCGCCCTTCTCGTGTAATTTTGGCAATGACGCAAGTAGTGTTTCTTCTTCCGTGATACGTTCGGCAAATATTTCCGGAGTAACATACTCCTTTTTCAGATCGCTAATCGCCCTAGGAATCTCACGTACGTAATATAAAGGATCACCATGCGGTCGAAGGAGTTTGAAATCGTTATCGTTTATGATTTCTTCGATAATCTGCAACTTTTCGATGTCGCTGGCGGCTCTGCCGCCTATGATGCTGGGATAAGCGTCTGGGTAGCGACCAATTTGTTCACCGGCGAAGCTATGAAAAGTATGAACTGCAACATGGTAAGAGTCAGCGCCAATATATCGCGCAAGACGATTGCGCATATTGTGTGCTCCAGCATCAGTGAAAGTGAGAGCTAGAATGTTCTCCGGTCTGGTGTCTGTGCGCAAAAGAATATTGGCGATACGAAGCGCCAATATCTCTGTCTTGCCAGTACCTGGTCCGGCGATCACCATTACAGGTCCATCAATTGTATCGACGGCTGCCTTCTGATGACTATTCAATTTAGCGTAAGCCTCTTCAAATGTTGATCTGTCGGCCTTAGCTTCTTTCATATCGGCCATTATACATAATTGAAACCACTAACTGGTTTTGTCGGGATTGACAGCTGTTTGGAGCAGGAGCATCATTACCTAAGTATGGAAGTCAAAGATATCGTCAAGCCAGCCGTGACTGTGAGCGAAGACGCCACTTTCGAAGAGGCTCTACGCGCGATGTTAAACGGCCAAACCAATACCCTGCTCGTAACTGATGAGGATGGCGTCCTTTCGGGTGAGGTTTCGGTTGTTGATCTACTCGATGCCATTGTGCCCGGCTATCTTGATGGGGATTCAATTATGTCTCAACTCGGCACTGAAAAGCTATTTCAAGCGGCAGTTAAGGAAGCTAAAGATCGTCCAGTCATTGATTTTATGTCAGCCGATTTCACCTCCGTTTCGCTGGACGACAGTCTTATTACTATAGCGGCCACAGCAATCGCACATCGACGCGCTCGTATTCCGGTCGTGGATCGCGAAAATCACCCGATTGGGATCATTTCAAGACAAGGTCTGAAGATTATTATTGCCCGTTTTCTAGGGCTAAAAACACCGTCCGGAGCAGTCCTTGAAGATCTTTAATTATTGTGGTTTATTACGAGGCCTAAGATGATACGCAGTCTGCCCCCTTGCCTTAGGACAGAATCAGTACTAAATTAACAGCTTGTCACATTTTTTAATCCCTTAGATTTATGGGCCTAACTTTAGAATCAGCCTTAGCGTTATTTGTCCTACTGATTGTTTCCACAGCGACTTTCTTCTTAGCTAAGCGCACCAAGCTACCCTACACAGTCTTGTTGGTGGCAGTTGGTCTGATTCTGGTTCCTATTGCTGCTCTGGAACCTTTCCACTTTTTGGAAACCTTCACATTGACTCCAGCTCTACTCTTCTACCTGCTTTTGCCGACCCTGATCTTCGAGTCTGCCTACAACATGTCCATTCGTAAGGTTTACGAGAATAAGTGGTCTATCACTATCTTGTCGGTCGTCAGTCTGCTTGTTTCTTCATTACTTATTAGTGGTACTCTCTACAGCATCTTCACCTTCTTGCTTGGTATAGAGGTACCATTCCTACTCTGGCTACTTTTCGGCGCATTGATTTCTGCTACTGACCCGGTCGCAGTATTGGCCCTTTTCAAAGAATATGGCGCACCTCGACGACTAACTCTGCTCTTCGAAGGTGAAAGTCTTTTTAACGACGGTACTGCGGTAGCGTTTTTCTTCGTGTTACTAAGCGTGATCGCTTTGCCAGTGATTGATCCAAGTGTGATTGTAGGAGGCGTTATTACCTTTATGATTATGGTGATTGGAGGCATCGTTTTCGGCATCATTATGGGTGGTGTCTTTTCTAAAATGATTGAAAAGGCTTCGACTCACGAATTCGTTGCTATCAGTTTGATGATCGTGAGTGCCCACCTCACTTTTATCTTCACAGACCTTATTTCAGAATACTTGGGACATCACACTGACGGACTGGTCAAACTCTCACCGATAATCTCAACCACCCTAGCCGCAATGGTTATTGGTAATTACGGCCGATTTAAGGTTTCTCCTAAAGCAGATGAGTTTATTGAGAAATTCTGGGGACAGTTTGCTTTCTTGGCTAATTCGCTTGTGTTCATATTGATTGGTCTTTTATTCACGAGTATATCGATTCCTCTAGAAGCAATGCTGGCGCCAATAGTGATTGTGGTGCTTGTGGTGGCAGTGAGTCGCGCTGTTTCCATTTATCCAATTGTTACGCTGTTGAACTGGACTAAGATAGAGGAGAAAATTCCAAACTCTTGGCAACACCTTTTGGCTTGGGGTAGCTTGCGCGGTGCTCTCGCTATCACTATGGTCCTCTTAATCCCAGACGACCTTACTTTTGCCAATTGGGGGTACACATTCACACCAAAGGAATTTATTCTCGGCCTGACCATTGGTTGTATTTACGCCACTCTCTTTATCAAGGCCACTACTATTGGGTTGATGATGCGCAAACTTAAACTCGATGCGCTCACAGAAATCGAGGTAGTCGAGGAGGCACTTTCAGAGGCGATCATTCACTCAGAAATATTGCGCCGTCTCTCAACCTTCAAAGAAAAAGGATATATCAGCGAAGGAGCCTTCAATAAGATGGTTGATAATCACCGTCGTGATTTGGGACGTGCGCAGGATAATTGCCGATCATTACTGAAAAATAATAACAATACCGAACATTTGGCAGACAAAGTGTTGCGTATGCACGCACTCGGTATTGAAAAATATTTCCTCAAAAACCTTTACACCTATGGTGAAATTTCAGAAAAGATATTTAAGCGAATTCTCAGCAAGCTAACTCTGCAGATGGAGCAAGTAGAAAAAGGCAACTTCGGAGTCGTGCACTCAAACGTGACTGACTACAAGGATGTGTTTGAGCGTCTAGCTAACTTCCTTCGCCGTATTTTCTTCCCCAAAACAGCTACCTTTACTGCGATCGATAAATTCCGTTACTACCGAGCGCAAACAGTTATCGCACGCAAGGTTCTTAAAGAGCTACATCATCTGCAGACTAATGTGACAGCTGACCTTATAAGTAGTGAGGCGGTCGAGCGTTTGGTGGATACCTACACCACCTTCAAAGAAGGATCTACGGCCAAGATGAATGAAATGGCAGCAGCCATTCCTGAAGAAGTGGAAGCACTAAACAGCTCATTGGTTGGTCGCGGCCTTTTGAAGACCGAGGAGTCGATTATCAAAGAATTGTACGAAAAGGAGATGATCACACCAAAATTGATGGCCCACCTAACCGAGCGAATGGAGCAAACTGCCCAGTAATCTACACTACATAAATCGCTCAAAGAGCCCTTGATTAAGGGCTCTTTTTGTTATATAGTGCGCGCTGCTTGTACATTTACAGCAACACTCAGAGGAGGAGGAAATGTCCCGTTTTGTACTGCATCACGCCCCACATTTTGACGCTGAAGGCCATCCGGCCTCAGAGTCCGTCTGCTACAGCTTTTCAAATACAGAACAACATGAAAGGCTGACCATGGCTTCACGGTGCTACGAGCTTATGGCTGATAAATTGCCAACTATTGGCGACACTCCGTTCATGATCAGCTTCGCTGATCATGAGTTGAGTGCCCACTTCAGTTCAACAAAGTGGCCGAGTATCATTACTTCGATTGATGGACAGAGTTTGACTCTGTCCAAGCTGTCGATGAGCGAATTGGAGGCGCTGCAGCAGCGCCTCCGTGACTTGTGATCCGAAATCAGCAACGCAGGAGGGCTAAATGCCTATAATACCGTTTGAGTTCGTCATCTTTACAGCTACTCTGATTGGGGTGGCTATCTTCCATCATCACAATGTACGGATCGCTATCGGTGGTCTAATCACTGTGGTCTTGTACAAACTGTTGTTTGCACAAGACGTGGATCTGCTCGGTCATTTCGGGCATGAATGGCGACTGGTCGCCAATCTGCTCGGGCTACTTGTTGGTTTCGAGATCTTGGCCGATCACTTCCGCCAGTCTCGACTGGCGGAACGAGTACCGGCAATTTTGCCGGACGATTGGAAAGGTGGCTTCGTACTCCTTTTTATCGTCTGGGCGATGTCGGGTTTTCTCGACAATATCGCAGCTGCCATGATCGGTGCGTCGATCGCAACGGTCGTGTATAAAGGCGAGGTCACTGTCGGTTATCTGGCCGGTATCGTCGCTGCCAGCAACGCCGGCGGCGCCGGTAGCGTGATCGGCGATACCACAACAACTATGATGTGGATCGACGGTGTATCGTGGGTGGACGTCACTCATGCATATCTGCCGTCATTCGTCGCTCTGTTGGTGTTTGGCGTTCCCTTGTCAATTTGGCAGGACCGGCGGCATCGCATAACAAAGGACGCTTCAGAAAAGCGCCCAATCGACTTCGGCAGTCTTGCCGTAGTGGCCCTGATCTTGGTAGGAACTGTGTCTACCAACATCTTGCTGGACTTCCCCGCTGTTGGCGTCTGGATCGCCATTATCGGCACTATGTGGTACCGGAATCCGAACTGGCATCATGTGCCTAAGGCTACCAAGGGAGCAGTGTTTCTGCTTTCGCTGGTACTGGCCGCAAGCCTGATGCCGGTGAAGTCCCTTCCTCCCGCCTCCCCTTCAATGGTCTTCGCGCTAGGCTTCGTGTCCAGCGTGTTCGACAATATTCCTCTGACTAAGCTTGCCTTGGATCAGGGTGGATATGACTGGGGCTGGCTTGCCTACGCCGTTGGCTTTGGCGGATCAATGATGTGGTTCGGATCTTCGGCCGGCGTTGCCGTCTCGAACGACCATCCTCGCATCAGAAATACAGCTGTGTTCCTGAGGGAGTCGTGGATCATTCCGATCGCTTATATGGTCGGGTTCTTGTCGCTCTTCCTGATCGGTTGGGCGCCCCACGATCCGCATGTGTAAGTAAATACGATGGGCCGCCGCAACATAGTTGCGGCGGCCCATTCTTTTTATATTTTTTAGTAGCTTTTCAGTCGTCTGGCCTTTTCGTGCTGGCGAATCTTTTCCAAAGCCTTAGCTTCGATTTGTCGAATACGTTCGCGGGTTACGCCAAACTCTGCGCCCACTTCTTCAAGAGTGTGGTAAGTGCCGTCGATTAGACCGTGGCGCATTTCCAAAATCTTTCTTTCCTTCTCAGACAGAGTGTCCAAAATTTCTAGAATCTGATCGGTCAAAATGCTGTGCGCTACTTCCTGATCAGGTGAAGTAATCTTGTCGTCGGCAATAAAGTCAGACAACCGTGATCGGTCATCGTCGTCACCGACTGGCAACTCTAATGAAATAGTATCCTGACTGATTTTCTCAATCTGATAGATCTTCTCCACTTCGACACCCATTTCAGTGGCGATCTCCTCTGGCATCGGATCACGTCCAAAGTCTTGAGACAAACGGCGTGATACCTGTTTGTATTTAGCCATTGTTTCCACCATGTGGACCGGAATACGAATAGTGCGAGACTGGTCAGCTAAAGCACGAGTGATGGCCTGACGAATCCACCAAGTAGCGTAAGTAGAGAACTTAAAGCCTTTTGTGAAGTCGAATTTATCAACTGCTTTGAAGAGACCAAGGTTTCCTTCCTGAATCAAGTCCAGCAAAGTCAGGTCCGGGGAACGACCAACATATTTTTTGGCAATAGAAACTACCAGACGCAAGTTGGCGCGCGCTAAAAGGTTACGTGCTTCATCATCACCGTCCACAATACGCTTCGCGAGCGTTCGTTCTTCTACAGCAGTCAAAAGTGGGTACTGGCCGATTTCTCGCAGGTACATCTGGATCGAGTCGTGACTCGAATCTCCGCGTCGATATGCGTTCTTCTGCGCCAATAACTCTTCACCCTGGTTGTTACCTAAGAGACCACCGCTTGAAAGTACATCCACGTTGGCCGTAGCAAGACGGTCGTATACTTCCTCCAAGAAAGGCACGTCTCTTTCAACGCTCGGGAAAAACTTTAGGATATCATCAAAAGTAACGTAACCGCGGTCACGTCCCATTTTTAACAGGTCATTTGCCTTGTGTTCTTGTTCGCGGGCTAGTCGGTTTTGTTTTGGTGTCTTTTTAACGACCGGTTTTTTGACCGGCTGTTTTTTAACTACTTTTTTTGGCGTCTTGATCGGTTTTTTGGCAGCTTTCTTTTTTATTGCCACGGCTCGCTTTGGAGCTTTTTTGGCCATTTTTTTGCCTGCCTTTTTTACGGTTTTTTTCACCGTTTTTTTCGAGGTCTTCCTAGGTGCTTTCTTTTTGGACACCATATATCAATAAACAAGTTCGACAACTATACATTAAAAGCCTTCATTTGCAAGTGGACTGTGGGTATGATGACAACATTAAGAATGCAATTGTGAACGCAATGTGTCAATCTGCGCAATGTGCAAAGATGCAGCTGCTTCATCACCATTTGCTTCTGCTTCAAGTAGTGACGAGCGCTCTTTGGCAATTTTTTCTTTCAAAATACTAAGGTTTAACTCAATCAACTTCCCTTCCCAATCTTCACGAACATATCGGGGTTTTTCTTCTGCCAGATATTGTTCCAAAGTAAAGGTGAGAGCACTCAGTTCTTCGGGTGACATCAGGGTACGCCTTGCGTCTGCTGTTTCTCCAGAAATTGCAATCAGCCGTTCCTCTAACATATGACGTTCTTCGATAGGTAGAAGGCCAGCTAGTACCGCCAAGTAGTTTGTTAGTTTATTTAACCGGCTTTCGTTGGTGGCTTTTTGCAACGGTTCCGTTTTATTAATTACACTTGGTGAATTACCACGCTCATTTTTTTGTCGAGCCAGTTCCTCTAGCCGAGCCAGTTCAAGTCGAATTGCGTCAACGGTGGTACCGACCGCTTCAGCCACAGTGTTGGCAAAATGATCGCGTTCGATATGGCTATCAATTGATATCAAGTACGGCAGTATTTCGTCGCGCGCCTTCATTTTATAAGTACGTGCGTCTTTCGTTTCTTCTTTCAAAATATTAAGTAGAAACTCAATCACATGGGTGGCTCTGCCGATTGATTGGCGCAGTAGTTTTGGATCTTCTCGTACCAGATCGGCAGGATCTTTTCCGCCTTCTATGCGCGCAACCTTTAGATCGATACCTCGACCGAGCGCCACGTCGGCAGCACGTTTTACAGCCGCGATACCAGCCTTGTCTGAATCAAGTGCTAATACAATACGGTTTGATAATCTCTGCAACAGTGAAAGATGATGGATCGTTAGCGCCGTGCCGGAAACAGCGACCGCGTTGTGATAGCCGGCCTGATGAGAAAGTACAACATCAAACTGTCCTTCTACAATTAAAGAAAAATCGAATTTGTGAATGCCGTGCTTGGCTTTGTCGTATCCAAAAAGCACCTCTGATTTATTAAAGAGCGGAGTTTCCGGGCTGTTTACATACTTTGGGCTATCGGTGTCTTTCTTTAGAATTCGGCCGGAAAAAGCAATTACACGACCGGAAGGGTCCATTATCGGAAACATTATGCGATCACGAAAAACATCGTATGGCTGTTTTCCAGCGTCAGCCCGTTTGGCTAGACCGGCTTCGATCAACACATCGTCAACAAAACCTTTTTTATTTAGATGCTCTTTAAGCGAACGCCACTCATCTGGCGCGTAGCCGATGCGCCATTTGCCTATGGTTTCTTTGGTAACGGTACGATCAAGCACATAATCCAGAGCCACATTGTTGTCGGCTAGATTTTTTTCGAAGAAACGAGTTGCCTCTTCTATTACTGAATATAAAGTATCGCGTTGATCACGCTTCTTCGGGTCTTCGGCAACTAACTCCACTCCAGCTCTGTCAGCTAGAATCTTAAGGGCGCCTTTAAAATCTACACCTTCCATTTTCTGTACAAATGTAAACATATCGCCGCCTTGTGAGGACGAGAAACAGTAATACATACCACGTTCAGGAGAAACATAAAACGAAGGGGTTTTTTCTGCGGTGAAAGGAGATTTACCTTTCATATTTTTGCCAGCCTTATGCAACTCGACATAAGGCGCAATAACATCCACAATCGATAGACGATCTTTAATTTGCTGTACGGAATCCCCTGTCATAAGTCTATTTTACTACAGTGTGACAACCATTGCTGATTGCGGTCATAGGTTGACTTAATCAAAAAAAGTTATATAAATCTAACCAGTCAGCCATATAGATAGAGGTGAGGAAATGTCTATCGTGGAGTTCATCTTGGTACTTTGGGCCCTCTGCTCTGTTACTGCATTTGCAGGGTCGTGTCGATACATTCTGGAGACATGGAAGTCTTTCGCGAATTCAGGGGTGATGCTCGTCACGGCAATTCTTCTGTCGGCCACAGGGCCGGTCTATCTCGGGATCCTTCTTGCGGACGTTTACGTGGCGCTGGAAAACCTAAAGAAACCCAAAAAGTAAAAGCCCAGGAGGGACTTAAATGGATTATAAGACCGCGTGGATAATTTGTTCCGTCTTATACACTGTTGTATTTGCCATCATGGCGTACAAGATGGGCCGACTTAATTGGATGTTGCTCGTCACAGTGGCCGTTATGTCATTCTTTGCCTGGCCACTTTTTCTGACATTAAGCTGCATATCTTATGTGCAACATCTTGGCAGTAAGTTAAGAAAGGCTCGACAAGCACGCAAAGTACAATAAGCAACCCCGGAGAACCCTAGCGGTTCGCCGGGGTTTTTCATACGTAAACTATTGTGCTTGACAAATAGTCTTAAATATGCTATTATATAATCAGTTAAATTCCACTCAGAGGGACTTGAAAATGGAAACGTTCATCGCCATCTGGGGCATCTGCTCCATAATCGCATTTACAGAAACCTTGCGTTACATTTGGGCCGATCAGGCACCGATGGCACTCAAGATCGTATTTGCTGCTGGGGCATCACTATTAGGGCCGATCCACCTCGGATTGACGCTAGCAGATACTCACAGAAGCAGATCATGAATAGAGACTCCAAAATCAATGTACTACCTCCCGGCAACTTGCCTGGAGGTTTTATTTTCATAAATTACTGACACAACAGAAAAGGCCTTTTCTTCTATTTATTAGTCCTGAGCGATAGTCCTGATCATGTCGTACTTCTTCGAGCCTTTGAAGCCAGTTCCAGCTGGGATCAAGCGGCCGATGATAACGTTTTCCATCAAGCCAGCTAGATTGTCTTTGTTTCCCTTTACTGCGGCGTTGATAAGAACGCGAGTAGTGTTCTGGAAGGAAGCAGCTGAGAGGAAGCTCTTTCGAGAAAGTGAAGTCTCGGTAATACCAAGAATGAGTTTTTCAGACTTGGCTTGTTCCTTACCTTCATCCTTCATCTTCTGGTTGGCATCAACGAAGATCCATTCTTCGATAACGTCACCAATGGTGAAGTGAGTGCCACCAGCATCAGTGATCTTAACGCGACTCATCATCTGCTTTACGATGAGTTCGATGTGCTTGCGCGCAATCGTCACACCCTGCAGTTCGTAAATCTTGTTAATTTCAGAAATGATGTAGTCCTGAGTTTGCTCACGGGTGCCGTACTTAAAGATGTCTGGCAAGTGGGCAGAACCATCTGTCATCAACTGACCGGATTTTATGGTGTCGCCGACTGAAACTGTAACAACACGGCGGTAACTTACTTCGTATTCCAAGTTGTCAGAAGTCTTCTTGGCGTACTTGGCACCCTTTTCTGGAGCTACCACAATCACCTTCTCTCTGCCCTCGCGACGAATTTCGGTAACGATACCAGCGGTCTTTGAAACCACGGCTGGAATCTTCGGCTGACGTTTTTCAAATACTTCTTCCACGCGTGGAAGACCCTGGGTCACGTCGCCACCTACAGAGGCAGCACCACCGGCGTGCTTAGTGTTCATAGTGAGCTGTGTACCTGGTTCACCAATCGCCTGTGCAGCAACAGTACCGACAGTCTCTCCAATATCAACCAATGCGTTGGTAGTGAGATCGTGTCCGTAACAGGTCTGACAAACTCCGCGCAAGGTTGCACAAGTCATCGGAGATCGTACAACAACAGATGGACAAGTTGAGTCTTCAAGAGCGATAGCGTCACGACGAGAAAGTAGATGTCCCTTCTTGAAGATAACGTTATCTTGGTTGTCCATAGCGTCCGCAGCCAATACACGACCCTTGATTGCCTTTGAGAAAGCAATCTCAATGCCAGAAGCAGAGATACGGCCGATAGTGGTGCCAGCTTTGGTCTTACAATCACTCTCGGTGATAATTGCGTCCTGCGCTACCACGAAGAGACGACGAGTAAGGTAACCAGCTTTAGCTGTCTGAAGCGCGGTGTCAGCAAGACCTTTACGAGAACCGTGAGTGGTAATGAAGTATTCGATCGGTGTCATACCTTCCTTCATAGAAGAAAGCACTGGGAACTCAAGGGTTTCACCTCGAGTGTTCACGATAAGACCTTTCATACCAGCCATCTGACCGATTTGTCCAAGGGAACCTCGAGCGCCGGACTTCCACATTTCGAAAGCAGAACCATTAGGATCTAGAGTTTCTGGTAGAAGGCCTTCAATCTCGCTCTTGGCGCGGTGCCAGATCTCTACGATCATTCGGCGTCGTTCATCGCGTGAGATCAAACCTTCACCGAAGTGAGTGAACACATCTCGCTCGCTAGCACGAGCCTTTTCAATAACTGCCGGCTTTCCTTTTGGTACGACCACTTCGTCGATACCCCAAGTTGTACCAGACTGAGTTGCGTACTTAAAGCCAAACTTTTTCAACTTATCTACAATCGGCGGCACAGCGTCGGTACCACGGTCATCAATAATATCGATGATGATGTTGAACAAAGTCTTTTGAACGACCACATCGTTGATGAATGGGTAGTCACTCGGAAGAACGCTGTTGAACAGAAGACGACCAACGGAAGTCTCGAATAGTTTGCCTTCGTATTGACGGTACTTTGGTGTATCTGTAGCCAATACTTTGATCTTGGCGCGGAAACTAATCAAGCCGTAGTCGTAAGCGTTGATAGCGTCGTTTGGTGAGGAGAAGAATTTATCTTCACCCTTGTCACCTTCGATGATCTTTGTCATCCAGTAGGCACCAAGAGCCATATCAAGAAGCTTTTCAGACACAACCGGTTCAGAAGAACCTGGCTTCAAAATGTTCTTGTTGGCAGAAATAATTTCACGAGCTTCCATCTGTGCCTCTTCAGAAAGAGGTACGTGTACAGCCATCTGGTCACCGTCGAAGTCGGCGTTGAAAGCGCGACAAACGAGTGGGTGAACTTGGATAGCGTTACCTTCGATTAGAACTGGACGGAAGGCCTGGATACCCTGTCGGTGTAGAGTTGGAGCACGGTTTAGAAGTACGTGCTTGTCACGAATGATGTCTTCGAGAATCGCCCAAACTTCTGGCACACCGTCTTCGATAAGACGACCGGCGCCACGGATGTTATACGCAAGCTCCTGTTTTAGAAGTTGAGAAATGACGAACGGACGGAAGAGTTCCAGAGCCATATGCTTTGGAAGACCACACTGGTCAAGATCAAGATCTGGACCAATAACGATCACCGAACGGCCAGAATAGTCCACACGCTTACCGAGAAGGTTTTGACGGAAGTAACCCTGTTTAGACTTAAGGTAGTCGGAAAGAGACTTAAGAGGACGCCGTTGTGCCTGACTCATCATTGAGTAGGCGCTGTTGCCGTGACGAATCGAGTTGTCGATCAAGGCGTCAACCGCTTCCTGCAAGATACGCTTTTCGTTACGCAAGATTACGTCTGGTGCCATTATGTCGATCAACTTCTTCAAACGGTTGTTACGGTTGATGACGCGACGGTAAAGGTCGTTTAAGTCAGAAGAGGCATGACGACCACCTTCAAGAGCCACCATCGGACGCAGTGCCGGTGGAATAACTGGAAGACGAGTTAGGAACATCCATTCTGGACGAACGCCAGAATTGAGCATTCCACGCACGAGGCCGAGTCGCTTATCAAGCTTGGCTCGCTCAAGGGCACCAGCTTTTTCACGTTCTTCTTCAAGGCGCTTTTGCAGTTCCTGAAGATTAATATTCTTAAATAGTTCGAATACACTTTCTGCGCCGATCTTGGCTTCAAACAAAGTGCCATACTTGATGGAGAACTTGTGGTAGTTGTTTTCATCAAGAACTGTACCCTGCTTGATCGAGTTGATCTCCTTCTTCACTTCTTCCATTCGCTCCTTTAGTTCAGCCACAGCTGACTCGTTCTGAAGTTCCTTAGACTTTGTCTTGAACTCCTGAGCAAGTTCAGCAAGCAAACGTGAACGATCGCTTTCAGAAATCTTAGTGACAATGTAGCCGGCGAAGTAAATAACTTTTTCAATATCAGTAGCGGAAATACCAAGAATGAGAGCGATACGTGAAGGTACGCCGCGCAAGAACCAGATGTGTGAGACAGGAACACAAAGGTCAATGTGACCCATTCGCTCGCGTCTTACAATGGCACGGGTAACTTCAACGCCACACTTCTCACAGACAATACCCTTGTAACGAATACCTCGGTACTTCTTACAAGAACACTCGTAGTCTTCAACTGGTCCGAAGATACGCTCATCGAATAGACCGTGTTTTTCTGGTCTTTGAGTACGATAGTTAATCGTTTCTGGCTTGGTCACTTCACCATGCGACCACTCGAGGACGTCCTCTGGACTAGCCAGACGAAGTGCGACTTCAGTGAACGGCTGCGGTGCACGCGACTTGCGTGGTCCGAATCCTTTCTCGCGTGGAGTTGTATTTGTGTTTTCCATATTTTAATTTTGGTGAAGTGACTATTAATTTTTTTCTTCGGCCTGACCACGAGTAAGATCAACATTGAGCGAAAGACCACGCAGTTGATTTACTAGTACGTTGAACGCAGCCGGAGTGTGTGGGTGTGAGATACGTTCACCACGTACGATTGCATCGAAGGCAGCAGAGCGACCAACAATGTCGTCGGACTTGATTGTAAGCATTTCACGAAGGGTGTAGGCAGCTCCGTAACCAAGCAATGCCCACACTTCCATCTCTCCGAAACGCTGACCACCGATCTGAGCCTTACCGCCCAGTGGTTGCTGAGTGATAAGTGAGTACGGACCAATTGATCGCATATGGATCTTGTCTTCCACCATGTGATGGAGTTTCAAGATGTACATATAGCCAACAGCGGTCTTTTTAGCGAATTCTTCGCCAGTACGTCCGTCACGAAGCTGAATCTTTCCATCTTCTGGCAAGCCAGCAGCTCGCAATTCGGCCTTAACATCTTCTTCAGTCGCTCCAGAGAATGGAGGTACTACAGCTTGATAACCAAGTGTGTTCGCCGCCATACCAAGGTGAAGTTCAAGAATCTGACCCAAGTTCATACGAGAAGGTACGCCGAGTGGAGTCAAAAGAACGTCGATTGGACGACCGTCCTCTGTGTAAGGCATATCTTCTTCAGGCAAGATGCGAGAAATAACACCCTTGTTACCGTGACGACCAGCTAGCTTGTCACCCACGGATACGTTACGCACCTGCGCTACAGTGACGTGGATACGCTTGATCACACCGCTCTCAAGTTGATCTCCAGCTTCGCGGGAGAAGACTTTGACACCGATGACACGGCCGCGCTTCCCTGCTTCAAGACGCAAACTAGTGTCCTTAACATCCTTGGCCTTTTCGCCGAAGATAGATCGGAGTAGGCGCTCTTCAGGAGAAAGCTGAGTCTCACCTTTAGGAGTTACTTTACCGATTAGGATGTCCCCTGGACGGATTTCAGCACCGATACGGATGATTCCGTTTTCATCAAGGTTGCGGAGTTTCAATTCAGAAACGTTCGGAATGTCTGGAGTAGTTACTTCCGGACCGAGCTTTGTGTCGCGCACCGCTGTCTCAAATTCTTCCACGTGAATGGTTGAGAACTTACTGTCTTTTACAAGACGTTCTGAAATAACGATAGCGTCTTCGTAGTTGGCACCAGACCAACTCATAAAGGCAACCAATGCGTTTTGACCAACTGCAATCTGACCGTTGTCGGTAGAAGAAGTGTCAGCCAAGAGGGCGCCACGCTTTACCTTTTCGCCTAGGGAAACCATAGGTCGGTGATTGAAGGCTGAGAAGTCGTTGGTTCGTTCTAGTGTAGTAAGTCGATATTCTTTCTTTTTACCGTCCTTGTTTTTGATAGCGATGTGCTTGGAGTCCACAGCTACTACCTCGCCAGCTTCTTCAGCGATGATAACGCGAGCTGTATCTGTTGCCACCATTTTTTCAATACCGGTCGCAACCAATGGTGCGTCAGGAATAAGGCATGGAGTTGCCTGCTTCTGCATGTTTGAACCCATCAGAGTACGGTTGGCGTCGTCGTGGTTGAGGAATGGGATCATCGAAGTTGCTACAGAGAAAGCCTGGTTGGTAGCAATATCCAAATAATCAACATCCATACGCGCGATTGCTCTAGGTTCGCCGCCCTTTCGTGCTTCTAGCATCTCGTTCTTAATGCGGCCCTTTTCGTCAACTTCAATCGCAGCGTGGGCAATGTAAAAGTGTTCCTCTTCGTGAGCATTGAGGTAAACGATCTCTCCAGTCACTATACCCTTTTCCACTTTTGCGTAAGGAGTTTCGATGATGCCGAATCGGTTAACACGCGCGTACATTGAAAGACGCAAGATTAGACCAATGTTCGGACCTTCTGGTGTGTGGATTGGACAAAGACGTCCGTAGTGTGAGGTGTGAACGTCACGCACTTCGAAACCGGCACGTTCACGGGTAAGACCACCCGGGCCGAGGGCTGAAAGAGTACGAAGACCTTCTAGTTCTGCCAAGATGTTTTGCTGAGGCATAAACTGCGACAGCTGGTTGGTTGTGAAAAATTCCTTGATAGCAGCCTGAAGAGGACGTGGGTTGATGATCTGCATCGGTAGGCTTGTTTCGGCCTCGATGGTAGACATACGATCCTGAATATTGCGCTTCATTCGGGTCATACCGACACGAACTCTTTGCACGGCCATTTCGCCGAAGTAGCGCACACGACGGAAACCAAGGTGGTCAATGTCGTCAGGTAGAGCACCAGGGGTGTGGTTTTGCTCAATGATGTGCTTGATGATTGTACGCACGTCTTCTACGGATACAGTGCGAGCATCGGTAGCCTTTTTGTCAGTTGGTCGGCCAAAACGTTCGTTAAAGTGATGACGTCCGATTTCAGAAAGGTCGTAGCGTTCAGGTGCAAAGATTGAGTTAATGAATTCGCGAGCGTTTTCAACAGTCGCCAAGTCACCGTCACGAAGACGTTTGTAGATCTCAATATATGAGTCGTCTGCCGTCTTAGCAACGTCCTTAGCCAAGGTAGCCTTGATGTACTCTTCGCCACGCTCAACATCCTTGAAGAGCTTAATCATCTCTTCTTCTTTTGTGACGCCAAGAACACGCAAAAGTGAAGTAATTGGGAACTTCTTTTTGCGGTCGATTTTTACATAGATGCAGCCATCGTGTTCGGATTCAATTTCCACCCAAGCGCCTCGGGCAGGAATGATTTTGGCACCAAAGTAGGTGCGGCCCTTCTGCTCACCGGCAGTGAAAAAGATACCGTAGGAACGAGCAAGCTGAGGTACGATCACACGCTCAACACCGTTGATGATGAAGGTGCCGTGCTCAGTCATTACTGGAATGTCAGCTAGGAAGATTTCTTGTTCCTTCTCACTTTCGAAAGTCTTGTTCTTAAGTACGATAGTGGCGCGCAGAGGTGCGTCATAAGTCTGCTTGTTTTCCTTAGCAAGCTCAGGGGTAGTCTTTGGTTCACCGACGGCATAGCCTTTGAAAACTAACTCAAACTTTTTCTCAGAGTAGTCAGAGATTGGTGAAAATTCCTTAAGGACATCCTTTAGTCCATTTCCAACAAACCACTTATAAGACTCGAGTTGCGGCTCGATAAGATTTGGTACCGGTACAAGAGGTCCGCGGTACTTCGAGAACACCTTCGCTGGCAGACTGCCCACGGTCTGACGGCTATGGATGACGCTGTTTAGCTGCTTATCTAACATATTTATAAGGTTTAGTAACACGCAAAAGACGGCGTTTACACGCCGTTCCCCAAATATTTGCGGTTACACTTTTAAAATTTGCATTACTGCAAGGCCTTTATTCCCCATCAACCTGGTGATTGACAACCGCAACACAATCACCACCAAATTGCAAGTCCTGTAAACCTACCAGAAAATCAGAAAAAACGCAACCCTAAATTTAGGCAATTTTAGGGATTCTGTGGTCTAAATTACTCTGCGGTGCGGAATTGGTCGATTTTCTTCTGATCTCCGGTTAAAAGTACCTCCGGAACAGGGTGTTTTTTACCTTTCCACAGCAAGACATCTGGTCTCGTGTAAGAAACTCCGCTGGTTGGTCGTTGGTCCTCTAGTGATTCGTAGGTACCGAGTACACCTGGAATTTCGCGAGCCACAGCGTCAATGATGGTGAGAGCAGGTAGTTCGCCGCCGGTCAGGACATAATCGCCTACTGATACCTCTTCTGCCTTAAGTATTTTTTTTACGCGGTCATCGATACCTTCGTAGCGACCGGAGATTAGTGCGATGTGTTCATAAGACTTAGCCAACTTCTTAGCTAAAGGTTGATCAAATTTTTTGCCGCGCGGCGACATTATAAGAGTCTTCACTTTCCCCTTCTTGCGACCGACTGCCTTTTCCCAAGCTTTTAAAATTGGTTCAGCTTTCATTACCATTCCTGGTCCGCCGCCATAAGGTCGTTCATCAACTTTATGATGTTTATCAATGGTGAAGTCACGTGGATTGTAATAAGAAACAGAGATTTTTTTACCACGTACTTTCGCCCCCTTTCCTTTGTCAGTTTTTTGAGCACGTCCTAGAACACTGGCGTCGGTGTACGCTTGGCAGATTTCTGGAAAAATTGTAACGACGTGAAAGTTCATAACAGCGCTACTTAAGAACTGCGGCGGCC
>Ga0209542_10008383_pt1 | contig 19334 bp, 14 predicted proteins | sample RifCSPhighO2_01_FD_184028 | JGI IMG/M metagenome (GOLD analysis project Ga0209542, IMG submission 184028) | Soil microbial communities from Rifle, Colorado - Rifle CSP2_plank highO2_0.1 (SPAdes) (version 2) | ecosystem: Environmental > Terrestrial > Deep subsurface > Rock core/Sediment ...
TTTTCACCAGATCCCACAAATTATGCCTGGCTTGCGGATCCAAGCCCGTGGTCGGTTCGTCCAAAAAAAGAACTTTGGGATCATTGACCAGAGCCGAAGCGATGGAGAGCCGCTGTTTTTGTCCGCCGGATAATTGCCTGGTATAAGCCGCTTTTTTATCTTCCAACTGGACTTCGCGAAGCAATTCCAGACCGTCAATTTTGCGATGATAAAATTCTCCAAACAAATCAAGCAATTCTTTGAGTTTCAAAAAATCAAAATAATGGCTTTCCTGAAGCTGGACCCCAATAATCTGTTTTACCTTCATCGGATCTTTTTTCACCGAAATTCCGGCAATCACCGCCTCCCCTTTTTCGATAACCTTTAATCCCTCAAGCATTTCCAAAGTAGTGGTTTTGCCCGCGCCATTGGGCCCCAAGATGCCAAAAGTCTCCCCTTCTTCAATCGCAAATGAAACATCGTCCACGGCCGCGAATTTCTCTTTCGGATTCTCCGGCTTCGCGTAATATTTAAATAAATTTTTGACTTCAACAATCGGCATACCCCGCAGTAAAACTTTGACAATTATTTTCTAATATTTTTAATCTTAATAAATAAACCTTTCTCGTGATAATTTTATTTCGTTATACATCTTTTTTCCCCGTACGGTGAAGTCAAAGTTTCACTGCGGGGCATATTTTTAAATCAAACAATATCTTTGCATTATAGCGTTAAATATTAAATAAGGAAAGGCCTTATAAACACTTTTTTCCTTAGTACTTATATGTCGTATATATGACGATCGTTTCATGTACGACATATTTTGGATTGCGAAAATTGAAAGCACAAAAAAGTTCGCCTATAATAAATTCTTCAATTTTTCTAATTTATCAAGAATTTATTTTTCCTTCTTTATTCCAAATATTGCTATTTCTTTTGCGGTTAGTGGCAACTTATTATCAAATATTTCGCCTGACATCTGCAACACAATGTCTCTTATTAATTTATTTCGCGCTTCTATGTTTCTTATTTTGCCATTTTTATCTGGCCGTACATCTCTTAATGTTTGTTTTAATTCTTCCGGAGTTAGCCGTGTTAAATCTTCAGCGCTCTCACCAAGCAATTCTCTTATTTCGTGATTATTTGCTATTTCCGGCTTCAAGTTGTCAATGAGGTAACTGGCCATAGCTGTTTTACGATGCGCTATACGCTCATCAATTTCGTCGCTCGAAAGCATCCTATCGTTTGGATTTTCTCCTTCGCGAGGAGGGACAAAATACTCTCCATTTATCGCCCCGTACATACCGGTAATCAAACGGCGGGAACTGGTAATATGTTTGTCGTCAAGCATAGCCACTTCTTCGCCTAATGATTTAAGTTTTTGATCATTTTCAATATCTTCCCCTCGCTGAAGGACTGATAAACCATCCATATGAGCTATGATATCTTTGCGCAAAACAAAATTTGAACCTTGTAGTCCACTGCCAACGGCGCGGACATATTTATTGCGAACATCTTGATAAAGCGCGCGAAGACGCGCGGAGGCGCTCTGAGGCAGCTCTTTCTCCAACTCATCGTCAAAGATTAGCTCCCCTCCATATGCGGCGCTATCTGTGTGTTCCGAGTCGGAAACAATGTCTGCCACCCAATGCTGATCTGCCTTTGTGTCTGCATCAGTGCCGGCAATATAAAGAGGCGAATACCTGCCGCTATCTTGAGTGCGACGATGATCGCGCAGAACAACCAGGTCGCTCCCTAAACGGCGAGCCGCTCCTACACCGCCTTCCTCTGGAGTAAATTCCTTAAAAATAAAATGAACATTTTTGATTCCTTTTCCCTCCGCAGCGCTTTGGGTAAGCAATCTCTGAATTGCCTCAATGGATTTCTGATTATCATCTATTTCTTCTACCGTTGAATTTGCCCGCTGATTAATAACCACGATTACCTCAAAATCATCTATTGGAACTGGATTATCTGATCGGTCGACTTGATTGAGGAGTGTTTTAATAGCGTCAACGACCTTTGATCCCTCGCCATACGATGGGATGACGATGGAAACTTTGCATTCCCGCGACAGAGGGTCAATCTGAAATTCTTTTAATTTCTCTTCTAAGTTATTTCGCGCTACATAATCAGCTATTGTCTGTTCGCGGGCTTGATCTCGCTCATGTTTTGACTCACCACGATCTATGATATCTACCAAGCGAGCTGCTTCTAATTCTTCGCTCGACCTGACATCAATATGCGTTAAGCCGCGCCGAGCTAGCTTTTCCTGAATATTTGCTATTTGGGATTCTGGAGCAAACACTACTGACGCCTCGCTTAGCGATACGCCTCCAGCACGGTACGAACGCAACTCAAAATCTGTCTGAATTCCCTCCGTTCCTTCAGATGTTAACTCCGGAAGTTTTTCTTTATCATAAACAATCGTTATTCCAAATAATTCAGAAAGTTGTTTGGGGTTGTTCTCTAACTCCTCAGGTGAGGTTTTATGCTTGAATCCTTCTGCTATGCGAATCGCATCTTTGATCGTTGCAACCGTTTGCCCGCTTTTTTTTCAAGATATTCCCTTGTCTTCTGTCTTTTTGTGCTCCAAAAAAAATCTACAAAGTCGCGTGCCTTATCGCCATAATATTGCGAGTTAAACCGTTTTTCTGCGCTCCGCGAATTTTGATCATCAAAAATAGTTTGGAAAGTAAGCGCCTCTGAGGCGTTGCCATCAGTAAACGACGCTCCTTTTGTTCTGTACATACCATCTTTCTTTTCGCCTGTTCGAATGACGCCGGAATCGAGCATTTTATCAAAATAAAAATCATTTGTAGTATGGAGCGCTTTGCCGGCGGGATTAAACAATCCATCAATCCGGCCTTCGTGATTGCCCAAAATCTTTTCAAAGTATAAAAAGTCAACGGGCGATAAAACTTCAGCGGCTTTTCTTAACCTATGTAAATTATTAAATCTCTCATTATTCTTCCGCGCTTGTTCAATGGCGCCATCCACCATATTTTGATGAATCATAGCTTTTGTTTCTTCGGAAAGCGGCTGGCCAAGGCCCGTCTCCAGTTCTTGGATTTTGTTTTGATACTCTTGATCCCTTTCCATTTGAACGGATTTTATCTCGTCTTCGGTTTGCGCTTTAGCCGAAAATTCGGCTAATTCTTGATCAATCTGCCGGATCCGCGCTTCTCTTTTTTGCTGATCTGTCTGATCCTGATCGTTTTTTCCAACATCAACCAATGGCATCTCTTGAGCAGGCTCCGGATTATGATTTATTTCGTTATTCATAGATTTTTTTTCAACATCATTATACCATCGAATTTGAATGCTGTTCAGATATGTCGTATATGCGACGATCGTCTCATGTACGACATTAATTAAATTCTTATGAATTTGTTTTATTCAAATTTTAATTGCTTTAGGCTTCCAGTCTTGCTGATAGCAAAAATTTCCACATAAGAAATTATTTTCAATTTATTCAAATCTATCGCGAACTCGTGGGGCAGTTTGCTTTTACCTGCCCAAACGCTTTTCTGAAGCATTGTAAAATTTAAGTTTTTCAGAGCGAAGCGCAGCCAAACGCGCTTTCTTTTCTCCCCTTCGGGAATATCAAAGATAATGATTTTTAAATTATCGTTATTTTGGCTTTGATATTTTGCGTCAGGCAGTGCTTTGTCTTTTTTGTCGCGCAGTTTGCTTAAAATTTCCTTGCCTCTTTGCGTTAGGCGCAAAAAAGACCCTTTTTTACTCTTAATATCATCAATCAACTCATCTTTGCGCAAACGATAAATCAAGTCATCAAACCGCCGTTTATCTTTTTTGAGGGTTTTCAGATTCTCTCTCGCCTCTCGAAATTTTCTCAAACGATATTCCGCCCCGTGAAAAGAAGTGCCGTAGGGCACCGTGAAAATAAAAAACAATTCCTCTAATGCCTGGCCGGAATTTTCAAGAAATTCCAATATTTTCAATCTATTTTCGCCTTTCATAATTATTGATAATCGCGTTTTTAATTTATTAATCCAAATGCCAATTAACGCTTTTTATCCTCTTTTATTCCAATCAAATCAATTATAGCATAATATGATTTTGTCGTATATGTGACGATCGTTTGATGTACGACATATTATAAACTTTTTTTACCCGATGAACCGATTATATCAAATTTTTAATCGCAAAACAGAATGTCGTATATGTGACGATCGTTTGATGTACGACATATTTTGAATTGGGATGATGTTTAATTACCGTAAATTGAATCTTAATGCGCGTTTTGTTTCTTTTTTATTAAATATTTAAAAATCGGCAAAATGAATATTGTAAATATTATTATAGTTATCTGCGCCAGAGTCAAGCCGAAATACCTTATGTCCGATTCGGGCAGATCCGTAGCGCGGAAAAAATCGGTGACGAAACGCACGGATAAAAACCAGCCGAGAAATATAATAGACAATGTTCCGTCTTGTTTAATTCTTTTTCTTAAAAACCAAAGAACGGAAAAAAGCAAAAAGCCGTTGAAAATAATTTCATAGATTATTGGCTCGTGCCGGACTACACCCTCCGGAGTATTTATGCCTAAAAAGAAATTGGTGATTTTTCCCAAATGGTCGTGAATGAAAAGACAGCCAAATCGGCCGATCCCATAACCGGCGGCCAAAGCCGGAGCGACTGTATCCGTGATTTTCCACACTGGCAATTTTTTTTTGCGGACAAAAATCACCCCGGCCGCCAAAGCAGCCAAAAATCCGCCGAAAAAAGACATCCCCCCTTCGGAAATTAGAAAAATCCGCAAAGGATCGCCGACATATTCTTTGTAATGCTCGGCAACATAAAAAAGCCGCCCGCCGATAATTGCGCCCGTTAAGATCAAAATGAAAAGATCTAAAATAATATTGGTATCTACTCCCTTGCGCTTCGCTTCTTTCCAAGCCACAAACGCTCCGAGCGCAAAACCCAGAGACACCAAGAGGCCCCACACTTGAATCGTGAGGGGCCCGAGATGGATCTGCTCTATTTGAAACCACGGGATCATAATACCCACTACCGACTAAACAATCTTACAATTTCGCGTCTATCATCGCTTTTATGGTTTCGTAGGCTTGGGCGCCGTTGATGGCTGATTTTTCTCCCTTGCTGTCAATTAAGACGCTGTAAGGAGTGCCTTGTCCGCCGGCTACAGCCGCGTCATTGTAATCATCCTGCACTTTTTGCGTGTATTTTCCAGCATCCAAGCAAGATTTAAATTTGGTTTCATTAAGCCCGATGTCTTTCGCGTATGTTACGAGCTTGTCCGCGGTTGATTGGCCGCTTTCTCCCAAAATCTTGTCGGCGAATTTCCAAAACGCGTCATTGCCGCCCAATTCAGTGACGCACTCGCTTGCTTCAGCCGCTTTTTGCGCATTGGGATGAAGAGAAGTTAAAGGAAAGTGCCGGTAAACAAATTTAACCTTGCCCTTGTATTCGTCGGAAATTTTTTGCACAGTCGGGTGAAACCGCTCGCAAAAAGGGCAGTCAAAGTCAGACCATTCCACGATGGTAAGAGGCGATTTTTTATCGCCCAGAATATGTTCTGAATCGGAAACAGCCCGGAAATTTCCAATAACCGGCTCGTCACCGGCGACTGGAGGCGTTACCGTCGGCGCTGCATTGGTATTGCTGTTCGCTGCCGTACCGGCCACTTTGCTGTTTTTAGCGTTTTGCGCCACAGACGGGAATACGAAAAATAATCCCACGACTGCAGCTACTACGATTCCGGCCAAGAAACCCATTACAAAGGTAGTCTTTGGCGGAGCGTCTAATAATCCTCCCTGTCCTTGATAAGGAGTCTGCTGAATCGGCGTATGATGAGCCGGCTCATGATGCGGAGCGTGATGTGTTTCGGTCATATATAAATTTTACCTATTAATAATTTCCGCCACAGGCGGATGCGCCTTGGGCGCAAATTTTTAAATAATAATGCGATATTAAAGATTAAGCATCAGCCATTCATTGAGATTATAGTATAAACTAATAAGCCCTGTTTTGTCAAAAAATGGCAAAAGAAAAGATGTTCCCTTCCACATTATAAAGGCAATTCCTACTACGGTCAATAGTAGGCCGGCGATGATATTGGTAGAATGAAAATAATATTCGCTTTTAGCCAATTTTACCCGAAAAGTCTTGCCTCTTATCCACCAAACTTGGGAAATGTTTATTTTATCAAAATAAGCGCTTAAAATATATATGGGCGTGATCAGGCCGGCGGAAAATATCAAAAGAAGCAAAGTCCCGTACCAGACAGTATTAGAAGCGGCCGCCAGAGTCAAAATGCCTCCGTAAATCGCGGCCGCGCAAGAGCCGGTGCCAAAAGCAAAAAGCGCTCCCATTAAAAAAAGCGCTCCAAATCCCCCTTTGGCCGCTTTATCTATCGCCGGTATTTTTTTAAATAAATGAAGTGATTTGCCCAGGATTGTCAGGATTCCAAAAAAAATCAAAAACGCTCCGGCAGTAATGATAATAATATTCCGATATTCAAAAAATGACTTGGCGATGAATGACGCGCCTATGCCTATGGGAACAAAGACCGATATCAGGCCGAGAGAAAAAATCAAAACAGCGCGCCTTAATTTTTCTTTTTCCCTGAAAGTGATGGCGAAAAAAGCCGGCAAAACAGCGATGGAGCAAGGAGAAATTATTGAAAGAACGCCGCCCAAATAGGCGACAATCAAGGAGGGAGCGGCAAAAACGCCCAAATCGTTCTGCGGACTGACAAAAGAAGCAAATAAGGCAATTAAGATGATAAAAACAAAAACAATTAAAGATAGTCGGACAAGAGGATTACTGATCATATCTTAATTCTCTGCAATCTTAATGAATTCAAAACCACGGACACGGACGACAGCGCCATAGCCGCGCCGGCCAAAATGGGATTGAGCAAAATTCCGAAAAAAGGAAAAAGAAGGCCGGCGGCCACGGGAATCAGCGCCCCGTTATAAAAGAAAGAAAAGAAAAGATTTTGCCAGATTGTCCGCACAGTCCGGCGCGATAATATTATAGCGCGAATCACATCGCGTAAATCGCTTTTTATTAAAACTATGTCCCCTGTTTCAATTGCCACATCAGTCCCCGATCCTATGGCGATCCCGAGATCAGCCTGCGCTAAGGCCGGCGCGTCATTAATCCCGTCCCCCACCATAGCTACGATCTTGCCTTTGGCTTGCAATTCTTTTACTTTTTGCGCCTTATCTTTGGGCAAAACTTCGGCCATAACATTTTGAATGCCAACAATTTTAGCGATCGCTTGGGCTGTTTTTTGATGATCGCCGGTGATCATATATGTCTCAATTCCCAATCGCTTGATTTTTTCAACCGCCTCGGCCGAATGCTCTTTCAAGGCGTCGGCAATAGCGATAATGCCGCTAAGATTACCGCCAATCCCTACCAAAACCGGCGTTTTTCCCTCGCCGGATAGTCGATCAATGTCGCGCGAAACATTGGCATTTATTTTAATATTATTGGCTTCCAAAAACGATTGCCGGCCGATTTGAATAATGTCTCCGTCAACTTTTCCTTGGATTCCTTGGCCGGAAATTGATTTGAATTCTTGAACTTCAAAAATTGGAATATTTTTTTGCTTGGCGTATTCAACAATGGCTGACGCCAGCGGATGCTCTGATCTTTTTTCCAAAGATGCGACCAATCCGATAAACAAATCCATTTCTGAAGTCGATTGGTCTAAACTTTGAACTTTGAACTTTGAACTTTGAACTGTTAGTACATCAGTCACTTCAGGCTCCCCGCGCGTGAGCGTGCCGGTCTTGTCAAAAATTATTGTATTGATTTTATAAGCGCGCTCCAGCGCTTCCCCGCCTTTGATTAAAATGCCGTTTTGCGCGCCCTTGCCCGTACCGACCATAATGGCCGTGGGCGTGGCCAATCCCAAGGCGCAAGGACAAGCGATGATTAATACTCCAACCATATTCAAAAGCGCGAAAGTAAAAGCCGATTCGCCGGGCCCCCAGACATACCAGGCGGCAAATGTCGCGACAGCCATAATCAAAACCGCCGGGACAAAATAGCTCGTCACCAAATCAGCCAACCTTTGAATGGGCGCTTTTGAGGCCTGCGCCTCTTCCACTAATTTGATTATTCCGGCCAGCATTGTGTCTTTGCCGACTTTGGTTGTTTTGAAAGTAAAACTTCCGGTCTCATTAATTGACGCGCCGATTACCGTATCTCCGATTTTTTTGGATACCGGCATAGATTCGCCCGTGACCATTGATTCATTAACGGCCGACTCTCCCTCCGTCACTACCCCGTCAGTCGGAATTTTTTCTCCGGGCTTTACCAGCAGCAAATCTCCTACCTTGATATTTTCAATCGGAACATCCTCAAATTCCTGATTCATGATTCCTGATTCATGCTTCACGATTTTATGCGCCGTCTTTGGTTGAAGCCCCACCAGCGCGCGGATGGCCTGCGACGCCTTGCCGCGAGTGAGCGCCTCAAAATATCTTCCCAAAATAATCAGAGTTATGATAACAGCCGAGGTGTCGTAATAAATATCGCTGCGCAGTTTTTCGGGAAAAACTTCCGGAAAAAATGTCACACCCGCGCTGAAAAAAAACGCAGCCAAAGTACCAATTCCAATCAGCGTATTCATATCGGCCGATCGGTGCCTAAATCCGGCCACCATTCCGCGTAAAAACTGCCCACCCGCCCAAAATTGCACCGGAATTGTCAGTAAAAGCAAAATTCTAAAATCCGTCAAAATTTCCGGCATCCAAGGAAACCACATGGGGTAGCTTCCAAAAAAAATCGGAACCGATAAAATAAGACCGATTAAAAATTTTATTTTCAACTCGGAGGTTTCTTTTTCCCTCGCTTTTTCTTCCCTGTCTTTTTCCTCTTCTTCTTTCGGATGATCGTTTTCCACTTCCGCGTCATATCCCCTTTCTTTAATATGTTTTACCCAATCTTCCGTATTCGCTTCTTTTTCGTCATACTCCACAAACGCCTTGCGCAAAGCAAAATTAACCGAAGCGTTTTTCACGCCCGGCTGTTTTTTTAATGTTCTCTCAATGGTCAGCGCGCAAGATGCGCAAGTCATTCCGTTAAGATAGACTGTCTTATTTGCCATAAACAATTCAATGGTGATGCTGATAATTTTTCTCTTTCATCTCTTCTTCCGGCCGCATCAAAAAATACCAGACGATGAAACCGATCAGGCCGATCCCTCCTATAAGGACAATGATTTTATCGGGAGACATAATTAATAATTTAATCAATGATTTGTGCCGCAAACTCTTCTCCTTGAATCTCATGAATTGCTTTTATTAAATCATCGGGCTTTACTTCCTCAGCGGTTTCCACTTCGCAAGTCTGTTTGACAAAATCAACCTTTGCCTCGGTCACGCCTTTTTGCTCTTTTAAAATATCTTCAATCAAATACGCGCATGATCCGCAGTGCATACCTTTGATCGAAAGCGTGATCTTGGAAGTCATAATATTTACAGATTACCGGTTTAGCAAATTTATCAGTTCAAGAAACTCAAAGCGCAAAACTTAAAACGAAAAACTAAAACTTTGAAATTCAAAACTTTTGACATTTGAGTTATAACTTTGAGTTTTGACATTTGAATTTTAAGTTATTATTTTTTAGCCCTCCACCACCAGCGTCCCCCGATACATTCCCATTCCGCAGGTAATAGTGAAAGATCCGGTTTTGTTTGGGGTAAATTCAATCAGTTTTGAACCATTGTCCGGCAGTGTAACATTTACCCCAAAAGTCGGGATTAGAAATTGTTTGATGCATCCGCCGCGGCCTTTGTATTCCACGATCAATTTTACCGGAATATCTTTTTTCGCAAAAACCGTTTCCGGAGAATAGCCGATCCGGCCATCCGCGACAATTTTCAATTCTTGAACTCCACCGCTAATAGAAATGTCCGCGCCCTTTTTAAAATCGTCCGAATTATCCTCGCCGGCCATAACCGCGAAAGATTCCCTCACTTTATCAAAATCGGGAATAAGGCTGAACGACGATCCAGCCAAAGCCAAACCCCGGTCAAAAGTCAAAACCGCGAAAATTAAAATCGCGATCGCCGCGTAACGGATCATTTTTTGCCGCAAAGCGCCGGCCATTCTGGTGACAACGCCCCCAAGCCCCATAAGCAATGGCGCCGTAGCAATTCCCGTGATCAGCATTATTGTCGCTCCTTGCACAGCGCTCCCCGATCCTAAAGCGAGAATCTGCAAGGCTTGAATCGGTCCGCACGGAATCAGGGTGGTCAAAACTCCCAAAACCGCGGGCTGAAATTTTCCAAAACGGCTTTCTCCGTCCTTGCCGGCCTGCTCTTTTGTTAACCGATAAAGCCAGCGCGGAACAAAATTGTGCATTTTCCGCAAAGATTGTATATCAAGCATTGATAGGCCGTATAGCACCATAATGGCGGCCGCGGCAATGGTAATCCACGCGTTAAAAGTCGCGGAAAGCGTAAAAAAAGAACCAAGCGCGCCCAAAATCGCTCCGATAATCGTAAAGCTGATAATCCTTCCGCCGTTAAACAATAAATGCTTTTTCCAAACGCCTTCTTGCTGATGCGTATGTCCATCGCTTGTCTTTTTTACCGAGTACGCCAAAATAAACCCGGAAAACATCATAGCGCAATGCACGCTGGCAAAAAACGCGGTAATAAAAATGGCAAAATAGCTCATACCCCGCAGTAGAACTTTGACAATTATTTTCTAATTAATACTCTTATTTTAATAAATTTATTTTTTTATAATCTTAATCTGTTATCAACATTCATCTTGCCCGTGCGGTGAAGTCAAAGTTTCACTGCGGGGCATAAAACTTCTGTGGATAACTACTACATAGTGTAGTATAGAAAAGAAACTCCGTCAAATGGCATCATCAAATATCTCCGTTAAACGGTCAAAAAAATGCCAAAAACCGCGCTTTTCTTTGACAATGAGAAGAGCCGAAGCTTCACTTGAAATACTCTCCCCCGCTTTGTTTATTCCTTGCGCGCGAACAGTCGCTACATATTGTCCGCGGGCAGCAGCCTTGAGCTTCCAACGAACATCTTTATGGCGCTTGCCTGGTATCCTGCCGATATTTTGAATAGGCTCGCCGCTTACTAAGATAATTTCGCCGGGAACAAAAAGCTCGGCCGTAATATTTTTAATTTCCGAATTTCCATCATTATCAATCCTCGCTTTTAGTGTAAAAATTTTATTAACCTGAATATTCCCGTTGGCATCCGCGTTCACTTCCAAAGGATTAATGCTGACGGTCACTAAAATTTGCGAAGCGGCATAAGCCGTAAGGGCGGCGAAAAAAATGCAAAAAAATATCAAAATGAAAAATATCGGCCGCCGCATACCAGGTAGTAGAAATTCGACAATTATTTTATAATAATTTTAGCTTAATACCAAATTGATTTCTTTAAATAATTTTTATTTTGTTTTTCATCCCTATTTGCCGGTGAGGTGAAGTCGAATTTTCACTACCTGGCATAAAATTTTACAGCGATTAATGATTATTTTTTCCGCTTTATGGCGAATGAAAAACTGAAAAATGTTCTGAATGCGCTGATTAAAATAACCAATGTTATTATTCCAAGAGAAACAAAAGAATACGGCGAATAGGCCGTCAAAACAGATTTCACTCTTTGCGTAAACGCCCCCAATACTGTCCCGGCTTCTAAAGTAAAATTCAATTTTGTCGCCGCCGCTATGCCCACTGATACGCCGCTGGCGCCGGATTTCACCGGATGAGCCTCTAAATACGCGAAATATTTTCCGGCCGCCGCATTGGTCGGCAAAACAAGCGACACCTCAACAATTTGGGATTGCCCGCCAGCCAAATGAAAGGTTGGCGGAGAAAAATTGAACCATTTGGCGTCCGGCCGCAATTCCGTTTGTTCTTGCTGAAAAGTGACCTCCATTTCATAATCACCGGCCTCATCGCCGGTATTAATGACCGGGATACTCGGCAATTTGTAAATTCCGCCGGACTTCAGCGTTTCGTCAATCTGGATTTTTCCTAAGCCCACGCCCACGCCGACATTGGCCAAACCGACATACGGAAAAATAATAAATAAGCTGATAAAAAAAGTAATTCGCAAATATCGCATAAGTTTAAAAATTATTTTTTTAATTATGGAGTAGTGGCGACTATGGTAATCGCGGCGCTATGAGCGTTATTGGAAGAAGTGCTGGTCGGCAGAGTCAGGCGCAGATTGAGATCGCGCGTATCTGATTCCGGCACGGCCGAATCAAAAGAATAATTGGTTCCGGCGGCCGCGAAAGCCGTCCAACTGGCCGCGTCCTTGGAAAATTCCCATTTGATTTGGTTATTACCATTAGCCGTCCCGAGCGTCCAAATGTTTGCTCCGTCTGAAAAATTACCGGAACGCACGAACAAATCGGCCGGTCCTGTATCCACGCGCACTGTTTCCGGATCATTAATCCCGGAGGGGGTCGTGTCTTTTGAAGCATTGAGCGCCACCGTGCCGAAATTAACGCTGCCATCGGTAGTCAGGGTGATACTGACTATTCCGACGCGAGCCGATTGATCAAAAAAATAATTGCCGCTTCCGGCAAAACGGTATACTTTTAATTTATAAATTCCCGCAACACTCGGTTGATAGCCGATTGTTTCTTGGCGATTAGTCCCTTCGGAAGCCGCTACTTGTGTCGTGCCGTCCGCTAAATACAGCTTCATATCAAAATCCGGATTAGAGGATGACGCCCAATTCGGCATTATCATAGTAATGGCAATTGGATAATCCGCGTTAACCGCATTAATATCATACCAATCGGCCGCATCGCTCGTATTAGGCAGACTGTCGCTTATAAACTGATGATCAGGGACAATAATGTTTGTTCCGGTAAAACTTCCGGCTGATTTTATTGCTTCATATCCATCCAGCCGTCCCGCGCCATAATCAATGTCAGCGCCGGCCGGACCCCAATCTTTGGCAGTACTTTTCAATATTGATTTAATCTGGGCCGGCGTCAAAGACGGATTGGCGTCAAGCATTAGGGCGGCCACTCCGGCCGTAAAAGGCGCTGACATACTCGTGCCGCTATATTGAATATAGCTTGACGCGGTGCCGGCTTGAGCGGCCATAATTCCCACCCCCGGCCCGGCAATATCCGGCTTTATTCGTCCGTCCGCGGTCGGACCGCGGGAAGAAAAACAAGCCAAATAAAATCCTTTATTGGGCGCTGTTCCGCAAGTATAACTCAAATTGCTCGCCATTGGAGTCACATCCGCCATCACTCCTACTGTTATGGCGTCGGCCGCCGCGGCCGGAGAACTTATAGTGCAGGTACCCGGGCCTTCGTTGCCGGCCGCCACTATCGCGGTAATGCCGGCGGCCACCGCGCTATTGACCATAAGAGATAATGAGTCAGTACCGTCCGAACATCCGGTCCCTCCCAAACTCATATTCATTATTTCAATGCCCAGAGTGGCCTTATTATCAATTACCCATTGGATGCCGGCGTTAATATCGCTTACCGTGCCGGTGCAATTGCCGCCCTGTTTTTTCAAAACTTTCACGCCAACCAGAGCCGCCCCGGGCGCTACACCTTTATAAAGCGCGTTGCCTTCGCCAGTACCGGCAATCATTGAAGAAACATGAGTGCCGTGTCCGTCGCAACCGCTCACCTGATCATAAGGATTGGCAAGACCTGTGGCAAAATCTTTCCACCCGATAATTTTCCCGCCGTCCAAATCAATGTGGCCGGGATCTATCCCTGAATCAAGCACGGCCGCCACAATATCATCTTTGGAATACGAGGCGCTTCCATCCGCATTTCCGTCTATACCAAAATCGGTTTTGGCTTTTTGCGCCCCAAACCACTTGGCGGAATTATCAAGAAATGGATAAATCTCGGCATCATCTTCAATCTGCTTGATCAGTGGAGACGAGGCCAGGTCATTAATTTCTCGCTTGGATAATGTTATAGCCGCTCCCGGAATGGCATTATAGCGATGGGTGGATTTTTTATTGTTAATTTTCAGCGATATTTCAGCCTCTTCTGCCGCAGAAAATTTATGATCAAACACAAGTATCACGGCCTGCGAATCCTGGTCGTTTTTTCCTCTTAATTTCTCTTCCAAATCGTCAAAAATTTTATTTTTATCCGCGTCAATTCGTTTGGGCGGTTCAACCTTAATGGCCGCTTCCTTAATGGGTTTTTGGCCATTAGCAAAAAACGCGAAGCTTATCAACGCGCTCGCGAAAAGAAAAATCAATACCATTGAGCGCCAATTTTTTTTCATACCCTTACGCTTTTTTTCAAGATAGGCAAAATTCCGTTCAAGCGGAACCTTGCCCATCCGGAGGAGGCGGGATATCCCGCGCCTCCTCCTCGCGTTTTTTATTTTAATACGCCGTTGCTAAAATTGTAGCCATGGTTGAATGCTCGGTCGTATCTCCGCCCGTTTCGGTCGGAGTGCTCAATCGCAATTTAAAATAGCGATTGCCGGCTGCGCCAACATTGGTCGCTAAAGATTCATAGCTCGCATCCATTGTATTGACTGCCGCAGGCGAAGCACAAGTAGAACTGCTGCCGCAATCAATGAATTTATGGTTGTAATTATAGGTTGGATTTCCGCCAACCGCTCCGGTCGTTATAGTCCAAGTCGTTGTAGTGCCTGTGGCATTAGCGCCTTTAATCTGGAAATTCTCCGGAATTCCTCCGTTATTATTCGCGTTGATAATTGTGTCGCTTGTTGGAATATTATCTACGGAAGGAACTCCTACGGTGCCGTATGCGACTGATCCTGGCGAAACCGAAACCGAAATTACTCCCGGAGTAACTGTCGCAGTAACGCCTGCTTCGGTAGCTCCGATGGCCGCGAGACTAAGCGACATTATTGCCAGCGATAATATTCCCGCTATTGCGAGAAATTTTTTGGATTTCATATTTCTCCTCAAGAGCCATTTTTAAGCCCAATGGATATCGGGCAAAGAATGGCCATTAGTAATAAGTTCGACCTTTATTTTATAATCTCATTATCGTTTTTTCCCGCCAAAATTGCAAGGGCTTTAGTATTCCGGTCGGGAAATTTAATCGTACGCCTACTGATGATTATTTGTCAATGAGCCGCCTGTGGATAACTTTTAATTATTGGCTAATGATAGCTAATCATATACGATACGAAATCCTTGACAAAATGCTAAAAATACCGCAAGATAATACGATGCCTTTGCATTAATAAAGGCTTTTTTTATTTCTAAGAAAAAATGGCTAATCTAAGCAAAAAATATGCTATGAGCCAGCCGGAAACCAATTCACGAATTTCCATCGTTATCCCGACTCTAAATGAAGAAGAAAATATCAGTCGGCTGATAAAGCGGATAGACGCCGCTTTGCAAAGCCGCGTCTTGGCATACGAAATAATTTTCATTGACGATCATTCCGCCGACCGCACCAGAGAAATAATCAAAAGCCTTGAAAACGATTATCCGGTTTTTTGTTATTTAAAAAAAGGCAAGCGCGGCAAAGCGCATTCGCTGTTGGAAGGATTTTCGCATGCTCAATACGATCTGATCGCAATGATTGACGCGGATATGCAGTATCCGCCCGAAGCATTGCCCTTGATGATTGAAAAAATAAAAAGCGGATCTGATATCGTGGTGGCCAATCGGACGGAAAAACAAGTCGGGTTCAGCCGGAAAATTTCCGGCGAAACATTTGAATATTTATTCGGCAGATTTTTGCACGGACTTCATTGCGATGTGCAATCCGGGCTAAAGGTTTTTAAAAAAAGCATTTTAAAGGAAATAGTTCTGCATCCGACACCCTGGACTTTTGATTTGGAATTTCTGGTCAAAGCGCGAAATGCCGGCCATAGCATCGGGACAGTGGACATTGAATTTGAAAAACGGCAAAACGGCCAGTCAAAAATAAATTTTATTCAAGCAACTTGGGAAATAGGAATAAACGCTCTGACACTCAAATTGAGGAAGAAAATACCTTCGCTCATTCATCCGGAGAGTTCTTCATCAATGATCGGCGCCGGCCTGGCGCATAACCAAACAAGATTCATCACTCATACCACGCGCCCGCACCACGCTTCAGCCATTGAGACATTCACGCGATTCCAGAAAACTATTTTTGTTTTTATCATCGTGGCTGTTATTTTGGGTTTTGCCGCTTCTCCGTACTACGCGGCTATCGCCCTGATGGCGGCGCTCTCCGCGATTTATTTTTTTGATGTTCTTTTTAATCTCTACCTCGTAATGAAAAGCCTGCACACTCCGCCCGAAATAGGTTTTTCCAAAAATGAACTCACAGAATTAGACGGTCAAGATCTACCGATGTATTCAATTCTCTGTCCTTTATATAAAGAAGTGCAAGTTTTGCCGATTTTTCTAAAAGCCATCAGCGATTTTGATTGGCCCAAAGACAGGCTTGATGCAGTTTTGCTTTTGGAACAAGACGATGAGGAAACGATTGCCGCTGCAAAAGCTATGGATCTGCCGACTTATGTTCGGACTTTAATCGTCCCTCACTCCCTTCCCAAGACCAAGCCAAAGGCCTGCAATTACGGGCTTTCTTTTGCTAAGGGCGAATATGTCGTGATTTACGATGCCGAGGACATTCCGGAGCCGGAACAGCTCAAAAAAGCGTATCTCGGATTCAAATCGTCTCCCGCGGATGTAAAATGCTTGCAAGCCAAATTGAATTATTATAATCCCCGGCAAAATCTTTTGACCCGTTTTTTCACGGCCGAGTATTCTTTGTGGTTTGATGTTATTTTGACCGGCCTTCAGACACTCAATACCTCCATTCCTTTGGGCGGCACCAGTAATCATTTCCGCACGGCCGATCTTCTTGAATTGGAAGGCTGGGATCCTTTCAATGTCACCGAAGATTGCGATTTGGGAATCCGGCTTTTTAAAAAAGGCTACAAAACGGCCGTCATTGATTCCATAACACTGGAGGAAGCCAACAGCCATGTCGGAAATTGGATCAGACAGAGATCCCGCTGGATCAAAGGATACATGCAGACTTATTTGGTGCATATGAGAAAGCCTTCTTCTTTTATCAGGGAAAACGGCATTCACGCTTTTGTTTTTCAATTGACGGTCGGCGGAAAAGTGGCTTTTCTTTTTATCAATCCGATTCTTTGGGCGGCGACGATTTCCTATTTCGCGCTTTACGCAATCGTCGGACCGGCCATTGAATCTCTGTATCCGCCCATTGTTTTTTATATGGCGGTTTTCTCTTTGGTTTTCGGAAATTTCTTGTGCATTTATTATTATATGATCGGTTGCGCAAAAAGAGAGCATTGGGGGCTGATTAAATATGTTTTTCTTATTCCGGCGTATTGGCTGATGGCCAGCATCGCGGCATTCGTCGCGCTGTACCAACTGATCGTCAAACCGCATTTTTGGGAAAAGACGCGCCACGGATTGCATTTCAAAAGAATGCTTTTTGAAGAAAAGCAAAATCAACCAGACATTGCCGCAAGGCCGGAATCAACGGCCGATTCCCAACCGTCCGAAGTTTCCTTTGCGCGATCTTTTTTAAGGCAAATTATACCAAAGGAAATATCCAAAGGAGCCGGTTTTCTCGTTATTTCCATGATGGCCGCGAATTTTTTGAATTTTCTTTTCAATGCTTTTTTGGGAAGAGTATTGGGATTTGAGGAATTGGGACTGATCGTCCTTGTGAATACATTATGGATGGTCGCTTCCATTTTTATCGGAGCGGTTTCTTCCACCGTGAATCATCGCACGGCCATGCTTGCCGCCTCCGGCAACAATAAAGGAAGTACTCATTTTTTGAATTCTGTTTTAAAAAAATCCGCCATCGTCGCCATATTGTTTACAATCCTGATCGCGTTATTAAGCCAGCATCTTTCCGTATTTTTCCATATCCAAAATCCGCTGATTTTTTTAAGCTTTTCTCCGATACTCATATTCGGAGTTATCGCGGCGGTCAATGGCGGCTATCTAAACGGAAATCTCCTATTTGCGCATACGGGGTCTTTGATCCTGATTGAGTCCGTATCCAAATTTACTCTAGCCGGAATTTTTGTCGCCTTAGGCTTCAATGAGCTTGTCTATTTATCCATCCCTTTTTCCATTCTTTGCGCCGCTATCGCGTCAATGTATTTCGTATCTCGAAAAAAAGAAGCGATTTCCGGCGGAAGAATGCAACCCTTTCCGATTCGTTTTTATGCCGCGGCGCTGATGACCGGCGTTTCCGCGACCGTCTTTTTGACTGTAGACATTATTTTGGTCAAGCACTTTCTTCCGCCGGCGGCCGCCGGACAATATGTGCTTTTGGCTCTGGCCGGTAAAATCATTTACTTCCTCGGCAGTTTGCCAAACGCTTTTATGATTTCGCTGGTCAGCCGAGATCTGGGCATGAGGCGGGACACGAAAAGAAATTTCCGAATTATTTTCGGAGCCGTATTAGCGCTAACCTGCGTCGGATTTTTAATGATCGGGCCCTTCGGACGGATCATTGTTCCTCTGTTGTTTGGAAATAAAGCGGCGGCCATTCTCCCCTATCTTATTGAATACTCCGCCGCCATTGTTATGTTTACGCTGGCCAATTCATTTGCTGTCTATCATTTAGCCAAGAAGCAATACCTATTTCCGTCCGTTTCCTTTATTTTTTCCGTGCTTATGGCAATCGGCATTGCGGCAAATCACGGCGCGATTGGAGATGTCGTCAATGTTTTATTTATCGTAAGCGCCGCGCTTTTTGGAATAATGGCAATCCTGCATTTCAGCAGCCCGCAATTGCCTTTTATCGGCCGTCTGTTTATTGATTTCAAAGACGCTTTTTTGCCAATCCCGCAGGCGATCCAACCGTCTCTTGGTAAAAAAAATATTCTGATTTTTAATTGGCGGGATACTCGGCACATTTTGGCGGGAGGTGCGGAAAACTATGTTTATGAGCTGGCCAAGCATTGGACTTATGTCGGCCATAATGTGACAGTGTTCTGCGGCAATGACGGCCGAAGCCCGCGCCAAGAAATTATTGATGGAGTGCGGATTATCCGGCGCGGCGGATTTTACTTTATCTACTTCTGGGCTTTTCTTTACTATTGGCTGCAATTCCGGGGAAAATACGATGTGATTATTGATTCGCAAAACGGCGTCCCCTTTTTCACACCGCTGTACGCCAAAGAGCCGATCTATTCTCTGATGCACCATGTCCACCAGAAAGTCTTTTGGCATTCTTTGCCCAAACATCTGGCATTTATCGCCAGTGTTTTGGAAAAACATATAATGCCCCTGGCTTATCGCAACACTAAATTCATCACCGTTTCCGAATCAAGCAAACAAGCAATGAAAGATTTGGGCTTGGGGCGGGCCGGAATTGAAATCGTTTATCCG
>Ga0209542_10008385_pt1 | contig 19332 bp, 15 predicted proteins | sample RifCSPhighO2_01_FD_184028 | JGI IMG/M metagenome (GOLD analysis project Ga0209542, IMG submission 184028) | Soil microbial communities from Rifle, Colorado - Rifle CSP2_plank highO2_0.1 (SPAdes) (version 2) | ecosystem: Environmental > Terrestrial > Deep subsurface > Rock core/Sediment ...
CATAACACCATTAAATGGGCGGGAGTATTACCCCATGCATCCGGATCAAACTTATGTTTTTTCTCAAGTAATTTATGGATTTTTTCTTCATGAACTTCGCTAACAGCTCGATGTAAGGCCCCCCAACCTAAGAGTTTTGGAAGCCAATTCTTTTCGCTAGTATCCAGAAAAGAATGCACAGGAAAAAGGGTTTTGTGTTGGTTCATTATTATTCGTCCTTGAATAAAATTGGTCCTTTGAAAACTTATCCTTAAGTTTTCTACCACGAGAAATTATAAGCATAGGATAGTATTTTTGCATTTGCCTCTGATAAGTGTCTGTTGCATAAAATAAATAATTATTGAGTTTTTAGATTTTCCCATGGTACTATTACCGTACCAAACCGTAGAAAAAGGGGGTAGCGATTGAGTAGAGATAACGCGAGACCGAATCAACTGGTGTCTAGTTTTTCTTCCCATTCATTCCTCGACTTCCTAAGAAAATTTCCCCATTTAATTGCAAGAGCCGGTAAAGCTCTTTATACCCGTTTTACATTGCCTGCCGATCAGACAGGCAATAATCGTTTTCTTCGTTTTTTGGGGATGCTGGCTATTTTCGTGACGGGTTTTTCTATTGCCTTTTTAGGAGGCGTGCTGGGAACACTTCATTCTTTTGGTATGACGCCTCTTTTCATGACCATAGGAATAGCGTTTGCTGTTTCAAGTTTTTTCAATGTTTGGCTCACTTCTTATACAGTCACCTATGGGTCTTCTGTTAATGCGGGTTTGCTTCCTAAAGAAATTCAAGAATATCAGCTGTGTAAAGTTAAATATCCCGATCATTTTTTATTCTATCAGGTAGGAACCGACTATTATCTGTATTTCCAAGATGCGGTACGGTTTTCTAAGTTAGTAAACCACCCGCGTTATACCAAACTGTTTCAGCACGCTTCCTTACCAACCATTGCAGTAGAAGACTTAGGCATTAAACGCCATCCCATTAAACGTGTTTGCGTGGGAAATGAAAAAACTCTTCATCAATTTTTAAGTAGATTGGCGACTATTCGACAGGAAGGGTTCGTCGTATACAAACAACTACCTGCGCCTACTGGAAAAGGCACTAAAGCGGATTTGACGCACGAAGAAGATAAAGTGAATCGTGTTAATCCTTCTTTTCTTTACCATAAAATAGGTATTGTAGGAGGTATCTTAGCCTTGGGTTTAACGATTGCATCCCCTTTTATTTTCCCAACTATTAGTATTTTCTATCTCCTGTTTCTTGGTTTATCAGTATCCTTACCCACACTTTACTATTCTACTCGAAAATTTATGACACAAAGCCAGAAAGTGGCCGCTTTCTGCTTAGTATTTTTAGTGTGTGCTCTTATTGCGTGCGTAGCCAATGGTGTCGATACTTATAGTGGCATTCAAGCCTTTTCATCCAAACATTTCTTACTTTTAGTGGCACTAGTAACAGGCGCTTGTGCAGCATTTTCAAATCTTTTACAGTCCACTAAAATGTTTTATAACCGTTATCGAGAGCTGCGAGGAAAAAACCCCAACGACCATACTCGCGTTGATGAATTTTTTAATACACCTTTTTTCATGACGCTAAGTTTAGTTTCTAAAATTTTAGCCGTGATAGGAGCCGCCGTTATTGCCGGTCTGGGTGCTCATCAATTTGGAATGGGTTTCGCTATTTTTCTGGCTGTAGGGTTTACGGTAACCAATGTCGTGAGCTATATAGTGAATGTCCATGTAAAGCGCAAGCACAAAAACTTAGCAACGGAAAGGGCGGTTCAGGCTGGGGAAATCAAGCGCGTTACAAAAGGTAATCTAAAGAGTCGTCTTTTTGCTGGGTTTGCATGGTTTTCTGTCCCCGTTACGGCGATAGGGGATGGCTTCAATATGTCGGGGCGATTCGTTATCTTAATCGCACTTTTACCCTTTACGATGCCTATGCCTTTAGTAACCGCTTTAATCGTATTTTATACGGTCTGTTCGGGTATTTCTCGTACACGAGGAAAAGCTATTAATACCCGAGAGGCCTATGAACGTTTAGTAGAAGAAACGTATCCACCTCCTGTAGCTGTTCACGGTGCTTTTGGGGGGAAAGTAGAGGCAGCTCGATTACCGCCTGCTGTACGAAAAGAGTCTGCGGGTTCTTCTGAAAGCGCTTCTTCCGTACCGGCTAGTCCGGTTATTAGATCCAGTAGTAGTACAAGCCGTGGTAGCGCCTCTTCTGGTGGGCGCTCTATCTCTTCACGACATCCTCTGCCACGGACCAATACGCCTAGTATGTGGGGAAGTGCCCCAACATCTGAAGAGGCTCTGCGAAAACAAGGAGCTGGGCGGCGTGGAGTAGAACCTAGAGCAGTTCCACAACCTTCTGCCGATGGCGCTTCTCGTGGCTCTGTACCTGTTCGACAACCTTAAGTGGAGCAGGATTAAAAAGGAAAAAAATGCCTGCAAAAAACAAACCCACAGGAAAACTCGTCTTACAAACGCTAGCAATGCCTGCTAATACCAATGCCAATGGGGATATTTTTGGGGGATGGTTAGTCTCGCAATTAGATTTGGGCGCTGGAATTTTAGCTAAACATATTGCGCAAAGCCGAACTGTGACGGTTGCCATTGATTCGTTGGTATTTAAGCAACCTGTCCATGTGGGGGATATTGTTAGTTGCTACGCGAAATTACTTAAATTGGGAAACACTTCCATAACCATTCATATGGAAGCATGGTCCATGGCAGTCGAAGAAGAAAAGGCAAATTTTGTCACCAAAGGTATTTTTACTTTTGTGGCAGTCAACAAAGCAGGGAAGCCATGGGCAGCCGATCCAAAAAAACGATAATCTCTCGTCTATTTTTAGCATGGGGGAGTATAGCCTTGCTAAACTCTTGCGCTTTTGTTCCCTTAGAATTAGCGGAAACGGATGGAGAAGCCATTGCCAAATATAGCTATGATTATATCTATCAAATGGAAGAGGCAGTAAAAGGCCCCACACAATATTATTGTCGTTACCATCGATGGCCCTCTAGTCGAGTGGAATTGGATTTGCATCATTTTTATAACAGTGATTTTGCTGCCAATATTATTCGACGCGGCGCTACGTTAGAAATGACCATGGATCCTGGCCGCCAAAATTTCCTAGAAAAACATGAAAAACAAACAGATTTTGAAGTTTATCCGTTATTTTTAACGGTGAATAAAATCGATAATCAACGACTGTATTTAAGTGGATTTTTCACTCGCAATAACCAGAAAATCTATATTACAGGCACAGCGGATTGTCCTGGCGCAGAGATTCATTTAAAGACAGTTAATCATCCGGCTTAATGACTTTATTTTTTCCTGATCGGGCTCGCTCTTGTCGCGCATCATCAATATAACGATCCGTTGTCATCATTGACGCATGGCCTGCATCGTCCCGCACATGTTCACGAGGACGATGTTTAACGTCTTCTGAAATTCCCGTGTGCCTTAACCAGTGCACAGTAGCCGATTTTAATTGCTCGGCTTCTTCTTTGAAACCATCGATTTTCATACACTCTATCGCTTCGTCAAAACAATATTGCACAATAGCTCTAATTTGACGTGTACTTTCAATAGGCCCCCGTCCTTTTGTTTTAGACAATAAAGGTATGGTTTCTCCAGGTACTGGCAAAGGGGGTAAATGCAGGCTTTCTCGATAGCGCTTAAAAGCCCGTAGCATGGCCTGGCTCACCGTGATGGTACGTTCTTTATTTCCTTTACCAACCGTGGTAAACCACCAATTACCTTCGTGATCTTGCGCAAAATCACTCATTTGGGGAATCCATCGAGAAGAGGCTGCTAATTCGGAGATTCGTAAATACATTCCATAGAGGGCGCTCATAATAAATAAAGTGCGTTCATGGTGGTGAGGATCTTTTTTAGCCATCTGTTCCGCCGTCTCAATGACATAACTCCATTGCAATTCCGAGAGACGTCGAATGGGTGCTTTATGTTGATGTTGGCGAATAAATTTACTTTTTTGACGAATCTGTGCCATTGGATTGGCTTGTACTTTATTTTCTTGCAGTAAAAAGCTAAAAAAACTTCCCAAAATAGAAAAAATGGCCTGTACAGCTTTTTGCGATAACTGATAATGCGCCGTGGTAAGCTTAGAAACCCCGGTGGATTTAGCTCGAAACACCACAAAGGGACGCCACTCGGGATTAGGAATAATAGTTCCTTCGTGCTCAATAAAACGAGGGGACTGTTTTAAACCAATCCACGATTTTGGAGGCTTTTGGCAAAATTCAATAAATTGCTCCATATCGAGATGGGTAAGCTGACCAATAGATTTATGGGCATAATGGTTAGCCCATAATAATAAACGTTCTATTTCTCGCCGGTATGCGTTAAACGTTGCGTGGCTACCGCGGTAACTGTATAAAAATTCTGCGATGGATCTTTCCTCGGTGGAAAGCGAGGAATCCGTTCGTAATTCTTTGATTTTATGAATGTCACCGAGCCAAGGTGAGGGGCAAATGGAAGGAGAGGGGATAGCATTCATAGGTTCACTCAGCATCCTTATTCATGAGAATTGTATTATAATCTGTTTTTAGGGTAGGTACGAGGCAAGGAGGCTTAAGAACATGCGGTTCGTGAGTGGGTTATTATTATTAGCAGGGCTAAGTATAAGCTTACAGGCCTATGCGTATTTCAGCTCCTCTACGGGCCATTGGTTATGCCAATCTTATGATGCAAAAGGGCACCTCTGGTATGAAAAAAATACCTTTCGACATCGAGCTCGAAAAATTGCCCGCGAATTATGCCTCAAACAAAGTTCTATGCCTGCTACCTGCACTTCTTTACACCAGATGGAATGCGATCATTCTGCTCATGAAAGCTTGATTTATTGGCACTGTGAAGCAGTAGATTCTGCCGATCAACGCTGGGTACGCGTAGGAATAGAATCGAAAATGCAGGTGTTAACCGAAGCCCTTATTGCTTGCCAGCGTTATAGCGAAGTGGCTAAATCCTGCCAAGCTTTACCACGCCGATGTTTACAAGTCCAATAGCTGTTTTTTCAGTTGATCTATTGAGCAAATACCCTTTGTGCAACTAGGAATTAAAACAGGCCGTTCATTAAAATGAATTTTCACATAATAACGTGCTTCTTCTTTAAACAACATAATATTTAAATCAGACGCATAGGGAGGGAGTTGTGAAGAAGGCGCTCCCATTGCGCCCAATAAACTGAGCAATGTTGTGTCGTGTGCGGAAAATAAAACATATTTTAATGAGGTTTTTTGATCTATCGCTTGTTGTAAATAATCTACAATCGTTTTCAATAATTCATCGCTAGAGAGATGAGCCAAGGTTTTATTTTGATAGGGCGCCATCAATACCCATTGGCCCGCTTCAATAATCGTTTGTGCCTCCTTAAAGCTCAAACCAGAAGGAAAGGGAAGATGGTAGCGTTGGTTAATGTATAGAGTATCGCTGAGAGATTGTAATTGAGAAAGATCAGTAATGGTGACACCCGTTGCTTTACTCCATTCAGAATAATGAGATTGTAGAACAGCATTTTTTTCTTTCCACTGTGGCGTTAAATAAAGATGTTGTTTTAACAAGGGCGCATATTGGCTTAAATCAGTTCGCACTAACAATAAGGTATCTTGTTCCTGAGACACCGTATGAATAGGAATAGGTTGATAAGCTTGGGGCAAAGCAGGTGTTTTCGAAGAAGGAAGGGTAGGGCCTGTGCCGAGAGGATAAAGTCCTATTAAAAATGATTCTGCACTCATTAACGTGCGATCATAATTAGTAGAGCGAACATACATCGTTTCAGGTAAATAGGTGGGAGGAAGTAAATGGTATTGATCTATATAAAGCGCATGTAAATGAGACCCTAATTGATATTCTTGTCTCATTCCAGTAGGTGTTAATTGGCCTAAACCCTGGGTCCAATGATAAGGTACTGCAGGAATCTCATGGATAGGTGTTCGATCCCCATGGCGAATCACATCCACCGCAAAAATGAGTTTCTCTTCTGCGTAAGCATTACAAAAAACCAATAAATTTAACAGGAAGAATAATTTTAAAGCGTAAAATGGTGAGCGCATGGTGTTTCTCTCTTATACGAAAGAGGAAAGTTTAATGACTATGCCTTGGTTAAAGCAAGATTTTTTTTCAACGAATAACGCCTGGGGGGGATAGAGAGACGTCTAATGGCAGGATGTTCTACCGGAAGAGGTTGATTTGAAAAAAGACCCGGTCGCAGCAACCGTACGAATTTAGTTGGATCCAACAGACTGGCGTATAAAAAAGATTGTTGAGCTAAGGCATCTTTATAGTATTCTTGTTTTGAGTCATAATATCGTATTAATTTTCCTCTCGCATACCACGAGGAAACGAAAATAATAATTCCTGGAATAAAAGAAAAAAGAATAATTAATAAATGTAGCCAAAACCCAGTGGCAATTTTCTGAAGAAATAGATCGGTTTTTGGAAGATAAGAAATAACTAACGAGTAAAATAGGGTAATCGCTGTTCCTAATATAAACAGCCAGGTGTTCATGCTAATAGGCCCATTAGGTCCTCCTCGAATGAGTTTTCCTTGTCGGGCTTGCTCGCATAATGCTTGAATGGATTTTCGCTCAATCGCTCGTTTGCACGCCGTAAAAAATCGGGCATTTTTAACTATTTCTTGAAGGGTCATAGAAGGAAATAATCGTTCAAAGGTATCTCGATGATTTAAAAATTCCGCCTGAAGTGTTTCTTTTAAGGGGGAATTAATCCCATGTTGTTGATAGATAGTGTTAAGATTCTGTTCTTCAGCGCTCATAATCAGAAGCTCTGAAAGAAGTTTTTTATATTTTCTTACTAATTGCAATTCATAAATAGATTTTAAAAAATGATAAGTAGCTTCTAATTCTATTTCTAATTCCTGAAATAATACATTGAGAATAGGAGCGCTTTTCCATGAGCGAGGGCTGACAGCGGAGGTTAAATCAATAGGGGTATAGAGGCGTTTAGCAATGGATTCAAATCGCCTAAATCGATCCGAAAGTCCTTCCAAACCCGGCAATTCTTTAAAGAACTCTTTGCAACCAACAAAGTAAGCAAAATCACCTTTGGACATTAACTCGAGAAGAACGAGAAGGTAAAAAAAACTTTGAGAATCTGACTGTTCTGTCAGACCGGTTACAAAAGCGCGAATACTCCTGTATTGTTTTCCTCTCAATCCTTGTTGATGGAAGAGCCTTGCGATATGCGGCATGCCCACCTCCTTCAAACGAAGTGGATTCATTATATCAAAAAATGAGGGGGCTGTCAGATTTGTAAATTCTAGCTGGAATACCTACCATCCCATATCTCCGATAATCTTTATTATCGGAGATATCGATAAAGCCTATTAGAAGCTCCTTTTCCTTGTTATAATACGTGTTTATTTAATTTAAAGGGAGGTTTATGTCGTACTTAGACACTCTATTTTCCGTGGCTAATAAGACTATTTTTATCACCGGCGCAGGCTCGGGCCTAGCTCAACATTGTGCCGTGCTCTTTGCTAAGTTAGGCAGCCACGTAGTGTTCGTGGATATCAATCAGGACGGTTTAAATGAAACCGAAGAGCAAATTAAACCTTATAGCTCTAACTACCTTAAATTAAAACTGGATGTTACCGATGAGCAAGCCGTTCAAAACGCGGTTGCTGCAGCGATTAAGACATTTGGCCAAATAGATATTCTCCTTAATTGTGCCGCCGTTATCGATTATGTACCCTGGAATCAAGTGACGGAAAATGAATGGAATCGAAATTATAAAGTGGATTTATTAGGTTCCTGGTTTACGTGTAAAGCGGTTGCCGAAAGCATGATTGCCAAAAAAATCCCGGGCTCTATTATTAATATTGCTTCCTCGCTCTGCCACCGCACTCAAAAAGATTTAATTCCTTATAACACGGTTAAAGCAGCGGTTGCCCATATGACTCGGAGCTTAGGTCTTGAGCTAACACCTTACAATATTCGTGTTAATGCGCTAGCGCCTGGTTTTATGAAAACAAAAATGGTTGAAGAGTTTCTTAAAACACAAAATGGTGAAAAAGCCGTAAAAAGTGTTCCTTTTAAACGTGCAGCCAATTTGACGGAAATTGAAGGGGTTATTCTATTGTTGGCTAGTAATGCCTCGAGCTACATGTCTGGCAGTGTGATTCGAATTGATGGTGGTTTATCTTTTAACGAAATTGTGATTCCCGATCAGTAATATATAGGTAGCCTGGCATTATGAGACATCTTATTTTTCTCCCTGGATGGAGTGGTTCAGACGCTTTGTGGCAAGAACAGGATCAGGCGCTTAAAGATATCGTTAAATCTCAAGTTTTTACGCTCACAGAAGAAACGACCATTCAGCAAATGGCAGAGCAAGTATTAAAAAAATCCCCTCAAACCTTTATTTTAGTGGGCCATTCTCTGGGAGGCTGGGTAAGTCAAAAAATTGCAAGCATGGCGCCTCATCGTGTAGAAAAACTAATATTGCTCGATACCTGGACGGGTGACAGTTCAGAAGAGACACGCCATTACTTTAAGGACCTGCATACGTATATTAAAAACAATACTCTTTTCAACGCACTTGAAGAATTACGCCGAGCGAATATTTCACCCAGTTTAAGTAATAACCCGGCTGTGTTTGAGTTATTCCGAAAAGCTCAAGAAAGTTTTCCTATTCAGGGGTATATCAATCAAACCAAAGCTTTGCTAGACAGCCCTCCGATGACAAAAGCTGAATTAGCCAAAATTCAGTGCCCTACTCTTGTGGTAAAAGGGCAAGACGATACAAGCTTTACTATGGAGCAACAAATGGAGATGGTAAATGGCATTCCTCATGCTAAATTCACTCTTGTGCCTAATAGCGGACATATGATTATGATTGAAAGACCTGAAGCAGTCTCGGCTTTAGTGCGGCTATGGGTAAACATTTAATTTCTAGATAGGTAATCTTTTCCATACTGCTCGAGGTAGTCGTGGTAATTCCCAAGATAGTTAATAGCGCCATGGTGCTCTGTAAGCGCCAATACCCGAGTAGCAATATGATCAATAAAAAACCGATTGTGACTTACAAATAATACGGTGCCTGGGAATTTATGCAAAGCTACTTGAAGTGCATCAATAGATTCAAGATCTAAATGGTTGGTGGGCTCATCCAGAACAAGTACGTTGTTTTTCTGCAGAATAATGCTCGCTAACATTAATCGAGCGGACTCTCCCCCACTTAAATTAACTATTTTTTTCTCAACATCTTTGCCTCGAAACAATACCTGCCCCAGAATACTTCGAATTTCTTGGGAAGTAGCCTTTATATGGTTTTCCATCCATTGAAGCAGCGTTTCATCACCCGGCATGGTGCTACGATAATCCTGAGCAAAGTACCCTATCGTAACGCCATCACTCCAGGTGTATTGACCCTGATCTATTGACACTTGGCTCAATAAAATTTTCAATAATGTTGATTTTCCAATTCCGTTCGGGCCAATAATGGCGCATTTCTCTCCTCGATTTAAAGAAAAAGAAATATTTTTTAATAGGGCTCTATCTGCAAATTTTTTATTTATTTTTTCTACAGACAAAACGGATTTTCCTGATGGTTTTTGAATGGTAAAATTGAAATAAGGACGAATGGCAGAAGAGTTAGCTATGTCGGGCAACTCAATTCGCTCAATCATTTTAAGGCGTGATTGTGCTTGTCGGGATTTGGTAGCACTGGCTCGAAATCGATCGACAAAGCGTTTCATTGTTTCAATTTGTTTTTCTTTATGGGAAAGTTCTTGTTCTTTACGAAGCAGAACCTCTTCTTTTTCTCGGGAAAAAGCCTGGTAATTGCCTACGTATTCAGTGATAGCACCATAATCAATATCCAGAATATGGGTGGCCAGATTATTCAGAAACCCTCGATCATGAGAAATAAAAACCAGCAAGCCTTTAAATTCATTTGTTAAAAAATTCTCTAACCAATCAATCGATACAATATCCAAATGATTGGTAGGTTCATCCAATAACATGATATCTGGCTTTTGAAAAAGAACTTGGGCGAGTAAAACACGTAATTTATAGCCCCCCGATAAAGCTTTTAAAGGTCCTCGATGATATTTTTTTTCAATGCCGAGCCCTATCAATAATTTTTCTGTGATAGAATCGACTTCGTATCCTTCCTGATGCATAATAATTTCTTCGAGCTCCGCTAGCCGATACCCTTCTTCTTCATTAAAATGTGTCTGCTCTAACAATGTTTTCTTTTCTTTTAAGGCATTCCATAAAATACTATTTCCCTGAATAACCACATCCATTACCGATTCATTTTCATATGAAAAATGATCTTGTTTTAAAATGCCAATGCTGACATTTTTAGGTTTTTCTACACTGCCTTCGTTGGGCATCTCTTCGCCAGCCAAGACTTTTAAAAAAGTAGATTTACCCGTCCCGTTCGCACCGACAACACCATACCGATTGTTGGGTAACAACATGAGGGTAACATCTATAAATAAGACTTTTCTTCCAAAATCTACGGAAAGGCTACGGATATCTAACATAGGTATTATACTGCTTCATTCCAATAAAAGGTCGCTAAGTCTACCAGATTTTTGTAAATGTTTTCTATATTCAACCGACAAAACTCTCCTCATAGAAAATAGATAACCTATTGATATTTATAAAAAAGATTATCTTACTAAACCCCTGGGTTAAAAACCTGCTTCGCATGCCAGGGTTTAGCGCATTGCAACAAATTCTTGTTTTGTCCTTCCTTCAAAATCTTGATAGAATGCCGCCCAAAGGAGAAGGAATGCCTCTCACATCTATTCTTAATGTTCAGATTCAGCGTCTTAATCAAGCGTGTCCTTTTTCTAATCCGCGGGTGGAGTTTTCTATTCGTGCAGGGCAATGTTTTTGGTTAAAAGGGCCTTCTGGAGTGGGTAAAAGTACCATTGCTCGAGCGATTGCGGGCCTGGATGTTATTCCAGGTGCTCAGGGGCATCTCACCTGGACGAAGAATTTTCCGAAAGAAGAACGCGTGGGGGTCCTATTCCAGCAAGGCGTATTAATCGATACGCTTAATGTGGCAGAAAATATTGTATTAAGCTGCCGAAACGCAGGTCTTCCCTATGATGATGGCGTGATTAATCAACATTTAAAATCCGTGGGATTAAAAGAAACGGATCGCAATAAAATGCCTAACGAACTGAGCGGTGGCATGTTGCGTCGCGCCTGTTTGGCACAAATTCTAGCCCAACGGAAGAAATTGATTATTCTGGATGAGCCTTTCGTAGGCTTAGATCCGGAAACGTGTGAAGGAATTTTGGAAACATTGACGGCTCTTAAAAAGAAAGGCCAAGCGTTTTTATTAATTTCTCATGAGCCTGATTTTTCATCTCGCTTAGCAGATCCCGATGCAGAATTCGTTTTACAGCCTATGATTCGTGAGTCCAAATTATCAACGAAGCATCATATTGCTCATTGGCGTTATTTAGTGCGTTTGAGTGGACGTTTTATCGATTATTTGGGGATCTCTATTCCTCTTATTGCGTGCGCCTTTGTGGCCATTGGATTGGCCATGAGCACTTTGTTTACACAATTACTGGATAAAATTGATGTCCCAACCATCGTGCAAGAATTTCAAGCGAAGCAGCAAACAGGCCCTAAAAAACCATCCGGAGGCCTTGTTGCTTCCATTAAGCAGCATTTTATCAATAAAGAAATGCAGTATTTAAATCGTCATTATATGCCCGAGATTAAACGGAAAATTTATGCCTTGGTGTTAATGAAAACTTTTTTGATTGAAGTAGGCCCTCTACTCACCGGTATTTTATTGGTGGGACGGATTGGGGGTAGTTACGCCGGTGAAGTGGCGATGATGCAAGCAACGAATCAGAATCGTTTGTTGCAAACGTTAGGGATTTCACCGAGGCGTTGGACTTTATCCTCCACCAGCGTTGCCGCTTTAATTTCAGCCCCTATTTTAACGGCTTTAGGAACTGCTATTGGACTATGGATGGCAGCCGTTATTGGCACCTTTGGAACTTACCACATTTACCATGAAACCCAACAGTTTTGGGTAGAAGTCATGCCTAAAATTTTTGATTACGATAAAACGCAGCCTTTTTGGCATTATCCCCCTATTATCAACGCTTATCGTAGTATTGGATTTATGATCATTACGTTAGCAGTATCAGAATATTTTGGGCGACGAAATAAAAACTTACAACCTCGTCATGTGCCTCGAGTCATTACTTGGTCAGTGGTGATTGCTAGCCTATTAATCCTTATTGCAGATTGGGGATTTACCGAGATCCTCGTCTACTTTTAATCTTCTCACCATCGATCGTTTTTGCGCCTAATCCTCAAAAATTCTTGCTTTTTTTAAGATTTCCTTAAGCTTAAAAGCGTAGTATGAAATTATACAGTAAAACATTAAAGGTATAGAGTCATGATGAGTTCAGTAGAAGTTGCCGCCCGCATCGAAGCTATAAAAGCCGCTTACGAAGAAGGCCTTAGCTATGGGGCATTGAGCGATACAATAGGTGAAGTACTTCAAGAAGTTGCTTCCGCCCGTGATCCTTCCCTTCGAGTAGAAGCGGCCCGTGTATTTGCAGACATGGCTTTCAAAGCCGGCTTTGCCGATGTCGCGGTAGCCATCCAAGGCGCTGGCATGGATGAAAAACCGTCTGAACCAGGTCATCAATACTGCCCTCGCCTATTTGCACTTTCTGGCAAGCAGGATGTGATTCCAGATTTTCACCCCGCAGCCAACAACAGCTTTGATAAGAAGATTTAAACCGACCTTAAACCGTGTTCTAACCCCCCTGACCACGCTCTTCCAAGAGCGTGGTTTTTTTTAGGGATTTTTTAGTTCTTCTGGCTGTTATGGGTTTCTTTAATGAAGGCCATGCAAACCAGCGCCAAAGCCAAATAAAGTGGAATAGCTGCCATTCCCCAGTGATAATCATGCAGGGAAAAGACCCGTACCCCATCGACCATTTGGCCCCCCCAACCTAAATCTAAAAAATGGCCAATCATCGGGTCCGTAATCGCACCAAAAGCTGCATCAAAACTATTCATAAAACCAATAGCAGTGGCCGCCAGAACGAGACGATTTACTTGGCGAATCATCGTGAAGCACAGCAAGAAACAGCTAATAGCGCCTCCGAAAATAAACAGCAACACAGTAACTTCCCATTGCGTCAAGCCTGGGCAATAAAGAACAAATACGCCTGACATTAGCGCGCTTAATGTTCCCCAAAACATAATGGGTTTTCGGCGGCCGAAGCGATCGGCTAACCAACCTGCAATAGGCGCTCCGATGGCAAATCCAATAAAAATAACCTCCAATTGCTCGGCGGCCACGGTTCGCGATAAGCCATAGGCGGTTTCCAAATAAGGCACCCCCCAAAGGCCTCCAAATACCATAATAGGGGCATAAGCAAAGCCGCTATACAACGAAAGCCACCACGTCTGCTTATTGGTCAGCACCTGCCAAAGGCCTGAAAAAATACTGTGTTCGTCCTTTAATCCTTTAGGCAAGGTGGTGGATTCCGCGTGAGGACCATGGTCTCGCACGGTAAGCCAAAAGCAAAAAGCAAAAACAAGGCCTACTAATGCGATAATTTCTAAGGAATGGCGCCATCCTATCCAGTCTACAGAAGCGGATAAAGGTGCCTCCCCTCCTAAGGCTCCAATCATCCCTAGAGTCATCATCAAACCGGCTAAGGTGGGAAAGCGTCGTGGAGAAAACCATAAGGTAGTTAGTTTTAAGCATCCAATAGCGGCTACAGAGGCCCCTAATCCTGTGACAAAACGCCCTAAAGAAGCAATAGATAAAGTAGGCGCCATAGCCAGTAATAAAGTTCCTAAGGCACATAGAGCGATGGCTATGGAGCTGACACGCCGAGGGCCAAACCGGTCGGTAAAAATTCCCATCGGGATTTGCATAAGGAGATAAGCCCAAAAATAAGCAGCCGCTAAATTGCCGAGTTGAGTTCCATCAATATGGAAATCTCGCATCCAAACCGCGTGCATAACCCCGGGAGAGACTTCTAGCAAATTCTTGTAAAAATAGAAACCCGCTGCTAAAAGCCAAATAACCCACGGATAAAGGCGGGTAGCATGGCGTTTAGCCCCGACAGAATAACGACGTAACCGAGAAACGGCGTGATCTTGCATGAGGAGTACCTTTTTAAAAGAAACTCCCATTGTTAACAGGGACATTAGCCTTGTCAAGACACAGACTGAATTCATCCACAATTTCTGTGAATAAGTATGTGAGTATATTCTGAATGAGTAGGCAAAGGGGTAATAACCCCAGGGGTGGCTTTAGAATGAGTGAAATTTAAACAGGGAGATCATTGGCCTGGGCAACTTTTTTCTCAGCAATATAAGTATATAAAGTAGGTAGAACAAAAAGAGTAAACAAGGTGCCGATTAACATGCCAGAGGCAATCACAATCCCAATATTCATACGACTTACGGCCCCAGGCCCCTGGGCCATGATTAAGGGCAAAACCCCAACAACCATCGCGGCTGTGGTCATCAATACGGGGCGAAGCCGAATACCGGCTGCTTTAATGACCGCTTCCTGAATAGACAATCCTTCCCGTTCTTGTAATTGGTTAGCAAATTCCACAATTAAAATACCGTGTTTACTAATCAATCCAATTAATGAAATTAATCCAATTTGCGTATAGATATTAATGGAAACATTCACCGTTCCTTGTAATACATTCAAAGGGATTAAAGCGCCGCAAATAGACATCGGCACACTGATTAAAATAATTAAAGGGTCTCGGAAGGATTCGAATTGAGCCGATAATACTAAAAAAATTACAATTAACGAAAATATAAAAGCCACTACTAAAGCACTACCTTCTTGAAAAAATTGGCGGGATTGGCCACCAAAATCGTAGCTAACACCTTCCGGCAATAATTTATCGGCTTCTGCTTTTAAATAGTCTAATGTTTCACCGAGTGATTGTCCTATTCCCATTACACCGGTAAGGGAAATAGAATTTAATTGCTGGAACTGGGGAAGAGAATTAGGCGTAATAAAATGATTGATGTCTGCTATCGTTGATAAAGCAATTAATTTCCCCTCCCCTGTTTTGATGTAAATATTTTTTAGGTCTTCATCTTCCAAACGATATTGCCGAGCCAGCTGAGGAATAACATCGTAACTTTGACCCATCATGCTAAAATAATTAACATAAGCTCCACTTAAAGCTGTGCTAAGCTGGGCCGCTAAGGCGCTCATATTAACGCCCATTTGTCCTGCTTTTCCTCGATTTATGTCGAGTTGAATTTCGGGTTTGTTGTATTGAAGATCGCTACTAATGAATAAAAAGCGGCCACTTTGTTGAGCTTTTTCTACTAATTTTTCAGCGACATCGTATAAAATTTTATAATCATTGACAGAGGTTAATACAAAATACACCGGCATGCTGTTAGTGCCAGACGGCAATGCTGGCAAAGGAAAAATAGCCGTTTCTAATCCTGCTACCTGATTAATTTTTCCCTGCAAATCGTTAAGAATCATTGCTTGAGACTGAGTGCGTTCAGACCATGGTTTTAAAATAATTCCTGCGAAAGCAGAATTAGCGCCAGACATGCCATTGACTACAAAATAATCCGACATATTTTTTGCGGTTTGAAAAATTTTCTCAAATTGATGAGTAAAACGTTGGGTGTACTCAATATTGGCATATTCAGGGGCTGTAGCCACCATAAACAAAACTCCCTTATCTTCTGTGGGAGCCAATTCACTTTTAGTGGACGTATAAAGAAAATAGCAACTTATTAAAACAATAGCTGTAAAAACTAATACAATAGGTCGATAACGAATAACATTCGTTAAACGTTTTTCATAAAAAATTTGCATCCGAAGAAAAGTAGCATTGATAAAATGCACATACCGATTTTTATCCAATTGGGTATTAAAAAACTTTGAACACATCATGGGCGATAAGGTTAATGCAATAATACCAGACACAATCACAGCCCCTGCTAGTGCAAATGCAAACTCTTTAAATAAAGAACCGGTAATCCCACTCATAAAACCAATGGGTGCATATACGGCGGCTAATGTAAGCGTCATAGCAATAATGGGCATGGCAATTTCACGCGCCCCTTTTAAAGCCGCTTGAAACGGTGGAATGCCCGCTTCAACATGTCGATAAATATTTTCAACTACAACAATTGCGTCATCTACCACCAAACCAATAGCCAATACCATAGCAAGCAGGGTTAACAAATTAAGGGAATAATTCATCATCAAGAGCAAAGAACAAACACCAATTAAGGATAGAGGGATGGTAATGACAGGAATAATAACGGTTCGTAATGAACCTAAAAATAATAAAATGACGATGACAACAATCACGCTAGCTTCTAATAATGTCTTAATCACTTCTTCAATGGAAGCTTGAATAAAACGTGTCCCATCATAAACAATTTTCTGCTTTAAATCGGACGGAAAGGCTTTAGCAATGAAGGGTAATTCTTTTCGAACTTGAGAGGCAACATTCAAAGGATTGGCAGTGGGTGCAGATTTAATACCGATAAAAACGGCGCGTTCTCCATTGAACACCACGGAAGAATCATATTGCTCTGCCCCCAACGATACTTGCGCCACTTCCTTTAAATGAACCAATGAACCATTGACGGATTTAATAACGAGATTTTTAAACTCTTCTTCGCTGTGAAGATCGGTGGAAGCATTAATACTAACCGCTGTAAAACGACCTTTAGTACTACCCGCTGCCGTTTGAAAATTATTATTTTGAAGCGCCTGCGCTACATCTGCCGGTGTCACCCCCACGGCTGCCATTCTAAAAGGATCTAACCATATTCGCATAGCAAATGTTTCACCGCCTAATATTTGGGCTTCTGAAACACCGGGAATGGTATTCAGTTTAGGCTGGACTACTCGATTCATATAATCGGTGATTTGGGTATTATTCATTATTTTACTGGTGTAACTTAAATACATCAGGGCTACTTGTTGACCCGTTTCTTTTTCAATCACCGGTTGTTGGCTTTGTGGCGGTAATTCTCCTTCTACTTCTGATACCTTGCTCATAATATTAGTGAAGGCTTTGTCAGGGTCATAATTTAAACGAATATTGGCTTGAATAGTGCTTAGCCCATCGGTACTGCTGGCTGTGAGATAATCAATACCATCCGCGGTGGCAATAGCCCGTTCCAACGGAGAAGTAATGAAACCTGCCATTAATTCAGCCGACGCTCCCGCATAGGTGGTAGTGACAGTAATGACGGTATTTTCCATCGTGGGATATTGCTGGAGCGGAAGATTAAAAATAGCTCGCAAGCCCAGCAGAAAAATCATCAAACTGACAACCATGGCCAGTACAGGCCTTTTAATAAAAAGATCAGTAAATGTTTTCATGGAGCAGTGGGTGTTTTTTCTTCCGTTAATGACACTTGGTTATTAATAATGGTTCGTGCATTGGGATGAAGTTTTAATTGGCCGGAGGTTACCACTAAATCACCTGCTTGGATTCCTTCGATAATAGCCACCCATCCCTCATATTTTTGCCCCGTTTTTATCGTTCGCTGCTCTGCTTCATAAACCATTTGATGGTTGACTTGTTCTTGAGTGGGTTTAAGCACGTAAACGGTATCGCCATACAAGGTATAGCTCACGCCTGTTTCGGGAACTGCCACCACATTATTAACCGTTGGAAGCCACAACTGAATTTGAGCAAATAATCCAGGGTATAGCCGTCCTTCCGCATTTGAAACGACACCTTGTACTTCAATATTACGCGTTTGAGTATCCACCGCAGCATTGGTGGCTGATACCTTACCCTCAAATATTTCCTGCGGAAAATTATCCACCTTAAGAGATAGCGACTGACCCACGTTCAATTGCGGCAAATATTGTTCTGGCAACGTAAAATTAACGAACAACGGGTCGAGCGATTGCAAGGAAACCAACGCTTGCCCTGGTGTAACATATTCTCCGATATTAACCTGACGAATACCTAATTTCCCCGAAAAAGGGGCCTGAATATGTTTTTGATCAATAATAATTTCTGTTTGAGCCACTTTTGCTTGCGCTTGTTCCCAATTAGCTCTAGCTTGATCCAAATCTTGTTGCGAAACAGCGTGCGTTTGAAATAATTTTCGTTGACGATCATAGATCATTTGGGTGAGTTTTAATTGCGATTGATTGGCTAATAAGTCTTGTTGATTTAAACGATCATTCAGAATGATTAACTCATCTCCTTCTTGCACTCGCTGACCGGATTGAAATAATATTTTTTCTATTTGGCCCGCTTGTTGAGAGTTAACTTCCACGCCATGGATAGCTTTTAGAGAGCCAATAGCATTGATAGACTGTTTCCAGGCAAATGATTTTGCAGGGGTGGCCGAAATAGTGATAGGAGGGGGTTTAAACGTCGCAAAATATTGTTTAATAAAATGCGCTCGTACCATGCCATAGCCAAAAATGGCTCCAAACAAGATACCCGAGGCTAATAAGACCAGAATAAGCCGCTTGATCATCCCTTAACCCTTAATAGGTTCAGTGTAGCATATTATGGATTTTTTATAAGGTTTGGATAATACCAAAGACCGTTAACGCTAGAGACACCAGGATCTCAAGGGCGGCTAGTCTTTTCCAGAGGATAGAATATTGAGGTTGATGGCGTACACCTGCCCAAAACATAAGCCCTGGCAATAACATTAAAAGAATTACAACAAAAATACCCGCATAACTAATGGCTTTGATAAAAGCCCCTGGGTATAAAAGAATAACAATCAGGGGGGGGATATACGTCAGAGCCAAACATATCCAACGGCCCCCTCCTTTTTTAGTCACTTGAAGTCCATCGGCTAAAAAGTCATTCAAAGAAAGAGACACACCTAAAAACGAGGTGGTAATACAAATAGCCGTGAAGACATGAACAATAGTACTGATCCAAGAATTATTAAGGCTGTCACTGAGCGCGTTGGTTAGCTGCGCCACAGCATCGGGGGCTTGTACCATTGCGGCCAACCCTCCCTGCCCTTCGCTTGAAACTGTTCCTTGTACTACAAAATCCCACACCAGATAACAAAGCAAAGGAATGAGTGAACCTATGACCAGTGATAAACGCAATAATTTAACATTATTCATCAAATAGCCCCGCAAAGAGGGCATCACAATGGCAAATCCGAAGGAAGTAATCACGGGCATAACAGCCGGGAGTACGGCGTGCCAAGACCCTTTCGGCAATAAAGGCATCTGGATATGCGGCATGAGCAAAATCACCAATAATAAATAAGAGCCAAATTTAACCGTCATTAAGCCACGATTAGCCCAATCCACCGATCGAATACC
>Ga0209542_10008386_pt1 | contig 19330 bp, 17 predicted proteins | sample RifCSPhighO2_01_FD_184028 | JGI IMG/M metagenome (GOLD analysis project Ga0209542, IMG submission 184028) | Soil microbial communities from Rifle, Colorado - Rifle CSP2_plank highO2_0.1 (SPAdes) (version 2) | ecosystem: Environmental > Terrestrial > Deep subsurface > Rock core/Sediment ...
CTCCGCAGCATATTAACAGCTCGGGCTCTAACTCGAGGCAAATAGGGATTTTTAGTATATGACATGGATAATTCTCCTTAGGCTAATTCTAGCCTAAGTGTTTCCAAGCTATTGAGCCATTACGCGTTGGTTGACTTTTAATCGAACTTTTGCTTTAATTAAATGTTCGCTATTGACCCGAGCGAATTGATTTTCAAACCATGCACAAGAGGGGGAATCATGACCCAAAATACCTTGCCGATGGGAGAGTTTCCGATTGAGGTCACGGCCGATGACCTTGCGTACGAGCTTCCTGATGATGGTGAATTCGCGCCTGATGCCGAACCGGAAGTAGAGCCCGGACTCTATGTTGTCGAGTTTGTGCCTATGGATAACGGCAAAGAAACTACGCGTCTCGAGGAGATTATTGAGTATGCACACGCTATAAACGCGCGTTGTCCATACGGCCCTCTATACGCGCTGAGGCGTGAGCAGCATAGGCTTCCTGACTCTCATAGGTTTGGAGGCGAGTTGATCGCCGCCGGGGCCATTGTGCAATGCACGGAGAAAAGTCATTGGCCTGGCCTGCGTTATCTGCCGTACTTAGGGCCGGTTGACGCTAGCTATCCAGTCTATGATGGTAGGCTTTTCGTACCAGACATTCGTTGGGGAATAAACTGGTGCGGTATTGCCGTAGCTTGGTGTAAGCATGTTATTCTTCTGCGCATACGCAGGGTGTCTTGAGGCCCCACGGGAGTGTAATCCTCCGTGGGGCCGGCTGTTTTTTAGCTGACTTTTTTCTTGCGTGATATGATACATTATCGCAACAGGTAAATTGTTTATTTAGTAAAAAAAATGACAAAAGTCAAAATAGATTCCAAAAAAATACAAGCCGTAATTTTCGATTTGAATGGGACAATCATCAACGATATTCCGTTTCATATCGATGCCTGGCTGGCGTTTTTTAGCCGGAGAAAAATGCGACTGACCAGGAATTATTTTTATGAAAAGATGAACGGCCGAACCGGGCGCGATATTCTCCGTGCTATTTTAGGCAAACATTTAACCTTGGAATCCATGGATAAACTGCACGAGCAAAAGCAGTGGCTATACAGAAAGTTTTATCGACCGCACGTTAAATCTGTGCCGGGGTTTGAAAATTTAATCAAAGAGTTAAAGAAGAAGGGTATTGAAGCCGCTATCGCTACCAGCACTACTCGGGCGAATGTGCGGTTTGTTTCCAAAAAACTGAAACTAATCAAAACAATAAATGTAATTGTTAGCGGGGAAAGCGCGACGCGCGGAAAACCGGCACCGGATATTTATTTGTTAACCGCCCGTAAACTAAAAATAAAGCCGCAAGAATGTTTGGTTTTTGAAGATGCCCCGAGTGGGGTTGAGTCTGCCCAAAGAGCGGGAATGAAAGTAATAGGCGTTGTGCCCTCTGGTCAACCTGATTTTTTACCGAAATCGGTGAAGAAAATTAAGAATTTCAGGCAGGTAGAAGTTATTTAAAAAAACGGAAGCGGCTCTCCCAACAAGGGAAGAGCCGCCATGCCGCCGGCTAGGTCGTCAGTATCAGCGGAACGTGCCGGCGAGGACCACCATCAGTACGACCATTACCAGGGTGTAGACCACCCCGATAACGGTGTCTTCGGGATGGTCTGGACGAATGCTGACCCACATTTTCGAACCTCCGTTAGGGTTAACATATATTATACACCTAAATTAGTAAAATGTCAAGTATCCAGAAAAACCGTTTAAATAAGCCTAAAATGTGATATAATTCATACCATCATATAAATGAGCGAAGTTACTTTGGAAAAAATAGTAAATTTAGCTAAGCGGCGAGGGTTTACCCTCCCAACTTTTTGATATGTGGTATGTATACGTTTTGCGCAGCTTGAAAATTGATGCAAATTACCGATATGTAGGGATGAGCGATGATTTACGAAAGCGGCTGCATCTGCACAACCAAGGTAACGTATTTTCTACCCAAGGTTGGAAACCCCTTGAATTAATATATTATCAAGCGCATAAGGATAAACGAGATGCAGCCGCAAGAGAAAAATTTTTAAAGACTGGATGGGGTAAAAATTGGATAGATAGAACATTAAATAACTACTTAAAAAAAGTTGGGAGGACGAGGTAAATTATATAGGCATTATGGCTGAAATAAGTTTAGATAAGATAGTCAATCTGTGTAAAAGACGAGGGTTTATATTTCCTGGGTCGGAAATTTACGGCGGGCTGGCCAATTCCTGGGATTACGGCCCATTGGGCGTTGAACTTAAAAACAACATCAAAAAACTTTGGTGGAAAATGTTTGTCCAAGAACGGATGGACGTTGTTGGCCTTGATTCGGCGATTTTAATGAATTCTAAAGTTTGGGAAGCCTCGGGCCATATAGAAACTTTTAACGACCCGCTGGTGGAATGTAAAAAATGTCACAAAAGATTCAGAGTCGACGGTGAAATGACAAGTGAACATTTGCCAAATGAAATTTTTGAACATATCGAAACTGAACATAAAAAAGAAGTAGAGCGGGGTACTACGCCATTTGATTTTGCCAAAATAAATTTGGCTGATAAGAAGCAGTTCAACCTGATGCTTAAAACAAACCTTGGTCCGGCGGCCGATGAAGGGAGCCAAGTTTATCTGCGGCCTGAAACAGCGCAGGGGATGTTTGTTGATTTTAAGCAAGTTTTAGAAACTACAAGGCAGCGCGTTCCATTTGGCATTGCCCAAATCGGAAAATCTTTCAGGAACGAAATAACGCCGGGCAATTTTATTTTCCGCACGCGCGAGTTTGAAATAATGGAAATTGAATATTTTATTCACCCCGATAAATGGCAAGAACATTTTGAGCATTGGCTAAATGAGCAGAAGCGCTGGATAAAAGCGGTTGGTATAGATGAAGCGCGCGTAAAATATGTAGAAATTGCCAAAGAAGATTTGGCTCATTACAGCAAGCGCACGGTTGATACCGAGTTTGTTTATCCATTCGGCCAAAAAGAGCTTTATGGTATCGCCTACCGGACGGATTTTGATTTGAAAAATCATGAGAAACATTCCGGCCAGGAACTTAAGTATCGCGATCCCATAACCAATGAGGAATACATTCCGCATGTTATCGAGCCTACTTGGGGCGCGGACCGAACCGTACTCGCCGTTTTGCTTTCAGCCTATACAGAATCGGAAGCGCGTTCGGGCAAGTCAGAAGCCGTGCACGAAACTGAAATCACCCTGCGTTTGCCTAAAGAATTGGCACCGATTAAAATTGCCATTTTGCCCTTATCTAAAAAAGAAGAATTAACCAAACCGGCCGAAGAAATATTTAAGCGTTTGTGCAAGCATTGGATGTGTATGTACGACGAAACTGCCTCCATTGGTAAACGATACCGAAGACAGGATGAAATAGGCACGCCATACTGCATTACCGTTGATTTTGATACCCTGGAAGATAAGAGCGTTACTATTCGCGACCGCGATACTATGGCCCAGGAAAGAGTAAAAATTGACGAACTGGTTGAAGCAATGAAGTTAAAATTAAATTTCTAATTTTCAATTTCTAATTTCTAAACAATGTCAGAATTTTATAATGTTTAAAACATTGGGAAATTGTTTGAAAATTGAAAATTGTGAATTGTAAAATTTCTTGTGTACTCTACTTATAAATTAGACAATGGATTAACAGTTTTGTTAGTGCCAAATCCGACATCACAAGCCGTGGTCGTGGACGCTTTTGTTAAAGTCGGTTCCCGCAACGAAGAAGAACACATAAACGGCATCTCGCATTTTTTGGAACATCTTAATTTTAAGGGCACAAAAAACTACTCCACGGCTAAGGGCTTGTCCGAAGCCATAGATTCCGTGGGGGGAGTGATGAACGCCAACACCGGCAAAGAGCACACCCAATATTACGCCCAGGTGGAAAGCCGCCATATTGTGCTGGCTTTTGACGTAGTCACCGATTTATTTCGCTATCCAACGTTTAAGCCCGCGGAAATTGAAAAAGAAAAAGGGGTCATAATTGAGGAAATAAATATGTACCTCGACACGCCCCAGCACCATATTATGGATATGCTCGAGGAGGGGATGTGGGATAACCATTCTTTGGGCCGTAACATTGCCGGTAGCCCCGCGCATGTCCGCGCCATTACCAAAAAAGATATAACCGACTACCGCAGGAATTTTTACAATCCCAAAAATACAATCGTGGCCGTGGCCGGAAAATTCGACGAGGAGGAAGTAAGGTTGCTTGTTTCCAAATACTGGTCCGATTATAAAGGCAAGGAAGAAGTTGCTCTTCCGGAAAAAGCGGAGGGCGCCCGGCAGAAAAAAATGGTCATGCAATCAAAGCAAACCAACCAGGCGCATTTTGCCATTGGTTTTCGAGGTTTTGACTACAATGACACGCGCAACTACGCCATGGATATTTTATCAGCCGTTCTTTCCGGCGGCATGAGCGGTCGCCTTTTTACGGAAGTGCGCGAAAAGCGCGGTCTGGCTTATTATATTGACGCCAATCACAGCAGTTATCAGGATGTTGGGGCGTTCATTGTGCGCGCCGGAGTGGAAATAGGAAAAATTGATATGTCGCTTGAAGTGGTTATTAAGGAGCTTAAGAAAATGCGGAATAATTTGCTTACGCTCAAAGAAATGCGCAAGGCAAAAGAGTACCTTAAGGGCACGGTCGCGCTGTCGCTTGAGGGCACAAGCAGTAAAATGTCTTGGTGTTTGCAACAACTGGCATTTGCAAAAAAAGTTGAAGAACCGACAACTTGGATGAAAAAAATAGACGCAGTTACGCCCCAAGAAGTGCGCAAAGCCGCTCAAGCCGTAATCCGCGGCGATTTAACTACGCTCGCTGTAATTGGACCGTACAGTGATAAGGATAAAAGTTCTTTTGAGCAAATAATATCGAGGTTATAGCTTCGGTTCGCTACTTTCGAAAAACCGGAATAAATTTCTGCTGAAATTTTTCCTCTCGCTCGGCCCGTCGGCCTGCGCGATGTTTTTCTCAAGTACAAACCTCGCTATTATTTGGGCGGCGTGCGAAAGGGAACGAAAATCGCCCGCGTGGTCGCAGGGCGACCTTCGCGGGCGGTCAGGGTTTCGGACGCATAGCCCGAGTGACCCTCTCGTTGATCTCTGTCCAACGAGTGAGCGCGGCTCGGAGTTCCTCCAGATCGCCTTCCCTTGGCGGCAGCATCAGGCACGGGTAGTCAGGCCTGAACTCGCTCCAGTGCGAAGTGTCATCGAAGAGTACAGCAACGTACTGCATGCCGGGTACTTCCGAGATTTCAGTCACCCACCCCCGTGCCACCAGTATTTGGCGACCTTGGTTGACGGCGACCTTAATCGCACCGTTGAGCGGTACTGCACTTAATACAGCGAGATGCTCGCCAGGCCCAGCTTCTTGCTCAAGAAGCTGGCGGATCACTTTATCGTCCATCCGTCCCTCCGTGGTTATGTGAGTCCGTTGCTAATATTAATATTGGACTTATTATTATAAATATAATTAGTTATTTGTCAAGTATTATGCTCGTAGGCGCGCACGTATCAGCAGCAAAGGGGGTATGGAATGCACCGGAGAACGCGGCGGCTTTAGGTTTGGACACCTTCCAGATTTTTTCCCGTCCGCCCCAAGGCGGTCCGGCGCCAGATTTATCGACCTCGCATGTCGTTAAATTTAAGGCGGCTATGAAAAAACACGGCTTCAAGGATTTCGTAATTCACGCGCCGTATTTTACCAATTTAGGATCGGGGAACAACCGAATTTATTACGGCACTGTTTCGGTCCTGCGGCAGGAATTGGAAAGGGGTACGCTTTTAGGGGCGAGTTTTGTGATGTTTCATCCTGGAAGTCTTAAAGACCTGGGCCAAAAAAAAGGCATGCGGCAGGTAGCGGAAGGCGTGGGCAGGGCTTTGGAAAAATATACCGGATCAACCAAGTTGCTGGTTGAGATTTCGGCCGGCGCGGGAGAAATAGCCGGCGATAGTTTCTCGGAGCTGGCCCAGATTTTGGATTTCAACAAAAAATACTTGGGTAAAACTCTGGGCGGCATTTGTTTTGACACCCAGCACGCTTTTGCTTCGGGCTATGATTTGCGGACTGCCGAATCAATTGAAAAGGTTTTCAAGGAGTTCGATAAGGCCATCGGCTTGGAATATCTCAAACTCATTCATTGCAATGATTCTAAAGTTGATTTGGGCGGCCGGCGCGACAGGCATGAACATATTGGCAAAGGCCACATTGGCGAGGACGGGTTTTTAGCCCTCGCCCAGTATTTCAAAAAGAAAAAACTTGATAACCTAGCTTGGATTTTAGAAACTAAAGACGACCGCACTGAAGATGTGGCTAAGCTTAAAACTATAAAAAAGAAAATCGGTTAGTTTCGCGTTTTCGGTGATTTTCAGGTCAGACCTCGGGAAGTTTTTTTGAGGTCTGACCTGTTTTGATTTCCCGGTTTGCCAAAAGGTCTAGAAACACATTAGACTATAGTAAATGTTAAATTCTAATGCGGCCAAGATTGAGATAACGACAAGCACCATCCTCAAGACGGTTTTTATTGTCCTGGGCTTGGCTTTGTTTTATGTAGTTCGAGATATTGTTCTGCTTCTTTTAGTGGCCGTAACTTTTGCCTCGGCCCTGGAGCCCCTGGTGGCCACGGCGCATAAAACCCTCAAATTTCCACGAACCCTGACCGTGCTTTTAGTTTACGTCATTGTTTTGGGGTTGCTCGGACTATTCTTTTACACGCTTACGCCGCTCTTTATTGAGCAGTTTAGCCAGCTTGGCATCAAATACAAGGAATTCGTTCAAAATGTAAATAACAGCGACGGTCAGTTCTACGAATTCCTGCGAAGCATGGGCTTGGGCAACTCCCTAAGCAATCTTTTTGATAGCTTCAGCAACGCTTCAGCCAATACCTTGGGCCGGGCGGTTAATTTCCTGACCGGTTTTTTGGAAATTATTGCCGTGCTTGTGATTTCTTTTTATTTAGTTGTCGAACAAACCGCCATGAGGGCAACGGTTAAGCAGTTATTACCCGAAGAACACAGGGAAAAAGCGGTAAGGGTAATTACAGCCATTCAGCGCAAGCTCGGTATGTGGTTGCTCGGCCAGATTATTTTATCACTGACGATATTTTTGGTTACGTTCACCATATTATCGCTCTTGAATATCAATTTAGCTTTGGCTTTGGCGGCAGTGGCCGGTCTTCTGGAAATTGTGCCGTTTCTTGGTCCGATTATGGCTGCCATTCCGGCAATTTTAATTGCTTTTACCCAATCGCCGGCTTTGGCTTTTGTGGTTGGTATTATGTATTTGCTCGTTCAAAAAACCGAGAATTATATTTTGGTGCCGAAAATTATGGAAAAAACCGTGGGCCTCCACCCCCTCGTTATTTTGTTTTCGGTGCTTATCGGGTTTAAGCTTGCCGGAATTTTCGGCGCGCTTTTGGCCGTGCCGGTCGTGGCCGCCGCTTCAGTTATAGTTGAGGCATATATTTACGGCAAGCAGCCCCATGTACCGGAAAAGCCCGAGAGTATTCTGCTCAAATAGCAATATTATGATAATTTATGTATATACATAAAAAGTTATAATTTTTTATGTCTCAAAACAAGTACTATATTACCGCGCCTATCTACTATGTGAACGATAAGCCGCATATTGGTTCGGCTTATACTACCATTGCCGCAGACGTGGTGGCCCGGCTTCGTCGTTTTTCAGGCGACGAGGTTTATTTTTTGACCGGCACGGCCGAACACGGTACCAAGATTGCCGAAAGCGCGGAAAAAGCAGGAAAAGAAGTGCGGGTTTTTGCCGATGAAAACGCGGCCAAATTTTCCTTAACTTGGGACCACTTGGGAATTGCCCCGGACGATTTTATCCGAACCACCGAGGACCGGCATGCTCAAGCCGTAGAAAAATTTTTCTTAAAACTCAAAAGTTCGGGAAAAGTTTATGAAGCCGACTACGAGGGCCTTTACTGCATTGGCTGCGAATCTTTTAAAAAGGAAACGGAACTGACGCCGGAAGGTTTATGTCCTCTGCATAATAAAAAGCCAGAACTCGTAAAAGAGAGAAACTGGTTTTTTAAACTTTCCGAATACCAGGAAATCCTTAAGGATAAAATTGAAGCAGACGAAATAAAAATAGAACCATTTGTACGCAAAAATGAAGTGTTGGGTTTTATCAATCAAGGGCTGGAAGATATTGCCATTTCGCGCCGCACGGCGAAATTCGCCCTGCCCTTGCCCTGGGACAAAGAGCAGACCATTTACGTTTGGCTGGACGAGCTCTTTAACTATTGTACAGCTGTAGGATACGGCGCTGACGAAGAAAATTTTAAAAAGTTTTGGCCGGCTGATGCTCATTTAGTCGGTAAAGATATTATCAAATTTCACGCCGTCATTTGGCCCGCGCTACTCCTTGCCATTGGCGAGCAGCCGCCCAAAAAGATAGTGGCTCACGGATTTTTCACTGTCGGTGGCCAAAAGATGAGCAAAACTTTGGGCAATGTCATTGACCCGAATGACTGGGTGGACAAATACGGGGCCGATGCCGTGCGGTATTTTGTTTTGCGTGAAGTGCCGTTCGGCCAGGATGGCGATGTGTCGGAGGATAAGCTGAAGGTTCGCTATAATTCCGACTTGGCTAACGGTTTAGGCAATTTGTTTTCCCGCTTGACCAATATGATTGAAAAATACTTGGGTGGCGAAATTGCCGAAATTGAAAAATCGGCAAAAAGAGCAGAAATTGAAGACGCTTTAACGCTCACCGATAATTTCAAGTTTAATATCGCTTTAGAAAAAATCTGGGAAGTAATTGCCTGGGCTAATCAGACTATTGATAAAGAAAAGCCCTGGGAATTGGCCGGTAAGGATGATGCGAAATTAAAAAGTTTGTTAAATGATTTAGCCGCAGTTTTGCAGGATATAGCCTTCGGCCTTGCACCTTACATGCCGGAAACTGCCGAAAAGATCCGTGCAGGTTTGTCTGCCGAAAAAATCACCAAAGCCGAGCCCTTGTTCCCTCACATAGAGTGACTTATCACAACCGTTCACGGCCGTCAACAGTTGTGATAAAAATTGTCTCCATTGGTCTTATTCTCATTTGTAATTTTGACTTTTGATTTTTGAATTTTAATTTATGCTCGTTGATACCCACTGCCATTTTGAAGACGAGCGGTTTGAGGCCGACCGCGAGCAGGCTATCGAAGACAACTTGAAAGAGTTGGCTTTTGTCGTTAATGTCTGCGCCGACCCGCAAAACTTGGAAACAGTGGCTGAATTATCGCGCGAGTATGATAAAATTTACGCCTGCCTCGGCGTTCATCCGCACTTTGCTTTACGAGTTATGCCTGATGAGGTTGTTGCGCTTATTAAGGGCGCCCTTCGACAAGCTCAGGGCGATTCCAACAAAATCGTTGGAATCGGGGAGTGCGGGCTGGATTATTATTGGCAGAACCAGGATTTAGAAGGTCGCACCGAATATGAAGCGCGCGAAGCGCAGGCGGAATTGTTCAAAGCACAGATAAAATTGGCGCTCGAGCAAAATCTGCCGCTTGTGGTGCATACCCGCGACGAGCAGGCCGGCTACGATGCCTATCAGGATGTTTTACGAATTTTTGAAGAGGAAAACGTAAAAAAAGCGACCATACATTCTTTCAGCGGCGATTTGCGCATTGCTCGGCAGTTTGTTGAACGCGGGTTTTATCTTGGCATTTCAGGCATTCTTACTTTTGACCCCAAACGAAGCTCCGCTTCGCCCGATTCAGGCAAAACTAATCCGCTCGTTGAAGTTGTTCGTGAAATACCTCTGGAAAACTTGCTTTTGGAAACCGATGCGCCTTATTTGACGCCAGTGCCGTTTCGCGGCAAGCGGAATGAACCCAAATTTACCAAGTTTATTGCGAAAAAAATCGCGGAAATAAAAGGCGTGAGTGTCGGAAAGGTGCTTGAGGCTACAGAAAATAATGCCAGGAACCTGTTTGACATAAATTAATATTCGCGCTATAATATAAGGTTAGTATTGAAAACAGGAGATTGGCTAAAATCAGGCTTTTCTCCTGTTTTCAATCCGGAGACAGGGTTTGCAAAATGGTTGCTTGGAGCCTGGCGAATTACGCCCGGCAGCGGACGACCAACAAACCGGAGGCTTCAATGTCACGTGCAAGCCGGCAGGAAAAGACCTGGTTCATGAGAGTGGCGGGCTGGATGGGCCACATCATCAGCCTGCTCGTAGAAGGACTGACCGCTCGCGGTTGGTCTGATGAGCGGATTTACGCTCTCACCAGCGAGCAGGGCCGCGAAGATCGCGAGCGACTGATCGACGCCGTAGTTGACCTTCTCACGCCGACCGGGATCGTGATCAAGGTCACGGTCGAAGACCTGGCCTACGAGCTCCCGGACTGGGGCGAGGGCCATGCGCCGGACTCACTGTCCGAGGTCACGCCCGGCCGTTACGCCATCGACCTCCAGGAGTTTTTGGTGGACGATGAGCCATTGTGCGGCGGTGAGGACATGCTCATACGCGCCAAGCTCCTCAAGGCGCGACTGACGCACGGGCAGATCCGCGCCCTCGCCCGTCAGCGCCACCTGATCCCGGCCGAGATCCGTGACAAGATCTTCATCATTGCTACCGGGACCATCGTGCGCGACTCCGACAGCGACCGCTACGTGTCGGCCCTGGGCACGGACGGCGGTGTGGGCTGGTTCTGGCTCGGCGACGACTTCGACCGGGGTGATCGTCTCGGTCGTGCCCGCAAGGTTCTGGACTTGGCCGCTTGATCCGCGCGTCCGCGCGGATTGGGCCTTGGTTTGGTCCCTTGGCCCTCCCGCGTTTTGAAAGCTCCGCCGAGTACATCTCGGCGGAGCTCGCTGTTTTTTAAAAGTAAAATTATATGTTAAATTATATTTAGGATTGGCGAATCTGCCGCCATTATCACGCAGAACAATATGCGAGCTTTCTGGAGGGTCAATATTTAGGAAACGAGAATAATATTCACGAGCAGTTCAACCTGTAAATTTTGGTGCAACAAGCATAGCACGGCCGTTCTATGGTTGTTGCGGCTGGTCGGCTAACTTATTCTTTTTGTCTTTCTGCTCCCGAAGGAGTTTTTAATTGTTTAAGTTTGAGTTATAATAAACCCAATATGCCGCGAAAGAAAAAATCAGAAAATACAGAAGCTGTAGAAACAAAAAAAACCAAGACTTCAGCCAAGAAGTCTTCTGTTAGTTTTGGCCGTTATGATTACAACGCTATAGAAAAAAAATGGCAAAAGTATTGGGAAGAGAAAAAGCTATTCGAAACGCCTGATTTGCCGGAAGGGGAGAAGGTGTACATACTCGATATGTTCCCCTATCCTTCGGCCGATGGCCTGCATGTTGGCCACCCGGAAGGTTACACCGCCACCGACATAATGGCGCGGCATTTAAGGATGAAAGGAAAATCGGTATTACATCCCATGGGTTGGGACGCCTTTGGCTTGCCTGCCGAAAACTATGCCATCAAGACTGGCACGCATCCGGCAACAGTGACCCAAAAAAATATTGATAACTTTCGCAAGCAGATAAAATCCCTGGGCCTTTCTTATGATTGGTCCCGCGAAGTTAGCACGACTGATCCGAATTATTACAAATGGACACAATGGATTTTTCTGCAATTATTCAAAAAGGGCTTGGCTTATGAGACGGACGCGCCGATAAACTGGTGCCCGAAAGATAAAACCGGTTTGGCCAACGAAGAAGTGGTTGACGGCAAATGCGAACGCTGCGGTACGCCGGTGGAGAGAAAAAAAATGCGCCAGTGGATATTGAAAATTACGGCTTACGCCGACCGGCTGCTTTCTGATTTGGAAAAAGTGGACTGGCCGGAGCCGATAAAAAAACTTCAGCGCGACTGGATTGGTAAAAAAATGGGCGCTAAAGTTTTTTTTGAAGTCAGGGGAATGAAGGCGGACATTGAAATATTCACCACGCGCGTTGATACGATTTTTGGCGCGACTTTTATCGTGCTTGCGCCTGAACACAAATTGATCAGGGAAATTGTTACGCCCGCGCAAAGCGAACAGGTCATGGCTTATATAGACCATGCCGCGGGCAAAGCCGATTTAGAAAGGGAAGTTGAGGCGGCGGCCGATAAAAGCGGCGTGTTTACCGGAGCCTATGCCGTTAACCCGATAAATCAGCAAGAAATTCCGATTTGGGTGGCCGACTATGTTTTAGGCAATGTCGGTGCCGGGGCGATTATGGCCGTACCGGCTCATGACGCCCGCGATTATGATTTTGCCAAAAAGTACGATTTAGCCATCCATGCGGTAGTGGTAGCGGAGGGTTCGGATGCGAATATAGATTTGCCTTATACCGGCGAGGGCGTGCTTGTCGATTCCGGCGGTTTCAGCGGCATGCATTCTGATGAGGCCAAAAAAAATATTTTGAATTATTTGGAGCGGCGGGGCGAGGGCGAAAAAGCCGAAACCTTAAAACTGCGCGATTGGATTTTTTCTCGGCAAAGATATTGGGGTGAGCCTATCCCAATAGTACATTGCCCTTCCTGTGGCATTGTCCCGGTGCGAGAAATTGACTTGCCCGTATTGTTACCGGAGGTTGAAAAATACGAGCCCACCGGAACAGGCGAATCGCCCTTGGCCGCAATTGAGGATTGGGTGAATACCCGTTGCCCTAAATGTAGCGGAGAAGCAAAACGGGAAACCAACACCATGCCGCAGTGGGCCGGGAGCTGCTGGTATTATTTGCGCTTTATAGACCCGCATAACAGCAAAGAGGCCTGGGATAAGGAGAAAGAAAAAGTTTGGATGCCTGTTGACTTGTATGTTGGCGGCGCCGAGCACGCCGTGTTGCATTTGTTGTATGCTCGTTTTTGGCACAAAGTTTTGTTTGATGCCGGTTTTGTTTCAACTGATGAGCCTTTCAAGAGCCTGCGAAACCAGGGATTAATCTTGGCGCCCGATGGCCAAAAGATGAGTAAGAGCCGCGGCAATGTTATCAATCCCGACGATATTATCAAGGAATTTGGCGCCGACACTTTGCGAGTTTATGAAATGTTCATGGGGCCGTTCGAAGACGCCAAACCCTGGAATACGCGCAGCATGGTTGGTATCTCCAGATTTTTAAAAAGAGTTTGGGATATTTCCGAGGCTGTCCTAGACGCAGAACCTGCTAAAAAATCGCCCAAAGAACTGGAAGCCAGGCTGCAGATCTTGGTGAATAAAGTTACCAGCGACATAGAAAATATGAAATTCAATACGGCCATTGCCGCAATGATGGAATTTTCACACAGTCTTTTGGCTTCGCCCGGAGAAGTTTCGAGAAAAGTAATTTCAACCTACGTTCTAATTCTATCGCCCTTTGCTCCGCATATCGCCGAGGAAATTTGGGAACGCTTGGGCAACAAGCGAAGCGTGCAAAAAAGTTCATGGCCGGACATACGTGAGGTTGAAGCGGGACAGAAGGTGCGATTGGCCGTTCAGGTCAACGGCAAACTGCGCGATACTTTGGAAGTCCCGGCTGATATGGAAAAAGAAGAAGTTGCGGCAATGGCCTTGAAAAGCGAAAAGATAAAAACTTATATCCAAAATATCTCGCAGGTCGAAAAAATGATCTACGTGCCTGGCAGAATTCTGAATTTTGTAGTTAAAAAAGTAGTTTAAAAACATAAGGGCCGCTGACTGACTCGGATTATCCGAGTCTTGCTAAGTCAGCGGCCGTGAGTTGACCTGACGCTTTCAGGCGACCTTGCGTCGCCGGCGTCTGGTTGATGCATCGGTACCCTCATTTTGCGGTTGGAGGTGGGCGATCAGGGCATCAAAGCAGCCGTTGAGATCACGGCCCGATGCCCGATCGAGGTGAAGGTTGACGGCGTAACGCACCTTTAGAGCATGCGTGCGCCAGGCCCGCGAGCCGACTCGGCGGTGGACGATCCGTGCGATACCGGCGTGCAAGCCGTCTAGTTCCGGCAGCCGTTCACACGGCTCATCCTCGAACAGGATCCGATAACGCAAATTATCGAGATCCGCCGCGATGGCTGCGTGTGCTGCCGGGGTACAGGTGCAGGGCATGTTGCCCTCCTTGTTTGGCCTCGCGAAGAAGCCGTTGGGTGCCTTAAAGCTAACAGTTTATCAAAAAATGTCAATGCTCAAAGATATTGAACTGGCCGTTCGAGTACTGAAAAAAGGCGGAGTCATAGCATATCCGACTGATACGGCTTATGGTTTGGGCGCTTTAGCAAATAGTGTGCCCGCGCTGAAAAAAATTTACAAAATAAAAGGGAGAAGCGCCATAAAGGCAGTTTCAATAGCAGTGAGTGATTTGTCCCAAGCAAGGAAAATTGCAGTTTTCGATGAGCGGGCGTTAATATTCTGGCGTAAATTTATGCCGGGTACTTTAACATTAGTGCTACCTTTGAAAAAGTCGCTTTTCCAAAGAAAAAGCTGGCGTATATTATCTGGGGGTAAGAAAGTAGGTATTAGAATGGCCAAGCATCCTTTTCCGCAGCTCATCACTAAAAAGTTGGGCGTACCTATAACCACGACCAGTGCGAATATTTCCGGTAAGTCTCCTTGCTATTCCGCGCAAGAAATTGAGCTTGAGTTTAAAAAAAGGAAATATAAGCCGGACCTAATCGTTAATGGTGGTAAACTAAAGAAGGGGCGGATTTCAACAGTAGTTGATTTAACCGCTAATGATATTAAGATTTTGCGCGAGGGGTCTATTTCCAAAAAACAAATTTTTGATGCGCTAAAACAAATGACAATTTGACGGGATGATAGTTCCAATACTGCCGCATTTACCAAAATATTTTTCGCACGCTGTCAAAAAACAGCTTGGCGAGTTTTATGTCGCCATAACTATCGCCGATTTCGCCGTGGCTTTGATGATTTTGTTCGAGCCGATCTACTTTGTGGTGGCGCTCGGCTGGGATTTAACAAAGATATTGCTGTTTTTTGCCGCAGTTTATTTTTTCTACATTTTGTTTGTGCCTTATGGCGCAGCGCTTGCCTCGAAAAAAGGCTATAAGCACGCTTTAGTTTATAACATTCCTTTTCAGGTAGGTTATTGGCTGATGCTTTTTTATCTGCCCGGACACGAAAAATTCGTCATTGTAGCCGCGGCATTTTTAGCCATGCAAAAAGCTTTTTTCTGGCCGGCTTTTCAGGCCGAGCTTGCCCGGTTTTCCGATTCTGACCAAAGAGGCCGTGAATCTTCTTTAGCTTGGTCAATTGCCAGCTTTACCTATATCATCGGACCTTTTATCGGCGGGTTTATTTCGGAAAATTTTGGCGTGCGCGCCCTGCTTATCGTTGCCGCCGCAGTGTATTTCACCATGTTCATCCCGATTTTTGCCTCGCCTGACGCGGTTGATAAAAAACCGTATAGGTTTAGGGATACGCTTTCATATTACCGGCGTTTTCCTCGAGAAGGCCTGGTATATGCCGGGTTTGGGGAAGAGCTGGTAATGCTCGCAGCCTGGCCTGTGTTTATTTTTAGTCTTGTTCCTGATTTTATGGATTTGGGCTTGCTTGTGGCCGGGGCAACGCTTTTTGCCACTCTAGTGATGCTTTATGTCGGCAAGATTGTCGATAAGGGCGAAAGCCGGCAATCCCTTAAGCTTGGCGTGACCGGCTCAATTGTTGCCTGGCTTTCTCGATTTCTAATAAGTACGGCCGGTGCCGTGTTTATTGTTGATTCTTTACTGCGAATAACGCGCAATTTATTCTTCATACCTATTACCAAATTTATATATGATCGGGCCAATGACGAAAAAATAATGGCCTATGTAGTCTTTTTTGAGCAAACGCTTTCTATTGGCAAGCTGGCGGCGGCCTTGGCTGGCGCTTTGGTTTTTTACCTTACCGAAAGCTACGGCGCGGTTTTCGTTTTGGCGGCGGCCTTCACTCTGCTTTATTTATTCTTACCTTTCAAGACCAAGATATCTTTGCAGGGGAATATCCTCAAAGCCGGCCGCTGACCCCACATTTAGGGGCTGTTCGGTTTTTGCCGACCTTGCTATTATTTAGCCATGGATCCCGTATAACTTCCTCGATTGCCTGTCCCGTAGTGAACCAAAGGTTCTACTACTGGGATTCTCCAATCAATCTTGGGATTAAGAAAGTAATACGGGTATAAGAAAGGAATAGTGAAAAGCCTCATTAAGCTCGGGTCGAACACAAAACCCCAAGATTATCGAGGTAACTATACGGGATGGATTCTGATATAAAAGAGATAATAAAATCAGAGCTGAAACGACAGCAGGAAACTCTGGAGCTTATCGCTTCAGAGAATTTTGTTTCCCCGGCGGTATTGTCGGCTTTGGGTTCGGTTTTTACCAACAAATACGCCGAAGGCTACCCGGGCGCGCGTTATTATGCCGGCAATGAATTTGCCGACCAGATGGAAAGTTTGGCGCAAAAAAGGGGCTTGGAGCTGTTCGGGTTGGAGAAAGAATTATGGGGCATCAACGTACAGCCGTATTCCGGCAGTCCGGCAAACCTAGCCGTTTATGTTGGCCTACTGGAGCTTGGCGATAAAATATTGGCGCTGCCTCTTTCCCACGGCGCTCATCTAACTCATGGTCACAAGGTAAGCTTCACGGGCAAGGCCTACCAAATCATCAATTACCACGTGAACAAAGAAACGCATCGCATTGACTATGACGAGCTCGAGCAATTGGCCCTCGAGCATCATCCTAAAATTATAGTTTTAGGAGGTACGGCCATTCCGCGCGATATCGATTACGCCAGGGTTACGGCTGCGGCAAAAAAAGTAGGCGCTTACTCTCTTATCGACGCTTCGCATTTTATTGGCTTGGTGGCGGGTAAAGCATTGCCCAGCCCTTTTGATTTTGAGGTGGATGTTGTCACTTTTACCACTCATAAAACCCTGCGCGGGCCGCGGGCCGCGGTGATTATTTCCAGAAAAGAATTATCAACTAAGATTGACAAGGCCATTTTTCCGGGGCTTCAGGGCGGCCCGCATCTTAATCAAATTGCCGCCATTGCTCAAGCCTTTACTGAAGCCAAAACCGATGAGTTCAAAGATTATTCAAAGAAAGTTATCGCCAACGCCAAGGCTCTGGGCGAAGCGCTGGTCGCACGCGGCTACAAACTGGTTAGCGGCGGCACCGACACGCATTTGCTTTTGGTCGATTTGACTCCCAAGGGCATAGCCGGCAAGCAGGCCCAGGAAATTTTGGAGAAAGCGGGGATTATTGCCAATATGAATACCGTGCCTTATGATCCGCGCAAGCCGAATGACCCTTCCGGCATTCGCTTTGGCAGTGCGGCCTTAACCACGCGAGGCATGGCCGCCGCGGAGATGGAGGAAATCGCCCAAATCATTGATGATGTCCTAACGAATCGCCTGCCGCCGGAAACTGCCAGAGCAGAGGTGAAGTCACTATGTGAAAAATTTCCGATACCGGGATATGGTACTTTTGTTTAAGCTAGAAGAATAAGTATGGCCGCATTAGAATCTTTGGATTTAAATATATTTCATTCAATAAACCAAATAGCCGGTCGATTCGGCTGGCTTGACAGGTTTGTCGTTTTTTTTGCCGTGCAGGCCATTGTCGTGCTTGCGGTTTTGGTAATCCTGCTTTGGTTCATGGATTTCGGTTTGGACCGGAAAAAAAATCGCTATGCGGTAGTTATGGCGATTGAAGCCCTAATTTTAGCCCGTCTAATTCTTACTCCTATTATTAGGGAACTCTTGCCCAGGGTTAGGCCTTTTGTAGAAAATAATGTTAACCTGCTTATTTCGCAAAGTCCGCTTGAGCCGGGATTTCCTTCCGGTCATGCGGTAATGGCTTTTGCCTTGGCCCTGCCGGTTTTTGTTTATAACCGCAAGGCGGGAACTTGGCTTTTATTTTTGGCCTTACTGATTAGTTTGTCGCGGGTGTTTGTCGGGGTGCATTATCCGGGGGATATAGCTTTCGGATTTATTTTAAGCTTCCTGGTGGTTTTGTTTATTAATTTCTTTAGGGATAAGTTGGTCGCACCAGTTGTGAAGAAACTAAGCCGGGAAAAATAAAACAAGAGAAGATTACGAGAATTTGTGCGTGGTTTTAAGACTTAAGCGTGTTAGCAGTAGAGTAATGGTGTAATTTGAAATGTAAACAAGCATAGAACGGCCGTTCTATGCTTGTTGCACCAAAATTTACAGATTGAACTGCTTGCGAATATTATTCTCGTTTCCTAAATATTTACCTTCCAGAAGGCTCACATATTGTTCTGCACGATAATGGCGGCAGACTTCGACTAATTCGTTTCGGCAGGGGTATGGGCAGACCCAGACACTGAACTGGACTTGCTTAAATCCCAGTTCTTTTAGCTTGCGTCTTAAACTGTTGCGCATGCTAGACTTTTTTTCAGGTATATCGAATATGGCGCAGCGCCAGAGGCCGTCCCATTTTTCAGGTTTAGCGATTTTAAGTTGTTCAAATTTTTTGTTTCGCCACAGGACTAACCCCTGGCGGGTTATTCTGGCCTCAACTTTAGGGCCTCTTTGTCTAAGCGCAACCTGTTGATTTTTTTGTAAACGGTTTAAGTTAGATTTGAAGTATCTTGGTTTAAAACCTTTGTATGATAAGTTCCAAAGATTAAAATCCGGATCGCCTGCGCCATGAGTGTAAATCGTAACCCATTGCTCTAGTGAGCTTTCCAGTTTTTCTAAAACGACATAGGTTAAAGATTTTTTATTTTTTGTCGCCATAAACCAGTGTAACACATATAGCACGGCCGTGCTATGGTTGTTGCAAGGGGGTAGCTCGTTGTTCGCGGTCAAGAAATAGATTGAAAGATGTATTTTTCTTTGCTAAAATGTAGCAGTTAATTTATAAAATTGGCCAGGTGATGAAATGGCAAACATACGGGACTCAAAATCCCGCGCCCGCAAGGGCTTGAGGGTTCAAGTCCCTCCCTGGCCACCACTATTTCGTCCGCCTACGCTAAAGCTTCGGCGGACTACGAAGTGCAAGCAAGCTAGTTTGTTAATAAAATACCTGTTTGGCGATGGGATCAAAGAAGTGTCCTACGAAGCTTTATGCGAAGTAGGCTTTTTATTTTATCCAAAAACCCTATAAATAAAGGGGTTTTCGGCGTTGACAGTTTCTTTAATTCTTGCTATAATATATGACAGTCGGAAAAATGGGGAATTCGCCCCAATTTCCAGTTCACAATCAGATAGGAGATGTAATCAAATGCTACGCATTCGCCAGGACCATCTGGTCCGCGACACCGTCGGCGCGTTCTTCATCGTGCTGATGGCAGGGCTCGCGCTGTTCGGCAGCTCCGGCTGCGACGAGTTTCCGGGCCCGACCGAC
>Ga0209542_10008387_pt1 | contig 19328 bp, 22 predicted proteins | sample RifCSPhighO2_01_FD_184028 | JGI IMG/M metagenome (GOLD analysis project Ga0209542, IMG submission 184028) | Soil microbial communities from Rifle, Colorado - Rifle CSP2_plank highO2_0.1 (SPAdes) (version 2) | ecosystem: Environmental > Terrestrial > Deep subsurface > Rock core/Sediment ...
AAAATGGCTGATTTCTGCGTTACTCCTCCTCAACATAGTGCATAGACTACATTTCGTTCGTCGTGCCTTGAAATCATCTTATTTTTTAACTTCTAAAATTGCTTCCAGTTCTGTTGCACACCCCAAGATTTTATTTTCCTCAAAGTAATTCCCTATAATTTGTAAACCAACGGGTAGTTTTCCTATTTTACCAGCAGGTAATGAAATGGCAGGTAAACCAGCAATACTAACAGAGACAGTATAAATATCAGCTAAGTACATTTGCATAGGATCATCTGATTTTTCTCCTATTTTAAATGCAGGAAAAGGAGAAACTGGAGCGAATATTATATCCACTTTTTTAAAAGCATCTATAAAATCTTGTCTAACTAATTGTCTTACTTCTTGAGCTTTTTTATAGTAAGCGTCGTAGTATCCAGAAGACAAAGCATAAGTTCCGATAATTATTCTTCGTTTAGCTTCTGCATTAAATCCCTTACCTCTTGTTTTTAAATATACATCTAATAAATTATTTGCCTTTTCTGACAATCCATATTTTATACCATCATATCTTGCTAAATTAGCTGATGTCTCGCAGGGTGCAATAATATAATAACAAGCTAAAGCATATTCAGTAGAAGGTAGATTTATTTCTACAATTTTTGCCCCATTATCTTCAGCTTTTTTTATTGCTGTGCGGATTATTTTTTCAACTTCTTTGTCAATTCCTTCTTTAAAATATTCTTTTGGAACTCCTATTCTTAATCCTTTCATATTAACATCTAATTCTTTAAATTGATAATTTTGGGAAGTTGCATCTTTTTCATCTTTTCCTGAAATAATTTTAAATATAGTTTTTATGTCTTCAACATTTTTTGCCATTGGCCCTAATTGATCTAAAGAAGATGCATAAGAACAAACTCCATATCGGGAAACGGCACCATAGGTTGGTTTTAAGCCCACAGCACCGCAAAAAGAAGCTGGCTGTCTGATTGACCCACCTGTATCTTCAGCAATAGAAAAACAAGCCTCTTTGGCTATAATTGAAGCTGCTGAACCCCCAGAACTACCACCTGCAACCCTGCTTAAATCATGTGGATTTTTTGTTATTTTAAAATCAGAATTTTCTGTAGAACTTCCAAATCCAAAACAATCCATGTTTGTTTTTCCTAAAATTACAGCTCCATTTTCTTTGATTTTTTTAATTACAGTGGCGTCATATGGAGCAATATAATTTTCTAAAATTTTTGATCCAGCTGTGCATTTTTCTCCTTCAACCAAAATACTATCTTTAATAGAACAGGGGATACCATTTAAAATAGAAAAATCTTTTCCTTCTCTAATTATTTTATCAGCTTTTTCTGCTTGTTTTAATGCTAAATCTTTTGTTATTGATAAATAAGCGTTTATTTTACTGTCTTCTTTTTTAATTTTTTTTAAGTAAGCCAAAGTTAATTCTTTACTGGAGAATTTTTTATTTTTTAAACCTTCGTGAGCTTGAGTTATTGTTAAATCAATTAATTCCATTAAAGTATTGATCTTACTTTTATATAACCATCTTTTTTATCTGGCGCCATTTCTACTAAATTATTTGCTAAACTTGCAGATTTTTCTATTACTGTATCCTTTCTTAGTACGTTTTTGTTCCAAGCATCTTTTGAGCTTTGAGATTTATCTTTAGGTTTTGGCGCCTTTTTTAAAATATTAAAATAATCTAAAATTGATGACAAATCTTTTTGCATTTTTTCAATTTCTTTTTCTGATAATTCTAATCTTGCCAAACCGGCTATTTTTTGAACCTCTTCTTTTGAAATCATTAAGTAATTGTAACAAAGTTAATAAACCCTCTCAATCCCCTAAGAGTGTGGGATTTGAGTTCGAATCCCACGCTCTTATGCTAAACCGGGGCTCCCCATTCTTCATCTTTGGCCACTAGGTTAGCTAGAGTTTCTATATTTTCTAACGCCTTACCAGAACCCCTTACTACAGAAGTTAGTGGGTCATCAATAATCCTGCAAGGCATTTTTGTCTCTTTTGATATTAAAACATCAAGTCCTTTTAAAAGCGAACCTCCACCTGCCAAATAAATTCCGTTAGTCATAATATCGGCTAGAAGTTCAGGAGGAGTTTCTTCAATAGTTATTTTAATGGCAGCAATAATTTGTTTAACTGATTTTTCTAAGGCCAGCTGTATATCATCATTAAAAACCACTACCTCTTCGGGAAGGCCAGTAATTAAGTTCCTACCCCTCATTGGCATTTCTTTTTTCTCTTTTAAGGGTATAGCTGATCCTATATTAATTTTAATTAATTCGGCGGTTCTTTCTCCAATTAAAAGCTTATATTCTTTTTGAGCAAATTGAATTATATCATCATTCAACTTATCTCCCGCAACTCGTAAGCTTCTAAAAGCTACTATACCACCCAGTGAAATCACGGCTACTTCAGAAGTCCCACCACCAATGTCAACTATAAAATTACCCAAAGCCTCTTGAATAGGAAGTTCTGCTCCAATAGCTGATGCTAGCGGCTCCTCTATTAAAAAAACTGTTCTAGCGCCGGCATTTTTAGTTGCATCACGCACTGCTTTTCTTTCAACCTCTGTTACTCCGCAAGGAATTCCAATAATAATTCTAGGACTATAGCCAAAACCAAATTTTTTCTTTGAAATGGTTACTGCTTTTTCAATAAAATATTTCAGCATTTGTTCAGTAACCTCAAAGTCAGAAATAACACCATTTATTAAGGGTCTGATTGCCGTAACATATGACGGTGTTCTGCCTACCATTTTTTTTGCCTCTTCTCCAATAGCTAAAATTTGGCCAGTTTTATTATTAATAGCAACTACTGATGGTTCATTAATTATTATTCCCCTATTTTTAACATAAACTAAAGAATTAGCGGTACCCAAATCAATTGCCATATCTAACGACAAAAATGAAAATAAATTTTTAATTTTCTTAAACATTATTTTAATTTTTCAAAAAACTTTTCTAAGTTTTTAATATTTACTAATTTAATATTTTCTTTCCCTCTTTCTTTAATCTCTACACTATTTTTTTCTAATGTTTTTTCTGATACCACAATCCTGTAAGATATTCCCAATAAATCAGCTTCAGCAAATTTCTCTCCAGCCGATTTATCATTTCTATCGTCATATAATATTTCAATATTTTCTGCTTGTCCATCTGAAGCCTTGGCGTAGGAGGATAAACTCTTATATATTTTGTCTGTTGTTTTTTTAATTTTTGTTTTATTTTCAACTGGAATTAAATGGATTAAAAATGGTGTCACTGATTTTGGCCAAATTATACCTTTATCATCATGATTTTTTTCTACAATGGCTCCAAGCAATCTACTTAAACCAATTCCATAGCAACCCATAATAACAGGTTTATCATGTCCATCTCTGTCGGTAAATTTTAACTCAAACGGCGTAGAATATTTATTTCCCAATTTAAATATATTACCAACTTCAATTGCTTTCTCTTCTTTGAAATCAATCCCACTGCAATTAGGACAGTTTCTATCCTCACCTATTATTTCTTTGTTAATTGCTGTTTTGCATTTAACACAAATATAAATTATATCTTCTCCAGCATCTGTTATTGTTTGAAATTCATCTGAATATTTTGAAAAACTACCACCAGAGGCTAGTGTTCTGTAAGTTACTTTTTCTATTCCACATTCTTTTAAAATTTTTTTATATGATTTTGCCACAACTTCATAATATTTATCTAAATCTGCTTGATTTGAATGAAAAGAATATAAGTCTTTCATTAAAAACTCTCTTGTTCTTAAAATTCCTGATTTTGTCCGTAACTCATCTCTAAATTTTGTTTGAATTTGAAAAACTGAAAATGGTAAATCTTTATAAGAAAACACAAATTTTTTTGTAAGAGGTGCCACCACTTCTTCATGCGTTGGTCCTAAAGCATACTCTTTATCTCCTCCGCCTTTAAGTTTAAATAGAATATCTAAACTATCCCACCTGCCAGTTTTTATCCAATTTTCTTTTGGCTGTAAAACTGGCATTAAAATTTCTTGTCCACCAATTGAAACCATATTTTTCCTGATTATCTCTTCAATTTTTTTCAAAACTGAAAATCCCAAAGGCAAAAAACTGTACACCCCAGCCATTAACTGATCAACATATCCTGCCCTCACAAGTAAATCATGAGAAACTGATTCTGTTTTATCGGGTTTATTTTTATTAGTTTTGTAGAATAGTTTTGATTGCAACATAATCGCTTACGCTCAAAATCAAAAATCAAAATGCAAAAATCAAAATTTAGGTATCAAAAATTTTATTTTTAAAATTTTTGATGATATTTAATTTTTAATCTGTGTTTTTGATATTTAATTTTTAACATTTAATTTTATAAACTGGCTTTCCAAAATTCTGTAACACGCGGAATGTCAAATTTTATTGTTACAAAGATTGAAAGACTTATAAGGATAACAAAAAAGAAAATAGTAATCCCCTGCTCCCACCTTACCGAAACTGGTTTTTTCATAATTTTTTCTATAGTTAAAAATAATAACTTGCCACCATCTAGGGCTGGAATTGGGAATAAGTTAAATATAGCAAGCAAAACTGTTAAAGATCCTATAAAATATAAGAAAAATCCCAATCCATAATCAACTGCTTTTGACAAAAATATAGTTATACCAATGGGTCCTGCTAATTGTGCTCCTCCTGGAACTCCATTACCTTTTAATAAACTAGCAAAAAATCCATATATTCCAACTAAGGCCTCCCAAGTTACCTTACCGGTATAAATTGTACCTTTAATGGGGGCCTCGTACCACGGAGATTTTTGAATTATATCAGCGAATCTCTCTATTGCCACACCAGTTGGCCCCTGACCTTCTGGATAAGAAACTCTTGGTATTAAATTTAAGCCAATATTTTCATTGTTCCTTTTAATATTTATTGTGACCTCTTGGCCTTTATTTTCGTTAACAAAGTTTTGAAAATCAGAAACCTCTCTAAAATCCATTAACTCATCACCTTTTTTTAGACCAGCTATTTGAGCTGGAGATTCAGATTGTACTTCTAAAATTTTAATACTAGTGTTAGTTATACCGGGGATATCTTGATCTCCAATTGGTACACTAGTGCCAACTAAAAATGCAATAGAAAAAATAACTATGGCCGCTAGCCAAAAAGCAATGACTCCCCCTAAACAAATTAAAGCCCTTTTCCAAATTGGAAGATTAGAAAAACTTCTGTAATCATCAACTCCTCCTTCTTCTCCATAAATTTTAACAAACGCTCCTAATGGAATCAGATTTATAGAATACAATGTTTCTCCAAATTTTTTTCCTATTATTCTTGGCGGATAACCAATACCAAATTCTTCTACTTTAACGCCAAATTTTTTAGCAATTATAAAATGGCCATATTCATGGATAACCATTAATAAAACTATACTTAAAATAGCAATTAATAAAGTTAACATATTATTAGACCTGTTGCTTAATAAGACGATTAGCGAAATTTCTAGATTTTGAAGCGAAAAACCGGAAAATTGAGGAGGTTTATACAGTGTATAAGCCGACGAAATTTTATGGTTTTGTAGCCAAAATATGGAAATTGCAGTTGAAGTCTTACTAATCAACAGGTCTATTACATAAGTTCGTTTTTCTTTTTATCTACTAAATTTTTTACTTTTTTCCCGTATTCATCAATCAATTTTTGCAACCCTTCCTTGCCTTTAAATTTATCGTCTTCTGTAATTTGTTTAGCTTTTTGAGCGGCCTGAATTTTATTCCAAGTCTCTTCCCTTAAATGCCTCATTGTTTGATGGGTTTCTTCTGCTTTGTTACTTAAAATTTTTATTAAATTATTCCTATATTCCTCCGTTAAAAGCGGCAGACTTAGCCTTATAATATTTTTATCAACGGCTGATGACATTCCCAAACCAGATTGTGAGATTGCTTTTTCTATTGATTCAATATATGAAGTATCCCAAGGCTGAATAACTATTTTGTTAGGTTCCGGGCAAGAAATAGCGGCTAATTGTTTTAAACTAAATTTATCGTTTGAATAATTAATTTGGATATCCTCTACTAATGCCGGAGAACTTCTAGAAGTTCTCACTTTAGCCAACTCCCCTTCTAAAAATTTAAAAGATTTTTCAAATTCTGGTTTTAATTTTTCTATAAATTCTTTATATGTCATCTTTGGTATTTGGTATTTAGTATTTGGTATTGAGTATACTTAATACTTAATACTTGTTACTTAATACTTTTAGATTTCCATTAATATTACTTCTAATGCTAATTTATTATTGATATTGTAAATATTTGATTGGTATTCTATATTGTCAATTAATTCTATTATTTTTTTTAACTTTTTAACAGAGCGTCCCTCTTTTTTAAACTGACTATTGGTTATCACTCCAATCTCTATTAATATTAAATCTCTAAAATATCTTTGAAGTTTATTCAAAATTCTATTAAAATTATCTCCTTCTAAATTTACAGATTTTGCATATCTAAATTTTTCTGCTAAGTCTAAATCAATAACTTTTAATAAATTATTCAGCTCTTCGTCTACCTCTAAATTGCTAAGATAATCAATAAATTTAATTTCTTGACATCTTGAAGATATAGTATTAAGCAGTAACTCTTTTTTAGAAGAAATCAAAAATATAATTGTTCTACCTTTTGGCTCTTCTAAGCTTTTTAAAAGGCAATTTTGAGCCTCAGTAGTCATTCTATCAGCATTTTCAATTATAACTGCCTTTCCGCCATGGGCGGATCCGCCTTCGGCGGAAAACCCGCCGTAAAAAGATTTGAGTGCTAAAAAACTTTGTACTTCTCTGATTTGCCCAATATCAATACTCATCATATCTTTCTCATTTTCAACTGAACTTTTACTGTTCTCTGATTTAATAACCTTAAAATCTGGAAAAACTCCCCTATCAATCATTTTACAATTCTGACACTCGCCACAATGTTTTTTATCTTTATCCTTATTTTCACAGCTGTTGAAATTAAGAGAAGTACAATTAATAAATTTTACAAAATCTTTAGCAAAAATTTGAACTGATTCTATATCTCGCCCAGATAATAAATAGGCATGCCCCAACTTACCTATTTCTAATTTATCTTTCAGAAAATTCCACTGTCCCGACTTTGTCGAGGATCCTCGATCGCTTTGCGATCGGGATTTTTGATGTTCAGTTATCATAAATTTATTTTTCTAAACTCTCTAATTTTTCGTAAATTTCATCAATAATAATTTTGTATTTTTCTGTCCTTTCTTCTATTTTATCACTCTGATTTTTTATTAAATCCTTTTTTGCCCACTTTAAACTTTCTTTTAAATGTTCTATAACCTGACTTTGAAATTCTCTGGCATTTTTATTTTTGCCAATTATTTCAACAATTCTTAGCGCACTGCCCCAGTATTTTTCACGATATGTTTGTTCGGTACTATCTCTGTGCCATTGACTTGGACCAAAATTTTTACCACCAATTTCAGCTAAAAGATTACTCCTTTCTACTAATAAATACTCTCTTAAAAACTTTTTACTGGCTATTTCTGAATATTTCGACAAGTCGGTAATCAATTCCGAGAGTCCAATTTTTTCATATGCCTTTATTATTTTATTCAAATTACCTAGTAATTCAATCGCCCTTTCATCATTAGGATCGCTAATTTCATATTGACTTTTAAGTTGTATTGTTAAGCTCCTTATAACTGCTTTAAGTCCATGTATCTGACTTTCACTTAACTTATCTTTATCCATTTCACCTAAGTAATTTAAAAACTTTTTACTGTCAAATAAATTAAACCTCATTTCTTTTTAAGATAAATCTTCACCCGAACCCATTATCCTTGCTCCAACGTCCACTGGTTCTATACTTAAACCAGTTCTTGATAAATCAACTCTATGTTTTTTAAAAATATCACCTAATTCATTTCGTCTTTCTTCATCTACGATCTCTGACATATTTTTATTACTTTCTTCCTGATCATCTTTTTCTATCGGAATAATAAATTTGGCCATTAAATGACCTAAATCAAATTTTTCGTTATACTTTTCTAATAAATAAGCAACACGACCTAAATTAATTTCACCTAAACTTTTTTCATGAAGTTCTGGATTTGATATATTTTCTTCTTCTAGAGGCAATTCACTTGAAGATTTTTCTGACATAAAAATTATTCATTTTGTCCCCTAATTCTGACGACCGTCAAAATTAGGGTGCGATTATATTTTTGATTTTTAATTTGTGTTTTTGATATTTGATTTTTAATTTTTTCGTCCATACCTAATACTTAATACTAAATAATTAATACTAAATACTAAACTTTTATTTCTTAGACATTACTACTTTTTTATATTCATCTAGGTGTTCTAAAACAGTTCCTGTTCCCTTAATAACGCACAACAATGGTTCTTCGGCGATAAAACAAGGTACGCCAGTTGATTGAGCTACTAATTCATTAATCTTGGGTAGCAACGCTCCCCCTCCAGCCATAATTATTCCCTTGTTCATAATATCAGCCGAAAGCTCTGGGGGTGTTTCTGACAAAACTTGCTTTACAGTTAAAATAATTTCAGATAAAACATCGGAAATAGCTTCACAAACTTCATTGTTTGATATTTTGATGTTTCGGGGTAATCCTAAAATTAAGTCTCTACCCTGAATTTCCATATATTTTAGCTCTTTTTGCGGAAGCGCAGTACCAACTTTTATCTTTATTTCTTCAGCCGACTGAGTACCAATTGCTAAATTATATTTTTTCTTAATATATTCTGCAATGGCTATGTCTAGTTTATCACCAGCAACTCTGGCCGAATAAGCTGTTACAATACCGCCAAGTGAAATCACGGCTACCTCAGAAGTCCCACCGCCAATATTGATAATCATATGACCATAGCAAGAATTAATAGGTATTCCAGCTCCAATAGCAGCCAGTATTGGCTCTTTAACAACATAAGCCTCGCGTGCTCCAACCGAGAGAGCGGCCTCTATAACCGCCCTTCTTTCTGTGCTAGTAATTCCTGCTGGCACAGATATTACCAAGTCTGGCTTAAAAATTTTGGAGTTAAGAGTTGTTTTTCTGATAAAATAACGGATCATGGCTTGAGTTACTTTATAATCAGCTATTACGCCATCTTTAAGAGGTCTATAAATTTTAATATCAGCCGGAGTTCTTCCTATCATTTCTTTTGCTGCCTCACCCACTGCTAAAATTCTGTTATCAGATAAAGACACTGCCACTACCGATGGTTCTGTTAAAACTACTCCCTTGCCTCTTAAATAAACTAAAGAGTTGCAAGTTCCTAAATCAATTGCTATTTTATTATTAAACAAATTTTTCTTACGAATTACGAATTTTTTCGAATTACGAATGGTTCGACTTACTCGTTATTCTGAGTTTGCCGAAGGATATTCGTAATTCGGTGGTATTCGTAATTCGTAGGGATTATGCGCTTATGCGCTTAATATCAGCACCGATTTTCTGTAATCTTTCTTCTATTTTTTCGTAACCTCTATCAATTTGAAAAACATTATTAATAATAGTTTTTCCGTCAGCCATTAGGGCTGCCACTATTAATGAAGCTCCAGCTCTAATATCAGAAGATTCAATATTAATACCATTTAGCTTATTGGGACCAAAAACAAAAGATCTGTGCGGATCTACAATTTCAATATCTCCTCCCATTTTTCTTAATTCATCAACATAACCAAATCTGCCAGGATATAATGGATCGTGTATCAAACTTTTACCTTGAGCCCTAGTTAAAAGTGGTGCCATAATGGGTAGTAAATCAGTTGGTATCCCTGGATAAGGAAGGGCCTGAATTTTTACCGCTTTTAAAAATGGGGAATGAAAAACTGTTATCTGGTTTTCTCCCCTATCAAAATTTACACCAATTTCTTCTAGTTTATTTAAAAATAAATCTAAGTGGTTTAAATCAATATTTTTTACAACAACTCTGCCAGGATTTAAAGATCCAATAACAATAAAAGTCCCTGCTTCTAGGTAGTCCGGAGTTATTTTGTGTTCACAGCCGTTTAATTTTTCTACTCCCTCAATTTCTATATTGTGTGTTCCGTGACCTTTTATTTTAGCCCCCATTTTTATTAACAAATTTCCTAAATCCTCAACATGAGGTTCAGCCGCAGCTCCCTTAATGATAGTTTTACCTTTAGCAAAAGTAGCAGCCATCATTAAAATTTCGGTTGCCGTAACACTGAATTCTTCTAAAACAATTTCTCTGCCCCAAAACTCGTCTCTATCAACAAAATAATAGCCATCTTCCCTATTAATCCTTACACCCAGTTTCCTTAAAGAATTTAATTGGACAGAAATTGGTCTTAATCCAATTTTATCTCCTCCAGGAGATGGAAATTTAAATTGTTTGAATCTGGTTATTAGTGGCCCTAAAAATAAAACAGAAATTCTGGATTTGGCAAACTTTTCAAAATCCATATTTTCAATATTTAAATTTTTGGCATTTAATTTGATTTTTCTTTCAGACAAAAATTCAACCGTCACTCCTAAATCCTTTAAAATTTCTAAAGTAACATTTATATCTTCAATTAATGGTAAATTATCAATAACACAATCTTCTTCTGTAAGCAAAGAAGCTACAAGACAAGGCCCTGCTGCGTTTTTTGAACCTCTCACTTCAATTTCTCCCGCAAGTTCCCTATTTCCATTGATAATAAATTTATCCAATCGCTTCGCTCAAATTCAAAATGCAAAAATTAAAAATCAAAATTAAGGTATCAAAAATTTTCTTTATAAAATTTTTGATGTATTTTAAATTTTTAAATATCTCTTTGAGATTTGAGATTTAAATTTTAAATTATTCTTCATCTTATTCTATTTATTCTAATGTGTCAATTTGACAAAACAAATAAAATAATATTATAATATGAAGTGAGTTCTGGGAATAGTTTTCAGAACAGCTCTTTAACTCTTTTGCTCAATCGGAGAATTTTAACCATGGACAAACTATCAACTAATGTCGGCATGTTTGTTGGATTTTTAAGATGCGACGGCAGACTATTACTGGTCAGAAGGACAAGTACCGACTCCATTATCCCGGACGTTTCTTTCAAAGGAAACTGGGAATTGCCCGGTGGCGCAGAGGAAGAATCCGACATCGTCGGCTACAACTACTCCGTCGAAGTCGCCTTCGCCAAAGCCAAAAACAAGGTCGGCATCGATGTTTCGGTGGACGATCAACCCTTCCTCGGTCCCATCTACGGCACCTCATTCAAGGGACCACAGGGATACGATCTGGGACAGGTCGTTCCATTCGTGACGGAACTCAAACCCACGCTTGGGGAAACGATGTGGGTATCTCCAGCCGAACTCGAAGATCTGGCGGCGAAGTTTGTCTCGAAAAGTGAAGCCAAGAAGCAAGGTCTGCCTGAGGCAAATGGTCTGCTGTCGGGCAAAGGAAAACGGATGTACTTGATGGCTATGAGCTGTCTAGCCTTCCATAGTCCAAGCATCGTTTTTAAGGCTCATGCCTTAGCGTTTTTAAACGCTTGCCGGACTTAATCATTAGTCACACAAGGTGTCCAATCACGTTTTAACTAACTAGGGGTGGACTAAAACACAATCTCATTTTAGGAGGTAAATTACGGTGGAGACGGCCTAAAAAATCGTTATCGGAATTCCGTATGACGACCCCAGTGGATTGTTGGCGGGTTCCAAACCTCCCAACTTCAGTCCACTTCAAATATTCAAGGTTGTTAAGAGAAGTCCTTACCAAACCTTGAAGAAGAAAGTTGAACGACGAAAACAACATATTTGGACCAACGCTGGGACGTTAAGTTCTGGGGTCCAAGTCTTCTATGTAGAAACACTGGGTTATGAAGTTCTCTCTGACCTAAAAGAGGACATTCTCACTCCAAAAGAAATAAGGGAGATTAATAAACTCAAAAAGGAACTCCAAAGTCGTATCGTCGCGGATGCAATGAGAGAATTTAATCCGGGCAGCTACTAAGGATTCTGGTTTTCATAAGAAACAACATCGATAAGGCGTTAGATTTTAGAACAATCTGACGCCTTCTTTTTTTTGTAAAAAGTTTAGTGTATATTTATGTAATGGAAAACAAACCAAACCCATCACTACCAATTCACCAGCGGGCGAATGGTGTGGGGGCAAGTATTTTAGTTTCGATTACTGGGAAGACAACCCAAGAATGGCAAGATAAACTTGCCGAAATTCAAAAACGCAAAATAAAAGAATGCGCCCTGTTTTTAGAAATGTATGAACCAGAAGAAAAACAAAAGATATACAAGGCACTTTTAGATTCTTGTATTAAAAGCATTCCCCTCGTCCACATCCGCCATGATATGAAACGTGATGAATTGGAATTTTTACAAAAAAACTTTGGTACTAAATATTTTACCTGTCATGAAATAAATTTTGTGCATCACGATGTCAAACACTGGAAAGGATTTTATAAAGATATTTATTTGGAAATGAATTTTGATAATGTGGTTTCTAAAACAGTGAAGGTAGAAAAAATAGGCGGATTTTGTATTGACCTCGCTCATTTCAAAGTAGGTTTGGAAAAATTGAGTAAAGATTTTGAATATGTTTTTAATAAAAAAGATAAAAACTTATTTTTATGCAACCACTTAAACGGTTGGAATCCTAAAAAAAATATTGACATGCATACTATTCATAATCTTTCTGATTTTGATTATCTAAAAACCTTACCCAAGTTTGTTTTTGGAAAATGCATTGCTCTGGAAACTTTTAATTCAATCAAAGAACAATTAGAATTTAAAAAATATCTTGTAGATTTAATATCTAATTAATAGACAACAGGTCTAATATTCTATTTAAAATAACTCTTAATAATTTTGTAATTAAAAAAGCTAAAAAAAATAAAAAGTACGGTGATGACCGTACTTTTATATCTTTAATCTTTTAAAAAATGCTTAACAAGGTCTTTATTATCTTCTACAATAAGAATTTTTTTCAATATTTTTAATTTAAACTTTCTTTTATTAGTTTTAAAAGTTCAGCTGTACTCATATTAGCTTTAATCAAAAACTGATCTGGTCGATTATTATCTAGCCACTCTAATTGAGAGCTATCTTGATTAGTTAATATAAAAACTTTAATATTTTCAGTTACTTTATTTTTTTTATCTCGCTAAAAACCTGTAATCCATTAATATCTGGTAATATTAAATCAAGAATTATAAGATCTGGTTTTTGCCTTTCACCGGTAACGATATCTTTTACAGCTCCAATTGCCTTTTCCCCAGAATTTAGAACTTCTATATCAAAATGAGCCATTTCAATCATTGTTTTATATATATCAGTAATCGCCTCATCGTCCTCAACTAAAATAATTTTCTTTATTTTTTCTTTCATTTTATTTAATAATGTTATTAAAATTATCTTCTCTATTTTCTATTTTTTTAATGACATCTTGATAAATATTTTCCTTAAATTTGGTTTCAATAACATTATCTATTTTTACCTCACTATTATTTACTAAAAGGAAATAATAAAATAGAAGAGCGCTAAAAAATATATTAATTAAAATTAAAATTATAATAGTTAAAAACGCATTTTTCCCAAAAAACCAAACAATTTTTCTAAAATTATTTTTATATTTACTCAATAATTCAAAATTTAAAAAGTTTTTTTTAAATACTTTCATATTAATATTATACTTATTTAGTAATGGCTTCTATAGAAATATTGACATCAACCTGATTAAAAATATTTTTATCTTCTGTACTGTTATCTTCCAATTTTCTAATGTTTATATCTTTAACCTCAACTAAATATGGACCTAATTCTAATTTTTTAACAAATTCTAAAGTAACATTTATATCTTCAATTAATGGTAAATTATCAATAACACAATCTTCTTCTGTAAGCAAAGAAGCCACAAGACAAGGCCCTGCTGCGTTTTTTGAACCTCTCACTTCAATTTCTCCCGCAAGTTCCCTATTTCCATTGATAATAAATTTATCCATATCGTAAATTTGAAATTTAAATTTTGAAATTTAAAATCAATTTGAAATTTTTTAATTTTAAATGATTAAAACCCAACATCGTGTTTTCAAATTTATTAATTCGGTTAATTTAATATTCAATTCAAATTGTAAGTTTAAAATTGTATATTAGTTTGTATATTATTCTATTTTTACCGCAATGTCAAACTGTAAAAAGTTTGACAAAAAAATAAAATAGTTATAAAGTTTAGCCGAGTTTTACGATTTTTATTTGGAAAATAAAAGGCTCAACCCTGAACGTAGTCAAATTGGTTGAGCCGTTTATAGTTATTAAATGATTATATTATATCCCTAATTTATTTTTTACCCGTTCAACAATAGATAACACAGACACATCCGCTTTAACAATATAATCTGCGCCACCGGTTATCTCCATTACCTGACTAATATGATCTTCATCCTTTAAATTAGTTAAAAAAATCATTTGAGGAATAATTCTTTTTTCTTTTAATTTTTTAGCCATTTCTATTCCATCCATTTTGGGCATCAAAATATCCACTATTATTAAATCGGGTTTTTCTTTTTCGGCTAAAGCTAACCCATCTTCCCCATTTTCGGCATAGACTACTTCAAAATCTTGATTATCAAAATTTTGGCGTAAAATCCACAAAAAATCTTTATCGTCTTCAACAATTAAAACTTTTTTCATATATAAATTATTTTAAATATTTTTTAATCAACTTCAAAAGCTCGGTTGGGAGAGTATCGGCTTTAATTAAAAACTCTTCTGGCCTATCATCACTAGGCCAATCAACAAAATCTTTTTGATTTGTTAATATAAAAACCTTAATATCCTTAGTTGCATAATTCTTTTTGATTGCTTTAAAAACTTCTATTCCATTTATATCTGGTAGTATTAAATCTATAAGAATAATATCTACTTTTGCTGAGTCATCCCCTATAAGAATAATTTTTTTCTTTTTTTAGCCATTTAATGTTTAAAGTTAATCATTATCAATTATATAATAGACATACTACCCAACAATATCTTGATTAATCATAACTAATATTATAACAATATTCAATATTTACATTGTTAAAAAATATTTCAAAATAATTTATAGCTGGTTATTATTTTAAAATTTAAAATATCACTGGGATAAATTTTTATAAATATTTTCCCTAATTTCTATTTCTTTTAAAACTGACTGATACATATTTTCATTGAATTTAGTTGAAGGATCTAAAACTGTTGATTCTTCAATATTTATTAAAAAAATATATTTATAAAATATAAAACCTGCAAAAATTAAATCTAATAAAATAAACAACAAAATAAACATAAATGCACTCTTCCCTAAAAACCATAAAAGTTTTTTAGTTTTATCTTTAAATTTATCTATCAATTGCGAGTTGATAAAAAATATTTTAAATTCTTTTCTCATAATTATGAAGGAAGGAGGAGGAATAGGAAAACACATTTTCATATTCCGACCGAGTTATTAATTATATAAATGACGAAGCCATTTCTATATTATGAAGGACAAAGATATTTCTATAATTTTATTTTATTCGGTAATAGCTTCCACTAAAAAATTTGCTTCTACAAAATTATGAATGCTTTCTTTTTGACTGGTATTTTTTAATGAATTTTTAACTGTGACCTTTTGGATTTCCAATAAATAAGGACCTTTTTCTAATTTTTCAATAAATTTTAGTACATTTAAAATATTACCGTTTACAGTAATCTGGAATACAATAATTGAAAAATTATCTTCTCTTTTTTTTTGGGATGGAATTAAGTTGATATCAGAAACAATTCCAGATTGAAGCGATATGCTTTCTAAAAATTTAACAAAATCAATCGGATTTTCTGAATTAATAAATAACTTATTTATTTTTTCTAAATTATATTTGTAATTTTCATAATTTATCTTAAAACTATCTAATTCTTTTATTTTCTCATCTATAAGCATAACCTTACTTTTATTTAATAAAATTTCTTTAGAAAAATTTCTAATGTCTCTTAGGCTAGGGAGTATTAAAAAGAATACCAAAATAAATATTATTAGTAAAAAGATGAGAATAATTATATAAATTTTATTTTTATGGTTCATTTATTTTTATAATCTAGTGTAAAACTAAAATTAATATCTTTAGATTTTATCCAATTACTTGGTGGAAAATAGATGTTTTCTAAAAGTGAAACATTTTCAATATTATTTTTAAAAACTAATAAACTATCTCTAGTTTCACTAATCCCAGAAAAATTAATTTTTATTTTATCGCCCTCTCTATTCATACTAATACTTGTTAAATATAAATCATCGGGCTTTGAAACACCTAAAACAATTTCTATGGCATTACTAAAATATATTTCTTTTTTATAAAAACTATTAACTTTAGTTAAAATTGTGTTATATTCTTCCACAGTCTGTTTAAGAAATAAGATATCTTTATTTTGGTATTTTTTTTCAACATCATCTAAGAAAGTTTTTTGAGATACTATTTCTCCTAAAATATAAAATTTCAAAGAAAATAAAATTAAAAATAAACAAACCAAGAAAATTACGACAACATTTCCCAATACTATGACTAGTTTTCTATTTCTTTCTATTTTTAATTCTTCTTTTTCTTTGAGAGGTAAAAGATTAATCATATTAAAAATAATTTATATTTTAAATTTCTCATTAGCTCCCCTTAAAGCTAAACCCAAAACTGTTGTGGATGATAATATTCTTTGCTGAGGAATCATCTGACATCCTTTTTGATCATATTCAAATATATTAACAAAAGGATCGCCAATCTCAACTAGAATTTTCAACTCATTTACAATAAAGTCAAAAAATCCTTTTAAATTTGCTCCTCCACCGCAGATAATAATTTTTTCTATTTTACTATTAGGCTCTTTACTGGATAAAAAATAATCATGTGAAGAATGGTTATTATAAAAGTTAATGTATTTTTTAATCTCTAATACTAAATTGGCCAAAATTGGTCTAATAATTGGTCCTATGTTATTTTTACTATTTTTAGATAGACCATATTTTATTTTTAACTCTTCCGCTTCGCTCAAACTATTACCAAGTTTTTTAGAAATTTCATCAGTTAAATCTTTTGAACATATAGGAACAGAAGATGTAAAACGCACAGAATCATCAGAAAATATCACAAAACTAGTACTGGCTACACCTAAATCTATTAAAAGCAAGGGTGGATTTTTTTGTCCTTTTTTTATTAAAGATCTGACTATAGCTTGTGACTCAATTTCTAAGACATATGGTATAAGACCAGCTCTTTTAAAACATATTACATAAGATTCAACTACAGATTTTGGTATCACATTTATTAATAAATCTAAATGATTAATTCCATCTTTGTCATGAAAATCAATAACTTGAAAATCTAAATGGGTACTACTGATTGTAAGTGGTATGTAATTTTCTGCCTCAATGGGTACTGCTAGTCTTAATTCCTCTTTTGTCATTTTAGGCATTTGAATTATCTGAGAAAAAGACTTTTCTTCTGGCAGAGAAGCCACAATATATTTTGTACCAAGTTTTTTACCTATAACTGTATCAACTGCAAGTCTTATAGTTTTTACTAAATCATCTTCATCATAAATTATACCTTCCTTAATTGTTCCTGTTTTAATTTTAGTTTCATTAAAAGAAACTAAATTAAAGCCTCTATGATTTTTAACAATCTTTGCAATTCTTAAAGACAAATCATTTATTTCTAAACCAAATATTTCTGGTTCTAAATTTAAAAATTTAAACATATTTTCTGTAGCGTAAATCCTTATTACGCAACGATTTTATTATATCATACAAAACTACTATTGTTCCACCCAACTCACCACCTTCCAACTACCACCAGGACCATCAGTAAATAAAATATTTTGTAATCCAGTTTCGTAGGAAATAACAGCATTATTATTAAGTTTTATTTTATAACCAGTTAGCTCCTTGACTTGAGAATTATTATTTAATTCAATCCCTCCAACACTGGTATAAAAGATACTTCCTACACTGTTATTATTAATTTTTATAGCAGCATCATCAGTATTGGTTGAAAGCATTAAAAGGTGGCTTCCCGATTGACCAGAACCAAGAGTTGAAGAATTATTATTTAAAGTAATTTTATTATCACTAATCACTACCCCACTTAAAGAACCATAAGTAGTTTCTAATTTTAATATAGAACCATTATTAAGATTAATTGTACCCGTGACATACAATGTACCAGTTACTTTTAATGTGGCGTTATTATTAAGTGTTAAGTTTCCGTTTATTTGTTTAGGTCCTAGTGATTGTGTCCCACTCACCGTAACGCTACCAGATGTACCCCCAGAAAGTGCTTCGGCTTTCCAATCATCAATTTGAGTTTGAGAAATAGGTAGAGGCTGTGAAGCAATTTCATTAGATTGGGTTGATGTTGCACCACCCGGTCTTACAGTACAAGTTTTTGTTCCTCCGGTGACATAAGTTAAATTTTTAACACTTGCAGAAGATAAACAACTATAAGCCAAGACGTCTCCAACAACATAAGTATCTGTTATGCTATTACCATTACCGGCAATTATAACATTATTATTAATTGTTCCTGAACCAGTAATATTTCCATTAGAAAAAACATTTCCCTGAATAACGCTACCGTTATTCATTAAAAGACCTCCCGCTCCTACTTGAGCTCCGTAATGAAAAGAAGTTCCAGTACTATCTAAACTGTAAACAGTTTGTATATTTCTTCTTAGATTATTTGCATTGCCTTGTGAAATGATAACCCTAGAGCCACTAATAATACTTGGAATTGTAACGCTTGTAGTAACATCACCAACATTCAAATCATAAGAAATAGATGTCATTTGTGGATCATCTCTTAAAAGCATTAAAGCATCCTCAATTCCTGCTTCAGACGCATAGTAGGCTTGAGTTGATTTAACAGAATTAGTAGAAATTTTCTGTCTGTAAAAAATTAACGAACTCATACTAAGAGCGACTGATAGCATTATAATTAAAACAAAAATTGTAATTATAGAAATTACATATCCATTTTCTTGATTCAAAATTTTTAATTTAAATTTTAAATTTTTCATTTTTTACTTTAATATTCCCTTAAAGACGCAGTTGAAGTTAATGTAATTGTGGAGTTATTGGCTGGGTCACTACTAGGATTTTTATATTTTACTGTTAAATCAATTTTAACTGACATCACTTTTGCATCTGATTCTGATGATGTATAAAAAACAGTAATACGAACGGAATCTACTCTAGGAGTTGATCCTCCACCACTTGCCGTTACTGCTTTAATAGCAGCTCCAAAATTAGATGAATTAATATCAGAACTAGTCCAAGTATCACCCCAAAGGTCAG
>Ga0209542_10008389_pt1 | contig 19327 bp, 22 predicted proteins | sample RifCSPhighO2_01_FD_184028 | JGI IMG/M metagenome (GOLD analysis project Ga0209542, IMG submission 184028) | Soil microbial communities from Rifle, Colorado - Rifle CSP2_plank highO2_0.1 (SPAdes) (version 2) | ecosystem: Environmental > Terrestrial > Deep subsurface > Rock core/Sediment ...
TGTGTGATTTGTATTCCTGGATTTCGATGTTTAGTCGTGAACAGAGCTTCAATCGTCAGCGATTTATCATGATCGTATTCAACTGGGTACGTGCTGAGGTCGATGCCCACGGCACGCGCTGACTGGCGAACATGCTCTTTTCTTAACGAAATGTTGGCGTATGCTTCCTCAAATGTAATTCGAGCCACTTCAACTCGCGGCTGCAAAACTGGTGAAAGACTATCAGGCACTGCTTCGTTTTTAATGGACGGCGGTGTTTTTGGAGCTGGAGAATAACTAGCCCAAATACCAATTCCAGCGCCGAAAGCAAGAACTGCAAGGCCGCCGTATGCAAGGTAATTTCTGTCAGGTTGACCGCGACGAGAAGCTACTTCTTTTTCGCTTATCGCAAGGCCCATTTTTTTTCGGAGAATTTCGACTAATTCAGCATTCGTTCTTTCATGCCCTTTCCGAATAATTTTTTCTATCTTGCGCTCTAAACTCTTATCCATGAACCACTTTTGCCTCAGAATAGTATTTAAATGTATCTATTTTAGTTACTTATTAGTAGTGTTTTTCTTCACCAATCTCACCACATCCTGTGGCGTCTTCGCAATGAGCGCGCCTGCAGCTTTGAGAATTTTTATCTTTGCATGTGCAGTCTGACCTTCGCCATAGGCAATTGCGCCCGCATGACCCATCTGTTTGTTTGGTGGGGCACTCATTCCAGTAATATATGCAATCACTTTCTTTTTCATTTTTTTAATGAAGGGAGCTGCTGTCTGTTCAAGGATACCACCGATTTCACCGATGAGAACGACTGCTTTTGTCTGACTGTCTTTTTCAAACAAATGAAGTATTTGTTCATAATCTGTTCCGATAATTCTGTCACCGCCAATGCCAACAATAGTCGATTGACCAATATCAGCTCTGGTTAACAAATCAGTTATTTCATGGGTTAATGTTCCACTGCGTGAAACTATGCCAACATTCCCTTTTTTTGTGATGTTACCTGGAATGATGCCGAGCTTGCATTCGCCCGGAGTTATAAGACCAGGACAGTTCGGACCAATGATGATAGAGTTTCCTTTTTCTTTCATTATTGTGATAGTGTCATGGACAGGAATTTCTTCAGTAATGATGACGAGATTCAAATGCTCTTTCAACGCTTCCAACGCAGCCTGCTTTGCGAATGGCGCCGGGACGAACATGATTGACCAGTCTGGCTTGTGTTTTTTTACTGCTTCCTTGACAGTGTTATACACTGGAATGTTTTGAACAAACTGACCGCCTTTGCCCGGAGTAACACCAGCAACAATATATGTGCCATAGGCAAGCATCTTTTCGGTGTTCAACGTGCCGTGATGTCCTGTGATACCCTGAACGAGTACACGAGTTTTTTTGTTGATTAAGATTGACATAGTTTACGCACCCGCTTAATACCTACGAGCATTGTTGGAACGGTATGAATTTGTGCTTTGTCCAAAATTTCTTTTGCTTCATGCACGTTTGTTCCTGCCATCCGCACGACAAGAGGAATTTTTAGTTTCAGCTTTTCCTTTGCCGACACAATTGCTCGGGCAATGTCATCACACAATGTAATGCCGCCGAAAATGTTGATGAATATACACTTTAACTTCTTTTGACTCAGAATGTGGAGTGCTTTAAGCATTCGCTCTTCTCCTGCGCCACCGCCAACATCCATGAAGTTTGCGGGCTTCAATTTGTAATGTTGTAATGTGTCCATCGTTGCCATGACCAAGCCGGCACCATCACCAATAATTCCAATGTTGCCCTGTAAATCGACGTAATGCAATCCTGCATGAGCAGCTTCCAACTCACGGCCGGTTAATTCTCTATGTTCAAACTGTTGAAATTCAGGATGACGATACAGTGCTTTACTATCGATGGTTACTTTTGCGTCAATGGCAACAAGCCCTTTGCTTGTGACTGCCAATGGGTTTAATTCAATAAGTTCTGCATCATATTTTTTCATGAGAGCGTACAGTTTCATGATGAGCTGTGTGATTACTTTTCTTTCAGGGACATTGATTTTGCTAGTTTCAGAGATTGAAAACGTGAGTATTTCTTTCGGATGTTTTTTTGCTACTTCTTCGATGTCCATACCGCCGCGTGCGCAGAACATACATTTGACATCTTTTATGATGCCGTCAATCATCAAGCTCAGATAATATTCTTTTTTTATCGGAATGATATGTTCGCTGAGAACGCCAAAGACATCTTTTCTTTTGAGAAGCTTTTTTGCGAATGATTGTGCTTGCTTTGCGTTGGTGAATTTTTTAATCAAACCTGCTTTGCCGCGCTTGCCTGACAAGACCTGAGCTTTTACGATGCATGGTGCCTTGATTTTTTTAGTTTCATTTTTTGATGTAATGAGAATGCTTTTTGGAACAGTTATACCTGCTTTTTTGAATAATTGCTTGCCTTCAAATTCTAATAACTTCATGATGCCTCTTTTTAGAAATACGAAGGATACGCGGTTTAAAAAGTCTTTGGCTGGATGGACGCTCAGTCACCGCTGCTACGAAAGGAAGAAAAAAATCTAACGTTTTACGTGTTTTTTCGTCTTCCTTCTGCTCCAACGACTACGTTAAAAATACGAAGCGAGTTGCAACACATTGAAATTGACAGTACCTGCAGATTTTTAGCTCATCTCGCGATAAATTCGACGCCTTCAAGATGCTTAAATTCTTTGTCGCCAGTGACGAATTGCACGTTATTCGATTGAGCAAAAATGTAGCCTACACAGTCGAAAAAAGATAAGTTTGATTTTTTATGGTCATAGCGAAATCTTACCGCCTGCAGCAAAACGTTTCGGGCGACTGGCTGAGTACAATAATCCAACTTTTTACGCCAATATTCTGCAGTAGGCAACCCATATTCTCGATACAGGATAAAATAGAACTCAGCGAGAGTGATATCGTTAACGACTATCTTTTCCTGTAGAAGGGGTACAAACTTAGGATTACCGTCCGCTATTTCGACGAGAGCGTAGGTATCTATGTATTTCACTTCATCCACCTGCTTTCTAATTCTTTTCGCATCTCTTTTACCGCTTTTGCATTAAGCTTTCCACCTTTGAATGCACCAAACAATTCTTTCAGGGGATTTTCTGTCTGGACTATTTCGATAACGACTTTCTGATTCTCGTGGAGATTCATCTGCTCGACGTCTTCTTTCGGGATAATGATGCCCAGCGAATTACCCCATTTGCGTGTTGTTGTAGTTATCATTTTAGTATAATTATTATATTATGAGTATAACTATTTAAAACTTTAGGTAAAAATTTATACGTTCTTTTCCACAATTTTCAGGAAATCAAATAACAATTCTTCTTTAAACGCTGGCACCATCACTTGCATGCCTACTGGTATGTTATTGATTGTTCCTATCGGAATGACACCTGCGGCAATGCCCGCGAGATTTGCAGGAATCGTAAAAGCGTCCATCGCATATTCTTCTTCTGGAGATAGTTTCTGGCCGAGTTTTTTTGGTAGGTCGGGTGTTGTCGGTGTAATAATGATATCGACCTGCTTGAATGCGTTGTTGAAGTCTTCTGCGATTAATTTTTTTGTTGCAAGTGCTTTCCTGTAATATTGACCTGCGTGTTCTGCGCGGCTGATTTCCCTGCCGCCAAGAATTCTTCTTAAAACTTCTTCGCCTGCAGAATCCTCAATCTTTTTTCCATAGCGCCGACCATCAAAGCGACGTGTTGCAGAAAAAAATTCTGTATAGACAATAGGATAGTAGGTTTGAACTGCGAGATGTGTATATTTCAGAGAAACTTTTTTAATTTCTGTTTTTAGTTTCTTGGCAATTGATTGAGCTGTTTTTTCAACGAGAGCGTAAATCTCTTTGTTTGTGCACAACTTCTTGAATTCATCGCTCAGACCAATTTTTACGTTTTTTATCGAATTGAGTTTAGAATAATTTGGAACGTCTTTCTCATAAGTTGTCGGGTCTGCGTCAGAATGACCTGCGAGCACTTCCATAAGCAAAGCCGCACCATAAACATCTTGAGAAAAAGGCCCAATCTGGTCGAGTGACATGGATAAGTCGATTAAACCATAACGTGACACACGACCGTAGCTCGGTTTTATTCCAACGATACCACATGATGAGGCAGGATTCCTGATTGAGCCGCCAGTGTCAGAACCAAGAGAGAGGTCGCATAAACCCGCTGCTACAGCGGCAGCACTGCCAGAGGATGAGCCGCCTGGAGCAACAGACAGTGCTTTCGGATTTTTTGTAGGACCAAATGCCGAGTTGGAGCCGAAACTGCCACAGGCGAATTCGTCACAATTTGTAATCCCAATAATAATACCGTCTTCCGCTTTTATCTTTTTAATGACGTCAGCATCAAACGTACCAGAATAGTTTTCTAATGTTTTTGAGGCGCATGAGATGGGCATGCCGATGACATTGATGTTTGACTTTACAGCAACGGTAAGACCTGCGAGTTTTCCTTTTTTCTTTTTTTTGTCAATGTTTTTTGCTTGTAAGAGAGCTTCTTTTTCTGCGACATAGAGAAATGCGTTGAGTTCTTTTTCTTTTTTTATCTTTTGCAGGCAGTTTTTGACGTTTTGTTCTGCAGAGAGTTTGCCGGATTTGAGAAGTTGAAGTTTTTGTTCGGTGGGCATGAAAACAGAAGATGAAGCCCATTATTTAAAAGATTGCCCTGCTTTGAGGAATAGGATGGAGTGGTTGTGAGCTACACATCAGGACGTGAGAAATATTTATATAGTACTTTATACTACATTAGTGTAGTAGGTGATTGCGTGGTTTATTTCAGTGATATTCGTCCAACAGAACATTATTTGGAAAACCATTCACATGATGTGTCATGGGATAAGGTTGTTGAAATCATCTTTACAACGAAAAATCCGCGTAAGAAAGGAAATAACTTTGAAATTGAGACAGACAAATATTATCTGTTATTTGAGATTAAAGATGACGTACTGTATGTTATCAATGCCAAGGTGAGAAAATGAAATGCGCTCAATGTGATGCTGAATTAAGAAAAGTAACCGTTGTAGTACATGGCGCTACACAGAAAGCAGTAAGTTATCAGTGTACGAACTGTAATTACTTTGAGTTTGAACCTCAATCCTCCCAGAAAGTTCTTGCAGAATTGCGGGAAACCCCATTGAAAATGAAACAGAAAATTGTGAAATTATCGGGTGAGAGACTCGGCATTTATTTTAATAATAATGTTGTGAACAGCTTGCAGTTGAAAAAAGGAGAAGAGATTTTTGTTTCTGTGCCCGACAAGAAACATATAGTTTTAGAGATTAGGAATTGATGTTATATCTCCATTGAGAATGGTTGGCTTGACAGCCTCAATTTCTGACTTGTAGTAAAGATGGTAAGGAAAACATGTCCCGTATCATCTCTCACTTTTCTTCAAACCCTGCCACCAATCATTCGGGTCAGTCTTTTCAAGCTCTTTGGCAAGCTTTTTTGCTGAACCAGTGACAAGCAGCTTGTGAATGTTTGTCATCCAATCCTGTGCGTCATGTCCAATTTTTTGATACTCGCGAGCCTGTGCGAAACATTCCAACAAATCAGCATCGCGCGCGATGATTGATTCTTTTGTTTTTTGGACTTTTAGCTCTTCATGCAATACATAGATTTCTTTTCCAGTTGTGCCAAGTGGCTCTGTTTGTTCTTTATGTGCAATGGTCTCTGCTGCGCGAAAATCAATGTAGCGATGACCAATCTTATGCAAGTCATTTAATCTCGTCTCGTGCAAGTCATTGCAGAGTGTCATGAACGAAACGTAATGCGCACGTTCAACGCTTAAATTTTCCATCCGTGCAAGAATGTATGCGATGACACCTGCCCGAAAACTGTGGTCGGCGACCGATTCCGGGTCTTTTACATTGATAATCCACCAACCGCTTCGCTTGACACGCTTTAGTACACCAAGCTCATAGAAAAAGTTTGCATTCACCATTTTTTCTTTTCGGCAAGGATACAATTGTCTTTTGTTGCGGGAGCATTTTTGAGCATTCGTTCTGAAAAGTCAGCATTTGTATTCAGCGTTGCTTTATCGTCGCGCACATTTTTCTCGCGGCGAACCTGAAAATCAATATCTTTATGCTCGATTTTTTGCAGCGCATCCATGAAATTATCCATTATTTTTTTTGCCTGCTGTGTTATCTTATCTTTGTCGAGCATTTTTACATCTTTCCTTTCAGTTTTAGTTCCAGTACCAAATCCTCAAGTTTTTTTAAATCATATTTCATTGAGTCAAACTTTCTTCGGATTTCATTCTCGCGAAAATCAAATGATAACAGTTCGCCATAAAGTGTATCGACCAGTTCTTTGATGCGAATAACATCTTTTACTTTTCCTTTACCGGCTAAATAAACCGCTTTTCGTACCAGTTCACCAGTTAAGTCACACAATCCCAAAATGTAGTAGATGGTTTCCAAATCCAATTCTTTGCGGGTTGCGAGTTTCTCAGATTTTACGACAGAATGATATAACAAGGCTTCAGCGTATTCCTGCAATGCGATACGGTAACTGCCTTCGGATTCCATGAGAATGCTGTGCTTTGCAAATTTTTCAAGCGCTGATTTTTCTTTTTTTATGTCTTCAATCAATTCTTCTGCCTGCTTGAGCTCGTCACGATGAACTGCATAGATAACCTGCTTGCTCAATTTCAGGACGTCACGGCTTTTTTTTATTAAAAGTTCGCGTTGTTCGTCGTATGCAAGTATCTCCTGTCGCATCGATGCGAAATCGGATTTGTTGAGCATTCTGCTGAAAAAAGGAAATTGCTATTTAAAGCTGACTGTTTTCAGATACTGTTACCTTAGCGTCATCTATCCTAAAAAATCATTCTACTACCGATGAAGTTCCTTCTGAAAGAGCAGGAGTTAATTTAGAATTAGGAAAAACATATAGCAACTTTTTAACTTCTTTCGAAGACAGATAAAATTTGTTTAGTAATCCTAATTTTTCTTTATTATTTAAAAAATATTTTTCTTGTAACTTCCTTTCCTCAAAAATTTCCTTTCCGTAACCTCTGCGCATAGCTATCATATCCGCTTCTTTCTCAACTTCTTTTCTTTTTTTTATAGACAGGTAGTAGTTCCATAAAAATGACCATTTTTTCAAAAAAGAACGCTTCCTATATGAAACCTGATGAGATATTTCGTGAGCTAATATGCCAATTATAGCTTTTCTGGACCAATTTTGTTTATTAAGTAAAGAAAGATTAATGTAAACATTACCACTGAATGGAGAGCTAATCCCAATAATCTTCATATCTTTAAAAAAGATTTTAGAGGATAAACAAAGATCTGAATAAGAATTATTTTTAAGTTCATTAAATAAACTTTCAATATCTTTTTGTGTATACATATTTAATAGAAAGATATTATGCTATAAAATTCTTCCTATAGAGGTTTTAATACAGATGGTGACGTTTATTTTACAGCTGCCTGTTTCCAAAACTATTTTATAAACAAAGAGAGATTACACCGTCCATGTCAATCGTTCTCGACGTTCGCGGGCTAAAGAAAAGTTACATTATTAGAAAAGGCTTCTTGTGGCGAACACGACAAATCATTGAGGCAGTTCGTGGTGTAAGCTTCCGCGTCAAAAAAAATGAGATTTTTGGATTGCTTGGTCCTAATGGTGCAGGCAAAACAACCATTGTGAATATATTGGCAGGCATCGTTACCAAAGACGAAGGAAAAGTTACCGTTTTTGGAGAACCTTATTCAGAACGAACACGTGAACGCATGAATGTTGCGACAGCGTACAGTAGCCTCCTTGAATTTCTTACAGTCATACAAAACTTAAGGGTTTTCGCACGTATTTACAATGTACAACATTCTGAAAAACGTATTGAACAGCTGTTGCACAAATTTGGAATGTACAAGTATCGCAATACCCGTTATTATTTGTTATCTGCAGGACAACGAACACGGGTCAATTTATGTAAAGGATTAATCAATGAACCAGAGCTATTACTGCTTGATGAGGCTACTGTAGGGCTGGACCCGGATATTGCACAGGAAGTTCGTGATGAAATCAGCAATCTGGATACGACCATTATTCTTACAACGCATTACATGAGAGAGATAGAACAATTATGCGCACGAGCAGCATTTCTTCATCACGGACAGATTATCCGCATGGGAACGCCAAAACAACTGGTCAAACTTGTTAAAGAACAAATCGTACAGATATCATTTGAACCAAATCCCCTCATGGATAAAATCATTGCTTCACTCCCAGGCACTCTTGAGGAACGACGCACATCGTCCATCACCCTTCGGGTACCACATACAACGGGCGCATTGCATGATGTTCTGCATCCGCTGCTGACGAAAGGAATTTACATTCGTGACCTGCACATTACAAAGCCATCGCTGGAGGATGTTTTTATCAAACTTACACGAAAATGAACATGCATCGGGTATACGGGCTGCTGCTGCGGCATTGGTATCTTACTATCAATAGCTTCGACCGGATGATTGATGTAGTGTTGTGGCCTGTGATTAATCTCCTGCTGTGGGGGTTTGCAGCTGTATTCGTTCAGAAGCTCGGTGCAGATAAATTCGTTGCGAGCGTTTTCTTAGGTGGCTTATTGCTGTTTTCTATTTTTAATCGGGCGCAAAAAGATATGTGTGTGTATCTCATCGAGGATTTCTGGAACAAAAGTGTGTACAGTCTCTATGTAACACCAGTAACCGAAGCAGAACTGTTCTTGTCCACTGCGATTATTGGTGTGATACGTGCAGTCATAGAATTTAGTATCATGAGCCTTTGCGCACTCGCTTATGGATTTAATATTTATACTGTGTCGGGATTTGCAGTATTCTTTGTACCCCTGTTTATCTTTGCGTGGGCGGTCGGCTTGTTTGTCAACGGCATTGTTTTTCAGTACGGCGCAAGAATCTCAATTGCGATATGGGGCATTCCTGTTATGTTAGAACCATTTGCGGCGATATACTATCCGCTATCAGTTTTGCCTCAAAGTTTGCAAACTATTGCTGCGACCATGCCACTTGCGTACGTGTTTGAAGGGTTGCGGGCAGCGATGAATGGCGTGTTTCTGATGCGTGAATTTTTTACTGCGCTTGGGTTGTCGGTTCTTTATTTTATTGCGAGCTATCTTTTATTCAGGTCTATGGTCAAGCGGGGCAGAAGAACAGGCTTCCTGAGCAAGCAATAAAGCTTATAAGGCAAACCACTGTTTGCGTGCGTTGGGGGAATGGTTAACGTGAAATATAGAACATTTGATACAGCACTATTGGATGCACTGGAATGTAAAGCAGACTTTTATTGTGGTTCTGCTGTTAAAGATGCGTGTTGGTATTTTGCTGCCACTGGAGAAGGTAGATTTCTGTTTGACCCTAATGGTCATGTCCGTGCCTCAGACCGACGTGGATGCCAGGGACTTTTGGAGGACCATACTGTACAATTATATGCAGACGAACATATGGCTCGTGAGTTAAGAATTACCAAGAGTTTTGGAGTTCCTCAGGCAGACATTACCAAAATGATGAATGATAATGTACCCCCCCAACCGCCAGCAAAAAAAGCTGCGTAAGAATTTTTTTGTTCTCATTTTTTCTTAAATCAACCAATCAGAGGTATCACCTTCGTGTCAGTTGTGATTTCGCACGTTTTTAATAGTAGTCGTTGAAGCAGAAGGAAGGCGAAAAAATAAACGTTTTTCACGTAACTTTTTTTTCTTCCTGAGGTAACAGCTTGGACAATTGGAAATTATATGAAATCCCACTTAACCTGACAGTATCGTCTACAGTATCCTTTTATAAACACCGAAGGTTTAGCGTTGATGAAAGAGGTTTATGGCAGAAGGCTTTCGCGGTGCAATTGTATTCCTTGAAAAATTAGGTGTCTATGACGTAGTCTTACCTTTCTTACTCGTTTTTACAATTATTTTTGCCATTCTTGAGAAGACGCGCATTTTGGGTGTCGAGGACATCGAAGGCAAACAGCTGCCGAAGAAGAATTTAAATGCGACCGTGGCGGTAGTTATTGCATTTCTTGTCGTTGCCAGCACAAAACTCGTCGCTGCAATCAATGAAGTTCTTGCTAATATTGTCCTGCTTGTCATCCTTGTCATATCTTTTCTGATGCTTGTCGGAGTGCTCTGGGGAACAAAGGAGGCAACACTTGAGAGCCATCCGGGCTGGATGAGATTCTTCATGATTATCATATTCATCGCAATTGTTGCAATTTTACTCAATGCACTGGATTGGTTGAATCCGATTTTTGCAGTCATCCTTGCGACGCCAAACACAGACTGGGCAGCAACTGCTGTGCTTGTTGTGTTGGTCCTTGTATTCATGTTTTATGTAACACAGGAAAAATCATCTGGACATGCAGAGTCGCATGAGAAACACGACAAACATTAGGTGATACACATGGCATATTATGGAAGCTCATCGTTGGACCGTATCCTTTACTTTCTTCAAAGCTACGGTGTTGCTGAAGTAGCACTACCTTTTCTACTGATATTCACCATTATATATGCTGTGATGCAGCAGATAAAGCTGTTCGGTGACAAGAAAAACATAAATTTAGGCATTGCGTTGCTCTTTTCACTCACCGCAATCATTCCACATATGACGGGACGATATCCGTCGAATTACGACCCTATCGTCATTATCAATGCGCTTGTTCCAAGCGCTGCTGTTTTAGCGATTGCAATACTTCTTGTGTTGCTCCTTCTTGGGATGTGGGGGATGGATATGGGCAAAGGTGCGCCCACATTTGCAATCATTGTTATTGTTGGTGTATTGTTTTACGTGTTTGGCGCAACAGTCAACTGGTGGCAGCTGCCATCTGATGTCATCTACTGGTGGGATAGTGACTTAACTATACTGTTAGTTGTCATCCTTGTGTTCGGCGCAATCATCTTCTTTATCACTAGCGATGAAAAATCTACTGGAATGAAAGATATTTTTGATTCGTTGCTGACGAGGAGGAAGTAATGGCAACGTTTCTGGATACATTAGGTATTCTGAACTTCTTTGCCCCGCTCTTTACTGCAATATTAGTATTTACTATTGTTTTTGCGCTTCTTTCGAAAACAAAGCTGCTGGGCGCTAACAAAGTCATCGATTCTCTTGTTGCAATCGTTCTTGGTCTTTTGGTCTTATTGGTTCCTGATGTCGTTGAGCTGGTCAACTTCATGGCTCCGTGGTTTGTACTCATGTTCATATTTTTAGTGATGCTCCTTATGCTCTATCAATTATTTGGCATGAGAGAAGAATCCATTGTCCATTTCATGCTGAACGATAAAGCAGTGAACTGGGCTTTGTTCGCAGTCGGAATCATTATCCTCGCAGCTTCAATTTTCACGGTGTATGGACAGCGTGCGCTTGAAACAGGAACTGCAGGAGATGAGTTTCAATCCAATCTTTTCAGCATCATTTTCAATGTCAAAGTGCTTGGACTTTTGCTTGTATTTGGCATCGCTGTTTTTACTATTGCATTTTTAGGGGGCGGCAGCACTTCTGGCGGAGATAGTGGCGGCGGACACCATTAAGAAAAAAAATCACTTCTTTTTTGGACTTAATTTTGACGTTACCCTTGACAACTCAGCAACATTTTCTGTAAACGTGGGAAGAACATCTTTGAATATATTATGAACTGCTTTAAGTTCAGATGAAACTTCACGCATACGTTCGTCTGCTTCCGTTACTTTGCCAAGTATACCCTGCCTCAACTGATTAAACTCATCTTTGAGCGAAGAAAGAGCATCTTTCATTGACTGGACTTCACCGTCCATGCGTTCTTTCCAGCCAACAACTTTCTGCATTTCTTTCAAGAGTTCGTCCCATTTCTCACTAATGATGGCTTCTGCAACTTCCTGCAGGCGCTCTTCGCCTCCTGAGTATTGCGGTGATTGCTGTTGTGCATAATGAGATGGTTCAGGCATACCCATCCCCGGAGGAGCAGGCATCGGAGGCATATCAGCTTCCCATGATGGTTGTGCGGACGGTCCTGCAAGGTCTGCCTGCGATAAAGAATCAAAAATCTGCTGAGTTGACATCCCCTGCTTCTGCAATTCCTGTATCACCTGATTGTCAGTCATGCCTTTCTGGCGCAAATCGAGAACTTGTTGAACAGTCATCACCAATCACCTTTGCTCTGAAATACATTTCCTCCATTTAAATGTTGCTGGTTATTCGTTCTTCCTTTTTGTACCGAGCATTTTTTCGACTTCATCACGCGTTGCAAAACGTGCAGGATTCCACATGTCTAAGTAACTTTTCATGCTGTTCAGCTCATCCTTTCCAGCCGTCAGCTTTAATTCTGATATAATTAACCCTATCTTATGCCGAAAATCAGACATCTCATGCTTTACTTCGAGAAGGTCTGCATCAAGCGCGCGCACTGTCTCACCCCTCTTTTTATTGCTATTTATCAAGTTGCTTTCCAGCAGTTCTATCTTGCGATTAAGATTCGTAGTTTTCTCTTCAAGAAGACGCAATCGGGAGCGCAGTGCATTGACGTCAATGTTTTCCGCAGGTGCAGGTGGAAACAACCCTTTTTTTCCTTCGGCCATGACGTTCCAAAAGTATGACAATCTATTTAAACATAGCGTCATTTAACAATTGACAAAAAAGAGAAACATGACGTTATTTGAAAAGCGTGCCTGCTTTGCGTATGACATTATTGAAGAAGGAGATGACAAAGTCCTCAAGATAGATTGTAACCAATGTACGTTTGCACCATCAATTGAAGACAGCGACATCTGCATGGCAAAAGTCATGGAACTTCTCGCACAGGTAAGTAACGTTACCCGTGTCGTGCTTGTGCAGAAAAAAGATTACGAATATGATTTCGCACAGACACAAATTCTAAATGAAATTGCGTATTTTTACCGACGGTTGAGCAAAGAACAGCGCTTAAATTATTCGACGATGTGCGTTTCGTCAGGGTGTGAACGATACTTACAGACAAGCTATGCCACGATGAAACGGCTCATTTCAGAGCTGCTGAAAAGCGATCCGATTGCCGCTTATGTTCAATTACGACGGTTGCAACGCAGCGAAAAAATCGCAGAAGAAGCTGCTGTTGACAAAGAAGAACATCGTTGTTTAACGTCGTTTTCTTCCGTCATGGACTGGATTGGTGATGCTCTTGAAAAAACAAAATTCATCCAGCTTGCAAAACCGCATCTCGTCGGTTATAAAACAGGTGATAGGGATATTTATCGACGATTGTTGCATCCGCTTATCCGCCCGGATTTCATGTTCGCAAAGTTGATGGCATCGTATCCAATGGAAGGGGAAGTGCTTGACAGCTATTCCATCGGTGATGCGGAAGTAACGATTTTTGGTTTCCCCGATGACGTCAAAACATTGTATCATGTTGTGCCGCCTGAGTTTAAGTTTTCCGAAGAAAAATATGAAATTCTCGATACAGCACGTCGGGTACTTTCTGAACACAAGCCGACCAAAGAAGAATTTGTGGATTCCGAACGCATGCGTGAAGTGTTTTATAACATCGGGTTGGACCTCATTCAAGACCTTGCAAATACCAACCAATTGACGTTAAGTCAGGAAGAAGTTGAAGAGCTTGCGCATGTCCTGCTTCGTTATACGGTCGGCTTTGGATTGATTGAGATACTTTTGATGGACCCGAAAATACAGGACGTATCCATCAATTCGCCGATGGGAGAAGCTCCAATGTTCATCGTGCATCAGGATTTTGATGATTGCCAGACGAATATCATACCGACATCAGCAGAAGCCGAGAGCTGGGCGACAAAACTGAGACTCATGTCTGGACGACCTTTGGACGAAGCAAATCCAATCCTCGATACGGAATTGAAAATACCGGGCATGACGAGCAGAGTCGCGGCAGTAACACAACCATTGAATCCAAGCGGCTTAGCGTTTTCGTTTCGAAGACATCGTGACAAGCCATGGACGCTTCCGCTGTTCATTAATACAGGCATGTTAAATTCACTTGCCGCTGGACTCTTGTGGTTCTGCATTGATGGCACGCGAGCGATGCTTGTTGCTGGCACGCGTTCCAGCGGAAAGACGAGCTTGTTGGGCAGCTTTCTTGTTGAAATCATGAGAAGGTATAGAATAATTACGATTGAAGACAGCGTAACTAGTGACGCGGAAATGATTGTTCGGAGGAATGGAAGGTTTGAGCGGACGACCATTGGAGCGCTCATTGATGGTCTCATTAACAACCATGGTTATTGGTACAATATGAGCGACCACGAAATTACAGGGAATAGTGAAAATATTGAAGTTTTTGCGATGAATAAAGAAGGAAAAATAGTATTAGCTCGTCCAACAAAGTTTATTCGTCACAACGTCAGCAAGCCAATCTATAAGGTAACAACACGGACAGGACGAGAGATTAAAGTTACGGGCGACCATTCACTTTTTACGTTGAAAGATGATAAGATTGTGGATATCAAGACGAATGAACTTCATGAAGGGAGTTACATTGCGGTTCCCCGTTCCCTTCCGCTGAATAATAGCGAGTTATCACAGATAAATTTGTTACCAAAAGTCTGTCAGGGATTTGTTGAAGGTGATGGTCTCAAAACATTCTTACAAGAACACAAAAATGATTTAGTTGAAATAGGCCGTGAAGCAGGGTATACCGACCAGACAATCAGACGATGGATAAAATTAGGTTATTTACCCATTCAAATTGTTCAGGATATGGGAATTACGAATCTGAATGGAAAATTTAAGGCAACATGGAACAGTCATCCTATTCCTTTGATTGTACATCTTAATGATGATTTTCTGACATTTATTGGATTATGGATTGCGGATGGTTGTTATGATAAAAATTCAGTTATTATTTCGGTTGGTGAGCCGGAAGAACAAGCATTGGTGAAAAGAATAGCAAAGACTCTGGGAGTTGAGGTGAAAAAGCATTCAGATGACTTTTCTCTCATGATTAATTCAGGTTCTCTTCGTTATGTTATGCGAGAAATACTGGGGTTGAAGGGTACGGCATATACAAAACGAATTCCTTCATGGGTATTTAATCTTTCACGTCCACAAATTGCATGTGTTATGCGAGGATTATTCACCGGAGATGGCTGCGCTGCATTAAAAGAGATTGTTATGCCTTTGGCATCTCGCGCATTGCTCAACGATGTACAAACTCTATTGTTGCTGTTTGGAATTAGAATGCGTATTGGGAAAAAAAGAAGGGATGGGACAATAAATGCAGGGATATCAACAGTCAAAGATTGGAAAAAATTTAAGGAACATATCGGATTTTTGCAAGGGTACAAGAACAAAAATGTTTCATCGTTGTGTCAAAAAATGTCAACTCATGATAGCACAGATATTGTTCCACTTTCTGTAGGTATAAAACAAAAACTGGGAACTGTTTTTCGATATGCAGATTATGTTACCCGTGATTATAACGTTGGACGGGCAAAGCTGCAACAAGTTATTCAAGAAACAGATGGTTTATTACACCAGCAGCTCAAACAACTTGCTTTTTCAGATATTTATTGGGACGAAGTGCGAAGCATCGAAATTATTGAATATGAGGGATTAGTCTACGACATTTCTGTGTCAGAATGTGAAAGTTTTGTGGTTAACAACATTGTAGCCCACAATACTTTAGAACTTCCAACCGACGCCCTTCGAAAACTTGGTTACAACATCCAACCATTAAAAGTTGCAAGCGCACTTGCAGGCAAAGAAACATCTGAGGTCAGTGCAACTCGTGGCATTCGCTCAACCTTGCGTCTTGGCGACAGCGCACTCATCGTTGGCGAAGTCAGAAGCGAAGAAGCTATTGCCCTGTACGAAGCAATGCGTGTCGGCGCTGCCGCAAATGTTGTTGCAGGCACAATTCATGCAGCATCGCCCTACGGCGTGTTTGACCGTGTCGTGAACGACATAGGAGTACCGCCGACAAGTTTCAAGGCGACGGACTTAATTGTCATCGCAAATCCTGTGCGAACAGCGTCAGGAACAAGAAGACAACGGCGTGTACTTCAGATAACGGAAGTACGAAAAACATGGCAAAAAGATCCCATGAAAGAAAATGGTTTTGTTGATTTGATGAGTTACAATCCGCGAAAAGATACACTTGAGATTACTGATGAGCTGCGCAACGGTAATTCCGAAGTGCTGAAAGACATTGCTGCACGCATCAGAGAATACGCCGGAAAATGGGACATGGTGTGGGAAAATATCCAGCTGCGGGCTGATGTGAAGCAAGCGATTGTTGATATGGCACGCAAAAGCAAAAATGCAGAATTATTGGAAGCGCCTTTTGTGACTCTGTCGAATGATGTATTTCATAGCATTCTCGACAGTGTCAAACAGGAAGTTGGCGAGATTGATTCAAAACGGGTATTGTTTCAGTTCAACGACTGGATGAAAAGGATAGTGAAACAACAAAATGGACACATGGAGGAGCGCGCACGGACGCACATGGAATAATGGATGAAGAATTACTGGTGAAGTACAAAGAGAAGATTAGAGAAGAGTTAGGTTTAGGACCTGCGCCCATGCCTCAACGAATCATATCACACGAATACACTGAATTCAAAAAAATGTTTTTCCCACGGCAGCTTTCGCTCTACGAAAAGGGATGTACTTTTGCGGAAAAAATAGTGAAAGTTCGACCTGACGAAAAACGAGCAGCAGAACTGGACGAAGCAATTAAAATTACCCATCTGGATGTCACGCCAACGGGAACGTTGTCGTTTGCAGTGCTCGCGCCGATTGTCTTGATGGTGATAGTCAGCCTGCTTGCATATACGTTTTTGGACAACATTTTTTTTGTACTCATGTTGGGTTTAGGAAGTTTAGCTTTAATCCTCCCATTCCAAAAACTGCCTGATTTTTGGGCGAATAATTGGAGACTGAAGTCCAGCAACCAAATGGTGCAATCCATTTTTTACGTTGTTACGTTCATGAGGCATACGTCTAATTTAGAACGTGCTATTGAGTTTACGTCAAACCATATCGGGCCGCCATTGTCACTTGATTTGCGCAAAGTGTTATGGGATGTTGAGACGGGCGCTTTTGACAGTATCAAAGATTCGTTGGAAAGTTATCTCAAAACATGGGAAAAATGGAATCGCGAATTTATCGAATCGTTTCATCTCATTGAAGCGTCGTTGTACGAACCGAGCGAAAGTCGACGACTGGACTCGTTGGACAAAGCATTGTCTGTCATGCTTTCTGAAACGTATGAGAAAATGTTACACTATGCGCATAGCCTACAAAGTCCCGTTACGATGTTACACATGCTTGGTGTGATATTGCCTATTCTCGGACTGGTGATATTGCCGCTTGTCGTGAGTTTTATGACCAACGAAACATCGCCGGGACAAATTGCCCTGACGATAGGAATATTGTATAATTTCCTGCTGCCCGTAGGAGTTTATTTCATCAGTAAAGTAGTGTTATCAAAAAGACCGACGGGTTATGGGCAGACAGACATAACCGAAGAGAATCCTGAGCTTGCAAAATATAAAAATATACTGTTGCGATTTGGAGGAACGGAAATTGCTATTACACCTATTCTTGTTGCCGGAATTGTTGCGGGCATCTTTTTTCTCTTTGGTGTAAGCCCGTTGCTACTTCATGTGTTTGATTCAACATTTGAAGTGAACATCGGACAGTTTGCACTCATGGGATACATCTGTCCTCAAGGGAATACATGTGAGCTGGAGTCACGCATCGGACCCTATGGGTTAGGCGCGGCTTTGCTTTCGTTATGTTTGACACTGAGCGCGGGTGTTGGGGTAGGATTGTATTACAAGCTGCGCAGCAAGAATGTGATTTCAATAAGAGAGAGGACAAAAAAGCTTGAACAAGAATTTGCATCTGCTTTATTTCAACTTGGAAATAGGTTAGGTGACAACATTCCTGCGGAAATTGCGTTTGGGCAGGTTTCCGACATGATGAGAGGAACGACCAGCGGTGAATTTTTTTCATATGTTCATCACAATATTACAAAGCTTGGGATGAGCATCCAGAATGCAATATTTGACCCGAAGAATGGCGCGCTGACTGCGTTTCCGTCGAAAATTATTGAAAGCTCGATGAAAGTGCTTGTTGAAGGCAGTAAAAAGGGTCCGAGAGTTGCAGCTGAGGCACTCATTTCAATGTCACGTTATATCAAAGAAATTCATCGTGTCGATGAGCGATTGAAAGATTTGCTTGCCGAAATCATATCATCGATGAATGGGCAGATTAAATTTTTGACTCCGGCGATTGCGGGCATTGTGATTGGTATAACGTCCATGATAACAACGATATTGAACAGATTAAGCAACCAGATTGCTACTTTTACGCAACAGGGGAGCGATATTACAGCGCAAGGCGGTTTAGGTGGATTGGGATCATTGTTTGGCAACGGCGTGCCGACGTACTATTTTCAGGTTATCGTTGGACTGTATGTCGTACAGATAACGTATATTTTGACCATATTGAGCAACGGCATTGAGAATGGAGCGGATGTTGCACAGGAACGATTTTTGGTTGGAAAATATACAATGAATGCAACGCTGTTGTATGTTGTGATTTGTTTGAGTGTGATGCTGATGTTCAACATCATTGCGTCGAACATTATGGGGAATTTGGTGTAGAGCTTTTACTGTGGACGTTATTGTTGAAGAATCGGATGTCGAAGGAAAAGGAGTGTTTGCATTACGCGACTTCAAGAAAGGAGAGGTTGTGTTAGATTGGAGCAGTTCTCCTGTCCTGACTCAGGAAGAAATAAAGAGATTGTCGGCCGAACAAGAAAAGTTTGTATATTATCTTGGCAATGGAGGTATTTTGGTCAATCCTCCTGCTCGATTTGTTAATCATTCGTGCGACCCGAATACATTTATTCGTGGATTTTTTGGCATAGCAAAGAGGGGGATAAAGAAAGGCGAAGAGATTACAGAAGATTATTTATTGGAAGACAATCCCAACTTATATTTTGCCTGTAAATGTAGAAGTAATAAATGTAGGGGAATTATTGTAGGACGCAAAAAGAGTTAAAAACATTTGTGGAGATTAGCAAAACGTCCGCTGTGTCATAGTCCGAGAAAGAACAACAGAAGCCATGTGCTTTCGGACGCAATCTGGAAAAAATCTGCAAGGCCATGTGCCGCTACCCCGTATAACTGACAAGGTGAAAATCCTTGTTGGTGGGGTGTTTCTTTCAATAATATTTGAGAAAAAATGTTGAACAAAAGTGGGGCGGATGGGATTTGAACCCATGACAACTCGGTCTTCAGCCGAGTGCTCTCCCAGGCTGTAGCTACCGCCCCAGAGAAATACGAAAACTAGTTCGACGTTTATAAGAGTTGTGGTGAGCTAAT
>Ga0209542_10008390_pt1 | contig 19326 bp, 18 predicted proteins | sample RifCSPhighO2_01_FD_184028 | JGI IMG/M metagenome (GOLD analysis project Ga0209542, IMG submission 184028) | Soil microbial communities from Rifle, Colorado - Rifle CSP2_plank highO2_0.1 (SPAdes) (version 2) | ecosystem: Environmental > Terrestrial > Deep subsurface > Rock core/Sediment ...
GCAGCGGCAGCGCCAACCAGGTCGGCGAACGGCGCCTCGGCCGCGGGCGCGAGGCAGCTGATGAGAATTTCACCGCGGAGCGGCGCCCGCGCAGCGGAGACTGCCACACGGAACGCCTCCCGCACCCGTCGTCGGACCCGGTTCCGCTTCGTCGCGAGCTTCCAGACGCGCTTCGGGGCCACGACGGCTAGCCGGAGGGGCGCCGCGCCGGCTCTGCCGCGGCAGGTGAAGTGCGGCGAGCGCACCCCGACGGGCGCGCTCGAGAGACCGGCAACTGCCTCCGCGGTCAGTCGCGCGGCGGAGGCCACGTTTTACTGGCGAGGACTGACGACGAGAGACTTTCGGCCCTTGCGGCGGCGGCGGGCGAGGACGCGGCGTCCGGCGGCGGAGGCGCTGCGCTTGCGGAAGCCGTGGGCGCGGGCGCGCTTTCGCTTTTTTGGCTGGTAGGTTCGCGACATTTGTCTAGTGGATACGCCTGTGGATACCGGGTGGACACATTGGTAACACGGGTGGATTACTGGCGCAAGTGTGCGGCCCCTGCGGCGAGACTATAATGCTCCCGCTATGACCACCGCGGCGCCCGGCAACCGAGTCCTCTGGGAGGGCGCGCTGACCCAAATTGAGGGTGAGGTATCGGCGCCGAACTTCCGAACCTGGTTCAAGGAGACGTTCATCGTCCGCGTCGACGACGGCACCGTTTTCGTCGGCGTCCCAAACCCGTTCGTGAAGGACTGGCTGCGAACGAAGTTCCACCGCGTCATCCTCAAGTCGCTGCGCGACCTCTCCGAGACGGTGCGGTCGGTCGAGTACATCATCACCAAGGCGGAGCGGGCTCGGGCCGCGATGGGGGCGAGGGTTGAGGCTCGGCCGAGCCAGCCCCAGCCAGCCGCCGCGTTCCCTGCGCGCGAGCTGCCGCTCGCCGAGCACTACGTCAGCCGCGAGGACAACCTCAACCCACGCTACACGTTCGAGAGCTTCGTCGTCGGTCGGTTCAACGACCTCGCCTGCGCCGCCGCCCAGGCGGTCGTGCGCCAGCCCGGCATCGCCTACAACCCGCTCTTCATCTACGGCAACACCGGCTACGGCAAGACGCACCTGATGCAGGCGATTGGCAACGCGGTGCGCGCGACGCACAGGGAGAAGAAGGTCTACTACCTGACATCCGAGAAATTCGCCTCGGACTTCTTCCAGGCGCTGCAGAGCAACCGCATGGCCCAGTTCAAGGATCGCTACCGCCGCTACGACGTTCTGATTATGGACGACATTCAGTTCTTCTCCGGCAAGGAGAAGACCGAGGAGGAGCTCTTCCACCTCTTCAACGCCCTCTACGACACGAACCGGCAGATTGTGTTCTCCTCCGATCGGCACCCGAACTACCTCCCGAACATTGAGGACCGGCTCCGGTCTCGCTTCGGTCAGGGAATGATTGTGGACATCCAGAAGCCCGACGTCGAGTCGCGGCTGAACATTCTGAAGGTGAAGCTGGCGGCGGCGAAGGTCGAGGCGGACAACGGGGCGCTGCTGCACGTCGCCGAGACAATAGATGGAAACATTCGAGAAATTGAGGGGGTGGTGAACTCCATCGTCTGCCAGACGGCGCTGCGCGGCCAGCCGCTCTCCTCTGTTGAGATTCGGGAACTGGTTAAGGCGAGCGCCAGGCCACGAAAAGCTGTGTCCGCTGAAGAAATAATTAAAGCGGTGTCGTCTTTCTACAGCATCGAGCCGGCAGAGATTGCCGACAAGACCCGCCGCAAGGAGGTGGTGCTGCCGCGGCAGCTGACGATGTACATACTCCGCAACGACTACGGCATCTCCTACCCGACCATTGGCGACAAGGTTGGCGGCCGCGACCACACCACCGTCATTCACTCGTGCGACAAGATAAAGAACGACCTCAAGCGGGATCCGCACCTGCAGCAGCAGCTCAACCAGATCAGGGCGATGCTGTAGTGAAGTAAAAAAGAAGAAGTAAAAAGGAAAAAGTTAACACCGAGACGGGGTGTTGGTTTAAATTTTTTCTTTTTCTTTTTACTTCACTCCTGTGGAGAAGCTGTTGGCTGGAGACGGACGAACACCTGCGTGGGCGCGCCGAGCCTGTGGGGTACCGAACCGGTTTGGGGAGAATTTTTACCGGAGCGTGGCAGGTTTTTGGGTAGCTAGACCTTCTCCCCATATCCGTCCACACCCCGCCACCCAACGGCACCGTTTCGCCACCTCATCGCCTCGCTCCCTGTCCACATATCCCCAGCACCATCATCACTAGCTAAGTAATGAGTAAAAGAATAGAGTGCGGGCCATGAAGGTAACCTGTCCCCGGGACCGCCTCGTCGATCAGCTGGCTAAAGCTGAGCGGGTCGTCGGCAAGAACCCGTCGCTGCCGGTGCTCTCCTGCGTCCTTCTGTCGGCTGAAGGTCGAACGCTGCGCCTCCAGGCCACCAATCTCGACCTCTCCTTCGAGGCGGAGCTCACGGCGACCGTGGAGGCTCCTGGGCAGGTAGCCGTTCCTGGGTCGGTGCTCGCCTCGTACGTCTCCGGCCTCTCCTTCGAGTCGAAGCTCGCCCTATCACTGGAGGGTGGCAACCTACGGGTCGCCGGCGAACGCAGCGACACACTAATCAAAGCGGTGCCGCACGAAGATTTTCCAGTGCTGCCGAAGCTCGCCGGCGGCGAAACGTTCCCTGTCGAGGCGGCTGACCTGGTGGCCGGCTTCCGAGCCGTTTTCTACGCCGCCGCCACGACCGCAATGAAGCCCGAGCTCGCCTCGGTGTTCGTCCACGCCGACGACGGCCACCTGACGTTCGTCGCCACCGACTCGTTCCGACTGGCGGAGAAGAAGGTGCCCGCCCGTGGTGCCGAAGACTTCCAAGGCGCCCTGGTTCCAGCGCGGAACGTCGCCGAGATTGTCCGGGTGTTCGAGGGAGCCCGCGAGCCGGTCGAGGTCAGGCACGATCGCTCGCAGGTGTCGTTCTCTGTCCCCGGTACCTACGTCTCCTCGCGCACCATCGATGGTGCCTTCCCCGACTACCGACAGATTATTCCCAAATCGAACGCCACCGAGGTCATCTGCCTCAAGCAGGATGCCATCTCCGCCCTGCGGCTCTCGACCGTCTTCGCCGACAAGTTCAACCAGGTGACGCTCCTAGCCGACCCGAAGGCCGGCGTCTTCGCCGTCGAGACGAAGAGCGCCGAGCGCGGCGAGTCGAAGACCACCGTGCCAGCCACCGTGCGCGGCGAGGCCGTGTCGCTCTCGTTCAACCAGCGCTACATCGCCGACTGCTTCAGTTCGATTGCCTCCGACAGCGTCCGATTCCGTTTCAGCGGCATCGGTAAGGCGATGGTTATTGGCGGCGTCTCAGACCCGTCGTTCACGTACCTGGTGATGCCTATAAACAGGTAATAAGGAATAAGGAAAAAGAAAAAGTAGGACAGGAAAATCTATGCAGAAGCTATCGATAGTTCTGGCGCGGCGTGGGGCGCCCGCCGCACAGTTCTCGCGAGGGCGACTGGCGCGGGAGGCGGTCGCGGAGGCGGTGATGGGCACAACCGGCGTAGCTGTCGCGGCGGCAGACGTGGAAATTAAGGACGGCGAGGTGCGGCTCGCGGTCTCGGGCGCTCGCCGCGCCGCAATCTTCCTGAGGCAGAGAGAAGCTGCCGCGGCCATTGCCGCGGCGCTCGGCACGCTCCCGCCCCAGGTGCGCTAGCGGACCCGCACCTCCACAGAGTCGCTCGCCGATTTTCCAGACTCGTTGCCGACGGAGACGGTCACGGTGACTTCGCCGCTCCGCCCCACGAAGGCGCTCGGCGGGATTGCGATGCGGCCACCGGCGTCCAAGCTGCCGACGAACTGGTCGCCGACGTACACCTCGCTCGAGCTGACCAAGCCGCCGGTGTCGGCCGCCACGTCGACGCCGTCCTCCCTGCGGACCACCGCCTTATTTTTTGGAGAGACAATCTCGACCCTCAGCTGCACGCCGGTGGCTGGGGTGCTAGTTGAGGCGCCACCGGAGAGCCAGCCCCGAAGTGCCGTCTCCCAGAGGCTGTACTGCGGGTCGCGGGCGGGGTTCTGTGGCGAAGGGCCGAGCGGGTCGCGGACGTCGACCCAGTGGAGAATCTCGTGCTGCTCCCGGCCACCGGCGGGCTGGCCGGCGACGGCGGGCTTGAGGCCGGCGGGCAGAGGCGGTGGCTCGGGGAAGGTCTCGGTCGGTAGCCCGGCGAGCGCCGCCTCCATAAACTCGTGCCACATCGGCGCGACAATGAAGCCGGCAACCTTCTTCTCCATCGGGTGGTTGTCGTTGTTGCCCGCCCAGGCAGCCACCGAGATCGAGGGCGTGTAGCCAACAATCCAGGCGTCGCGGTAGTCGTTGGTGGTGCCCGTCTTCACGGCAACCTCTCGGTTGGGGAAGTGGAGGTACGAGGAGTTGCCGAACGCCGGCGCCCGGGCGTCGTTGTCGGAGAGGATGTCGCTGACCAGCGCCGCAGCACCAGGTGAGAGCACCTGCTCGCCAGGCTCGTCCTCCCACTCCTCGAGGACGTTCCCGCTCCGGTCCTCGACCCGCAGCACCGAGACGAGGTCGCGCTGCACTCCCAGGGCGGCGAAGACGCCGTAGGCGCTCGCCATCTCAATCGGCTTCACCTCGCCGCCGCCGAGCACCAGCGAGAGGCCGTAGCGGCTGGCGTCGCCGATCGTCGAGAGGCCCATCCTCTGGGCCAGCGCAATCGCGTCCTCGATGCCGGCGAGGTAGAGCACCTTCACGGAGGCGACGTTCACCGACTGGGCGAGCGCGTTGCGCAGCGTCATCGGCCCGCGGAAGGCGGTGTCGTAGTTCTGCGGCGCGTAGCAGTCGCCGCCGCTCTCGCAGGTCGCCGAGAACTGGGTCGGGACGTCGTAGACGACCGTCTCCGGCCGGAAGCCCTTCTCGAACGCCTCGGCGTAGACGATCGGCTTCATCGCCGAGCCGGGCTGCCGCTCGGCCACGGCGATGTTGTAGTTGCCCTCGATGCCCTCGTCGAAGTAGTCGCGCGAGCCGACCATTGCGAGAATCTGCCCCGTCTTTGGATCGACCGCGACGATGGAGGCGTTCTCGGCGTTGAAGGTCTGCTCGTTCTTGAGCGCCCAGGCTTTGGCAATCTCCTCGCCCTTCTCCTCGAGCTTCCAGTCGAGCGTCGTGATGACCTTCAGCCCGCCGCGCTCGACCGCCTCCTGGCCGAACCGCTCCTCGAGCTGCTCGCGAACGTAAATCACGAAGTGCGGCGCCTTGATGCCGTAGGTCTCCGGCTTCTGGAAATCGATTTTCTGCGCCCCGGCCGCCTCCCGCTCCTCGTCGGTGATGAAGCCGTTCTCCCGCATCCGGTCCACAACCAGGTTCTTGCGGGCCTCGAGCTCGTCGCGGTGGTCGCCGTACGGCGAGTAGCGCGTCGGCGCCTGCTGCATCGCCGCTAGGTAGGCTGCCTCGGCCACGGTGAGCGTGGCGGCAGGCTTGCCGTAGAAGCGCTGGGAGGCTTCCTCGACGCCGTAGACGTTCCCGCCGTAGGGAATCTCGTTGAGGTAGACGGCGAGAATCTGGTCCTTCGTGAGAATCTTCTCGAGGCGCGGGGCGAGCACCCACTCCTTAATCTTCCGGGTGAGCGTCTTCTCGGAGGAGAGCAGCGAGTTCTTGATGACCTGCTGGGTGATGGTCGAGCCGCCCTGGCCGCCGAGCAGGTTCCCGGCGCCGATGTTGCGCCAGACGGCTCGGAGGATCGCCGAGACCTCGACGCCGCCGTGCTCGTAGAAGCCCTGGTCCTCAATGGCGACCGCCGCGTCCTTCATGTTCTGTGAAATTTCCTCGAACGGCACGACGCTCCGCCGGACAGTGCCGTGGACGTCGTAGAGAACAATTTTTCCGGTGCGGTCGTATATCTTCGTGGACTCGGTGACCTGGCGGCTGTCGAAGCTGGCAACATCGGGGAGCTCGAACGTCGAAACCCACAGCACGAAAACGCCGCCGGCGACCATGGCGGCGATGAAGGCAACGGCGACGACGGAGCCGAGGCTCCGCCGTCTCAGGAGCCGCCGAATTTTGACGAGTAGGTTCATTCGAGACGTCGCGCGGTCGAAGCCGCGGTCGGCTCCGGCGAATTGTACCAGCTAGGTCCGCGCACTAGGCGCTGTCGGGCGAGTCCTCGTAGGACTCCTCCTCGGTGCCCTCCTCCGTCTCGTCGCCGTACTCCCAGCCGCTGTCGTCGCCGTCGAGGTCGACCTTGCGGGTTGCCACCACATCTGGGGCAGCGTCGTCTGTCGCAGCCAGGTCGACGACGATCGGCTCGTCCTCCTCGATGAGGCTGGCGAGGTCGACCTTGTCGGCGGTGCGGTCGTCCTCGCGGTCCTCCTCGATGGCGGGCGCCTTCTTTGGTTCGTCGGCCATGGCTAGCGTGGGTTACGGGCTAAACGGGGACTTTGTACACCAGGACTCCGGGCGGGGCAAGGAGATTTCCACAGCCTAGGCAATTCTCGCAGCGAGCTTTGCCCTCGCGAGGCCGGCTAGGCCCACCGCCACGGCGTCTACCTCGTCGTCCAGCGCGTCTTCTCTCAGGCCCGGGACGAGCAGGCGCACCATTTTCTCGACGCTCACCTTATCGCTCGCGCCGTAGCCGGAAACGGCGAGCTTCACCTCCTGCGGAGAGGGCTCGTCGATGGCCACGCCAGCCTTCGCCGCGGCAGCGAGGATGGCGCCGCGCGCCTCCGCAACAAGAAGTGCGGTTTTTGCGTTCACACTGAAAAAAAGTTTCTCCACCACAACTAGAGACGGCCTGTGCTCGGCAATCGTGGCGGCAACAGAATCAAAAATGGCCGCGAGGCGCTCGGGGTGTGGAGCCTTAGGCGACGTTCGGGTGCATCCCGACCAAACCAAGGTGCCGCCGCCGCGGCCGTCGCCGTCGAGAATTGCCAAGCCGAGTCGCTCGTAGCCGGGATCCACACCTAGAATTCGCACAGCCTCATTCTAGGTGAAGTAACAAGTAATAGGTAATAAGTAACAGTAGAAAGGTTTTTCCGCCCCCACCTCTCCTAACTTATTCCTTGTTACCTGTTACTTCTCTACTCTGCGTTCACGAACACATCCTGCACATCGTCGAGCGACTCGAGCGATTCAATGAGCAGTTCGAGGGCGGCGGAGTCAGTTTCTGAAATTGGAACGGTGACCGTCGGCTCCCAACCACCGGCACCTTTCTTGAACGCCCAGCTTGCCGCGCCCTGCCCAGCCATTTCGAGCCCGCTCTTCGCGAGCGCGTGGCGAACCTCCTGCGCCGCGCGGTTGCGGTTGTCGGTGAGCCCCTCGATGACGATGGCGACGCCGCCGGGGCCGTACGCCTCGTAGGTGACCGACTCCATCGCCGCCACGTTCGTGTCGGTGCCCTTCTTGATAGCCCGCTCGACGGTGTCCTTCGGCATGTTCGCCGCCTTCGCCGTTTCAATGGCGGTCGCGAGAGACGGGGAGGTGATTAGACCGCCGCACTTCTTCGACTCCGCCGTAATCAGCCTCGAAATTTTCGAGAACTGACGGCTCTTCTCGGCGTCGCCGGCGGCCTTCTTCCTTTTGATTTTCGACCACTTGTTGTGTCCTGACATACCCCGACGGTAGCAAGCTGGAAGATTCGTCGCAAACAGGAGAGAACCCCGCCAAGTTCGGAGCGATTTTATGTTTTCTTTATCGCCTCTTCATTCCCGTTTTGCTACCGTCCCGCCCTGGGGGCCTGCATTTCGACGCATCTCCACAGTGACTCGTCAGGTAGAAAAAAGAAAAGCCCCCTCAAACCATTGCGGGTTCGCGGAGGGCAAAGAGTACAGACTCGCAGTCGGGCAGTCCGGCGGGTGAGGCCTCGCGGCCGCAGGCCTTGATCAGCTCACCCATCTCCGCGGAGGCCGAGGCGTCACGGGAGATGTAGAGCAGGCGGCGCTCAGGCGAGAGCGCGTCCCAGAGGGCGGTGAGCTCCGCCTGGCCGGAGAGCGACATGTGCTCGAAGTAGGGAAACTCCGAGGCCTGATTGGGAACGTGAAGGTTCTTCATACGACCAGCTAAGCGCATCGCCAGCAGCGGCGCAAGCGCTAGAGCAGCCGGCTGCCGAGATCTGGAGGGTGATGGGCGAGGCGGAAAAAGAAAAGCCCCCGTTCAGGAGGCGGCCGCCACGAGCGGGCGGGGGTAGGGAACGAGCTGGCTCACATCCTTGCGCATCAGCTGGCGCATCGCGAGCGTCGTGCCAATGGTGGTCGATCCGCCCTCCATTCGGCTGGCCTCGCGGGCAGCCTTCGGGCTGTGCCGTGCCAGCTTGTGGCCGTGCTGGCGGAGGATTCGATCGGTGGTGTTGGCTGCGTCGAGCAGGCGCAGCGCAAACTTTGCCCGCTCTGCCCTCGGCATCGCTCCGATCGTTTTCTCGAACCGCTGCCGCTGGTCGGCGGAGCACTCGTCCCACATGCGCTTCGGTATTCCGAATTTTCCAAGTTTCATACGGCCACAATGTAGCATACTGAGGGGCCAGCTAAAGCAATCGATCTCCCAAATTTGGTGGTGGCGTGAGGCCGAGGTGGCGGTAAGCGACAGCGGTGGCGGTGCGGCCCCGGGGCGTGCGCTCGAGGAGGCCGAGTTGCATCAAATACGGTTCATTGAACTCTTCCACCGTAGAGGTTTCCTCCGAGAGTGCTGCCGCGAGCGTGCCGAGGCCTACCGGACCGCCGCCGTACTTCTCAATTACAGCCGCGAGGATAGCACGGTCGGCCTTCGTGAGCCCGAGCTGGTCGATCTCGAGCATTGCCAGCGCCTCGTTGACCACCTCGGGCGTGAGCTCGACCTTCCGAACCTGCGCGAGGTCGCGGCAGCGTTTCAAGAGGTAGTTGGCGGTGCGCGGCGTGGCGCGCGAGCGGCCGGCGATGCACTTAGCAGTTTCCTTCGTGAGATTGACGCCCAGTATTTTTGCCGAGCGCGCCACAATTTGGGAAATTTCCTCGGGTGAGTAGAACTCGAGCCGGTGAACGCCACCAGAAAATCGAGAGCGAAGCGGTGCCGAGAGCATTGCTACGCGAGTGGTGGCAGCTAAAAGAGTGAAAGGTGGCAATTCGAGTTGAATTGAGCGCGCAGAAGGGCCTTTGCCGATAACAATGTCGAGCACGCCCGATTCCATCGCCGGGTAGAGCACCTCCTCGATGGCGCGGTTGAGGCGGTGCACCTCGTCAATGAAAAGCACGTCGCCCGGCGCGAGGTTGGTGAGAATGGAGGCGAGGTCGCCGACCTTCTCAATCGATGGGCCGGACGTAACCTTCAGCGCAGAACCAGCGTGTTTTGCTACAAGATGTGCGAGCGTGGTCTTGCCGAGTCCTGGCGGGCCGTAGAAGAGGACGTGCTCGGGCGGGTGGTTGCGCTCCTTTGCGGCATCAAGAAGAACGCGGAGATTTTCTTTTATTTGTCGCTGCCCAACGTACTCATCCCAGGTGCCAGGTCGAAGCTCGCGGTCTAGTGCAACATCGGGGGAGCGGCCGATTTTGGAGTCGTCGGAAGGCGGCTTCGGGGTACTTGACATGAGTGCTCAATATGTTAGCATACTCCGTGCGACTGATCTCTGTGGATCCTTGACCCCGCTCTCTAGTCCCGACCTGACCTGACCTACCAGAAGGCCCGTATGGCCACGTAGAACGTTCAGAGCAGGAATCTCTAAGCGAGGGTCTCCCCCGAGATCTCACAGGCGATACAGATGAGGACGTCTTGGTAATGCACCTCGGTGCACCGCTGGGACTATCCATATCCTTTCGTCGTCTCATAGCACACCGCCGTGAGCTCGCTTAGAGGTTCATGACCTGAACCTGCGGACCGTCAAGGTTCGTCGGCGACCCGACCAAAATCAGTCAGCAAAAAATAAACGGCCTAACTTACCTACGATGGTGGCCGTAAACAGAGCCCCGCGCAACTTGCGCGGGGCTCTGTTATATAGCCAAGTAACAAGGAAGAAGTAATAAGTAATAAGTTCAGATTAATACCTTGTATTTTATGCCTTGTTAAATCCTTAACTTATTAATTCTTCCTTGTTACTTATTCCTTCATTGGTCGCTTCGGCAACCGCGCGTGCATCAGGCTCGGCGGCAGGTTTTCCTTCGCGGGTCTCGAGCGAGACGACGCGCTCTAGCTCGGAAATAGTTGTGATACCAGCGAGCATTTTGAGAATTCCATCCTCGGCCATATCCGGGATGCCCTGGCCGCGCGCTGCGGCCTTGATCTCGCGCTCGGACGGGTTGAGCTGGAGCGCCGCCTCCACGGCGCCGTCGGTGAAGATGGCCTCGAAGATGCCGATGCGCCCCCTGAAGCCGGTGCCGTTGCACTTCTGGCAGCCGACGGGCGCGAAGACGTCCTCGGTCCAGGCGACCGTCGCGTTCGGGGTGTCGGCGTAAATTCTCTTTGCGACCTCTAGGTCGTGGCCGGTGAGCTTGGTCGGCTTCTTGCACTCCTTGCAGAGGCGTCGCACTAGGCGCTGGGCAATTGAGAGACGAATGGCGGAGGTCATCACCTTCGGGTTCACGCCCAGGTCTATGAGCCGCGGATAGGCGCCGGCGGCGTTGTTGGTGTGAATCGTGGAGAAGACGAGGTGGCCGGTGAGCGCGGCGTGGATGGCGGTCTCCGCCGTTTCTAGGTCGCGGATTTCACCAACCATAATGAGGTCGGGGTCCTGGCGCAGCGCGTGCTTGAGCCCCGTGGCGAAGTCGTAGCCGTGCTTGCGGTCCACCTGCGTCTGCACCAGGCCGGCGACGTGGTACTCCACCGGGTCCTCGATGGTGATGATCTTGCTGTCGACGGTCAGGCGCCGCTTGAGGAAGGCGTAGAGAGTGGTCGTCTTGCCCGAGCCGGTGGGGCCGGTGTTGAGCACCATGCCGTCGGGGCGGTCGACCTCTTTGAGGAATTTTTCAAGAAGAGATGCTTCAACACCCAGCTCTTCAATTGGAACGGAAATGGTTTCCGGGTTGAGGAAGCGCATCACGATGGTTTCGTTGTAGACGCCGGGGATGATTGAAGAGCGAACTTCAAATTCGGCACCACCAACAACAACAGAGAAGCGGCCGTCTTGGGCAACGCCTTGAACGTTGAGTTTCATACTCGACAGCAGCTTGATGCGCGAGAGGAGGAGCTTGAAGGTGTCGTAGTCGATGCGCGCCACGTCGATGAGCAGGCCGTCGAGGCGGTACCGAATGCGCACGTCGTCTTTCTCCGGCTCGACGTGCACGTCGGAGGCGTCCACCGCCACCGCGCCGGCGGCGAGCACCTCGACGATGCGCGAGACGCGGAAAGAGCGCTTGGCGGCCACCGTGTCGGCGACCAGTTTCTCGACGTCCTGAATCGACTGCACGGAATTCACAAACTCGGCAAGCGCCTCGCTCTGAATGTTCAACGACCCGGCCTTGGTCTCAGAGGCGAAGGCGATGTCCTTGTAGCGGGCCCAGGCGCGCTCGAGCGAGGGAACGGAGACGAGAAACTTTTCTACGAGGTAGCCGCGCTCCTCTAGGGCGCGCAGCAGCCCCTGGGTGTCCTCGCGGGTTACCGCCGCGACCGCGACGCGGAGCTTCTTGCCGGTCTGGTTGAAGACGGCCAACCGGGCGGCGCGCGCCTCTTCCTCTGGTATGAGGCGGAGACCGTCGGTGTCTATCGAGACGAGCGAGAGGTCGGCGTAGGGGAGCCCGTGGTGCTCTGCCATTATGCGGGCGAGGTCCTCCTCCTCGCGTCGGTAGAGCTCGCCGATGAAACGGTTCCGCTTGTCGTCGTCGAATACGGCTGGCATAGGCGTGTCGGGCGAATTTTAGCACCGCAGAGCGGGAGGTTGGCGCCGGCCGCGCGGCGCGGCCGGCGCCATTTGACCATATTTGTTATGGGTGATATAATGCGCCGCAAGATGAGAACCTCGATACATTTCATCATAGTCATTTGCTCGGTCGCGCTCGCCTCGTGCAAGCCCGAACGGAAACAGGAAGAAATGCCTCCCCAGCCCGGCGCTGCGCAGAACGCGCAGCCGGATGTCCGGGACATCCCAATCAATGCGCCCGTCCAGACGCTCGCGTCGAACGCGCCCAGCGCGCCGACGCGGAAAAACACGGCGGCACCGGGGGGTCTCTACGGAATCCTTCCGGGCAGATTCTTTGTCTGCTCCGCGTGTCGGCTGCGGCTGCCCGACCCTCGGGCGAAAGGTGAGCCGTGCCCTCGGTGCGGCAAGCCATTCTCGCCGCCCAACGGTGCCCCGCTGCTTCACCAGAGCGGAAGCTCCCGAGAGCAGCCCACAAGTTGGCGCGCCATCTGGGGGCACAACCCCGACGGCAGCCCCCGCCTTGTCGGCGGCGGAACCTTCTACCGGAGGAGGTAATCTATGAAAAAAATAGCAACACTCATCGCGGCACTCGCCGTGATGCTCTCGCTGTCGTCGTGCTACACCATTGATCCCTCGTGCGGATACGGGGGCGGCGGCTACGGCGGCTATCGCCCCAGCTACGGCGGCGGATACGGCGGCTACGGCGGTTCCGGCGGGTACCGTCGGAGCTACCCTAGCCACGGCTACGGCGGTGGCTACGGCCCGGGCTGCTACGGCGGCGGCTACGGCTACCAGCAGCAAAGCTGGGGAACCGTCTGGGGCGGACGCTACCGCCACGGCGGCACCATCCGCTCCTACCGGTGACGTACCGGTGACGGGCAAACATTCAGCCGGCGGCGCACTCGCGCCGCCGGCTTTTCTTTTAACAATCATTGTTTTGTCGATGATTCGAAAAATTTAGTCACAAGTCACTAAGTCTTTTGCCACTTGGGGCCGTGGCAAAAACCTAAGTGCTCGCGACCCCAGCTCACGGCCTCGCCAAAGCCCTCGGCATCGCTGCGCTTTTCGATTCCGGGTGCTAGCTGAGCAGTCAGCTAGCACCTAGCGGAATCGAACCCCCGGGGCGGGACGCTAGCAAATTCAACCTAAAGGTACGGTGAGGAAAAAATAAAGTTGTCCGGCTCGGAGCGCCCCAAACACTGAGTGTTTGGGGCGCTCCTTGCCTTCCGGTATGCGCGGTGGTAATAACAGGACAAAGTGCCATGAAAACCAGATATACCCCACTCGCGGCTCTTGCCGCGCTCCTGGCGCTCGCCTCGTGCGTTGCGCCGCCCGCCAAACCCGCCACCGCTTCCAGCGTGCCGCCCAAACCAGTCAAGTTCGAGGCTCTCTGCGCCAAACCCGTGGTCGCCTCCACCTGTACTCCGCGCTGCACCAACAGCTGCAAGCCCGGAGCCTGTCGCTGTTGCGACAATGGGCCGTGCCAGAAAAAGGTTGTCGTCGCGACGAAACCCAAACCGCCTGCTCCGAAGCCGATGGTTTGTGCGCCAAAGCCCGCACCGAAGCCGGCGTGCGTGCCCAAGCCCGCGCCGGTCGTCGCGTGTCCGCCCAAGCCCGCGTCGCCACCCCCGGTGGTATGCCCGCCCAAACCGGCTCCGGCTCCCGCCCCCACGACAGTGATCACCAAGAGATGCGAGCCGCCGCGCAATTTGAGCGCCCTCGTCTTCCCGTGACATCGGTGCCCTCACCTAACCAGCCCCAGGAGGCTGGTTTTCCTTTTTAAGCGGCCCCTTGCCGGGGCTATTGACAAAATTTCAATAAGGAATATAATGCTTCCCAAATGAGAACCAGAATACTCATCGGGGTCGCCGTTGTGGCGGCCATCGTTGGGGCAATCTTCTTCTTCAGCGGCCGCAACGCCGCTGCTGGAAAGAGCCCCCAGAACGTCGCAACGCCCGCGACCACACCCACTCCGGCGGTCACCCCCTCCCCTCCCTCGGAGGTCGAGGAGAAGCTCAAGAGTTGGGGCGAGCTCCTGGAGAAGGCCGCTGCCGGCAACGGCGGTACCTTCAAAAAGGGGCTTGCCGCCACCGGCGCCGACCAGGTGGCGCTGGTCAAGACACCGACCAAGCTGGTCGTGGTCGCCTCCCACGGCGACAACGTCAAGGTGTGGACCTCGCCAAAAGAGGCGCGCCTCCTGCCGGCCGGCGGCTGGGTCGTGGTGTTCTACAAGCCCGACGCTGGCGACTACGCCAGCGTCGCGAAAAAGGACGCCGAAGCCAAGTGCCCCTTCGGGCAGCCACCCGGTGGCAAGTTCGGTCTCTTTCAGGCGCGGGAGTTCCCGTGCCCTGAAGAGCGGCGCGCGGCCGGCAAGGTCGCGATGGCGGAGGGCTACTACGTCGAGGGGCCTGTGCCCTCGCCGGAGAAGCTTCGGGAGATGTTCCCGGACCTGCACGACGTGCAGGTCGTGCAGACGAGGGGGTAAAAGACCCCGTCCCCGTCAAACCAATTGCCCCGCGCGCGACAAGGTCGCCGCGGGGTTTTTCTTTTGTCGGATGGCGGGGTAGCGTGGGGGTATGAGTAGCGAGATTAGGATTTCGAAACCCGAGGAGGTGGTGGAGCTGGCGCGTAAAGTAATTGCGCGAGTTTTGGCCGCGCCGCAAAGCGGCGCGGCCGTAATCGCGCTCGAGGGCGAGCTCGGGGCGGGGAAGACGACGCTGGCGCAGGCGATTGCGAGGGAGCTCGGGGTGACTGGTGTTGTTCAGAGTCCCACATTCACTATATGTAGGCGACACGAGCTGCCCGCGGGCGCGCCGTTCCCCGAGATTTTCCATTTCGATTTATATCGCTTGGCGGGCACGCTCGACCTAGCCGCCGTCGGCTGGCAGGAGGCGCTATCTACTCCACGAGCGCTCGTGATTGTGGAATGGCCAGAGCGGGCACCCGGCGCTGTTCCCCAAGGATCTGTTTGGGTAAAACTTCGGCACGGCACAACCCCAAACGAACGCCTTGCAGATGTCGAGAGTCAGACTCAGGCCTGAGTCTGACTCTCGATTTTACCAACAATAAACCCAGCCTTAGCCTCGAGGCTAAGGCTGGGTTTATTGGGAGTTTAGGAGGAGGGGAGCGTGGGTAAGGACGAGAGGGTAGAATTGCGCGGCTATGGCTACGAACAAAAAGACAGCGCCAAAAAAGAAGGGGAAGAGAGGCGCGGCCGGCGCGGCGCCGGCCGCGCCCGTCCGCCTGGTGCTCCTCGACTCGCACGCCATTCTCCACCGCGCCTACCACGCGCTGCCAGACTTCTCGACCGCGCGCGGCGAGCCTACTGGCGCGCTCTACGGCCTCTGCCTAATGATTCTCGCCGCAGCAAAAGATTTGAAGCCCGATTTCGTTGCCGCTGCGTTCGATCTCGCGAAGCCAACTTACCGCCACGAGGCGTACAAAGACTACAAGGCCGGTCGCTCTAAAACTGACGACGCACTCTCGAAGCAAATCAACCGCGCTCGCGACATTTTCAAGGCGCTCAACATTCCAATTCTCGAGGCGGAGGGTTTCGAGGCCGACGACGTGCTCGGCACGATTGCCGAGCAGCTGCGCGATCGGCCAAACGTGAAGGTGATAATCGCTTCTGGCGATATGGACACGCTGCAGCTCGTCGAGGACGGTCGCGTCACCGTCTACACCTTACGCAAGGGTCTGAAGGACACGGTCACCTACGACGAGGCGGCGGTAGTTGCGCGTTACAGCTTCGGACCCGGCCACGTTCCCGACTACAAGGGTCTCGCGGGCGATCCGTCCGACAACATTGTTGGCGTGCCCGGTGTCGGCGAGAAAACGGCTAAGCAGCTAATCGCCACATTCGACTCTATCGAAAAAATGTATGTGGCGCTGAAGAAAGACCCGAAGACCTTTCGTGAGAAGGCAAAAGTTACAGAGCGCGTTGCGAATCTTTTAACCGAGCACGAAGAAGAGGCAACGTTCAGCAAAATGCTCGCCACCATTCGCCGCGACGCGCCGGTGAAGGTTGACCTGTCGGCAGCGCGCCGCTGGGGCCAGATCGATCTTTCCGCCGCGCGCACGCTCTTCAACGAGCTCGAGTTTCGCTCGCTCGTGCCGAAGCTGGTGGATCTCGCCGGGGGTACTCCCGAGGCCATCGCCGAGGCCGAGCCGGAAGAGGAGGCGGCGCCGGAGGTTTCCGGTGATCCAATTGCGCTGGCCGAGGCTTCTGTGGCCCTCTGGCTCCTCGACTCGACAATGGCGAACCCGTCGGCCTCGGACATCGCGCACTTCGCCGGCACCTCCGATCTCGAGGCGGCGCGCAAGAAAATTTTTGCCGAGCTGAAATCGCGCGGCGTGTGGAACGTCTTTGAAAAAATTGAGCAGCCCATCGTGCCGGTGATTGCGCGGATGAACCAGACCGGCGTTGGCCTCGACGCGCCGTACCTCCGCGAGCTCGCCGCCGAGTACAAGGTCAAGCTCGCAAAGCTGGAGAAGGACATTCACAAGCTCGCCGGCAGCGACTTCAATCTCAACTCGCCGCGGCAGCTCGGCGAGGTGCTGTTCGTGAAGCTCGGCATTGGTGGCGACAAACTAAAAAAGACGCCGGGTGGCGTGCCCTCAACTCGGGAAGAGGTGCTCGAGGGTCTCTTTGACGCCCATCCAATCGTTCCCAAAATTCTTGAGTATCGAGAGCTCGAGAAATTACGCTCAACGTACCTCGAGAAGCTGCCGCAGCTCGTGCAGCCGGACGGACGGCTCCACGCCACCTTCCTCCAGGCCGGTGCCGCGACGGGCCGTATGGCCTCGCAGAATCCGGGGCTGCAGAACATTCCAATCAAGGGTGAGCACGGGCCGCGCATTCGTCGCGGGTTCGTGGCGCCGAGAGGCAAGCGGCTACTGGCGCTCGACTACTCGCAGATTGAGCTGCGCGTCGCGGCGATTCTGGCGGAAGACCCGAAGCTCGCCGCCGCCTTCCGCGAGGGCCGCGACATTCACGCCGAGGTCGCCTCGGAGGTGTTCGGCGTGTCGGCGGAGAAGGTGACGAAGGAGATGCGTCGCCAGGCGAAAGTGATTAACTTTGGCGTGCTCTACGGAATGGGCGTCAACGCGCTGCAGAAAAATCTCGGCGTGCCGCGAGCCGAGGCGCAGGCATTCTACGGGCGCTACTTCGAGGCGTTTCCCTCTCTGGCGGGCTACATCAGGAAAACGAAGGCCGAGGCGGCGAAAAAGGGCTTCACCGAGACGCTCTTCGGTCGCCGCCGGCACCTCGACGGGTTCAGCTCGCCCCTGCCGTTCGTGCGTGCCTCGGCCGAGCGAATGGCGGTCAATGCGCCGATGCAGGGCACCGCTGCCGATATGATCAAGCTCGCGATGGGCCGCGCCGACGCGCTCATCGAGGAGCGTGGCTGGCGCGGCAAGGTAGAGCTGGTGCTGCAGGTGCACGACGAACTGGTGTACGAGGTGGACGAAGCACTTGTTACCGATGCCTCGGTTGCAATCGGTGAGGCGATGTCTGGCGTGCTCACGCCCGAGTCGCTGCGCGAGTGCGGCGTCTCATCGGTGAATCAGGCGATGGTCGCAAAAATGGGCGTACCCGTTACCGTCGAGGCGGCGGCGGGAAAGAACTGGGCGGAGATGAGTCCAGTTAAAGTAACAAGTAATAATTAATAAGTAATAAGTTCGGAGTTGGGCGGGAGGCAGGGGAAGGACCTTGCCGATTTTTGTTTTGGGCGTAGCGTTGGTTGTTATGGAAGAACCTTCAGTTCACGACCTTTGGTTAGGTGAATCTCCAGATGCCTGCGACCCCGGCGACGGGCTGCTCAACCCCGACGGCACGCTCAATCGCGAAGCCCTCTACGAGCACCTCGGCCTCATCTAGTCACGGCTCTCCTCGCGCCAAAGCAGAGGAGGCCGCGACCCCGCCTCGCGACGCGCCGAAACGGCGCGTAACGCTCCGGCCCTCGGGTGCCGCTCGCGAGGCGAGCAGTCGCCTCGCTCGGGGACCGGCTCCCAAGCACTTCTAGGGCTTTTCCTTTTATTTTGCGACACACCAGTCGAGCTGGTGTCACCAGTTCGACTGGTGTGTCGGTGTAGAATTTAGAGGTGCTTTATTTCCTACACGGATCCGATAAGGGGAGATCGCTGTCTAAGGCGAGGAAGATTGTTGAAGCGCTGCTGGCAAAGCGACCAGAGGCGAACGTTTTTCGGTTGAATCCGGAGAGTTGGGACAACGCGCGGTTTGAAGAGCTGCTGGTTTCCGGGGGACTCTTCGCCGAGAAGCACGCGGTGGTGCTCAACGCCGCGCTGGAGGTGGAGGCGATCGCAGAGGCGGTCTTGGCCGCGCTCGGCGCGATGCGCGAGTCGCCCAATGTTTTCATTTGGGTGGAGGGCGAGGTGGCGGCGGCGGTGCTGGCGAAGGTGGAGAAAGCGGCGGAGAAGGTGGAGGAGCACGTGATGAAGGCGGGGCCGAAGAAGGAGGAGCCGAACCGGTTCGCGCTGGCCGACGCCTTCGGCGACCGCGACAAGCGCCGCGCCTGGCCGCTCCTGATGGAGGCGCTCGAGGCTGGCGAGCCGGAGGAGGTGCACGGGATTCTGTGGTGGTGCGTGAAGTCGATGCTCTCGGTGGAGAGCGCGAAGAGCGCCGAGGAGGCGGGTGTGAAGCCGTACACGTTCACGAAGGCGAAGCGGCAGTTAGGAAAATGGAAAGAAGGAGAATTAGCAAAGGTGGCAGACAGAATGGTTAAGGGGTACCACGAGGCGAGGAGGGGGAGAGGGGATTTGGGGAGGGGGCTGGAGAGGGTGGTGCTGGAGAGTTAAAAGAAAAGGCCGCTCCTACTGGAGGAGCGGCGATTAGCACGGAATCAGCGCGCGAGCGTCCACCCAGTCCAACCACGCGGAAGCCGGCTGTAGATCTCGTGGATGACGTCGAGCGCATCAAACGCAACAGGCTCGCGCCAGCCTTCGCCGGTCGCAAGGCTGAGCTCCATGAGTTCGCTCACGGACAGAATGTCGCGAAGCTGGTGGAGTCTCACGCGGTAAATCGACGTCCTGGGATGAAACCCATCAGGGTGGAACAGGCAAGGACCGCGGAAGTTGCCCGGAAGCTTCGCGCCGGGCAGGGCGTGAATGACCCGAGATGTTGAGCCACCAGTGAAGTCCATTCGCATGTAAATTGTGGTCTCGCGAAGGTTTCTGGTTTCGGGCTCGCTAAGGACAAAGAGCGCGCCGGGACGGATAGATTTGAGAGTTTGCATTTGAACCCAATACTACATTTGATTTTGTATAAAGTCAAGTATCATGGAGCCGGTAGGCGATCGCCCTAGTAATGCAAAAGGGAGGTAAGGGGAGGATAAGGGGAAGATAAAGAGGGGAAGATAAAGAGGGGAAAGGAATCGCTGCGGCTTTCTGAGAATCGGTCACGAGTCACTAAGCCTCCTAGAATTCGCAAAGCGAATTCTATTCAGCTAAGTGCTCGCGACCCCGCCTCGGCGCCGAGCCTCTCTTGGAGGTCGGCTC
>Ga0209542_10008392_pt1 | contig 19324 bp, 21 predicted proteins | sample RifCSPhighO2_01_FD_184028 | JGI IMG/M metagenome (GOLD analysis project Ga0209542, IMG submission 184028) | Soil microbial communities from Rifle, Colorado - Rifle CSP2_plank highO2_0.1 (SPAdes) (version 2) | ecosystem: Environmental > Terrestrial > Deep subsurface > Rock core/Sediment ...
TTTATTGGATTTCTTTTTAACCATTCACTACCTCTTTAATTAATAACTACTTTAATCAAGTAAAAAAGGGTTTTAAATGTTTTGAAAAAACATTTCCATTATGAAATGGAAGCTTGCATAAAGTATTATTCAAATTTTAAAAATTTACAAAAAAGAAAAATATAATAAACTTTAAATAGTCTTAATTATCATAAAATAAATGAGATTATTCAACAGGAAAGAACAAAAAGAATATACAGATCAGGAAAATATTATCCCAGAAGTTAGCCCAAGTAAAGCATTAGAAATTTCAAGGGAATACTTAGAATCTTTAGAATTAGAATATCAATACTCCTTTGGTGAACCAAGTATATGCAATTTACGATGTATAAATCTTGAGGAAGAAGATCCAAAAAAAAGAAAAACCCGCCCTGGAGAATACCAAATACCGATAACAATAGAAGATAACGATGGAACTAAAATTAGCATAGCTTTATATTTAGATTCGAAGACAGGGGAACTAAGAAAAAGAGAATTTTATACCCCAAAAAAAGACAGTTTAGTTAAGGAAATGGATGAAAGAAGACAGCATTATATAGTAATAACCACAAAAAACAGGGAAGATGCAGAAAGAATGTCTGAAGAAATATTCCAAAACCATGTTGTAAAAGAATTGTGCATCTATGAACATAGACCTTGTTACAATATTTTTACAGGGTACCATATTTGGGATCAAGTAGAAATTCCGCCATTAATTCAAAGAATAAAGAAGTAATTTTTATAAAGGATTCTTAGTTTTCTTTGACTTACTTACTAAATTTTTTGTCCAATCTTTCTGAATAAACAAGAAATTGTTTATTTGGAGTTAAGAATTAAAAATTCTTAACTTTTTGAAAAAAGATTGTTTTCTAAAAGAAAGTTGTTAAGCTAATGGAGTTCCGCCAGTCGCTCTTGAACCTTGCGTGCCGGGAATTTGTCCGCCAAGTTCAGCAGGAAGACTTGTAAATCCTCTTCCATAAATTGAATGATGAATTTCCGGATTAACAGTTCCATATCCTGCAAAATAAGGGGCGTATCCCCAAGAAGCTTGACTCCAATTAGCACCTCCTCCAGAACTTAAAGGAGAACCAAAAGCTGCAAGCTCATAATTAAAAGGTGAAACCTGGAAGTGTTGATACCAATCTCCTGTTTCAATTGCTTTAGATAATTTATTAAATTTCTTTCCAAAAATTTTAGCAGTTTCTTTCAGTGGGACATTTCCCATTCCCATTGGCAATTCAGTATGTTCAAATCCAAAATTATCTGACAAATGTATATGCTTCAAAAAAGGTTTGATTGTTTTCGCTTCTTTCAAAAGATCCTTATCATCGTAACCATATTTTCGAATCATATTTATATGTCCGACATCCCAAGTAGCTCCGATTAATTTTTCAGCAATAGCTTTAGATTCGGTTTTGGTATGTCCATCAGATTGAAGTTTTTTAATAAATTTTTCTCGAGAAGATTCTATTAATTGTTTCAAATCTTCGGCTCTACTCAACCCTCCTCCTGCAGGAGGATTTTCAATACTAATTATCGGCGCGGAATTTCCAAATTTCTTATAAACATTTGAAGCAACATTTGCAAAAGTATCTGAAGATTTATCAATAACAAATTCATTAAACGGTTTGAAAATTTTCGGTTTTTCATCAAGATTTTTCAAAACTTCCAGCCCATTATGAACAACTTTACTTAAAGCACCCTGATTATTTTTTTCTATTTGTTCATAATTTTGCTGAACTTCTTTTCTAAATTCATCAAGTTTTTTCAAATCGTTTTTATTTCCTGCTTTTTCAACAGATTTATATGCATAATTAAATAATCCTTTCAAATCATTGTAAGAATTTCTTAAATAAATTAGTCCAGCGTCGCCTCCTCCATCCCTAATATAAGGAGCAAGATGAGGATCAGATTTTTCAATATCCTTTAAGGTTAATTGTCCTTGATTAACTTTTTCCTGAACTTCATAAACTAATTCTCTCATATTTGAAGGAACACCTTGTAATGAATGTCCCATACGATTCTCTGCTAAATCCATATGATAAGCAAAATTAAATAATTGTTGATCCCAAGCTTCTTTGTTAATTCTTTCTATTTGTTTTTTAGGGTCAAAAATTTGCATTTTTCCTTCTTTACTCTCGGGAAATTCGCTCTTTTCATCTTTCATAAGCTGAACTTTTCCAGAAATAGAATCAACCGCAAAAAAACTTGTAATTTTTTCTTTACCATCAATTTTTTCTCTTTGTAACATTTCTGGTAATTGTGCAGTAGAATGTAAAGTTACAATAATATTCCCATCAGGGTCTAATTTATGAGCTCTTTCCAAAGCTTGATTAAATTGACTTTCAACCTGTTTTCTTTTTTCTTCTTGCCATTCATTTTTTTGCCCATCGAAACCTGAAGGTTCTTCCAAAGGACCATGAAAAGTCAATTTGCTTCCAACAAGTTTAGCCTGTCTTCTTATTTCATCTAAATGCTGATCAGGAATAGACTCAAGTTGCTTAGAAAATGTTCCTTGTATTTCCAACATTTTAGCCCCTGTATTTAATTTATCAGTTGTTTCTTTTAATTGATTAGATGTCCGAGGGTCTAAAGCCAAAGCAAAACTACTTACAGGAGATTGATATTGAGAACCAACTACAATAGAATATTTTTTATCTAAGGAATAATTCCCTCCTTCATAAATAGAATTGTAAATTACCATAAATAAACTAAATAAAAAAAGTATTTAAAATTATCCTAATTCGACTCTTGTGAAACCATTTTGATTTCCCTCTTCTTGGAAAATTAGTGCAAAAATAGGGTGGGTTTTTCGACGAAGTGGAAATGTTAGAGGGAAATTAGAAATCAAAATAAATTCAAAAAATAAGGGGTTTCATCAGAGCCCTTAATCCTCTTTCCAAGGTAATTTTTGCCGATGACTAACACGAGTATCTTTTAGGTTTGTTTGATATCCTTTATTCTGAGAATTTTTATAATTTTCACTTTGATTTATTTTTTCAGGATTTTTAAAAATCGAATCATTAACTATATTTCTATTAATTCTATCGACATTTCTTTGCGAATCAAATTCAGAATATTTTCTATCTTCGGGAGAAACATATTTTTGATTTTCAGTATAATTTTCTCGCCCACCAATTTCATAATTCCCTTCGCTATTTTCATTTTTATCAAACTCTCTTAAAAAAGTTGTTCGAATATTCTCTAAAGGAGCAATCTGCTCTAAATTTGAGGCTATATGATTTGGACTAATGGACAAAAGAAAATCAGGAAAATTATCCATTTCAATTTTTTTATCAATTTTTTTAATATCCTTCTCAAGTCCAGAAGAAGTCCGAATAACATTAATTAATTTTATTTTAGATTCCTTTTCCTGAGAAGTATTTTTTTTAGAAACTTTTCTTACAATTTTCCTTTTAGAAAATTTTTTCTTATTTCTTCTTTTCATCAATTTATCAATTTTAACCATAATATTAAAGAATTTTGAACTATTTATTTTTTCCGACTAAGAAGGAATTTATATTATAGATTAAATAATCACAATGGAAGATATTTATCAATTTGACGTCGAATTTCAGGATAAGTAATTTTTTTTTGAATTTCCCAATAATCCATATTAACAATTTCTGGATATTCAAAAATAAATTTTGCAGGATTATCAATAATCTCTAATGAAATTATTTTCTTTCCTTTTTTACTAAACTTCAAATTAAATAAAAGTTTATGATGTTTTCTCATAAAAATAATAATGTCTGCCCAATCAACATCGGATTTTTTCAATTTATTCAAAGCAAAGAAAACTATTCCACCATATCTCGTGGAATAACCTTTTTCTCTTAAATATTCAGCTAAATATTTACTTCTATTCACTCCTTGAGAACAAACACATAAAACTCTTTTTTTCTTCTTCATAAAACAACAAGGCTAATCAGATTTATAAAAGCAATTATCTTACTAAAATTATGGGAGTCCAACAATTCAAATTTAAAGCAAATCGTCCAAGAATAGTCGGTAATACAAATATTACCCCTTACTGGAAAGTTTTGGAAAATATCGTAGAGGAATCTGACATAATATTAGAAATCTTAGATGCAAGAATGCCGGAATTATCTCGAAACGAAGAACTTGAAAAATTAATAAAAGATAAAAGAAAAAGAGTAGTGTTTATTCTAAACAAATCTGATTTAGTTCCAAAAGAATTAGTAGAAAAAAGAAGAATCAAATTAGCAAAAAAAACTTCCTGTTATGCAATTTCTGCGAAAGATAAGGAAACAATTTCGAAACTTAGACAATTCATATTTGCTCAAGCTAAAGAAAGCGAATGGTATAATGTAGGAGTTGTAGGATATCCTAACACTGGGAAATCTTCAATAATTAACTCTCTTGTAAGGAAGAAAAAAGCCCCGATATCTTCGAGGGCAGGCACGACGCACGGACCACAATGGGTAAAATTAAAAGAAGGTATAAGAATAATAGACTCTCCTGGAATCATTCCATTAAAACAAACAGATGAAATTAGATATGCGCTCATAGGTTCAAAAAATCCTGAAAAAATAAAAAATTTAGAATTAGTTGCACATAAAATAATTGAATTATTTAAAGAATCAGAAAATTTAGAAAAACATTATAATATTGAATTAAAATCTGATGACCCAGAAGAAATCATTCAGGAAATAGGTAGAAAAAAAGGTTTCCTAAAAAAAGGAAATCAAATAGATGAAACTCGTGTGGCAATTACTTTAATAAGAGAATGGCAATCTGGAAAATTAAGATTATAATGTTATGAAGCTCTGGTGAAACTATTTTGATTTCCCTCTTCTTGGAAACTCAGTACAAAAAATAGGGTGGGTTTTTCGACGAAGTCGAAATGTTAGAGGGAAATTAGAAATCAAAATAAATTCAAAAAATAAGGGGTTTCACCAGAGTCATGTTATGAATAAATTTATAAAATCCTTTCTATTCAATATAATATGTCTGCGAAGAAAAAAAGTGTGAAAAATAAACCTTCAATTGTTAAAAATGACAAAGACGATCTCCTTATGCAAAATTTTATTAGTTTGCAAAAGGTGTTAACTAATCTAGCAGTAAGAGTTGATAGCTTAACAAATCAGACTTCTAAACTTCTTTCCTTATTTGAAATTTCAGCTAAATCATTTGCTCAAAAACAAGGAAGTTCAATAAACCGAGAGGATAAAGAATTCTTAGAAAAATTAGACCAATTAATTGAACAAAATAAATTAATCGCCAGAGGAATTACTTTAATGGATAATAAACCAAATACAAATATGCAAGAAGAAATTGTGAAGAAAACAGATTTCAAACCACGGCCATTTCCTCCAAGAATATGAGCTTAAAAAATGACTTCTTAGAAAAATTCACCCAAGAACTTATTTTAAATTCAGCTCCAACTTACATTCTAAAAGAAATTGAAAAAAAGGAAAAAAAACATTTTTTTAAAGAAACAATTAATAAATTAGAAGTTCCTACTCCTGAAAATATAGAGGAAAATTCTGAACAATTAGTTGAGGAAATAATTGAATATTCTGAAAAAGTTAAGTCTTTAATAGACGACCCAACAATTAGCAGTATTGAATGTTTGGGTCCTGAAAAATTTCTTTTAATTCATCGAGGGCAAAATATTAGTTCTATAAGATTAGAATTAGATAAACATGAAATTAATGATATATTGAATTATTTTTCTAAAGAAGCCAGAATTCCACGAATAAAAGGCGTCTTCAAAGCAATAGTAAATAATTTAGTTGTAACTGCAATAAATTCTGAATTTGGCGGACCAAGATTTATCATCACAAAAATACATCCAAGAGAATCTGTATATTTGGAAAATTAAATGAACCTCAAAATTTTAGAAAAAACAATTTTAGAAGTTAATAGAAATTTAAAAAATAACAAAATCAAATATGCTTTAATTGGAAGTGCAAATATGTTATTGCAAGGAATGAATGTGAATCCTCAAGATTTGGATATTATAATTCAAGCTAAAGATTTAAAAAAAATTCAAAAGATATTTTCAAACGATAAACTCCTGCCTATAAAAAAATTAAAAACATTTACAAATAATTCTGCATGGGAAATTAAAATAACACTTGAAAAAATAAATGTTCAAATTTTAGGAGAAAAAGATAATGGAACATATGTTAGCAAACTATTAGGAAATAAATTAATTGAAATTTCTTTAAATGGAATTAAAATACCTTGTCTCACACTTATGGCAGAGGCTCAAGCGTATGCAGAAACAAATCGCAAACAAAAATCAGATTTAATTGAAAAATTTCTAAATACTCACGAGGACAATAAAGAATATTAAATATTCCTATAAAAATTAAGAAAAAATGACAGATATAAAACTTGATTTCAAAAAGATGAATGGATTGATTCCAGTGATAGTTCAAGATTTCAAAACCAATGAAGTTTTAATGTTTGGTTTTATGAATGAGGAAGCTTGGGAGAAAACAAAGAAGCTTGGGAAAGTAACATTTTGGAGCAGAACTAGAAATAAATTGTGGACTAAAGGTGAAACATCTGGAAACTTCTTAATAGTTAAAAACATATATCTTGATTGTGATGATGATACCTTATTAATAAAAGCAGAACCAAAAGGACCAACATGTCATACTAAAAATAAAACTTGTTTCTTTAAGGAGATAAAATGAAAAAACTAAGTGAGATTGTTATCCTTAGGTAACATGCCCCCACGATTACTTGATCCTAAGGATTAACTCCCCAATTTTTTCCTCGATGATTAGAATTTATTACTAAACAGAACCTGCGAAACTCCTTCCACCAAGAAGTTCTCTTGCTCTGTCTTGTTCAATTTCAACTTTGCTTTTTACTTCTTTTAATTTCTTAGAAAAATCAATAATTTTGTTAATGCAGAGGGTTATTATTCCACTAGAATCCCCTCTTAATTTTTCTATCTCTTCTTTTTTAGAAGGATGCCCTGAAATATTCCTATCCCACTTAATAGACATTATTTTAGAATAATCACTATCTGAGATAAGTTTTTCCTTTTTTAGCCTATTAATTTTTGTATCAAAAGACCAATTATCTAGCTCTTCTAAAGTATTAGTTATTTTGCTTTTTTCAATATTTTTCCTAAGAAATTCAGTGATACATTTTTCGAGGCATTTGCCCATAAGAAAGACTGATGTTTCAAAATAACCTAAACTATAAATATCAAATGCCTCTTTTACGAGTCTGTAATTTTCTTCACCTATATCTTTTGGTAACTTTCTACCCAAAAAGGGCATTAATTGAATCTCGAATGAATCAAGAAAATTCTTTATTGAGTTTTCAGAATCTAACAAACAATTAGTTAATTTAAGAAGGGTATGCTCTCGAGAGTTTGAATCTTTTCCTTGGTGTTCATAGATTATCTTTTTTATCCTATCAAGATTTATAATTTCTAGGGGCTTTGTAGGCAGAAAACCATATTCCTTTTCTAATTTCAAGTTAAATCTCCCGATTTCTTCGTTTAGCTTCTCGACTATTTCTTTGTTTCTGTTGAAAAAATTATCTTTCTTTTCTTTTTCTTCAGATTCATTTTCGAAATACAATGCAACTAATAATGCTCCATTAAAATTAGTTCTTAAATTAAGTTTTAAATCTTCTATATGTTTTAGATGCATTGCTAATCCAAATATATCTTCAAAACTGGGCATTTTTAAAACAACCCCCACAAGTGAAGAATCACATATCCAACACCTAAAAGTAATAATATCACAATAAGGGTAATTATGAAAGAATAAGTTGGATGAGTTGTGTTATAAGTAATTCCTTTGTGGTTAATTCCTACACTTGTTGTTCTATTATCCCCTCGTTTATTTCTGTCACACCAACCCTTTGCATACTCTTGATTGTATCCTTTGGTTGTTAAATCGTTTACACATTTGTTATTTTCCATAATAAACCAACAAAGATGCCCTATAAAGAATTTTCTATCCCTTAAAAAATATAAATCCTAAGGAAGAAAGCTTAACCTTAGGATACTGAAATGGCTAATTCAGAGCTATTTTTTTCTTCTTATTTATCTTAGAATATTTCCAATGTTGAATTTTAAGATATAGTAACTTTACTTCTTTGTCGTTTAATTCGGGATACGCTGATTGTAAGTCTTCTTTATCATATTCGGCTCTATCTTCTAATAAATCCTCTTTCTTAAAAGAATTAAATAATCTATCAACCTTTTTCTTTCTCACTATGGGTTTCTTTGTATGTATCATAGAATAATAAAAAGAAACTGGAATTTAAAGGTTGTTCCGACGATGATTTGTAATTTTTTAGTCAGAACTCGTTTTAAAATACTTAACAGCAAAGTCTCTTACAAATTTGTCTATCTCCAAGAAAATAGGTATTGCCTTAATTTTATCTTCTTCGCTTTTTATTAATTGTGCTATTGGTCTAAATTCTTTCGAACTCTTAAACATTGTTGGTTGACCTTTTATTAACTCTTTTCTTGCTTGTTCTTCACTGATTTCCCCTTTCTTCACTATCCCACAAATCTATCAAACCATTAATATATTTCTTATCTCTCACTTCATGCCCTATACCTTTAAGAAATCCAATCATAAACCACATTCGTCTTTCACTTTTCATAGATACTTTCACCAAGTCCATGGTTTCTTCATAATTACTTTTTTCAACTTTCTTAGATCCACAATTTCCACAAAAAGTATTTTCATTTGGTATTTCTTTTAGACATTGGGGCATATCATTTTTCTAACACCACTTGTGTTCCATCACTCATACACCTACATCTTCCCATCTTAAAACCTTTAAACTTCTTCTCCAACATACTCCCAATATCTAAAACCTTATCCACCGTAGAATCAACATTTTTCTTATCCTTAATAGTTACAATGATTTTCATAATAAAATATTTAACTCAACAATGCACTTGCCTTTTTTCTTAGCTCTTCAATAAGTTCAGCTTTTCTTTTGTCTAAATTTGCTTTCTGTTGTTCGTCATGCTCTTTTAATTTAACCTTAAATTCTCTTTCTAAATTAGATTTTAATCTTTCTTCTCTTGTTTTTAATTCATCGACCATTTGTTGATGTGCTTTAGCAACTGCTTCTTTTTGAATTCTAATTCTCTCATTTTTAAATTTAGAATTTTCCTGTCCAGCCATAAAATTAAATTTATCCATTAATTTCTTTTTCTCACTAGCTAAATTCAAAGCATTTTCTTTTTCTTTTTCCAATAAAGATTTCTCATGAAGTTGTAAAACTCTTTCACGATTTTCATATTTATTTTGCAATGCTTTCAGATTATTTTCAAATTTTTTCTTTTCCAATGAAACTTGAGCTTTAATTTTTTTATCGAATTCATCGTGGAGTTTTGCTTGTAATTCTTTAGTTAAATTAATTTTCGCCTTTTGTAAATTATTATTATATTCTTCAATTAATCTACTTTTAGCCTTTCTTCTTTCTCTAAATGAAAGTGATTTTAATTTATCTTTTTTTAAGTTATATTCTTCATTCAATTTTCTTTTATCTTGCTCGATTCTTTTCTTAACTTCACTATCAAAATGATTTTGGAAATCTCTATTCAAGTTATCAGTAACCCTTTGCACTTCTTTTTTATGGATTTCAATCAATTGATGTTTTTGATCTTCATGTTTAAGTCTCTCTTCTTCTTTAATTCTCATTCTTTCATTAATCAATTTTTTATTATAATTTCTTTGTTCATGTAAAAGCTGTAAAACTTTTCCTTTCTTTTCAGCTAACTGATATTTCATCTCAGAAATATTTTGATTCAAAGTCGAATTAATTTTTCGTTGTTTAGCCAATTCTTCTTCCAATTGTTTAGTGCGTTCATCTATTTCTTGTTCCATTAATTTTCTTTGTTGAGTTGTAAATGTTTCCATTTTATTTACAAAATTTTTCTTAATTTCTTCATTAATTTTCTTACGATAATCTCTAACTTTTTTTACAATTTCATCATGAGCTTCTTTAGAAAGTTGTGTTTTCAAAGACAATTTTATTTTATTCACATCACGATTATTCTCATCTATTTGTTTTTTTAATAAAGCCAGTTTAGAAGAAAATTCACTCTGATGAATTTTTTTTGTTTTTTCAAGTTCTTTAAGTTTATTTTTCAATAACTTATGTTCTTTAGATTTATCAAAACCAACATGAGAAATTTTTTCTCTTAACGTTTTCTCAAGTTGTTTTTTTCTTATCTCTAAACCATCTTGTTTACTTCGATATGCTTGTTCAAGTCCCTCCAATTTAGATTTAACCTCTTTTTCCCCTATCTTTTTTTGATTATTCATTTCCTGAACTAATCGAATTTTAAATTTCGATTCCAAAGCATCTTTCTGTTTTTCAAATTCTTCTTGATACTTCTCTTTCATTTTAGTAATGTAATAATAATCTATTTTTGTTCTTTCAACATCAAATTTTTTCTTTAATTCTTCAGAAAATCGTCTCTGAATTTCCTTTTTTAAGTCGTTAGCAACTCTAACTTCATACAACTCTTGCAATTGAGATTTTTTAAGAGAATACTCTTTATTCAATTCTTGAATTTTCTTTTTGTCAGATTCAGTCTTAAGTTCATAATCTGAAGCCAATTTAGTTTTTTTAAATTCATAATCTTTAGAAAGTTTCTTTTCCATATCAATATAATGAGCTTCCAGAGCACGTCTTCTAAGTTCTAAATCATTTCTTAATTGATTATTCAATTCCTTTTCTCTATTTTTAACACGATCAGAAAGTTCTAATTTAAGTCCATGAATAAAATTATTAAAATTCTCATCAACAACAAAACCTACTTTACTATCAACTTTTCTTTTATCACTTAAATCTTCATCAATTTTTGATTTCAAATCTTTAATTTCTTTTTTTAATTCAAGATTTTTTTCTTCAATATGACTATCAATATTATCAACTTTTTTTGAAATTACTTTAATCGGAGATTTTCTTTTAACCTCTCGTTTCTTTCTAATTTCCAATCTCAATTGTTTCATCCTACCTTCTAATTCAGGAAGAGCAGAAGTATCTTTCAATCGCGATTTAATAATTCCAATTTCTTTTTCAAATCCCTTAGTTAAATCTCTCGATTCAAGAGAATTAAGCTCATGTTTAAATTCTTCAAGACGATTTACTTTTTCTTGAAAAGCATAAAAATCTTTTTGTAAAATTTGCTTATCATTCTTTTTTCTATTAGAAGTTTTTTTTGTTTTTTTCTTCACCATTATGTAAATTATTCCTGCGATTTATATTTGAAAATGTTTTTCATTTGATTATGTAAATTATTCCTGCGATTTATATTTGAAAATGTTTTTCATTTGATTATGTAAATTATTCCTGCGATTTATATTTGAAAATGTTTTTCATTTGATTATGTAAATTATTCCTGCGATTTATATTTGAAAATGTTTTTCATTTGATTATGTAAAATTTTTAAATTTTATATTTGAGTGGATTTCACACCCAATTTCCTCTCTCTTTTCTTACTAAAACCAAGTTAAATTTATTTATAAAACTAACTATCCTTCAGGATTTCTCCCTTCATACCTATCTAATTTCTTTTGAAGAGGAGTAGTTCCATAATATCCCTTCTCTTTCCATTCTCTTAGTTTTCTTCTAAGATCTTCAGCTTCTCTCTTAGAAATTTGTTTCTTTTTTATTTTTCTATGATATTCTTTCATCTCTTTCTTAGCTTTTCTTTTTTCGTGTTTTATAATTTTTCTCTTAGCTTTTTTATGTGCTCTATTTTCAATAAATAATGTAAAGAAACTTCTATGACTTCTTTTTCTCGAAAGTTTCTCCTTTAATTTTTCTTCTTTAAGTTTCAATTGCTCATTTCGTTTCTTTTCATAATTTGTATGTCTTTCTTCTTTTAATTTAATTTTCTCTCTTTTCTTCAATTCTTTTTCTTTTTTCCTTTCTTCTTTAATTCTTTTAGCTCTCGCTCGATTAAACTCTCTCAAAGATTTATTCTTACTTCTTCTTATTTTTATTCTATTGAGAAGAGAAGAGAAGAAACTTCTTTGTATTCTTCTCTTCTCAACTTTCACCCTTTCACTCTCTCTTTTTCTAAGCTCTCTTTGAGAGTTTTTTCTTTCCCTTGCTAATTCTCTTTCACGTCTTATTCTATTGTTATACAATTCCCGACGTGTTCTGGCAAGGCGTGCACTTTTTTGTACATTAGTAATAACTCTCGCCAAGCTATGTTCAAGAGAGACTGTTCCATAGTATCCTCTTTTTCTCCAATCACGCAACTTATTTCCAAGTCTTGAATAAGGCTTAGGCGTTCTTGGAATATAAATTCTAGGTTCACTAACTTTTGGTTTCGCAGGTCTAAGTTTTCTAATTCTTCTACCAAATTCAATACGCAAATGAGGCATTCTAAATTTAGGCAAACTAATTCTATGAATATTAAATCTAAACATATTAATTCTATACAACCTAATACTTCTGATTCTTTCTTTAGGTAAATTAATTAATTCGTCTCTATATTTATAAACGCTATAAATTATGAATAACAATAACAAAATCCAAAGACTTATTTTTATTGGATATACATAATCAGAATAACTTCCTTCTTTAATACACTCTCCACAAATTCCACCACAATCTACACCAGTTTCATCAAAGTTTTTAACACTATCAAAACAATAACCACACATTCCTTCATATTCAGTAGCAATAAAACCAATCTCAACTTTTTTCACATTATTAATCGATCTTTCTTTTATTCTACTTACCAAATTATTTGTTTCAACGTCGTAAATTTCAATATAATTTTCAAAACACCATTCTTTTTGTTCAACTCTAATAGAAAGAGTGGCGTTACATTCTCTTTTTTCAATTATAGAATCTTCCTCGTCAATACAATTAGTTATTTCCTCACAAACACGATTTTCAATTCCAGTTAATGAAACTTTTCCGTATATAAGTTCCCCAATATCATAATTTACATCACACTCTCCCCAACTTTCACATTGATAATCAGGAACACAGGAACATTCTTTTTTTAGAGGTTTATTCAAATTAGTTCCACAAGAATTCAAATCTTCACACTCTTCGGCATATTTGAAACTACCATCACATTTGCTCCAAGAACAATACCAATTTTCATTACAATCTTCTTTTAAATCGTCGGCAATATTAACTTCCCATACTCTAATTTCAGTGCTACCTCCAACATTCACTTCTACCTTTATTTGAGAATTTTTACTAAACATATAATCGAAAGAACTTGATAAACTGCCGACACCTGAAATACCTTTATTGAACACTCCATCAATATACCATTTTACTTCAATCAAAGAATCCTGCGTATCACTAATTGTTACAGAAAAATCAACAGGAGTATTATTTGCTAAAGCTAAAAATAAATTTTGAGGAGAATATTCTATTTGCAATCCTACAATACACATCTGTTCTTCAGTTGGTTTTCCAGAATCAACACCACAAGCATTTAGATCTGTACAAGTCCTATTCTGCATTCCTTCTCTACTTACAATTGTTGTTCCAGAATTTTCAGGAGATAAAAATAATTCAGAACTAAAATCAAAAATTTCATTATCTCCAAGAGGAATTTCTTTAGTAATTGGCGTCGATGAAATAGTCACCTTAACATTATCCAATAAAATTTCGTCAACTTTTATTGTATGCATTTCTAATTCAGTTGTAGATAAATTTGTAGAAATTTTATTTATTGTTAGAATAACTTTATCTCCTTGCTGTTTATCATATACAACTTGCAATTTATCTCCCTTATTAATTTCCACTTCCCTTATTTCTCCAACACCCATAAGAACTTGTCCGGGGTTAAGAGAAACCTCTACATTTGAATTATTTCCTACAGTTGTATTATTTCCAGTTTGATTAATTGGGGGTGAAAGAATAATTGGCTCTTCAATTTTACAAACACTTGAACATCCATCTCCTTCTAAAGTATTTCCATCATCACAAAATTCTCCTTCGTCAATAACTGAATTTCCACAAACAATTTCTGGAAGTTGAACACATTTAACATCACATGAACCGCCACAATCAATCCCTTCTTCATTTCCGTCCTTAATTCCATTAAAACAATAGTTCAAAACACATTGCCCTTCTACACAAGTTTCAGAATTAGAACATGAACTTTGTTTTTCCCATAAATTAATCCCTTTTTTATTTAGTTGACAAAGATTAGGAACATTATTTATGCAAGTTCTTTGACCTATTTCACAAACATTTGAATCTTTAGTTTTTCCAGAAACACAATCTCCTTCTGAACAAACATCTCCTCTAGAACATTTTAAATTACTTCCCCATTTCAAACAATCATTAGAATCTTTTTCACAAATTTTATACTGATTAGTTGTTGTACATAATGCAATTCCTTCAATATCACAAGCATTATTTTGAGAACAAACAAAAGTTCCACTTCCAGAACAAATCATTCCTTTTGGAACATTTTTATCTTTCCATAAATTAATTAGTGTTCCAAATAATCTAAATTTCTTTCTTTGAATACACTCTTGATAAACATTCTGTTTAGAAGGATGACACTGAATATCTCCTACTTCGCAAACATTTAATGTTTTTTGTTCTTCCAAAATATTTGGTAAAAGTTTTTTATTTAATAATTCCTCAAATAAAAATCCAGACATCGGTCCACTTACAACTGCAGGTTCTATTTCTGGTTTGAAATTTGCATCTAAAGAAATTTCTTGTATAGGTGGAGATAAACTAGTTCCAACTTCACAACTATTCCAACCAGTACACTCCCAATCAGGTATGCAACCACAAGTTCTTATTTCATTTTCAGTATTACCACATCCATCCCCTCTTGTTCTTGTTTCTTGAGTTCCATCACAAACTCCCCAATCACTCCAAGCTCCCCAAGAAGGAACGCAACTTTCTCCTTTATTGTGAACCAAAAAATCATTTGCAAAAAATACATTATATTCATTAATTGATTTTAAATTATATGTTTGAATTTCTCCATGATAATATTCTATACTATCTACACTTACCCAATCCCCCTCACTTGTAAAAAACTTATCTCCAATTTCAAGGTCATAAATTGTTAATTCATTAAGTTTAGATTTCCCTATATCTATCTCAGTTTTTTCTTTAGTAATTGCTGCCCATCCCAAATCCCCGTTTTGTTTTAAAACATAAAAAGGATGTTCATCTGTAACATTAATCTTATTATTTATTGAATAGAAACCTTCTCTAATAGGGGATTCTAATTCCAAAACTTTGGCAGAGGTAACTTCACCAGCAACTAAATCATAAGATTTAACCTCTTCCCCGATCCGAACATCTTCAATATTTTTAGAAGTTCCATCAGCCATTAAAATTTTTGTTCCAGCGGGAAAACAGCTAGTATCACCATCACCATCAGTACAACTCTGCACTTCAACTTGAGTACAACTTGTGCTATCTGTTTTAGATCTGGTTTGTGTTCCTGAAGCACAAGCACTCCAATCTCCAAATGCTCCAAAATCTCCTGCACAAATCACAGCGTCGGCGTGAACAGCTGTGCTAATAAAATCACTAAAATTATTGTCACTAATTAAAACATCCCACCTTACTTGAGAACCAAAACTCTGATTCACCGTTACATTAACATTATATAATCCTAATTCACTTCGAGTTATATTTCTTAAAGAATTTCCGGGATAAAAAAAATCACCATTAGTATAAACGGTTTCAGCCGCATTTGTCGCATTCACACTAATATTCAAAGGGTCATACATAGAAGTTCCAGTCTCATTAATTTTAGTAAGATTAATTCTTAAGGTAGCATTATCCCCATGATAATAACAACTTGAAACACCGGTCGCACATCCAGAAGTTCTTAAATTCCCCATAGTCAAAATAGTCACATAACGAATAAGAGAAACATTAACTTCAGACCTTGCAATTACAATACTATCACTAGTAGGAATAGAATAATTCACAGAAATATTTCTCGAACTCACAGATAATGAAGATTTAGTAAGATTAGAAGTGCACTGTCCAGATGAATTTGTAACAGCTGTACCAAATAAAACACCATCATCATAAAAATAACATGTCGCTCCTGAAAAACCATTCAAAGTTAAATTATCATAAACATTTGCAGTAAAATTCACGACATTTGGAACATAACCTTTATCATCTTCTCCTGCAACCGCGTCGTTACCACGAATAATTTTATCAAAATTTAAATGAGAAGTAATGTTTATAATCAAATTTTTATCAATACTTAAAATTCCAAATCTTCCTGCTAAATTATTTGAAACATATTGTCCAACAGATTGAATACCTCCAATAACTCTTTGACTAAAACTTGTCGAAGAGGTATTTCCATCAGAAAAAGAATCAAATTTATTATCGCTGGAATAACTAGGAGATGTTCCCTGAAACGCAGAAACAAATACAAATAGTGTCAAAAAAACAATTGCCAATAAAATAATTAATTTATTTTTTTTCATCCGTCACCTCATTTAATAATTTAATCACTGCCTTATCTATAAAGTTTTTTACACTCGGATAATCAAATCGATTATTATTTTTAGAAATAAACTTTTCAATACGTCCTTTTAATTCACCATCAATTTTCACAGGTTTGTCTTTCATATGAAGTTACTATTTGTTACTTTAAATTACTTAAAGTTACATAGAAAAAAGAGTTTATAAATTTATTGAGGATTAATGCTTTGTTGAAAAAACCAGAGATTAAATTTTTAACCAGTATTATTTTCAGTTAAATTTTCGCTTACAGAATCAAATTCTTCACTAACATTAACGACTTCTTCATTAACTCCAGTTTCATTAGATTCAACAACTACTGAAGAATTTTTATCTACATCCTTGTTAATTTTAGTTTTTTTAGTAAAATCATAAAGATTTGTAGTTCCGATATATTTTTCAACATCTTTAGTTTCAACTTCTGATTTCAATAAAGAATTTGCTAATCGTTTCAAAAATTTGGCCCTTTCTACTTCAATTTGATAATTAAGTTCAGTTTCTTCAAGGCTAACATCATAAGAACTTTCAGACCAATATTCCCCAATTTCAAATTTTATTATTAATCTATCTCCAACTTCAACAGCCTTAGAAATTTCAGCTTCATCTTTTCCAGTGTTTTCTTTTAAAATTAAAAGTTCCTCATCGTTCAAAGCAAGATCTTTAGTAAGCTCAATTTCTGAAGGAACAATTTCCTTAGTAACAACTGTTTGTTGAGGATTATCGATACTTAAAATACTTGAAACTGAAATAAGCTCCTCGCCATCATAATTTAATTCAACAACTAATTCTCCTTCCTCAACATCTAAATTCAATGAACTTAAATCAATTTCCAAATCATAAGTATAATCTTCTCCAAGATAATCTTCGCCAAATCCTATCTCTTCGGTATAATCTGTGTTAATTGTAACTATATTTCCTTGTTGAGAAAATGTAACATCTTGAGAAGAAGAAACAATTTCCGCTTTCTGTCCAGGTTCTAATTCATAAATATATGGCTCATTTTTATTCACAGTCCCAGAAATTTCTGTTTCTAAAGAAGCTACAACAGTTCCAGTAATCCCTGCTATTCCTCCTGAACTCTCTTCACTACTATCTGAACTTTCTTCGGCGGGATTATCTAAACTTTCTTCAGCAGGACTTTCCTCACTTTTTTCATTTTTTTTCTCATTAGAATTGTCTTTAGTTATTTCTTCTGTTGTAGTTTCAGCAAGTGTTGCTTCTGTTGTTGTTTCATCAGAACTTTCTTCAGGAGTTACTTCTTCAGTAATTGTTTCTTCTGTTGTTGTGGTTTCAGTAATTGTTGTGTCATCAGAACTTCCTTCATTTGAACCTTCTGAATTAGAAGAACCGGAATTACTTTCGGAATTTCCGCCTGTCTTTGTTACTTTCATCACAAAGTCGACATCTGAATCTTTTGTTCCAGCAACTCCAAATCCATTACCTGAACCAGATAATGAAAAACCCTCTCCATAAAAATTTCCCTCGACAGAATTTTCATTAACTAAATCTTTAAGTAAATATTCATAAGAAGAATTTCCTATAGAAATTGAAACATTAGTATTCTCTGGAATTAACTCTCCTGGTTTCAAAGATAATAACAATTTTCCATCTAAAGTTGAATTAGGGTCATAGTTAGTAGTAATAGATAAAATTGCATTCCCTGTTAAAGAGGAATAATTAAAATAAAACATGGAAAGGATTCCTAAAACTAAAAACCCTGCCACAATAAAAATTTTTCTAGCGCCTATCTTTCTTCTCACCATTTTAATTAGTTGTCTCCACAGTTGTTACAACACTTTTCCAAGAAACGCTTCCAGATTTTTGAACATAAACTGAAATAATATCTCCAGGATTATAAGTTACAACATTTTCGGATTGCAAATCAAAATCAATTGCATTTTTTCCGTCACTGTCAATCAAATTATAGAACCCTGTATCAACTCCATTTTTATAAACACTAATAAGAATTTTACCTTTTCCAGATAATTCTAAGCTTGAAGAAATTCCTGTAATACTTCCTTCTCTTAACATAACGTAGCCAATTTGTTCTCCAGTTTTTACTCCAGTCGAAGTTTCTAAATAATCAGATTGAGAAGATTCTGTAGAAAGACCAAAATAAAGATTCTGAACATTTTTCATTGGTGCTTCTTGTTTCTTAAAATCATTTGTTGCAAAAGTCACCACAAAAACTTTTTTAGAAAAACCTACTTCATCAGTAAAATTAACTTCATAAATTCCAAGATTATTTTCATTTATTTCTTTAATTTCTAAATCATCTGGAAGTTCACTTTGATTTACAGAATTAACACTTTCCACCTTTCCATTTTTTGCAATTTCGCTTCCTTCAACAAATTTTTTAACAAATTTTTCAGTATCTATATCAAGATTATTTGAAATCTCCTGAGCAAGAACTCCAGCTGATAAAACCAATAAAATTACTAAAAATGAAAGTAATACCTCTTTTTTCATATTCAAAATACAAATTTAATTAATCGCCCCGTTAGTTTCAGTTCCAACTTGAGGAGTTTGTTGTGAAGGGTCATATTTCACGAGTACAACCGAATTTTCTCCGTCGCCAATTGCAATATATCCTTGTTTATCAACAACATCTAAAATTGTATTGACTACATTTTCCTGTGCTTGAATTTGCTTTGCAACTATATATCCTTGTATTTTAGGTCCAATAAAAGCCACATAAGCTAAAGCAATAACCAAAAGAACAATAATCAACAAAGCAATACCAAATCTTTTATCTCTCATAATATCCTCCTTTCATAAATTAAAAGAGATAAACATATTTATAAATTATTCTATAATGAACTAAATT
>Ga0209542_10008393_pt1 | contig 19324 bp, 25 predicted proteins | sample RifCSPhighO2_01_FD_184028 | JGI IMG/M metagenome (GOLD analysis project Ga0209542, IMG submission 184028) | Soil microbial communities from Rifle, Colorado - Rifle CSP2_plank highO2_0.1 (SPAdes) (version 2) | ecosystem: Environmental > Terrestrial > Deep subsurface > Rock core/Sediment ...
ATAAACATGTATGAAAGTGCAAGCATCAGTCAAAGTTCGCTGTCGCAAGTGTAAAATAGTTCGCCGAAACGGTCGGGTGATGGTGATTTGCGATAACCCGAAACATAAACAAAGACAAGGATAATATGACACGGATTGCCGGAATTGACATACCAGAACACAAACGAACCGATATAGCACTTACCTATATTTATGGAATTGGCCGGTCAAATGTAAAAGCCTTACTGAAAGAAGCAAACGTTGATGCTAGTAAACGGGCAAAAGACTTGAACGAAGATGAAATAAACCGGTTGCAAAAAATCATCGAGCAGACGTTCCAGGTGGAAGGAAATCTACGCCGGCTGATACAGAATAATATTAAACGGCTCAAGGAAATTGGTGCGTACCGGGGTATTCGGCATACACGGAACCTGCCGGTTCGCGGTCAACGAACTCGGGCCAATGCCCGGACCAAACGGGGCAAGCGGATGACCATAGGCGCGCTTAAGAAAGACGATCGGGCAAAAATAGCAACTCCCGGGGCACCGGCTGAGAAAAAATAGTAGTAAAATCACAATGCCTGACGGAAAAGCATTGATGAATTTTTAAAAATATGGCAACAAAAGTCAAAAGGATTGTCGAAAAAGGGCGCGTCTACGTGACAGCAACGTTTAACAACACGATTGTGACGATTACTGATGAATCAGGAAATACCCTATGTTGGGGTTCAAGTGGCGCAGTTGGATTTAAAGGGGCACGAAAAGCCACCCCATTTGCCGCAACCAGCGCCGTTGAGTCGGTTGCCAAAAAGGCAATCATGTACGGTTTGAAAGAAGTTGAAGTGTATATAAAAGGCCCAGGTGCAGGGAGAGACCCGGCACTCAGAGCTTTGCGGTCAGCTGGTTTGCAAATTAAAATGATTGCCGATGTAACGCCAATGCCGCACAACGGCGTCAGACCAAAAAAGAAACGCAGGATATAAAACCAGTTCAAAGTTAAAAGTGCAAAGTTCAAAATTTTCCCTAGAAATTTTTAATTTTGATTTTTGAATTTTTAATTTAAGTAAAGTTTATATGGCACGATATACTGGACCAAAAAATCGATTGGCACGACGCGAAAGCGTTGATCTAGGGATGAAAACTGCCGGTAGCCACGCGCATGCGATGCTGTTGCGCCGTCTCAATGTCGGTCCTGGCCAACATGGAGCTAAAGGCCGTAGGCGCATCTCCGCATATGGTCAACAACTGCGGGAAAAGCAAAAGGCGAAAAGAGTTTATGGCATTCTGGAGCGCCAATTCAGACGGTACTTCACCAATGCGTTGAAATTCAGAGGTAATACTGGTGCTACACTCCTGACCCAACTTGAAAAACGGCTGGATAACGTCGTGTATCGTTTGAGTCTCGCGCCAACCCGGGTGATGGCCCGGCAGCTCGTCAATCATGGGCACGTCACGGTTAATGACCAGAAAGTTTCCATTCCGTCCTATCAGGTGGCGCTCAATGATATTATTACGCTCAAACCGAAAGCAGCCAGTATTCCCGCAGTTAAAAAAATCCTGGAAGAAAAAAATCCGGTGATTCCGACATGGCTCGTGAGACAAGGCATAATTGGAAAAATAGTCCGTCCGCCGGAGCGCACTGATGTGGATGCTGATATTAACGAACAGCTTATTGTTGAGTACTATTCGCGTTAATTAGAGTAAAAAAATATGCCGGTTTTTTAATTTAAAGACCGGTTTGAGGAGTCGGGGTTTGTACAGGAACATGGTTCTTTGGAACTCTTGTGTCTCCCGGCTAATAATAAAATGACAGACCCAGTTTTTAAGATCAAAGGAGAAAAAGAAACCGAAAGTTACGGCAAATACGTACTCGAGCCGCTGGCGCAAAGTTACGGGCACACGCTTGGAAATGCGCTTCGACGGGTGCTTTTATCTTCGATGAAGGGGGCAGCAATCACGAGCGTCAAAATTGACGGCGTGAAGCATCAATTCACGACTCTTCCCGGTTTAAAAGAAGATATTGTTGAGTTTTTATTGAACCTCAAAAAGATTCGTCTGTTTATTGAGGATGACCATGAAGTAATACTTCGTCTGACGAAAAAAGGTGAAGGGGAAATTTTCGCGAGCGATATCGAAGTTCCGGCCGGCGTCAAGATTGTCAACCCGGACCACTATCTGGGAACACTTTCTGATAAAAAATCCAAGTTGGACGTGGAGATGACTGCGCAGACCGGTTATGGCTATGTGAAAGCTGATCAGCAAAAAGGCGGAATTGGAGTTTTGTCGGTTGACAGCGTGTTCAGTCCGGTCACCCGGGTGAACTATAAAGTCGAAGCTACCCGTGTCGGAAGGGACACCAACCTGGACAAACTGATTATGGAAATCTGGACCGACGGGACAGTTGCCCCGCGCGCTATGCTTGAGGCAACAGCTCAGATTCTGGTTTCGTATTTTGTGCAGGTGTATGAACCGCGCGCTGAAGTCAAAGAAGGAGTAGCGGTGACGCCGACGGTTTCGGACGAGATTTTGAAAATGCGGATCGAAGAACTCGATATCCCGACCCGGATTGTCAATGCTCTTGCCAACGGCGGGATAGAGACAGTCGGTCAACTCTTAGGTACGCCGCGGACCGAGCTCGCCAAAGTTAAAAATTTGGGCGGCAAGTCACTCGCAATTGTTGATGAAAAGTTACGTGAGAAAGGGGTCGCGCTTTCGGTATGAAAAAGCGGGTGTACGGCCGAAAACTCCATCGCACCACTAACGCGCGAAAACAACTATTTCGCAATTTAGTCAACTCATTTATTGAGCGCGGGTTTTTGGTGACAACGATTGCTAAAGCCAAGTCAGTGCAGCCGACGATTGAACAGTTGATTACGGGTGCAAAAACGGATTCGCTTGTAAGTTTACGGCATTCAGTTTCCGAAACCGGCCAGGTGAGTTCAAGCAGGCGATTGAAAGAGCTGGGAGCTTTATTTTCCAAGCGCCCGGGTGGCTACACAAGACTGATCCGAATGGGCAGCCGTATGGGCGACAACGCCGAACTGGTGCGTCTGGAACTGGTAGAACAACTTATTAAACCGGAAGTGGAAGTGGTCATTGCCCCAAAAGTCGCTGAAATGCCGGTAAAACCGGAAACAAAAATTTTACCAGCGATTAAAAAAGTAGTCGAGGTTTCCAGTAAAAAAATCAAAAAGGCTGTTGTTAAAAAAAGTAAACCTAAGCTGCAAAAAGTATGAAATTAAAAGTTGCCAGACCAACCAAACCAACAAGTATCAAAAGCATCAGCCACAGCTGGCACCTGGTTGACGTTAAGGGGCAGGTGTTGGGTCGGGCGGCAACACAGATTGCCACTAAACTTATTGGTAAATCAAAGCCGGTTTTTGTCCGTAACCTGGATTGTGGGGATTATGTAGTCGTCGTTAACGCCGAAGCAATTGTGGTAACTGGTAAAAAACTGGATGACAAAAAATATACCTCATACTCAGGGTATCCGGGAGGTATCCACAAAGAGTCACTCACCCATCTTCAGGAACGCAAACCAGTCGAAGTTGTGCGCCGGGCTGTTGCGGGCATGCTGCCGAAAAACAAATTACGCGCGCCACTCCTTAAACGCCTCTATATTTATGCCGGCAGCGATCATCCGTATAAAGCGCAACTGGGAGTAAATTAATAAATATATGGCCACAACTACCGAGACAACTGAAAAAACCGAAAAAATTACTGAACCACAATTTTATCAGGCAATTGGCCGCCGGCGTGAAGCCACCGCCCGGGTCCGTTTATACGTAGTGAGCGCTGAGGAACTGGTAAAAGTAAATGGCAAAGAACATAAACGCGGCACGATTACGGTTAACGAACGCCCGATAGAAAAGTACTTTGCCGGAGAAACAGCCAAAAAACTCTATCTCGAGCCATTTCGAACTACCAACACGCTTGACCGGTTTGTAATTAGCGTGAAAGTTGAAGGTGGCGGGTTAAACGGACAGATGTATGCGTTTATTCACGGGGTTGCCCGGGCGCTTGAAAAAATTGACCGTGAACATTACCGGCCGACGCTCAAAAAACGGGGCTTTATGACGCGTGATCCGCGGGCCAAACAACGCCACAAAGCCGGATATGCGCAAAAGTCGCGCAAGCGCAAGCAAAGTCCAAAACGGTAAGTTTCAATTCTCATGTCTATGACAGAAGGGGATCATCTAAGACAACTAACAGCTGACAGCGAAATTAAACTTATCGATTATGTGTTCGATGAGATTACAAAACTTCAAGAAGGTACAAAACTTGTAACCTCAGCAGACTTCATAGCCATTACTGATCATTTTGTCCGTTCTCATCATAATCGATCATCTGTTACAGGTATAAATTTCGGACAATATGGAAATGGTTTAGTAGTAAATATGGCTGACTCAAAGTGTAATCCCAGGGACGCAAAACTTTGGAGGATGAAAAAACCCAATATTTTGACATTAGAAGAGCTAGACCATCTTGCCGTAATAAAAGCACACTCTATTCATAAGAAGCGTGTACCAAGGTTAGCTTCTTCTGGAAAATAATTAATTATCCTTGTTTCTCCTTCATCTTCACTACAACCGGCCGCAGCAGCATCACTCCGAGGCTTCCGAGTTTGTAGCCGACGCTTCCCATAAAGCCCATGAAGAACAAATGCGCGGTGAGATTCAGCGGCTCATTGATAAGTTGTGAAGGGATGATTTCCTCCTTTTGACTCAGTGTGGCGCCGGGAGGCAAAGCTCCGGCAGGTAGACTGTTACTAATTAGTTTACCTAAGTCCAGTTGGATACCGGAAATGCCGAATACGGCAACCGGTTTGATTTTGCCGGTAAATACCAGATAGACGTTGAGTCCTGAGAAAAGAATAATCAGGATTCCAGCAACAAGCAGAACATATCCAGTCATCCGTTCACTCATATTCTCATGATGACGGGTTTATCTTGAAACTGCAAGTAATTAAAGATATAGAATAAGTCGGGGATAGAGGACTTGAACCTCTGACCTCACGACCCCCAGCCGTGCGTTCTAGCCAACTGAACTAATCCCCGCCGTAGCGAGATTATACCTTATTTGTGTCCGAAATCGCGAATCGGCCATTTGTTTGACTGATTAACCCCTCGTTTTCCATTTGTATCAGGTTGGTAGTAATTTGCTTTGTGTTTTTCCCAAGCTGCTGCACCAGCTCTTCTTTGGAAAGCGAGGTCGTATGTAAAAGCGTTTTCAGGATAAGTCCGCGGATTTGCCGATTTGAGCCACTAAATTTACTTTGTTTCACATATTGTTTACTGCGGATATTGGGATTGCCAAAGGTTTTTTTCAAATACGTACCATAATCCATGAGTGCCCAGTACCATTGGCGTGGATTAGTCTGGTCGAGTGTCGCGGCAACAAGCGGTAAGATTTCTTTGTCCGCAACCTTTCTCTCACTTTTAAAAAACTCATGCAGAAAAACAGTCCGAATATTGGTTTCAATAAATACGACTGGCTGATTAAACGCATAAGCGCAAATTGCCGCAGCTGTAGCGTGACTGATGCCAGGAAGCGTGATTAATTCATCTATGGTTTGTGGCACAACTCCTGCAAAGTTTTTCACAATCATGTTGGCTGATTCACGTAAATATTTTGCGCGGCGGTTGTATCCGAGCCCACTCCACGCTTTAAGTACGTGCGTGAGTGGGGCAGCGGCAAGTTTGTTCACATCCGGAAATTCATTTAAGAATTGTTGATACTTACTTATCACACGAGTTACCTGTGTTTGCTGGAGCATGATTTCTGACACCAGTATGTTGTATGGATTGTTTGTTTCCCTCCACGGGAAAAGCCGACCTGAACGGGAATAATAGTCGTAGATTTTCTTTTGAAACAAATTAATTCGTTTTCTCGAAATCTTCATAGTTGTCTTTTATTCTCAAATACTTATATAGTAATTACAGGTATAAAAATAGCAGGAGGTATATGAAAAAAACCAAAAAACATACATCGAAGTTACACCATCATTTGTATAAACCGGTTCACCACGGCGTTAGCTTTGTGGTGATAGGGGTGACGGTCTTTTTGTTTTTATTACTGGTAAAACAGGGAGCCAGTCCGGTGCAAACAGAAGCAAAAGGGTTTAATGAATTCGGTTACAACTATGACGCCCGCATTTTTAATGGAAGTGCAGATGGAGTTGATAAAAATTTAGATGGCAAAGTTTGGGGTGATCCAACTTATGCTAACGACAAGTTAAAAATGAAATGGAATGCAGAGTGGGATAGAGGAAATACGGAAGGGTGGAGTGATTCCAACGGCTATGACGGAGCCTGGACTGATAACAACTGGAATGGAAAAGTGACCGATGGTTCCGGTGAAACGTGGCAATATCGCATCAAATGGATAGGCGATTGTGGAGCCACAGGAGCGCCAACTGGAGATGGAGGATACTGTATCTGGAATCAGTTTGAGGTAGTTTTGTCTCAGGGTACGGTTGCCAATCAACACTTTTGGGACGCCCACGCAACACCTACCGGATACGGGATGAAATAAAGAGTTATTTACTACGGGCGGAATTAAATTCCAGTAAAGAAAGCGCGAGAGCATTAAGTTTGTGATTTTCAGGTTGTCGTTTGAGTACGATACGCACTTCCTGTTCTACTGCCCGTATTTTTTCCTGTACCAGTTTTGGTATCTGATACGTGCGAAGTAGATCAGTTACATAACGGATGTTTGACTTTGTGCTGGCACGATTACCAAAAATATTGTTGAGTCGTTTTTTTTCGGTGGGGATTGCGCATTTATATAAATAGTACCGATACAGGGTTTTGTTATTGCGGTTGATGTCTGTACCAACCGGTTTTCCAGTATTTTCACTTGTACCAAATAACGAAAGTTCGTCATCTTTGAGTTGAAATAATATGCCCAAGTACTCCCCCAATTGCGTTATTTTAGTGATTACTGGTGTTGGTTGTTCAGTAAATAAAGCTGCACAGGTAAGTGGTAGGGAAAAGGTGTAGCGGCCGGTTTTAAACTGATACAACTTGAGGATTTCTGTTTCCTCAATTTGCTTACTGGTAGCGCTGAAAAAAACATCCTGCATTTGCGCGAGTTGCACCAATTGAATTTCCTCCAGTATAAGCTGAGTGATCCAGGTTTTTATTTCCGGTAAAACTGTAAGCGAATTAAGAAGTTCAAAAGCCAGAAAAAATCCTATGTCTCCAACGCAAATTGCCAGAGAAATTCCAAACTGTGCTGGGCTGTTTAATTTTCTATTCAATCCAACTGTCTGAAATTGCGTATGCATGGTTGGTTTACCGCGTCTAAGTGAATCCTGATCAATGATGTCATCGTGGATGAGAATTGCCGACTGAATGAGTTTGAGTGCCGCTGCTGCTTTCAGGTGTTCACTCGCAATTTTTTGACCAAACATTTCCGTACCAAATAACAGCAAGGCACCGCGGATCATTTTGCCATTTTTACTAAATTCGAGGAGTCGATTAAGCGAGTCTATTCCCCATCCGTTAACTGCAGCAAAGCTTGGCTGTTTATCATTTATCGCTATTTCAAGCTGCTCGGTAATCGCGGTTTTGTATTGCTGGAGCTGATTAAGTGCGTTTTCCTGCACGAGGGTTAGTATAACACAGGAATTAAGAGTAGCAGATTAGTTTCATTTAGATTATAAAATGTAATGCATGAGTAGTTCTATTTTGTTTCATGTCGTCATCTTCTGTTTCCTGATAATTTCTATTTGGGAAAGCCGCCGCCGCGTTACATTCAACACGACACCTCAACAAATTCGTATCCCCAATGTGCTCGTATTGATCATTGTTATCAGTCTTGGGGTATTGGCTACGCTTGGTTTTACGATCTTAGGCCCGCGTTTATTTGTGCTTTGGTATATGAAGGCAGCTTTTAGCGCGCTGCTCGTAGGTCATGCGCTTTGGTTGGGAATAAACCAAAAGTTGCACATTAAATTATTCTGGATTGGGATTGCCATTCTAATGGTTGGTGCCCGACTTTTGTATCCAACAATACTGACTCACAATTTGTTCATTTTTTTCTCATTACTCTGGTTTGGGCCTTTTTTTACACAAATGAAATTATTGACCAAAAAACGCTTCGTTATTATTAGTCTCATCTGGTTTGCTTACGATATCATCTATGTCTGGTTAACTCCGCTTGCAGATGTCGTCATCGGCACAACTGAAGCCATTGGGTTTCCATTGAGTGTTGCAATCGGTGATCAATTTATGGGAAGCGCTGATTTGCTGTGGGCAAACTGTTTCTTAAGTTTGGTAACCTCAGTGAGAAAGCAATGGATTGGGATAGCTGCACTCATGCTCAGTAATATTGGATTAAGTATTTTTGCAGCGCACACTCCAGATTTGACAATTTTTCCACTACTCGTTTTGTGGGTGCCAATTGGAATTATGGTGCTGCGTGCGAGATGAGTTTACCCCAGTACCAGAAAACCCCACACTTCAGTATGGGGATAAATGAAAGTTTTTTCTGGGGTTTTTCGATATGGGATTTCAGACTGTACTTTAAAGAAACCCGGCCTAAAGGCCGGGAGTCTTCACTTCAAGACAATATCCACTTTTTTGCGTCTGAAGTTGGCACGGCGCTTGAGTGACTGTTCCTGGACCTGGCGCATCCGGTCGTTTCTCACCTGTAACTGTTCTTCCACGATCTTCTGACACTCCGGATCAGGACAGACCGTATCGGTCCGCACGACCTTAGACTCACCAATCTTTTCTGTCCAGGTTTTGGAAATGATCCGATCTTTACCACAACGAATACAGGGAGTAGTTTGAACCATGGTTATTTTCCGTTCGTGCTTTTTAATAGCGTTTGTTGCGTCGATCTGAATATCCACCTCCGCCACCGCGTCGGTCACCTCCGCCACCTCCGCCGAAACTACCACCGCCACCGCCTCGATCCCGGTTGTAGTCGGGTTTGGGTAAGGCTTCTTTGACTACCAGGCTTCTGCCCTCGAGGTTGTAACCATTCAGTTCTTTGATTGCTTTTTGTGCTTCTTCTTCAGTGCCCATCTCGACAAAAGCAAAACCCCGGCTTTGGCCGGTATATTTATCTTTAATGATATTTAACGATACGATCTGACCGTGCTGGGAAAACAAGGATCCCAAAGTATCATCGGTTACTGAGTAAGGCAAACTGCCAACAAAAAGGTTTTTAGCCATGGTTTTTCTCCTTTTCCTGTCTTAAATAGACAGGTCGCTATTTTTATAATTAAACCAAGAAGGCTGTCTAAATGAGAGTTGTTTACAGAAGTTCAAAAGATACAGAAGTTGTATGTAGGGTATCTTAACTTGCTTGAAACGCAATCAAATTTAAACAGACTTATTGGTTTAAATCTGTGACAGGAGTATAGCATAGTGGGGGGAAAATAGCTATTTTAAGTCTTATTTGAGACTAAAATACGCTGTCAAAGCAGGCGCAAAAGAAGAGTTTTTCAAATATTCTCGATAATTATCTTTGTTAATCCACTTATACCAATCATGTTCACTGCTTAATTTTACTTTGCCAGAAACGTACGCACATTGATAGCCTACGCTGAAAATTTTTTTTCCGGCGCTGCGATGTCCGGAATCGGTTGGTACGGTAAAAAACCAGGTGAAAAACGGTAGACCAACGGTAATGGACAGATTTGTTTCTTCACGAACTTCCCGTTGTAATGCGCGTTTCAGATCGAGCTCGTTTTCCTGAATTTTTCCACCCGGCAAATCCAATCCCATTTGCGGATCGTGAAGGATTAACAAATCCTTGTCGTTTCGAATAAATGCTTTGAGCCCGATAAAACAAGTAAGGTCTTTTATCATGAGGTAATTATGTATTTAACTAAGCAAGTAACTAAATATCGTCTATCGTATTTTCCGGAAAATTAACCGTATCTCCCCGGTGAGCAATCAAAAGTGGATTCATAAAGGCTGAGAACTATAGACAGTGTTAGAACCTAATTCCAACAGTTTTCTTTTGCTGTTATTAAGTAATTTTCCCCACAGAATGTTTGTTAGTCTCCAAATAATAAATTACTATTGCTGCTTCCATTAATAAGTCAACAAGTCGTTTTGGAGTGCTTATTAAGAATGTTAGTATGGCGTTTACCTGTAAAGAAGGTAGTATGGCACTACTAATAAATGAATATATTTGTCCGTTAATCTGGCCTAAAATTATATCTAGGATTAAAATTGCACCAAAAAGTAATAAATTATTTTTAATAAACTTAAGCGTCTTTTTTAATGATTCTATAATTCCAGCGTCCTCAATAACAAGAATTGTTAATTGAATAGTAAGAATTATGGAAAACATCGTAAAGATCAGCCCGCCTACGAATACCAATATTCCAAATTGACCGATAAATTTTTGAATATTTTGTGGATTGTTTAAGCTGTTAAACATTTCTGTAAGTTGTTGCTTAGTCATTTGGGTTTCTTGGCCAAATGGAACGTTACCAAAATACCACTTACCATAAAAAATTATAATAAAAATGAAAACGGCGACTACGAGTAACGTAATTAGCAAGGCGGCTGGAAATAATTTTTTTATATATTTAATAAGAAGATTTCCAAATTGATTCCAAGGTAGCTTATTTTTTTCATAGGCGTCCCTGATAAATTCAAATCTTGTGCCTAACCACCCCAAGGCTAATAAGCTAGAGAGTAATGTAACAATAGAAGGGAGTTTAATTATTACGCCTAACAATGGACGTGCTGAGAATAAAAGTACGAGAAAGTAAATTTGCCAATGTTTTAGCACTAGCGCAAAGGCTCTTTTAAAAGAATAGGAAATTTTATTCATATAATTATTATAGAGTAGAATTTGCGGAGAGGGCGAGATTCAGTCCTTCGCTTAAGCTTCGGATCTGCAAGTCATTTCACCAATTCTCCATCTTTCTTCAAGGCTTCAGGCAGAAATCTTTTATACTTAAAAGCTTTACCTGAACCTGTTTTTAAATACTGTTCAAATTCGACAGCTTTACTTTTTGACTGAAACGCTGCGTAGAATTCAAGTTCCCAAGGTTTTCCAAATTTTGTTGCTATACTTAACCCTCGATTATGTTCGTCAAGCCTTTTTCTTAAATCATCAGTTAAACCTGTATATAACTTATTTATTTTTCGACTAAATAGAATATACACGTAATACATACGGCTTGTCGATCTGAAGCCTTGGCGAAAGACGGCGGAGAGGGCGAGATTCGAACTCGCGATGAGCTTGCGCCCATAGCGGTTTTCAAGACCGCCGCACTAGGCCACTATGCGACCTCTCCAATTTTTAGTTATTTATATAGATTCCCGCTTTTCCGCCAAAGGCGGACAGGCAGCGGGAATGACTAAAGTACGCTTGCCGCAAACCAAGCTTCCCTCGATCTAGAAGCTTACAGCTTCGCACTCTCAAGGAGCGTTGGTTCGCGACTGCGAGATTCGCCAGCTCGCGAATCTCTTGTATTTTACCAGACTTTGTGTAATTATGGCTATGATTCTGCCCCATAGAAAATTATTTACTTCACGGAGGTAACAAGATATGGCACAAGACCAGAAACTTCAGGCAATCCGTATCGCCATGGAACAGATTGAGAAACAGTACGGCAAAGGCTCGATCATGAAGCTCGGTGACAAAATGGCAGGTAAGACGGCGATGGAAGTGATTTCCACCGGTACGATTGCGCTTGATCTGGCGCTTGGAGTGGGTGGTTTGCCACGCGGCCGCATCATCGAAATTTACGGGCCGGAAGCTTCGGGCAAAACTTCAGTCTGTCTGTCGGTAATTGCCGAAGCGCAAAAGAAAGGCGGCGTCGCGGCCTTTATTGATGCAGAGCATGCACTTGATCCGATGTGGGCAGAGATTTTGGGAGTCAAGCTTGATGACCTGCTTATTTCCCAACCCGATACCGGTGAACAGGCGCTCGAAATTGCCGAAACTTTGATCCGGAGTGGTGGCATCGACGTGATTGTGATTGATTCGGTCGCGGCACTCGTTCCCCGCGCCGAGATTGAAGGCGAGATGGGTGATTCAATGATGGGTGTACAAGCCAGGCTCATGTCGCAGGCTCTTCGCAAACTGACTGGAGTCATTTCCAAATCAAATACCGTCGTCATTTTTACGAACCAACTCAGGCAAAAAATCGGCGTCATGTTCGGCAATCCCGAAACCACTCCCGGCGGACTAGCTCTCAAGTTTTATGCTTCAATCCGGATGGATTCACGCAAGATTCAAGCACTGAAAGACGGTGACAAGGTAATCGGCAGCCGGCACCGGGTCCGGATTGTTAAAAACAAAGTTTCACCGCCGTTTCGCATTGCCGAGTTTGACGTAATGGCTGACGGCATTTCCAAAGAAGGGGAACTCATCGATATCGGAGTTGAGCTTGGAATTGTTGAAAAGTCCGGAGCGTTTTTGAAGTATAACAATCAAGTATTGGCGCAGGGAAAAGAGGCAGCCAAAACACATCTCAAGGAAAATCCTAAACTTGCCAAGGAAATTTTTGAAAAAATCTGGAAATCAGTTAAAGCCAATAGCGTGCCGGTTGCAGTGGGAACTGAACACAACGAAAAGTAACACCCATGAAAATTACGGCTCTCACGCCCCAGAAGCGCAACCCCGGGCGTTTTAATTTATTTTTGGACGGAAAATTTGTCTGCGGGCTTGATGCAGAACTCATGCTTACCCACAAGCTGGTAGCAGGACAGGAACTTACCGATTCCGAAGTTAAAGCCCTAATTACTACTGCAGACTTGGCCAGTTTTTATAATAAAGTCCTGAATTTACTGTCATATCGCCCCCATAGCATTCATGAAGTAAAAATGTACTTAAAAAAGCTGAAGGCAAGTGAAGATATCTCCGGACAGGTTATTGCCAAATGCCAACAGCGTAAGTTACTTGATGATCAGGAGTTTTGTCAGTGGTTTGTGAGTCAACGGCAGACCTATCGGCCGCGCTCAAAACGGATGCTAGTAAGCGAGCTAAAACAAAAAGGGATTGCAGAGGAGATGGTTGCCGGAGTTTTATTGGCTACTGACTTTTCCGAAGCCGTTTCTGCCTACACCCTAGCTCAAAAAAAATGGCGCAGTTTGTCTCGTTACGATCCGGTTGAACGAGCGGAAAAACTAAAATCATATCTCGCGCGTCAGGGTTTTTCCTGGGATGTGATTCAAAGTGTGCTCGCACAACTTACCGCAGAGAACGATTGACGGAAGTCGTCAAACAGAGTAAAATACTGCCAAAGGTACAGGTAATTTACGAACCAGAGCCCAAATACAAGGGAAAAAAAAGGAGCTTATACAGACATTTAAGAGTATGCATCTCAACTTTTACCTACTCTTTTTACCTTCTGTTAAGCCTCGCAATTAAGCGGGGATGCCTTTTACTGGTTTCACCATACAACCAACTGTACTTCGAATAAGGAGTTATTTATGAGCGTTTTTGATACCGTTAACCAGTTATTTACCGGAAAGAAAGCCGTCAGTAAACCAATAGAATTTAAGAAAAAACCCCAACTACCCAAACCCAAAAAAGTCGATACCCAAAAACTGCAAATTGAGCTCCGAGCAGCTCAGGCTGAGGCGCGGGCACTCGTTGCTGAGGCGCGAGATGAGGCGTTTCGTCTCAAGCGGGAAGCTGAGCAGGAAGTCCGCCGGCACGAAGAGCTGGTTGTCCGGAAAACCGGAGCGCTCGATGAGCGGGAAAAACTGTTACAGAATGAGGAACGCCGGGTGGAAGAGCTAAAGCGCCAGCTTGAGGAGCTGCGGATTCAGCAGTTGGAACGACTGGAGCGGATAGCCGCCCTGACACGCGAAGAAGCGCGTCAGTTGGTCATTAAGACGGTTCAGGACCGCATGCACGAAGAGGTGGCGCGGATTATCCGGCAGGCAGAGGAAAATGCCCGCGAGGACGCGTCCAAGAAAGCCCAGGAGATTCTGGTTGATGCGATGAAACACGGCGCTACCGACTATGTGGCTGAATACACAGTGTCGACAGTCAAACTGACTGATGAGGAAATGAAGGGCCGGATTATCGGCAAGGAAGGCCGGAATATCCGGACTTTTGAACAGGTGACCGGCGTTGACATTGATCTGGACGAAGAGGGAGTGATTCGTTTATCTTCCTTTGATCCGGTCAGACGGGAAATTGCCCGGGTGACTTTAGAGAAACTCATGAAAGATGGCCGGATTCAGCCAGCCCGGATTGAAGAGTTAGTTGAACTGACCAAAAAAGAAATCGAGCGGATTATGTTTGAAGAGGGTGAGCGCCTGTGTCATGCGGTTGGCGTCTTCAATTTACCCCGGCCCTTAATTGCGCTTTTGGGTAGATTTAAATTCCGGACTTCATACGGCCAGAACATGATTACGCATACGCTTGAGGAAACCAAAATCGGGATTCAACTCGCCCACGAAGTCAAAGCCGATGTGAATGTGGTGCGCCTCGGCTGTTTACTGCATGACATTGGCAAAATCGTTATGGACAAAGAAGGCAACCACATTGAGCTGGGAGTTGAACTTTTGAAAAAATATAATTTGCCTTCTACGGTGATTGATTGTGTGGCTGAACATCATGAAGACAAACCGTTTAGTTCAGTTGAGTCAATGCTCGTCTATATTTCCGATGCGATTTCCGGATCGCGTCCCGGCGCACGCTATGAAGATATCGAAGGCTATATTAAACGCCTGCAGGACCTGGAACAAATTGCGAAATCCAACCAGGGTGTGAAAGAAGCCTTTGCCTTTCAAGCCGGCCGAGAATTACGGGTGATTGTCGAACCGGATAAAATTGACGATGCACAGGCGGTGACGCTTTCACACAATCTGAAAGAAGAAATTGAAAAGAAACTGACCTATCCGGGAAATATTCGCGTTACCGTGATCCGGGAAATGCGCGCCGTGGATATAGCCAAGTAAAACTTCAAAGTTAAATTTAAGCATTTAGCTTACCTTCACAAGCTAACTCGTGTCTTGTAGTATTATTCTGCTTGACAAGACAAGAAAAAAATTCTACATTGACTAAATAAGCCTATTGTAGCGTTATTTTTATTATTTTTGAAAAAAAATAGATTGTTGCAAGGCTCGTGAAAACTATTTAGTAAATTTTGAAACCCGCCTTCATTAAAATTTTGGCGTGGTACAAGGAGGTGAATACGAAATGACCAAAGCAGATCTGGTTGATCTAGTCGCAAAAAAAGCCAATCTTACCAATAAAGCTGCAAAACAGGCGGTGCAGGCAGTTTTTAACTCGATAGGCGAGTCGTTAAAAAAAGGCGATAAGGTAGTGGTGACTGGATTTGGGACGTTTATGGTGCGGTCTCGCGCATCCAGAACAGGACGCAATCCGCAAACCGGAGCCTCTATTAATATTCCGGCCCGGAAAACTCCCGGTTTCACAGCAGGCAAAGCACTCAAAAAGTCAGTCCGGTAATACTAATTCAGGTGCGAAGTGTGAGGTGGGCAGCTGCCCTCCCTACACTTCGTGGTAAATTCTTTTTTCTTCCCGTGATACGCGAAAAATGTTATGATAGCAACACAAATTAATGATTAGAATCGCGTCTTCACTCACAAGTTTCACCTACCAAAACATTTTAAAACCGCTGCTGTTTCAGGTTGATCCGGAAATAGTACACGAACTGATGACTGATTTTGGAGAATTCTGCGGCACTTCTCAGCCAGTGCGATCAGTATTTGTCCATACCTATGCTTTTACTCACCCAAGTCTGACACAAAAACTCCACGGGATAGTGTTTACTAATCCGGTGGGACTAGCAGCCGGATTTGATTATCGAGCCCAACTAACTCAAATTTTACCAGCAGTTGGATTTGGGTTTGGGACTGTCGGCACGATTACCAATTCTCCCTACGAGGGAAATCCGAAACCGCGGTTGGGTCGTTTACCCAAATCAAAATCGTTGCTCGTTAATAAAGGTTTTAAAAATGCCGGAGCCGAAGCAGTTATTAAAAAATTATCCCAACGTAAATTTCATTATCCAGTGGGAATTAGTATTGGCCGCACTAATTCGCAGCTGCTGACTACTCAAAAACAAAGCATTGCCGATATTCTGGAAGCGTTTTCCTTATTTGAGGCTTCTCATATTAAACACGCATATTACGAACTCAATATCAGCTGTCCGAATTTATTTGGGAAGGTGACTTTTTACCCGGCCAAAAATTTACATGAATTACTCAGAGAAATTGATCAGCTTAAAATTTCCCGGCCGGTTTTTATTAAAATGCCGATCAGTGAATCTGATAACGCAACGCAAAAAATGCTGGAGGTGATTGTCAAGCATAAAATAAATGGTGTTATTTTTGGTAATTTGCAGAAAAATCGGCATGATCAGAGCGTTGATAAACATGAAGCGGTAAACATCAGCATATTAAAAGGTTACTTAAGTGGTAAGCCGACATGGCAGAGATCAAACGAACTCATTAGACTCGCGTATAATCAATACGGAAAAAAACTGACGATTATCGGTTGCGGTGGTATATTTTCGGCAGAGGATGCATATACTAAAATAAAACTCGGTGCTTCCCTCGTTCAGCTGATTACCGGCATGGTGTATCAGGGACCGGCACTGATCGGGCAAATAAATTACGGACTGGTTAAACTGTTGAAACAGGATGGATTAAAATCTATTTCTGAGGCAGTGGGAACTGAGTGAATAGTTGGTCTGTATTTTTGTCATCCTGAATTTATTTCAGGATCCCATTACATTTTAGATGCTGAAACTAGTTCAGCATGACAGGAGATATGAAATACAAAGCGCTTTTTCTAGATCTGGATGGGACGACGGTCAATCACATGGGTAACGAACCGAGCAAGCGGGTCACTGCGGCAGTTAAACAACTGAAGGGTAAATTGCGGGTCTGTATTGCGACTGGCAGGCCGTATTTTGCTGCCCGGCCAGTTTTTGACCATCTGGAGATAACGGGTCCCAGCGTCCTTACCAATGGTGTGCAAATTTATGATCCGACACAGAAGAAAATCGTTTCCGAAAAAGTAATTGATCGCAGTCTGGTCCCGGAAATATACCAAATTTGTAAAGAACACACTACCAAGAGTAAAAGCTCAATTCAGATTTTTGACGGCACCAAAGATGTGGAATTTAAAGAAGATCACATTGATAAAGCATTGAGTGTATTCGTAACCGAACTGACTGATGAAGTGGCTGATACTATCATGCAGAAACTTAATAATTTTAATCAAATCGTTGTGCATAAAGGCAATTCGTTCAATAAGGAGTTGCGTTGTCTTGATATTACTAACTCGCTGGCTTCAAAATTACACGGCATTCAAGAAGTGAGTCAGCTCCTTGGTATTTCCACACACGAAATTATCGGTGTTGGTGACGGGTACAATGATTTTCCGCTGCTGTTGGCTTGTGGACTCAAATTTGCCATGGGAAATGCGGTGCCGGAATTGAAAGAAATTGCTGATTTTGTGGCGCCTCCGGTTGAACGCGATGGAGTGGCGGTTATTATTGAGAAATTTATTCTACCGCAGCTAGGATAGATCACTTCACAAAATCGATACCAACAATATTCTTCAGGGAAAAATCGTCCGCGTTGCTTTCCAGTACAAAATAGCCGGTATTGGTAATTGCTCGGGTCGTCAGTTCACTAAAATCCCCAACCCCCAAATAAATTAAAAACGACCGCATCACCGACCCATGGGAAACCACTAACAAATTTTGGCCGGGAAAGTTGCGGGTGATTTTTTGCAATGAATCTCGCCAGCGCATGATTGCTTCAAGTGGGGATTCCATACTGGGATGCATTTTGCGTCGTAGTTGTTCGTCCCGGGATTTGCCCTCAAGTGAATTATAAAAGGCGGCAAACTTGTCTTTTGCCTCTGAGTATAATTTGCCTTCGTAAATTCCAAATTCCCGTTCGCGTAAGTCATGTTCTTTACTAACGGTGAGTTGGTGATGGGTTGATAAAATGGTTGCGGTCTGGTGGGCTCGAATAAGATGCGAACTGAATGCGGCAGTAAATGACAGGTGTTTGAGATCTTGGGCCCGTTTTTTTGCTTGCGCAATGCCTTTTTCCGTGAGCGGAAAATCTCCGCCGATAATATCACTCACGTTTGCTTATGACTCAGCATGCCGGACCACAAAAATTGTCGACTGTTTCTTCATGTATTTGATTTTACTACGCTGCAATCTTATTCATAATTATTTGGTACAATACAAGCTCATGAAGTATTTTATTCAAACTTTTGGCTGTCCTCCTACGCTCATGTTCGTCTCGTGGTCTACGTCCACGCAGCCGAATATTCGCTTCGGCGGACGAGCTCGCTTTACTGTTTGTTAGACTTATATTTTTATGAACAACGTTATTCGTTATCACATAGTCACGTTCGGCTGCCAGGCTAATAAAGCTGATTCTGAGCGAATCGCCGGAATGCTCGAGAGCCGTGGTATGCGCGCCACTGACTCAATAGAAGAAGCCGAACATATAGTGATTAACACCTGCATGATTCGAGAAAAAGCCGAAAATCGTGTGTATGGTCTGGTGAATAATCTGGCGAAACGGAAAATCCTTCGACAAACTCAGGGATTATCACCACTTAAAATTGTCGTTACAGGTTGCATGATTGGTATGGCAGTCCGGGATACCACGGGTAAGTTTATGCAGAAAATCAGGCAGGCAATGCCGGCAGTTGACGAATTTCTGCCCATTGAAGAAGTTGGGTTTGATACCGCACCGCTTCGCACAAATAGGACTCATGCCTGGGTACCGATATCCAACGGCTGTAATAACTTTTGTACGTTTTGCGTCGTACCGTTTACCCGAGGACGGGAGATTAGCCGGCCGTTTCATGAAATTATCGACGAAGTTGAACATCTGGCACATTCAGGGTATACAGGAGTTACTCTAATTGGACAAAATGTAAACTCATATGGAGCTGATCTGATTTTGGGTAAACAAAATGTTCATGTATTACGTGATATCTCTGCCGGAACATTCTTCGATAAAATTGAAAAATCAAAAATCAAAATGCAAAATGATGACGAAAAAAATACTAATCAGGTAATTCCGTTTGCGGGATATGGATTGCCCAATGGAGTGAAAGTTACCCCTGTCTACACTAAACATCTGGGTCGGCTGCGTATTCCCACCTTGTTTCCATTTTTACTTGAGGAGATCTGTAAGATTAAATCACTTGAGAAAGTAGATTTCATCTCCTCAAATCCCTGGGATTTTAGCGATGAGCTGATTGAAACCATAGTAAAGAATAAAAAAATTACCCGGCACATTCATTTACCCATCCAGTCAGGTGATAATGAAGTATTAAAGCGGATGAACCGTTGGTATACACGGGAGGAATATCTGGCACTCGTTAAGAAAATCAAAACC
>Ga0209542_10008394_pt1 | contig 19324 bp, 23 predicted proteins | sample RifCSPhighO2_01_FD_184028 | JGI IMG/M metagenome (GOLD analysis project Ga0209542, IMG submission 184028) | Soil microbial communities from Rifle, Colorado - Rifle CSP2_plank highO2_0.1 (SPAdes) (version 2) | ecosystem: Environmental > Terrestrial > Deep subsurface > Rock core/Sediment ...
TGCTGTTGATTCAACATCCTTGACGCAAATGGCGTCTTTTACAGAAATTGCAACACCAAGCAATTTTTTGCCTTTGATGCTTTTATTTTTTTGTTTTAATTGGATTTTTATCTCTCTTGCCTGGTTCAGTGCCAATTCCTCAGAAATTGCATTTAGATAATTATATTCCCTGTTTATTTCCTTGCACTCTTCAATCAGCTTGTAAGTATGCTCGACTATGTCGATTTCATGATTTTTGACTTTTTCAATGAATTCTTTAGTGCTCATTTTTGTCCTTAAGCTGAGTTGCTACTGCTAAACCGAATAGTGAAATGAAAAACATAATTAGAAACAATGCCCTAAAACCGAAAATCTTCGCCAGAAAAGCGCCAGTTAAAGCTGCAATACCGCCTGCAATATACATCAAACCTTCCCAAGTTGCCCATTGAGATGCAAATCTCCCTTTTTCCAAATATTTTGTATAAAATGAATCTCTTGCAGGCACTAATATCATTGTTCCTGCACCCAAAATAACCTGCACCATGAATAACTGCAAAGTGTTCTTAATAAAAAAATAACCCAGAAATCCAAGACTTATAAAAGAATACCCTAAAATGATAAATGGCTTATCTTTTTTGAATTTATCCTCTATTTTTCCCATCAAAAGAATCCCTAATCCGGAAATTAGCATAAATATTGATAATGCAGAGCCCGCTGCCAATATATCGCCTCCTATTTTTACCACGTAAATTGCATATAGCGGGCTTAACATTTGTGCTGCAAATATAAATGATAAATACATAGTCAAAAACAATTTGTTTTGCTTGTGCATTTATATCGCCTTTTTGATAATCATTGCTTATCACTTATTGTGACTTTGTTCATCCTGTCGCCAACTTTTATTTTCCCGACAACATCAATTCCATGTATAACCTTTCCGAAAACGGCGTACTGCCCGTCAAGGAACGGAGTTTCTGCCAAAGTTATGTAAAATTGAGATGTTGCGCTGTTGGGGTCCTGCGTTCGGGCCATTGCAAATGCGCCTTTTACGTGCTTTAGTTCTTGATTAATCTCAAGAGGGATTGTTTTTCCAGAGCCGCCTGTGCCATCACCCTTAGGATCGCCACCCTGCACTACAAAGCCCGGCTCAACCCTGTGAAATGCCAATCCGTTATAAAATCCAGAATTTGCCAAGTCAATGAAATTTTTTGTCGTTATGGGAGCCTGCTTTACATAAAGCTCTGCTTTAATTGTTCCTTTATCAGTCTCTATTGTTGCATATCTAACCATATGGATATTCCCGCTGTTTTGCTCCTTTTCTGTTTGTGAATTGTTGCACGCTGTTGCCAAAATAACTATAAAAAATAATAAAATCAGATATTTTTCCATCAAACAGCCCTCGGGCCCTTGAAGTAACCGTCTTTCTTGTGCTCTGTCAATGACAATGCATCATCCTGCGAAAGGCATTGCTTTTCCTTGTCTTCGCGCATTGCATTCTTCAGCTCAACAGGCTGGAAGCTTGGCTTAACTCCTTCTGTATCAATCTCCTTCAGTTTTGAAAAGAACTCCAATGACTCCTTAAGCTGCGGCAGGAATTTCTTTATTTCCTCTTCGTTAAGCTTGATTCTCGCAACCTCAGCAACGTGCTCCAGAAGCTTTTTGTCGACTTCCATAATAGAAGCTGATTTCTAAGTGTTTATATATATTTTTGTTTTAGGAATCAGGCAACTAATCTACAATCCAAATACCTTCTCAAATTCCCTCATCTGCTTCAATTTCTCCACAAATTTATAGCCTTCGTCGGTTATAATGATATAATCATAATTGCCGTCTTTTACCTTCCTCACAAGCTCTTTTTGCACCAAATCGTTCAGGTAGGATTTCATCTGGCTATGGGACATGTTGGACTTGTACATCATGTGAGTGGGCTTAATTCTGCCGCCTTTATTTATTATGGAAGAAAGCATGTCCTCAATGATGTCAATCCTTGTCCTTTTCCCTTCCATGCTTCAGCACCTTGATGAATGTGACTAACAATGCAATATACCCTATAAGCTGTATTATTTCCCCTACAACATAAAAATGTTTTGTGAAATTCACAAACATGAAGAATATCTGGCTTAAAGTTATGATTGAAAAGCTGGCTGCAAGCATCCCTGAAGCCTTCTCTTTATTTTTCTTATAGTTTTGGTAGTACCTGTTGGATATTATTCCTAAGAAAATAAAAGTTGTCAGGTAAAAAATATAGTATTCCTCTTTGCTGAAGAAAATAGATATCACAATAAAATACATCATCAGGATAATGTTGGCCTTTGACTGCTTTTCATATATCGAGTAAAGCATAAAAAGCCCAAGCAGCGTGAACAGCCTGTATAAGAACAGCCCGCTGACAGACAGTATCTCAGAAGATTTGAGCACGACTTGAGTGTACCCCATAGAGCCTATAACCTGAGTATGGAGCACCCGGTAGTATATTGTAAAATTAATAAGAATCTTTGAAAAGAATGATAACGCGATTAAATAGAACGAAAGCGCCAAATAAAGGCATTTCCTGCTTTTTTTTACTCTGTAGTACCTTGTGGCAAAAATTGCTATCAGCAGCAGCACCAGCAAAGCAATAGAGTCAATAAGAATATCCTTTCCCCAGAACCATTTTGGGCTGAAAACTACCTGAACCATTAGGGTAGCTTCTAAAATTCCCTTTATAAAGCTTATGAATGACAATTCCAGAAGTCAAGTTCATATGGTATTTAAAGGAGAGGGATATCCTTTATTTAGATAAACAAAACTGAGGTGATGCTTTGAAGGCTATTAAAATCCATCTTTGCCCCGGGTTTTGACTACCCTCTTGCCTGGGGCAAACACCTCCATTTATCTCACAAGTTCCCTTCTTCTTATCTTTGAAACCAATCTTTCAAGAGTGTCAATCTTCCTCATCAATTCGAGCTTTTCCCTGTCCATTTCCATAAGATGCATTGCGAACTTTGTCAATTCAAAATCCTCTTTTTTGATATTTTTGCCTATTTCAAGGAATTTATTTATTTCGCTGCTTGTCAGATTCAATCTTGACAGGATTTCAGCCACCTTTTTTCTTAATTCATTATAATCTTCCGTATCCTTTTTGAGAGCTTCCCTGTTTATTTCCAAATCCTTCTGCAGCTCTTCCTCGAATTTGTCCAGAATCTTCCTTTGCAATTGCGCTTTTAATAGCTTAAATTCGTATATTTCCTTGCCAAAATCCTCCCTTAGGTTTTTTATTACATGCAAGTTGTCCTTGAAGTTGTGCAGAAACTCATTCTGCTCTTTTTTTGCCTCTATTAATCCATCTTTTAATGACTCCAATTGCACTTTTAAATCAGAAATAAGCTTATTATTCTCTTCTATATTTTTGTTTATTACGTCAATATCCTCTTTTACTTTCATCAAGTCTTTTATTTTCTGGAGCATGTTAATAGTTGATTTAGTTTTATTTTTAAAGTTTGCGGAAAACAGGTTTTCCGAAAACCCCGAAAATCTGTGACATGCGAGTGAGCTCGTTCAAAGCGAATTCGCCCACATTCCACTGATTTTCGATGTTATTGATTTATTATGATTTTAATATGTCGGAAATATACCATCAGTCTTTGACTGATGGACGTAAGTCCAATGTGCATGTACAATATGGTATATTTCCGAGCATGCTCAAAAACCACCGTATATGTACGGGATGGCTTACTGCTTGTCACATCATGCCACCCGTCTCTGATGGGTGGTTTTTGACATAAAAATGAGAAAATTCAATCCGTCCTTCGGACATTATTTACAGCTCGGCGGCACAGGCTATTTATACCATTTCTTTATTTTTCTGTTGCCCAGCCTCTCCGCCTCGCCTATCTATTTAATAAATAACTTCTTAACTTCCCAACAGCCATTCTCCTGAATTTTTTAATTTCAATGCAGTTTTCCATCTCGCCATAGGTTTTGTTGCTGCCTTCCAGGATGAAAATTGGATCGTGCCCGAAGCCGAAACTGCCTTTGATTTTTTCCGATACTTTTCCTTTTTCCTCTCCAAGAAAGCTTACTGGCTTTTTATTCGGCCTGCAGTATGCAACAGCGCTTTTGTAAGTGCAATTCCTGTTTTTTACGCCTTTCATCAGCTTTAATATTCCATTCAATCCTATTTTTTTATGGATTGTCGCAGAATATGCTCCAGGAAAACCATTTAATGAATCAATAAACAATCCGGAATCTTCCACTACAACTGGCTTTTTCAATTTATCAGCCAATTCTTTTGCAGAATGCCTTGCAATCTCTTCTGAATCATCACTTCTCAATTCAGGATAAGACATCCCGATATGATTAACTTTTATTTCAGGCTCCAGAATCTGCCTGAATTCCTTGACTTTGTTTTTGTTGCTAGTTACAAAATTTATAATCATTTTGAAAACTCCCCAACCACTGGATTCACAACCTTTACCAAATCCTTTGCCTTCATCTTGATGCTTTTTGTGTGAGTGCCTGCGTTGAAAGCAACAACATCATTCTGCACAACGCTTTTGTCAAAATAAACCTTCAAGCCAAACAAATTGCCGAATGGAGGAACGCTTCCGATATTGCAGCCAGTAACCTGCCTCACTTCCTTTGCATTTGCCAGTTCTATTTTTTTAAACAATGTTAATTTTTGTAGTTTTTCAATATCCAATTCTTTTGCCCCTGAGACAACAGCCTGTATAAAGCCTTCCTCGGTTTTACAAATCAATGCCTTGTAGCCCTGCTCAGGCTTTGTTCCGCGAACTTCAGCAGCTTCCTTGCTTGTAAAAATAGGCTTATGCTCAAGAATTTCAAATTCAATCTTTTCTTTGTTCAGCGCATCAATTATCTTGTCCAAAACAGCATTTCTTGTGTCTTTCACAAAATCAAGCTTTATATGCAGTTCCTGCAATTGCTTTTCAGAAGCCTCGTTTGGAGAGCCGTCCATTGGGTTTTCTGCTGCCTTGTTTTTCGGGAAAGCAATCACTTCCCTTATGTCATGTATGCCCTGCATCAATGCAGCCAATCTGTCAAATCCAAGCCCAAACCCGGCGTGCCTTGGGGATCCATACTTGTAAGCCTCAAGCAAAAACCCGAACTTGTCCTTTGTTTCAGCCTCGGACATTCCTGTGACTTTGAAAGTCCTCATCTGAAGCTCAGGAATATTATTGCGGACAGAGCCTGAGAAAAGCTCAGAGCCGTTCATTACAAAATCGTATTGGTAAGAAACAACCCTGCCGGGCTCTTTTTCAAGATACTCCCAGCATTCTTCTTTCGGCATGGTGAATGGATTATGTCCGAAGTCCCATTTCTGCTCGTCTTCATTCCATTCAAACATTGGGAAATCAGTTATAAAGCAGAAGCCAAAATCATCTTTTTTTATTAAATTCAACGAACTTGCCAGTTTCAGCCTGATTTTTGACAGCACATCATTCACCATCTTTTGGCTGTCAGCTGCAAAAAGGAGCAAATCCCCCATTTTTGCATTAGTTTTTTCAATCAAATTTTTTTGCGCATTTTCATTAAAAAACTTTGCAATGTTGCTTTCAAGCGCTTTGTTCTTCCCGACTTTCATCCACGCCAATCCTTGGGCGCCGTTCTGCTTTGCAAACTCTATCAGTTCATCAATCTGGTTCCTGCTCAGCTTTTCCCCGCAATTTTCCGCATTCAATACCTTTACAATGTTTCCTTTTTTAACAGCATCCAGAAAAACCTTGAATTCAGATTCTTTAACAATGTCAGTGACAGTGCAGCATTCCATACCAAACCTTATATCTGGCTTGTCTGTGCAGTATTTTTCCATTGCATCGTTATAAGCAATCCTCCTGAAGGGCGTTTTTATGTCTTTGTTAAGCAGCTTTCTAAACACATCTTTGATTAAGCCTTCTGTAAGATGGAATATGTCGTCAGCGTCAACAAAAGACATCTCCAAGTCAAGCTGTGTGTGCTCAGGCTGCCTGTCTGCCCTTAAGTCTTCATCTCGTAGGCATCTTGCTATTTGGTAGTACCTGTCAAATCCTGCAATCATCAGAATCTGCTTGTAAATTTGCGGGCTTTGAGGCAATGAATAAAACTTTCCGGGATGAAGCCTGCTCGGCACAAGGTAATCTCTAGCTCCTTCAGGAGTTGTCTTAATCAGCATTGGTGTCTCAATCTCAATAAAGCCATGCTGGTTCAGGTATTCCCTTATTGCAGTTGCAAGATTGTGCCTGAACATGAGCTGTTTTTGCATCTTTGGCTTTCTCAAGTCAAGGTATCTGTACTTCAAGCGCATTTCCTCGGAAGCCTCAATCCTATCATCAATCTCTATAGGCGGGGTTTCTGCCCTGTTTATGCCTAGAACTTTATCGACAAGAACCTCAACCTTTCCGGTTACAAGCATTTCATTTTCCATGCCTTTGGGCCTTTTCCTTACGTGCCCTTCAACTATAACCACATCTTCCCTTCTTAGCGTTTCAGCGGTTTTGTGGCTTTGAATGTCATGGCTTGGGTCAAAAACTATCTGGGTTATGCCATACCTGTCTCTTAAATCTATAAAAATCACCCCTCCATGATCCCTTCTTGCAGAGCACCATCCAGCCAGAGCTACCTTTTTGTTCACATCCCTGTCAGTCAATTCTCCGCAAGTATGGGTTCTTTTCATAGAAATTATGGATTTAAAGAAGGTATTTAAAATTATTGTCAATGCCTTCCCTTCATAGAAATATCATACATGACTTCTTCCAATTTCTTTAAGTTCCACTTTATTGAGTCTGATTTTTTTCTCAGTTCGCCATTCCTCAAATGAAGCTTTAAGAACTCGCCGTAAATGTCATGAACAAGCTCCTTGATTTTTTCCGCTTCGTCAAATTTCTTGTGGATTACATCATAGACTGCCTTTCTCACAAGCTCGCCTGTCAGGTCGCACAATCCTGACAAATAATCCTCTGCGGAAACTCCAAGGCTTGCTTTTGTGGGAATCTTCTTATTTTTTACAAATTCGTAGAAAGCAATGGCTTCAACATACTCCTGAAACGCAACGGAATTGATGCTTGTGTCAGCTGCAATATTGATTTTTTTTAATTTTCTAATCTTATTTTTAATGTCATTTATCGCGGAAGATGCTGTTTTCATGTCATTCCTCTGCGCAGCATAGATTATCTGCTTTGAGATGCTTATTATGTCCCTTGAAAGCTGGATTATTGACTCCCTTCTGCCGTCAATCCTGTGCATCTCCTGCCTTATTTTGCTGAATTCAGATTTGTTGAGCATACAATTCAAGGTTGTTATTGTGTTTATAAACATTTCCGTGAGCTGTTAAGTTAGAGGTGCATGGTTTCTATTATTTTCCATATCGTAAATAAGCACTGGACATCTGAATTTTAGCCCTTTACAGCGTCTATAAACCTTAAATTCTAACCTTTTAGAAGCTGATTTTACCGACGAGCCACTGGACATTCATAGAGTTGATGACTTTCGAGGGCTTAAAGCATTGTGGAGTGCACCGATATTACTTCAAGGTATAATTATACAACATAATTGGATTGAGGCACATACAACAACAGGAAAAATACCTTCTGAATTAGCTGGATTAAAGTTAGATGTTGGGGGTTAATAGATGGTTGGGGTTGATAAGATTAACTGCTACAAATATATGATATAAACTATATTTTCTATTACAATAAAATTTATATAGTTAAAGTTCCTTTTTGCGACAATGTCGCAAAAAGCGAATAGCTTATAAACAACTTGTTTTTTCCAATTAAAAGGTGTATAAAATGGCTAAAATAGAACAGATGAATGAACATGTGAAACCAGAAACAGTAGTTGAATTAATGAGAAAATCAAGATTTGATTCTATTAGAGATAAATTTGATTCTGTTGATGCCGAAGCTGATAAAAAAATAATAAATGCAACTCCATTGGATATATTAGCCGTAACTATAACTCTTGATAATCCAGTTAATGTTATAGATGCAGATATTATTACACCTGAAGAATTTTTAAAAGAAGCTTTTTCTAAAGAGTAATTGGTGCTAAATGTCTTCAAAAATACTGTTAATCCCAGTATTTGAAGTATTCGTACAGGTTGATAAATCTGTTGATAACAGAGGGATAAATCATAATAAACAACACCAATTATTTAAGGAATGCATGATTAGATATATTGATTATCATGAGAAATTAATATATATCAGCCCAGAGATGAAAAGGGAACTTATAGAAAGAAAACTTATACCAGAAATACCAAAAAGACTAAATTTATTTCAAATAATTGGTGTTCACCCGAAATCTGTTGTTGGAGATTATTTTACATCACTTATCAGATTGGCATCATTACAAGTGTTAGAAACTGACTATAAAGTTTATGTTATTTGTGATGACGACAAACTTAGAGAGAGCATAAATAAACAAGATAAACTTTTCACTTGCATAACTACAGAAACTGCGTTAGTTCTTTTGGACAATCTCAAGAAAAAAACCTAAAAATTTTTGAATACCCCTCTAACTTAACAGCTCACATTTCCGAAAGATTTAAATACATAATTCAGAGTTAAAAACCTATGACTAGTCACACTACTGCAGTCACGCCATTCAGGCAGGTTTTAGTGTTCTTTGACAGCATCGGCTTGTTTGATGTTGTGCTGCCTTTCCTGCTTGTGTTCACAATTGTTTTTGCAATACTTGAAAAGACAAAGGTGCTGGGTACAGAGGATATTGAAGGCAAAAAGTACACAAAGAAGAACCTGAATGCGATATCCGCTTTTGTCATGGCGTTTCTGGTTGTTGCATCTTCAGAGCTTGTTGAAATCATAACAACTGTATCGTCGCAGGCAGTTGTTGTGCTGTTCCTTTCAGTCCTGTTTTTGCTTTTGGTTGGCTCTTTTTACAAGGAAGGCGAGCCTGTGTTCCTTGAAGGCGGCTGGAAGATTGTTTTTATGATAATAGTCTTTATAGCAATAATCGGCATTTTCCTTGGCGCCATTAAGACAAGCGACGGAAGGACGTGGCTTGAAAGGCTTGGCGACTTCACGGGCACAGGCGGAGACGAGCTTGCAGGCTCATTAATCCTGCTGGCTTTGATAGTGCTTTTCATAGTTTATGCCACAAAAGACACTGCAAAAGAGGCAAAGCATTCATAAAATTTATATACTACTATAAAAATAAGTAAAATTTGGTTAAAGAGGTTAAAAAATGGCAGGTTCACAGGCATTAAAGCTCGAAGGTTTTCTCAGGACTTTGCAGGATTGGGGATTGATAGATGTTTTGCTGCCTTTTCTTTTAATATTCACAATTGTTTTTGCCATACTCCAAAAAACCAAGATTCTCGGGGAAGACAAGAAAAACCTTAGTGTTATTGTGGCTATTGTTGTGGGCTTGCTTGTTGTGGTGCCCCATGTCACAGGAAGGTTTCCTGCAAACTCAGACCCGGTTCTCATTATCAATGACGCGCTGCCGCAAGTTTCAATAGTGCTTGTTGCTGTCATATTCCTGCTTATCCTTATAGGTGTGTTTGGGCAGGATTACGTGTTTTTGGGCGTTACAATGCCTGGATGGATCACCCTAGTGTCATTCGTCATAATAGTGCTGATTTTCGGAGGCTCGGCAGGATGGTGGAGGGGCGATTTTGGAAACACCATGGAGGACTTTTTCGGCACAGAAGGAGTGGCTGTATTCATCATGATAGTCACTTTTGGCATCATAATCGCATGGATTACAAGCGAATCAAAGGAAAGGGAAGAGCGCACAGTGCTTAACCGGCTGGGCATGGATTTCAGCAAGCTTTTTGGCAAGAAATAAATCATTAACAAGATGGCAACATTTCTTGATGTGACAGGATTGCAGTACTTCTCATCTATTTTTGTCTTTCTGTTTGCATGGCTTGTGGTATTTGCAACACTAACCTGGAGCAGGGTTTTGGGCGACAACAAATTCATTCAGGCTCTTGTCGGCCTGCTGATTGGCATATTCGTGCTGATATCGCCTGTGGCAACAAGCATTGTTGCTGATGTCGCGCCTTTCCTTGCAGTTATCTTCATACTTATTGTTCTTGTAAACATTGCAATGCAAATGCTCGGAGGCAGCGTAGAGGCTTTTCCGGCAATGAGGGGCGTTTTTTTGGTGTTTATCATCCTGATAATAGTGGTGACTGCAGGCGTGAAAATAAGGGAAAGCATTGATGTGCCGTCAGAAACCCAAAAAGACCTGTCAAGCACAATAAACCTTATTTTTCACCCGACATTTCTCGGCACAGTGCTTATATTTGCGATAGCTGTTTTTACCATTGCCTTGCTGGCAAGCAGAAGCGCTTAACTTTTCTTTGCAGTTTCTTTATACCCCTTAGTCATCCTGTCCAGCTTGTTGACGCTTTCTGTGAGGTTGGGCAATACTTTCTGGAACACCTTTTCCATTGCCTTTATCTCTGTGCCCACATCAACAATATTCTGATCATAACCGGAAATCTTGGCCATCATGCTTTTTGTCAGCAAGTCCATTCCCATGCGCAGGTCTATAATCTGCTGCTCAACCTTTGCAATCCTGTCCTCGGTTTTTTCTTTCCATTCAATGACTTTTCTTATGTCCTTCACAAGGTCGTTCCATTTTTCGTCAATAATTGCCTCTGCAACTTCCTGGATTCTTTCCTCATCTATGGAAGAGGGAGGCTGTATCTCCTTAGGCGCCTGAAAGCTTTGGAATGACGGCTGCTGCTGGTAACCCTGCTCATAGCCCTGCTGCCCATAGTCCTGCATTCCCATCTCGGGCTGCTCAACTGGCTCGGCTGCCTCAAAGCTTGTCAGTCCAGCCTGGTTTATTGCGTCGAAAATCTGGGAATTTGAATAGCCCTGGCTTTGCAAAGTCTGCACTATCTGGTTATTTGTATAGCCTTGCTGCTTCATCATCAGCACCTGCTCTATAGGAGATGACTGCTGAATAGGCTGCGCATCAGGAGAAGGCAGCGGAATATCCAAAGGCTCCCCTTTCCTTTTCTTTCCAAACTTTAAGAAAGCCATCTAAGCACCTCTTTTGCAGTTATAATTTTTATGAATATATTTAAAACTTTCTATTGCTGTTTTTTCCCGAGAACTTCGCTGATTATGGATTCAACCTCATTTTGCGTTACAAACTTGACAGGGTTCCAGAGGTTTATGTACTTTTCAAGCACCTTAACTTCTTCCTTTCTGGCAGTTGTCTGGAGCTCTTTTATGACAAGAAGCAGCTTTTCCCTTAACTCATGGATCTCCTTCCTTATCTCCATTATGTCAGAGGCAAGCGTCTTTATCTCCGCGGAGAAGTGCTTGTTCTTCGCTATCACGTTTTCTTCTGTAACCTGAAAAAACCTCCTTATATTCGTGAAGCCCTCCTCAAGCAGCCTCAGGCGCCTCCCCAAAGTGCTTATGTCGCTTGTCATGCCGCTGAAATCAGGCGCTTCTGGCTGCTGCCCATGCCCGAATTTCAGGATTCCTTCGCGCTTTTTAGGAGGCGGAGGCAAAGTTGGCTCTTGCATTGGCATTTTATTGAATTTCCGCATGCTAATTATTTAAACTTTGTTATTTGTAATAATCTTTCAAATCCTTTTCAATCTTGTAAACTTTCTTTGCATCATTGACAATGCCCAAATCAACCTCTTTGATTAAGATTCCCTCCCTATTGTGGTCCAGAATATCTGTTGAGCCGTAAAAAGGCAGAGCTATCTGGGTCCTTCCCAGCAAAATGTCATTTATCCCATTTGCATTGAATGCCTCGGCAGCATTTGCATAAACAAATACTGCATGGCTTTCAATTGCCCTTGCAGAAACAAGAGCATCGACTTCTTTTGGGGTTTTATATTTAAAATACTTGTTGCTGTAAATCCATTCATAAGATGATGATTTCGCGCTCCAGAAGCTCTGGCAGAATACAATTTCTGCACTTTTCAGCATAAGCTTTCTTGTTATTTCAGGGTATAATAAGTCTCGGCATATCTGGATTCCGATATTTCCTATTTTTGTTTTGAATACGGAAACATCATTTCCTGCTTTGAGGTATTTTGCCTCTGATTTCTGAACAAGATGGTTCTTTTTGTAATCTCCAACAATGCTGCCTTTGTTGTCGAATAAATAGCTGATATTGTAAAAATTATTGCTGATTTTTTCTATGATGCTGCCCATTATGGCGTACAATCCATACTTTTTGCATAATTCTGAAAACAATTTTTTTGATTGCACCGGGATTTTCGGATTATATCTTTCTTTATTCAAAGGACCTGTCAAAAATATCTCAGGAAAACAGATAATATCACAATTGCTTTTATTTGCTTTTTTGAAGAACTGCTCAACTCTGGAGATGTTTTTGCTGAAATCCGGAGATACTTCAAATTGCACTGCGCAGATTTTGGTGATGGGCATAAGGCATGAATATGCATTGTTGTATTTATTTTTAATGGATTTACGCAGACCAAACCATAACATTTAAATATCTATCATATTATAAACTAATATAAACTATACTTAATCATATAAAATATATATTATAACATAAAGGTTTTGTTGATGAAAAAGCCAATAAGCGCGACGATTGATGAGGAACTGATTAATTGGATTAAAAAAGAACTTCAGAATAGGGAAAGATACAGGAATAAGTCGCACCTCATAGAGATTGCGCTTGATACTTTAAGAAAAAAAGAGGCGAAAAAATAATGGCGCTTTTCGGGGAAATCAAAAAGCCATTCACCTATGACATTTTGAGGGAAGGCGAGGAAATAGTGCTTTTGATAGATTTGGAGCAATACCCCCATGCACCGTCTTTAGAGGACGATCCCGTGTGCATGTCAAGGACTGTAGACATCATTGCAGAGGCAGGGATAGTCACAAAAATTGTGTTCACGCAAAAAAGAAACTACGAGTACGACTACAGCCAAACCATTATGGTTCAGGAGATAGCAAAGCTTTATTCCCAGCTGACAAAAAGAAGGGATTTGGTCGGTTACGGCAATTTGCTGTCTGATCCCAACTGCATAAGATGGGCTGCCCAATGGTATGCAAGCATTCAAAACATAACAGCTGACTTGCTTAAAAGGGACCCGATAGGCGCTTATGTGGAGCTGAAAAGGACGGCAAGGGACGAGAGGATAAAAATCGACAAGTCAGTTGACCAGACATACATCAGCTCCGCTAAAAAATACATCTCAGTGCTGAATTACCTTATGTCCTTGATGGAAAAGACAAAGCTGATAGAGGCTGCAAAACAATATTTGTCAGGCTACAAGCTTGGCGAGCGTTCTGTTTACAGGCGCATATTCACTCCCGATATAAGGCCTGACTTCATGTTTACAAAGCTAATGTCCACTTACCCTGCTGACGGGGAAGAGATTGACAGCTATGAAATTGACAAAAATACAGAAGTGACAATCTTTAAATTGCCGGACAATGTGCAATACCTGTACCATTTAATGCCTCCTGAATTCAAGCTAAGCGAGGAGAAATACGAGATTCTGGACACGGCAAGAAAGATAATGTCGGAGCACAAGCCTACAAGGCAGGAGTTCATAGAGCCTGACAGGATGAGGCAGGTTTTCTACAACATAGGCAGTGATTTAATTGACGAGCTTGTAAACTACCGCAATTTAAAGATTACGTCAGCTGAAATAGACGAGATGACGAAAATACTCGTGAGGTACACAGTCGGCTTTGGGCTGATAGAGGTGCTTTTGCAGGACGAGAGAGTGCAGGACATTACGATAAACTCCCCCCTTGGCGAGACTCCAATGTTCATAGTACACCAAGACTATGCCGATTGCAGGACAAATATTGTGCCTACAACTCCGGAAGCAGACTCGTGGGCATCAAAGCTCAGGCTTATCTCAGGCAGGCCGCTGGATGAGGCTAACCCAATCCTGGACACGGAGCTGAGCATTCCAGGGGCTAATTCAAGGATAGCTGTTGTTGCCCCTCCTTTGAATCCAAGCGGCTTGGCTTTTGCTTTCAGAAGGCACAGAGACAAGCCATGGACTTTGCCCTTGTTCATGCAAAACAAGATGCTCAATCCGCTAGCAGCAGGCATCCTGAGCTTTTTGATTGACGGCTCAAGGTCTTTGCTTATCGCAGGTACAAGGAGTGCTGGAAAAACCAGCCTGCTCGGCGCGGTCTTGGTAGAGTTAATGAGAAAATACAGGGTAATAACAATAGAGGACACTTTGGAGCTGCCTACAAACTCCCTGAGAAAGCTTGGTTATAATATACAATCACTGAAAGTTGCTGCTGCGCTGTCAAAAGGAACAAGCGAAGTGCCTGCTGACGAGGGTATAAGAACAACTTTGCGTATGGGCGATTCTGCCTTGATTATCGGGGAAATAAGAAGCAAGGAAGCGCTTGCGTTGTACGAGGCAATGAGGGTTGGAGCATTGGCAAATGTGGTTGCAGGCACTATACATGGAGACTCCCCATACGGAGTTTTTGACAGGGTTGTCAATGACTTGCAGGTGCCAAGGACAAGCTTCAAGGCAACCGATGTCATAGTTGTTGTAAATCCCATAAGAAGCGCAGACGGCCTGCATCGCTGGAGAAGGGTAACTCAGATTACAGAAGTCAGAAAACACTGGGAGCAGGACCCATTGGTTGAGAAAGGCTTTGTTGATTTAATGAAGTACGACTCAAAAAAGGACGAACTAGAGCCTAGTGAAGAGCTGATTGACGGCGACTCTGAAATCCTGAAGGCAATAGCAGGCAATGTCAAGGAATGGGCTGGCAATTGGGATGCCGTATGGGATAACATCATGCTAAGGGCCAATACAAAGAAAACTTTGCTTGACTATGCAAACAAAACAAACAACTTGGCTTTGCTTGAAGCTGACTTTGTGATACAGTGCAACGACCAGTTCCACAAGATATCGGAGCAAATAAGAGAGGAGATTGGCACGCTCGATTCAAAAAGAATATTTTTTGAATGGAATGAATGGCTGAAGAGGCACGTCAAGAAGATGGATTTTCACAGCAAGATGTGAAATTAAAATGCGTAATAAAGCCCAAATCACAATTTTTATTTTGTTTGGCTTTATCCTATTGATTGGTTTTAGTTTTATAGCTTATACGAATAATGGTGTTAAAGAAACAGAAATTGAGAAAGTTAGTGTGGCACCATTTGATATTACTCAGATTAAACTATATGTAGAAAATTGTTTAGACAGAACAGCAAAAAATGCTTTAATCCATATTGGAAAACATGGCGGTTATTATGAATTAAAGAAGCCTTACCTAAATGATGAAAACTTCAACTTACCATACTATGTTTATGAAAATCTAGATTTTTCACCCTCTATAAGCGATATAGAAAAAGAAATTTCCAAATATGTCGACAATAATCTAAAATCATGTCTAAAAGATTTTGAAGAATTTAAAAAACAAGGTTTTGAAATAAAACAAGGTGAAATAAAATATGATACTGCAATAGAAAGAAGTTCAGTTTTAATTAAGGTAGATTTTCCAATTGCAATCAAAAAAGAAGATAAGACTATTAAATTAAACGAGTTTAAAATAAAAATTGATTCACCTTTATCAAAAATATTTAATCTAACTAAGGAAATGGTGGTTATACAGCTTGAAGATATTGATTCTGTATGTTTAAGTTGCTTATACCAATTAACTAATAGAAATAATTTATATTTAGATATATTTGATTATGACGATAGTTCTTTAATTTTTAGTATAAAAGACTACAATATAAAAGAAGATAATTTAATCAAATCCCCATATACTTATAATTTTGCTATAAAAGCACTTAATATTTCTTGCGATAATTTTGTGGGAACCGATGACATGTTCTTCATTGAAATGTGTGCCGACAATCTAATAAAAAATTTGTCAAAAGAAATTCAAATCGAAGATATACCAAACTTTCAAGTAAAATTTTCTGAACAATTCTATTATAAAGTCCATGCACTTGGCACCAATTTATCATTTGATGATTACTCTGAACTTTTTGATATAACTAATAATGGAATTATAAACTTCACTCCAAACTTTGAGCAAATTGGCAATCATAGCCTATGGATTGGGGTTAAAGATATTTTAGGAAATCAGAAATTTACAAATTTCAATATAGAGGTTATAGAATGAGATTAAAAATTTTAATTACTTTAATGATGTTTTTTGTATTGAATATACTACTAGTTAATTCCCAAGAAGGGTGCCCGCCAGATTGCTCAAGCTCAAGCAAAATAACTGACAAATCTTACCTTAATCCTGAAGCTTATAAAGATAAGATTTTTTATAAGTATTCTGACCCCCAAAGGTGGGATTTTAGCAATCCCAATTTTGATTATAACCAAATACCTTTAGAGAAATATAAGGAATTGCCATATGACAATCCGAGCATTGACCACTCAAGATTAGATTCAAATAAGTATATATGTGCTATGGGATGTTGTACCTGTACCTTTTTATTAAGAACTACACAAGTAAAATATGCAGTAGATGGTGTAAAACATCCTAAAACAGGTCTAGCAAAGATACCAAGTGATTATCCGCCACTTACATTATTTATTGCAGACAGAGATCGCATTATCATTGTGTTGCCTTCTATAGGCCAACATAAATTAGATATAAGCAATGTAGGAAGTGCGACCATATTTACAAATAACAAAGAGGTTATTCTTTCTGATGAAGTCGCAGTAAATGGAAAATTAAGTTTTATTGATAATCAACCTTATGTAAGGAAAAATGACGAGATAACAATAGACGGAATAAAAATAAACCCAAAAGGTAATGATGTATATGTCTATTTTGATGGTTTGCAACACAAAGGAAATTATGTTTCTTACGGACAAAAGAATCTATTTGCAGAAGGAAATAATTTTGATTTGGAATTTTTGCCAGAGAACAAGCTAGTCAAAGTAGTCCAGCTTTACAAAGGAGCTATTGAAGAATTGAAATCCAAAATCTCTATTTCGCTTGGCATATCAAAGCCAATAAATCCTGAAATTCTTCAAAACGATTATTTATACGTCTCTTTTGGAGGTAATGGCAAATCTGGTGTATTGAAGTTGAATAACAGAGAAAATGCGAATCTTATGCCTATGTTGGAGACTAAAGGCTATTTAAGAGTGTTAAATGGACAACAGGATATTATTATAGATGATAATATGGTGAGAAGAATTGCTGTGCCTTTTTCTAAATTTAAGGTATATCGAGATTCAGCCTCAATGCAATTGTCTACCCCACAATCGCCTAATTCAGATATTAGCCAAGTTGATGAAATATTCGGATCCCTTCCTAAACCTATATACACTTTTAATGAAAATAATGGCATGGAAATAATTCCTGAAGAAAACGCGAAAAAATTAGATGAATTGCGAACTACGATTTTAGAAAAGTATCAAGTTGTTTTAAACGGATACTTTGATAAGCCTGTTCTAGAAGATATTACAACCGGTTTTAAGAATATTGAAGCACTTGGCATAGATTTTTCAAAATATGAGCAAGCAAATGGTAAAAAAATTGAAATGCTGGAACAGACTATAAAAATTACAAATTTAAAAGACGTGTTATCTGCTTTTAAGACTGTCGCAACAGCAAATGAACCTACTTCAATAATATCATGGAATCCAATTATTTTTAGAGGCCCTCGTACTTCCCCATATACTCAAGAGGAGGAAAGCAATATAAGAATAGAGTCTACAGTACATGAAGTTGGACATATTTTACTAGAACAATCTTATCAAAAATTAATAGATGCTGGTAATAAATTTGGCATGCACCTTGACACAAAAAAAGGTAATTTTGAACCACTCAATAAAGGACCAGAATATCTATTTCCGTCTTATTATTCAAAATTCAATGCTGGTGAATTTAACACGGAACTTTTTACTACCATGGTTCGCAATTCTAAATGGTTCACAGACCCTTATAATGGTGGTTCAGATAAATATGGTCTAAACATAATATTAGCCAACCCCGTCAGCCCTGAAATAATGAAACAAAGACAAGCTCTTGGAAACATAGTGCTTGAAGGACTCGAAAAATACAAAAAATCATAAAATAAGCACTAAATAAACAATGAAAATTTATCAATAAAAATTAAATAGAAATTATTGAAAGTTTCTTATTAACAAATAAGTCTAAATAATCCTTTTTTGTTTATTAAAAACAATTACTGATTTATTGTTTCTTATTAACAAATAGGTCAATTTAATCCCTCAATTTTAACAAAAAACAAAACCTTTATAAACGATAACCTATTTTAGCTTATCCATGGTAGATGATTTAACACAGACCTTTTTGGAAGAATATGGGGGCGCCAAAGATGAATTAAATAAAGGAAGATATAAGAATTCCGCTATCCTATTTTCAAAGGCTTTGTTTGCAATATGCGATATATTAATCCAGGATAAGCTAAACACTCTGCCTAAAAACCATTCTGAAAGGTTTAGGATTTTAGAGCAATACTTTAAAGAGATTTATGAAATAGTTGATGATATTTTTGACAAATACACAGATTCTTATTCAAAGCCGATTTTAAAAGAAACTTGCGAAGCTGTTAAAAATGGAATTAAAAAAATCAATGAAATTACAGAATTACCTGCCGAAATTAAGAAAGTTATTAAGTAAATACAAAACAATAGATGACATCATTATATTCGGCTCTATTGTCAAAGGTAGTTCAGATCCTAAAGACTTGGATTTAGCTTTGCTGCTTAAGAATGAAAGTGATTTGAGAAAAATAAAAGACGATATCAGGTTAATTTCAAAAAACACCGATATTGAAATAATCAGTTCCATTTACAATTCTCTTTGGATTGTTTTAATAAGGGAAGGATTCAGCGTAAGAAAAAACGAGTTTTTACATGAAATTTATAAACTAGAACCAGTAGTTTTATATAAATATTCACTAAAAAAACTCAACCCAGTACAAAAAGTTCAATTTACGAGAGGACTTAAAGAAATTTTGAAAGACACCAAATCAAGAATTTTGTCAAGATGCATTGTTTTAGTGCCTACAATCAAAAAAATTGGATTTGATGATTTTTTGTCAACTTGGAATTTAACTTATGAGACTCAAAGCTATGAGTTATTCCCGATTATGAGAAAAGGCGAATTAATTTAAAACTCATCAATAATAATAATAATCAAAAAAAAAGAGGTGAAAGTAATTTCTGTGAAATATGCCTAAGGAAATAGACAAGCAGAAATTATTGGATTTGATGCAGATTTATAAGGCTCACATTGAGAAAGAGCTGGGCGCCAAGCTTGAAGAGCAGCCTTCACAGCCTGTTACAAAAGAGTACCGGGAATTCAAGGCGGAGTTTCTTCCAAAGCACATGACTTTGTACGAGAAGCTTTGCAACCTAAGCGAAAAGCTGCTTAAGATAAAGCCATGTGCTTTG
>Ga0209542_10008395_pt1 | contig 19323 bp, 19 predicted proteins | sample RifCSPhighO2_01_FD_184028 | JGI IMG/M metagenome (GOLD analysis project Ga0209542, IMG submission 184028) | Soil microbial communities from Rifle, Colorado - Rifle CSP2_plank highO2_0.1 (SPAdes) (version 2) | ecosystem: Environmental > Terrestrial > Deep subsurface > Rock core/Sediment ...
GATAAATGTCCATTGGCGGCAGGCTCGTGGCCGGTTCCAGAAGTTGGACATTTGGGATGAGGTCGATGCGCTCCAGGCGCAGGCGATGCGCTAATAGCAATGCGGCTGTGGCTGCAAGAGCATCCATGGGGATGCGCAATAGACCGAAAAGAGCCTCGGAACGCTTCATGGTCATATTCTACCTGGCTATTTGGCTTGTCCCAGCCAACTTTATGGAGGATAATACAAAAACCTGCTCTTTGTGATGATCGCCCTCCTTCGCTCCTCGGTCGCTGACGCTCTCTCGGAGCTTCGGCGGGCTAGCCCCGTAATCAGCGGGCCTGCCCACCGTAGCTCGACGTGAACGCAGTGAGCGGAGAGCGGAGGTGGGAGGAACGTCCGGGCATCACCGGAACGCCATGCGGATAACATCCGTCGCAGCGCCATATATTCGGTAAAGACGCTGTAGGACCAGTGCCACAGAGACGAACCCCGCCCATTATACTGCGCCTAGCGCGGAACCATTGGTGGGGGTGAAACGCCTCGGGAACCGAGGATCCCGCGTTCGCGGGAACGGCAAACTCATGGTGATGCAAGGAGGATTTGGGCAGTGGGAACCAGGCGATGGTTCCGTCGCCCTCGCTGCTCCTCCGCGTAATACCAAGCGTAGTCCCGCATACGCGGGACGAAGGCTGGTTGAGGCATTCGGGTAACCGGTGCCCCAGATAGATGATCATCCTCGACAGAACCCGGCGTACAGAAGAGCGGGTACATAAGAAGAGGGCTTTCCCTCTTTTTCTGTATGTTGAATAATCAGTCCACGCCACCTTAGCTCAGGGGTAGAGCAACCGCCTTGTAAGCGGTAGGTCCGGGGTTCAATTCCCCGAGGTGGCTCCAATAGCATGAAAGGAAACCTACGGTTTCCTCTCATGAACTCTCCATCCCTAAGAGGATTCGCTCAGCGAAGCAAAGCTCCGCTTCGCGGTGTAGTTCAGAATGATTCTTCTTGCTGAAGGAGCTCTTCATATTTATCACGTAAAAGACGAACCTGAGACTCTGAGAAAGGAGATCTTGATTTTTCAATGCCGGTCTCAGGAGTACCCAAAAGCAAATTCAAAACACGAGTCGGTTCCTGTCTGTCTGGTAAACGCACGGTCACAATGAAATTAATTATGCGGTGTTCCATTCCAGGAATCAGCTCTTCGGCCAGAAAATACTGACTATCGTCAACAACTGGATCTATTGGGAAAGGTTCTACTTTGAGAACAGGATCAGACTCAATCACATCATGAACTTCTCTTGTTACATTCATGGCTGCGGCGGCAATCCCACTCCTAATAGCCTCTTCCGTTATATCAATTTTACGAATGATGTCAGTTTCTCGTTCCATATGATAAGAATTAAGTCTTTGGCAACGTAACCGTAAACGCTGTTCCTTTGTCTTCTTCACTTTGAAAATCCAATGTCCCGCCGAGCATACGCATAATCATGCGTGAAGAGTAAAGACCCAACCCCGATCCGTTGACATCGAGCGCTTGGGAATTACGGGCCCGGAACATTTTTTCAAAAATACGCGCTTGATCTGCGGCGGGAATGCCGATGCCGGAATCTTTTACGCTAATTTGTATGGTGTCCTTTTCCTCTGAGAGAGCGATGTCGATCGTGCCCGTATTCTTTGAATATTTCACCGCATTACTCAGGAGGTTCTGAAGCACGACATTCAAGAGTAATGGGTCTGTTTGAATGACAACTGCGTAATCTGGGGCATGCACAGTGCAACTGATGGTTTTGTCCGCCGCTATCAGATGAATGTCTTTCTGGAGTTCTATTGCCGCTTTTTGGACATCCACAGGTTGTTTTACTGGCTCAACGAAGCCATGTTGCAAGCGTGAAGCATCCATAAGACCAGCGACAACCGATGACATACGACGGGCTGCCAGACGCAGTTCAGCAATAAACGTTTCTTGTTGTGCTGTGAGAGGCCCCCCTTCGCCGCCTGTCAGAAGTTCCAAGTACCATTGCAAACTGGAAAGGGGGGTGCGCAGCTGGTGCGACGCGAGTGAAATGAATTCGTTCTTCATATCATTCACTTCTCGTTGAGAGGTCACGTCCATGATTAGCACGACCGCGCCTCCTTGACTTTTCCCCACTGCAAACGGCGCAGCGTGAATTTGCACCGGCACGGTGCTGCCATCGCCACGTCCGGCGCTGATCCGATCGTCGGCCAGCGCTGCCTTTGCTTCATTTTTTGTGAGGCATGCTGTTACGGGATGGTTGGCTTCAGTTAACGGGCCTTCGTCATTGTGTAAATCAAGAACAGTCACCGCCGAATTACCGATAATTTCGCCTTCTTTGCGCTTTAAAAGCCGCGTAACCGCCGTATTCGTTTCGGTAATAACCCCTTCCTTGTTCACAACGAGGACACCGATTGGTAGAGCCGCTAATACCGTTTGGTCTTTCGCAACCTCTCGGCGCAGCTTGTCTGATTTTTCAGCGACAGTGTGCGCCATGCGAGCGTAGAGATCCTGCAGGCGCCTAGCCATATCTGTGATTGTTTCATCGAGTAGCTGTACCTCATCACCAGTTGTAGCGGTTGGCCTGTAAATCCAAGCGCCGGGCTGGAAGCGTCTCACCTTGCTGGCTACATCCAAAATCGGACCGGTCAAGTGACGAGCAAAGACGTATGAGAGAAGCCCGATTGGGATCAATGAAACGATCCCAATCGCCAATAGAAATTGCGCCAATTGAATGGCGGCAGTATTTGCATAGGCGCTGACTTGAGTCGCGCTGTCTTCCGAAAGGCCTTGGGGGAAGAACAACTGCAAACTTGTGGTGACCTGAGCATGAATCAACCACCGTGTTACCAAAAATGCGGCCAATGTGATGGCGCACATTGTGAGTGACCACACCAGCATGGAGTGCAAAACCGCCCGCCACAGGATTGAGCGGGTGGAGAGGACTTTCCAGGCCTGTTTTAGTATGTTTTTGAACATGGAGATTTCCTCCAATTATAGCAGAAAATACACCTCTAAGCCATTCTTCCGTATTGTCATCTTGAGCTCTGTCGAAAGATGGCAATAAACTTTATAACTTACGATAAACGTCTCTCCTGTGGCCAATTTTGATAATCGTAATTATACGAATCTGTGCCGCCACCTCATATACAACACGATAATCACCGACTCGAATACGATAGTAGTGTTTATATCCCTCAACAGGTTCGGCCCCAGAGGGAAATGGATTTCCAGGTAATAAATCGATTCGCTTCTGTATATTTTTCAATATTACGCCGGGAATCCTTTTAATATCTTTCAGCACAGATCGCTTGAAAACGATCGTGTACAGCTTTGTCATCGTTTCCGGTGCGGAAAAACTTTGGAATAGGGAACGACGGCTTCGTTTTTACGTTCTTTAATGGCCTTTATATCTTCCAATTCTTCCTGAGCCGCCAGCAGCATTTCATAGACATCCGGCGGAACCATAACCGATTTGGTTTGGGAATTCACAATAAGATAGACAACCTTTTCATCTGGTATTGCCTTCGCCCCATGCGATTTGATTTCTTGAAGAGTGACAGTGGTCATAGTGGTAAATATAGTACTGTTAAAAGTACTAAAATTATACCCTTTTAAGATGGAACGAGCAAGCAGAAAAACAAGCACTTTAAACCCGGCGCCCCGAGGGTACCTTCTTGTTATCTTGAGCGTAGCCGCCGCCTCTCAAGCATGTCCCATCCATTCAAAACGGCGTCGCAAAGAAAGTCCTGTAATAAACTGCTGTCATCGCTCCGTTGAGCCTTATTAAGATATGCATAGTATCTCGCCTTTTGCTGTGATCGGATGACTGCGGGTGGCCAGTTTCCATAGAGCAACATTGCATGGATAAGTAATCTTCCAATCCGTCCATTCCCATCCGAAAAGGGGTGAATCTGCTCGAAACGAGCATGGATGTTGGCTGTCCAAGCCATGATATCTCCTCCGGTCTTTTGGAAATCTTTCGCCAGCCTTGCCATCAGATCTGGCACTTTCAGATAATTCGCCGTCGGGAGATCGGCGCCGACAATGCGGATGGCATGATGACGATATGCCCCTGCATCCTGCCGGATTCCATTCATGAGCATCCCATGAAGCTTGAGAACCAAGTCTTCATTGATATTTTTCTTTTTTGCCAGGTGATCAAAGAGATACAGCAAGGCAGCCTGGTGGTTTTTTGCTTCTAATTGTTCAACCAAAGTTTTGTCAGGCAATGTGGTATTTTGAAAAAGAATGATTGCCGTCTGCGCTTCCGTTAGCGTACTGCCTTCAATCGAATTCGAAGTGTATGTCAATACAAGCGTGAATTGATCGCGAATATCGGTGTTTTCGAGAATAGTTTTGAGTACATTTTTTTTACGCCGTGCTTTTCTTGCCAGCATGGTTTTCTTTGCCTCCAGCTCCTCTTCAGGGATTTCCTTTAGGCCGGTATATTCCCGATAAAGAGCGTCAATGCGTTCCTGAGCATGCTTACGGGGCACGGCCTTTCCATGCAGCCAGCGATTCAGCGAAACAAAAGATACGTCAAGTTTTCCCGCTAGCGCGGTTTGGCTTAATCCGGATAACCGGCGGATAGCCGCTAATTTTACGAGAATATTCATGAATTCTTAAACTTTATAAAGTTTAGCAGTAAATCCAATTTTTATAAAGTTTTTCCACTACTAATAACCCGGCGCCCCCGAGGGTCTCGGGAGCGCAGTCAATTCGAAACTTATTATCATTTTTGCTAAACACCTTGTCTATGCCCGATCTTCAGAACAGTTACAATCACCGTCTGTCGGTGAATCGTATAAATAATTCGGTACGGCCAGACACGGACCGCCCATGCCCCTTCGAAATCGCCGTGCAGCTGCTTTCCCCGGTGAGGATCTATCTGTAAAGAAGCGATGGCTTTAGCCACACGCCTTTGATCTTTCTGAGGCAATTTGCGCGCCTCCTTTTGGACAGACTTGAGAATGATAACCTTGTATGTCACTCTAGTCCGAGATCTTTCTTAAGCTCCTCGAAAGTTACAGTCTCTTCTTTGTCCTTATTTCGCAATCGCTTCAGAATCTCAGCCGCTTCCTCCGGATCGGACATGATATCCATCGTTTCCATCCAGCCCTCAAACTCCTCCACAGACATCAGGACGCCCTTGGGATGACCTTCATAGGTAATAACGACCGAGACGCCGGGGGTCTCGATTTCCTTCAGAATGGCGAAAAAGTCATTTCTGGCCTCTGTTGCAGTAACGGTCTTATTCATATGGCCATTATAACGTACAATGCCCCTTGCGACAACGAATATCCCACAAATAAACCGGCGCCCCGATGGTCTCGGGAGCGCCGGTAGAACTCTCAGAACAGTTTAGCGTTGGACCGTAATCGTTACGGCGTTTTCAGCATGCGGAGCGGTGACGTTGAGACGATCTGTAGCATCCATCATAACTGTGTAACCGTAGTATTCTTGTACACCGGTACCTGGGTCGTCCATGGATGGATCACTGGGCATGCCACTGACGTACGTTGTGGCTATTGGTGCCAGTGAGCAAAAAGCGCCATTTGCCGGCTCGCCAGAAAATGAAGAGGGAAGCGCGGCAAGACTAGCATCGAACGTAAGACCAGCCGTGGGATTAGCGGCATTACAATCCCATTTACAAGTGAAGCCCGTTTCCGCGCAATCTGAATTAGTCTCGCAATCGGCTGGTGTTGCTTGTTCGGCACCAGCGGCATTTCTACAAGTACCCTGCACATTGCACACACCATACTCCGTGGCATCAGCTACAGCAGTTGTAGTATACCCAGTAATTCTACTACCCAAACAACCAGGCAGGAGGCCATTGTTGTCGATGGCAAACTGATATGCCGCGTTGAGAATGGTATTCACGTCGCTGCGGCGTTGCGCGTTACGTGCATCACCCAACTGCTTGGTCGGGTTAATGGCTACGATCACGATCGACGCGAGGATCGCGATGATACCGATGACCAAAAGCAGTTCTATGAGCGTGAACCCATAGCGCCACTTCCGGCGTAATGAAGTAAAAAGTTCCATAGAAAGAGGGGAAGGGTTAAGAAGAAAATAAGGGAAGCTAGACGCTTCAGTGGAAGATTGTACAAATTTTTAGAACTCGTAGGGAAGGATTGAATTGACATTTTTCCTTGTCATGGTGAGCTCTGCCGACTTGTCATGGTGAGCTCTGTCGAACCATGACAAATGAATACTCACCGTAACACAAGCATTGTCATCTGAGCTCTAACATTGTCACCCTGAGCTCTGTCAAAGGGTGGCAATGAAAAAACTGTCAGGGGTCGACAGCCTGAAATATCGATAGATTTGCCTATTTAAACCATGTTAACGTGGTAGACTCCACGCCATGGAAGCTAATCGTCAATCCTTGCCGCCCGAGATCGAGGCTGCCGTTGAAGCCAGTCACGGCGGACCCGTCGCCGTCCCTGGTCAGCACGGCAACTATGTCGTGATGAATGTTGACGTGTATGGTGGTGTTTTGGAGCCAACGTCAGAAGAACTCACCGATTCAGTGGCCGCGATCAAACGGAGTCTCACCCAGGCTGCTGCCGGCCAGGCTCGCGACACCGATGAGGTGTTTGACGAGCTCAAGGGCCGCTATGCCGCATAAGATCCACATCACGCCCGAAGCGGCCGATGACTTGCGAGCCATCGGCGATTACATCGCTCAAAACTCGCCTGAAACGGCCCACCGTTTTATGACGTCAATCGAGCGACAGATCGCAACGCTTCAAAAATTCCCCGCCCGCCACGGTAGAGCCCCCGAAGCGGCACTCGCCGGCGCTGATCTGCGTCAGATGATGCATGGTCTGTACCGCGTTCTTTACACATTGGACAATGACATTGTTACGATTCATGCAATACGACACGGTGCACGCAGGCCGCTAAGATCGAATGAACTGCCGGAGCGCGCTACTTAGCGCCTCACGCGTACCTGAGGAGTGACAAACGCCTAATCCTCATCAATTAGGTCACAGCGGAAGTCGCTTTGGGGCACCCACTCAAAGGTGGAAATCTCATCTTCATTGGGATCTTGTTCGTCGCAAACAAACCAGAGAAACGTGCCCACATTAGCGCAGCCCTCGGCACAATCAGCTTCGCATGTATCATCACACAAATCAGGTGGATTACTCAGGTCATCTGGATCATCGTCAATCTCTGCAATGCACTCGTTTGTGCATGCAACCACTGCATCTCCGTCGTTGAGACAATCGGGGTACCCAGCGGACAATGGAATTGGAGGGTCATCACCACATGTATCGCCTTGTATATCATCGTCAGGATGTAATACCACCACGGTATTGAAAGTAGCTTCGTACGCCACCGGTTGAAGCACTCGTATGATTCGACGCATACCGAGAGAAATTGCCACACTCTGACGAGTATCTGAGATTGCTGTATTGGTTACCGAGAAGTGAGTGACACCGACGAGATCGGAATTAAGATTGCGACGCGTGTTGCCTCGAGCTAAAACAATGGATCCGCGGTCTTTAGCGATAATCGTGGGATTGTCATCAGCTGTATCCATTTGCAAAGCGAGAATATAGCCGTCTTTCCCGTCTACAGGATACAAAACGCGCTCGGCCTGGCGAATTGATCGGACAATGGTTTGCATTACTTGGGCGCCATTCTGTTCAACCAGAGCGATGGCATCTTGCCGCTGGCGTGATTCGGTGGCGTTGAAAAGCATAGGCAGTACGGTGCCAGCCATCATGCCCATCAAAACTATAAATATGAGAACTTCGGGGAGGGTTATTCCCGGTTGACTGTCCGAACAATGTGGCTGAAAGTGTCTCACGTGTAATTGTCGGGGTCAGCTAAATACTGAACTTCGGGCAGTGTTAATGGGTAGGTGTAAAAACGGATATCATCAAGACGACCGTCGAGGTACCAATCATCGCCGCAACGAGCCGCCTGCATTCGGTAATCATCAGCGTACGGTTCTACGTTGCTGTAGTCATTCGTATCTTGATCACCTGGAGCAGCTTCGGTTCCGTCTACATATATTTTGATGTTTTCGCCATCATATGTACCCACAATGTGATGCCAGTTCGTCTCGGTAGAGATGGGTGCACTGGCAACATTGTCATCCCATTCGCCAACGAAAAAGTTGATGCGCTTCTGGTCTGCCCAATTACATAATCGTTCGTCATCTGGCTCATCGCACCACCATTCCCACCACTCACAATCACATTCATCCGGAAATTCAACGGGCTTAAAGTAAAAACCCCAGCCTCGGGCTTGATTATCGTCACTTTTACATAAAATCCCCGATTCATAGAAACTGTCATCGTCGATATTCCCATCATTTTGTACCCAGAAAGAAACGCTAAATTCCTCGGGCAAAAGATCGACAAGAATACTGCCGTTACTAGTGCTTCTCACATATTCGTCGCTCCCATTGAAATGCAGGTGGTTACCGAACCAGGCCTTACCCAATGGCTTAGGCGAATTCTCCCAGTCGCTATTCTCCATATTCCGGAGAGACCCATCGAGATCTGAACTTGTTTCAACAACATTGTCGGCTTTATTGCCAGTGCTCTCATTCAGGTTCCAGTAAAGGATCAACTGCTCTTCATTCGGTTCACTGTTCGTAGATTCCTTAACACAAGAGGCGTTGCAGCCATCGCCGTCTATTCCTATACAGTCAACTCCATTACAGTCGCGATTGTCAGCACAGGTCAGGCCACCAACGCCGCACGTGCCACCATTGTCGCAATCTTCGCCCGTCTGGATGAAAGAATCGCCGCAATGCGGAGCATCGGTGCAAAATGAAGTGCAGGTGGCATCCGCATCATTGTGATTACCTTCACAGGAACCACCGAAGCAATCAGTTGATAAAACGCAATATTCTCCGTCATTTAAGCCGTCATTACACACACCCGTACCTTCATCACATTGCTCACCTAACTGAGGAGTACCGCCATCTCCGCAATATTCTATGAGACAAGACACATCGCAAGGCTGACTACAATAGCCACCGGGGCAGTCACTATCTTCCGTACAGTCGGTACCCGGCGTTGCTGTACCATCAATGCAGTGGCTTCCGTCTGCATCAATTGGCTCACATGTTCCCATATCGATACAATCCGCATCACTTGTGCAATATGGATTAGGTGCTCCTGAACAAAAACCACCATCATCACATTGTTCACCGGCTTGGATAATGCTATCACCGCAAAACTCGATTTGGCACGCCGAAGAGCACCCATCATTGTTTAAAGTGTTGTTATCATCACATTCTTCGTTGGGATCAGTTGCAACTCCATTGCCGCAATTTAAAACTTCGCCTGTGTACACTCCGCATTCTGGCGGCATTTGTGAGACTTCTTTCCATGATTCGATTGTTGTTGTGGGCCAAACGCGGCTGATGCGAATATGGAGTCTCCGCTGCGTAAAATCACCGGCAGTCGACTCAGTGCAAAGAATACGGTCAAAGTTGCCGTCGCCGTTGAGCGGATAAATGTGACATTCCTGTTCCGTACTATCTTCAAGAGTAATGAAATGGGGACGGTTACCGCTGTAGTCGATATTTTCCTGGAGTTGCGCGAGAGCAAACTCAGCGCAGCTCCAAGCTCCCGCCATGGCTTGCGCCGAAAGTTGAATGGCGTAGGAGTTACGCTCAATGCTCAAACCAAGCAGGAGCAGCGCGGCTGCTGAGGCTGCGGCGATAGCTCCGACCACAAGGACCGTAAGGAGCATCACGAAGCCGGCGCGCAATTGATAAATAATCATGGTGCACAAGTTGTAGGATCAATTGCAGTTCCAATTTGAGGTTGGAACATATAAAAATGCCTCCCTGCAGTTACATACACACGGTCGCTCCAGGGGTTATAGAGTACTGAGGAGGGGTCAGGGTTATCTGCAAGGGATGAAGGAAAAGTTGTTGTATGAAACGGCGTAGCCTGCCAGTTATCAGCATTCCCTGGCCAAATATGAAAGTCTTCGTAGGGGATTTTAATATCAGGATCAGGATCCGGCACATCGGTAATGTCATCTAGGCCACTGAGCGTCAGAAAAACAAAGCACCCCAGAGGATCTGCATCTATTCCTCTAACAGGAGCATCTGTTTGCGCAGCAACTTCGCCGCCTAATTTACCACCTACTCCGCCAACACGGTAAACCCCATACACATCATCAGGATATCCAATGTAATGATTTACTCCTCGCCTGCTTATATGTTCAGCTGGCAAACTTGTATAATTATTATCATCATCAACGACAATTGGATTTGTTGGGTCACTGATGTCATATACTTGGACCTCATTTGCAGCACTCGTTGCTAGATACACGTAATTCCCCATTACAAAAATGTCATTAATTGTAGCGCCGATTTCCGCTGAGCCAACAGCTGTAATTGCATCACTGCGACTAACATCGAGTATTTGCAGCTCTGCGTAGCCACCACTCGAAAGGCCGACGTAAAGATATGGCCCATGTCGAAATATCGTATTAGCAGTCCCGGGAAGACTGTTATAGGCGGGGAATGGGCTATTATCTGGTTGTTCCAAAGCTGTGGGGTCAGCTGCATTTGTGATATCATAGCCCTGGATCGTGTTGCCACTGGTTAATAGAAAGAGTCGATAGTTATAAACAGCTAAATCTTTAATGCTTGATCCAACACTGACACCACAAGGATCAACACATTCTGGAGTATCATCTCCAACATCAAAAACATAAAGATCATTACCCGTTGCAAACACATGTTGTCCGTCGACAGAAAGGGCTAATTTCTCAGGGGTGAAGCCCAAATCAGTTGCCCCCGGAGGCAATAATGGATTTGTAGTTTCAACAGCGGCCTCTGGGTCTGCCCAATTGCCAATTGGTTTTTCAAAATCACGCCAATCTGTTAATTGAAGTGAAAGTGAAATGTTGCCAGGACGGAAATACCCGTGTTTCCAAGTCGTCGTAGAAACAATCATGCGTCCCAAACGGTTGAGAATACCGATATTGAGATCTTCGATGTCCAGAGTCGTCTGGTAATTATCGTCAGTTAATGAATTTGCCGAGGAAGTTGCATCCCATGCCCACTCAGCAGTGCTTACAGCGTCTGGATCTTCAACACCGCAGTCTCCCTGGCAAACCAGAGAAAAAGCTTCATCGATTCTATCGGCCGTGTTGTCCAGTTCGGCAAAATCAGGCGCTTGGTCGCGGAAAATTTTAGCAACTTCCAGGCCTCGTTCGGCAAAATACACCCCACGGACTCGATCAGAACCAGCCTGAGTACTTTCTTGGCCAGTGATTAAACCGCCAAACGCAGCCGTGGCAAACATACCGAACAGGAGAATTGAAATCATGGCCTCAATGATGAGAGCGCCACGGCGACTTCCTTGTAGCCGGCGCCGGAAGTAGTTTGTGATCATGGTGTTAGAGGGCGCCTTCCACAGTTATTAATACAACCAAGTCCTGCATGTCGAACGCCGAACTGTTCTCGTTGGTTGTGCCAAGTTCAAAGAGATAGATGTACTGACTCACACCAATATCTATTACTAAATTGTTTGGATCAGAAGCATCAATATACTCTTGGAGGAAATCTTGTACATCTGCCTGACCATTAAGACCGGTATATTCCGGAACTGGATCCCCGTCTCTGAGAATAATGACGTTATCAGGGCAGTGGGCAGCTTGTGAGCAATTACCCGCTGAGACAGAGGTATCAACCGTCATGCTGTTCTTCCATTGGCCCGACTGCCACTTCCAAGAGCGTGCTTTCGCGAAGATGCTTGAGCCTGCGTTGTAACCATTAACAGGACTGTGACAATCAAATGAATGAGTTTCACCATCGTTCAAATCCGAACCAATTGGATCAATAAAACTTCCAAATGGTGCTTCCCAGTTCAAATCTTCCACTTTAAAATCAAATGTTACCGGCATCGGCTGTCCACTGCTTTCAATGGCTGCACCGAGAATGACAGATGTGCAGGTGAAATTTTCTGTCGGCGTGATTGTGTCACATGCAGGATCGTCAGGATCAGTTATTGGATTACACTCTTCTTCAATTGGCACGCCGCCTATAGCAGACGAACCCGCACTACTAGAGCTGACTGAGCTAGCAGAAGAGGCCCCGCCAACAGACGTTCCGCAAGAACCAAAGATGGCGCCCTGCTCCTCGTAATATTCCCATAGAGCATCTGGAACTTTGATTGTGCGAGCATCCTCTGTGTATGGATCAACGCAAATCTCAAGCCATTCTTCTGGAATACTTACATTTCCTTCCTCACCCACACTGATATTGATTTCCCGTACATCTCCCGTGAGAGTTGTTTGTAAGATGATAGTTTCTGTTGTACTGGGGGCACCGGAAATCTTTTCGAAGACAACTTCAACGGGCCCGCTGATTGGCACAATTGTTTCTGGGATTGGATAATATTCATCGTATCCTGGATTGCGGTCATTCCAAGAATCACCCATGAAAATAACGCCACGGTACTCATAGTCGTGCTCATCTGTATCAATTTTAAACCCCCAACTGGAATCATTCATTCCTACTTGGGATAAAAACTTCGCGCGCTCAATTCCTTGTGCAACGCGCTGACGCGCGAGCTCTAGGTCATTCCGGATCAAATAATCGCGGTATGAGGGAATGATTAAACCGGCTGCCATTGAAAGGATACCAAAGGTCAAAATCATTTCCACCGCCGTTAAGCCGGACCGAAGTCGCTTGAACATCGGTGTTTATGGTATCAAATAACCCATTCGCATGAACTTTACAAATTTGAATACTAGAATAATAGAGTACTTGAAGGGTATCTTCCGTCTCAGCAAATATTCTAGTATTCAAATACTCAATTATTCAATCAAGCGCCGCCAACGTTCCCCACAACGCTGTAGATGGGCATCAAAATTCCAAGCGCGATGGTTCCAACCATCGCACCAATGATGAGTAGCAGCATTGGCTCAAGAATGACTGGGAGTTTTTCCGCAATTTCTGTGGCGCGCCGATCATGAATATCGGCCGATTTGAGCATGATTTTGGTGAGCGATCCTGATTGTTCACCTGTTACAACCAACTGTTGCAGTGATGGCGGAAAACACTTATCTGTAAGCCGAATCGCACGGAAGCTCGTCGCAAATGAATCGCCCAGCCGAACACGCTCCAGCAATTGAAAATAAAATTTCCGATACCTCGCAAGTGTCGTGACATTTGCCATGGACTGCAGAGCATCGGTTACGGGCACGCCTGCACTAAGCAATCCGCCCATAATAACACCGAAGCGTGAAAGAGTCGCTTCGCGGAGAAGTGCTCCAATCCCCGGAACTTTAAAAAGCACCCACTGCACGATGATCTTGAAGCTGGTGAATTTTGTCAGTAAGACAAAAACAATCATCCCAACTATCGTGCCAGGAATAATGGTCGCGCCATGGACTGTAAACAGATTTGTAAATTTAATGATCATGCGCGTAACAAACGGCAGTGGCACACCCAAGGAAAAAATCACTTGCACGAGATTCGGCAAAACGAACATGCCAAGCCCGAGCACAATGACCGTCAACATCACTAAGATGATCGCGGGATAGATCATCGCCGTTTTCACTTTCCCGCGCAGGTTGCGGTCCTTGCGCTCCTGTTCCGCCAAGTATTGCAGGTTATCGACGAGATTTCCCGCTTCTTCACCCACTCGAACCATGGCGATTTCTTGAGGATGGAAGAAGTATTGCGCGTCCATGGCTCGCCAAAGAGGACTGCCTGTTTCGACGGCAACGACCATACGTCCCAGCAATTTACGCATTTGTCGGTTGCGCGTTTCACGCTGCAACGATTTCACGGCATCCATCAGCGGTAAGCCGGCCTCCATCATTGTTCCCAAGTTGTCCAAGAATGAGACACGCTCTTTTCCCATGCCCATGTAATTGAGCGATGTCAGTATCTGCTGAATTTTGCTTTGTTTTTGCGGGCCGACTTTTGCAAGCATGCGGCTACGTAGCTCTGCCGCTTCATCGACTCCTTGCTGAGCTCTTTCCTTTTTTTCAGCTTTTGCTTTTTCTCGTCTCTCCGCTTCCTCCCGCCATTCTTCTTCCTCCTTCTTTTCTAACTGTATTTTACGGGAGCTCAGTTGTTTTTGCTGTTTTTGCTGTTCCTTCAGCTGTTTTTTGAGAGTGCGGATTTCCGCTGCATTCAGTTTTTCCTGTGTGGCAGGAGCTTCCAGAGCTACGGGTGTTTCCAAAAACTCATTTGGAGGAGATGTTGCCTCACCTTCAATAACACCAGGAGTCGGCTGCTCTGGCGGCGGGGGCGCCCCAGGTGCTGCCGCTAAATCAATGCCAAGGTTTTCTGGGGTGAGCTGTTCGATCTGCGGGAGATTCGGAGCACCTACAACTTGTGATTCTAAAAATCCTTCCTGATCAACTGCTTGGCGTAGTGCTTCCTCATTGAAGTCAGTGTCTGAAGCTGTAAGCGGTAAGCTATTAGCTGTAAGTTCCTGCTTATCGCTTATCGCTTGCCGCTCATCGCTCTTCACTAATTTTGTTTTAGGCTTTGCTAGTAAGATGGAATTAAGGCGGTCCAGAATTGCTTTCTGATGTCGGATAAATCCACCGAGTCGAGATCGGATAAATCCACCGAATCGAGAAAGGAACCCTAAACTCACACGGACATCTTTTTCTGAAGGCACTGATCCTTCGGCAGGAACGTCTGCAATGGCCGCGTACGGCTGAAACTTTTTGAAATCGAGCGCACCCTCAAAAATCCCGAGCATCGCAGCTGCTGAAACCATGTCTTTGACCGAAATGCGGTTCGCAATCGGTTGAAGAACCTGCGCATTTTTTTGGAGCGATGCCGGAATCGCTACTGCCGACGCCCGGACTATGCCGGGCGCGGGTCCGCGCGCCTTTCGAATACGGTCATCAGCTCTCATGTCGTTTGGGAGAGGATGGTCTTACTATCGCTGACTTCGTATTGTCGACTTTCTCTTCATCATCTGGCGGCGCAGCCACACGCAGCATTTCTTCAAGTGAAGTAAAGCCTTGCTGCACTTTCTCAAGAGCATCTTCGAACATTAATTTCATGCCTTGCGAGCGAGCCAACTTTTCAATATCAGTACTGGATGCTCGATGAATGATTAAATCTTCAATTTCTGAAGTCACAACTAAGAGCTCGTGGATACCCATTCGGCCCGCGTAACCGGTGCCGCCGCAAGCCTCACACCCCTTACCTCGGAACAGTCGGTGCATTGCGCTTGGATCAAAAAAGCGGGCTACTTGCGGATATTGGCGGTGAATCTCTTCACCGGGAATTGAATAACTGAAACGGCATTTGTTACAAATTCGTCTCAGGAGGCGTTGGCCAATGATAATCTCGAGCGTCGAAGCCAATAGGAATGGCTCGACCTTCATTTCAAGTAAACGAGGGATAGCGGTTGCCGCGGTATTCGCGTGGATGGTAGAGAAGAGAAGGTGACCGGTCAGAGCTGCGTTCACGGAAATGTCAGCTGTCTCCGCGTCACGAATTTCTCCGACGAGCAGAACGTCCGGGTCTTGACGCATGAGCGCCCGCAGACCGTTCGCGAAGCTTAGATTGGTTTCATCATTTTTTTGGATGTGATTAATCCCCGGAATTTTATATTCCACCGGATCTTCAATTGTCGAAATGTTGACATCGACTCGATTGAGTAATTTGAGGAGCGCATAGAGCGTGGTTGATTTACCAGAACCGGTGGGCCCGCAGGCAAGAATCATGCCGAACGGCTTTTGCGCAGCCGCCTCGATGAGTTGGAGATTTTTGGGAGCAAAACCGAGGTTAGCGAGTGTCAATTTGCGCACATATTCTGAAAGCAAACGAAGAACCGCTTTTTCACCGTCAACCAACGGCACCACCGAAACACGCATGTCGACTTTCATGCCCGAAGGCGCTTTGTAGCGAATAGCGCCGTCTTGCGCCGCGAAGTGTTCATCGATGCGCATGTTGCCGGCAATCTTGATGCGATTTAGAACACCCTCGTAATATTCTTTGGGAATACGTCCTGCTTCGTGCAGAACACCGTCAACACGGAAGCGGACGATGACAATCGTCTCTTGAGGTTCAAAGTGGATGTCTGATGCTTTGAGTTGAATGGCGTCGTTAAAAATTTCTTGCAAAATTTCCGGCGCCACTTTCTTTTGCCGGTCGATGATGGTTTGGAAGCGAGTTTGAAGCGGCTTTTGGTAGTACACCATTAAGCCTTCAATCACACCCTTCGCTGCGTACATCCAGTTGATTTCGCCACCGAAGCGAACGCGCACTTCGTTTTTCTTTTTCTTCTTCTGCTCTTCTTCGGCTGGCGTGTAGTCCGCAGCCTCCGGAAATACCGCTTCATCCTGATCAAGGTTCAGCAAAATTGCTTCACGTAATGTCGGATTGCCGGGATCGGAGGTAGCGATTGTTACGTGAGAAACATCCGGACGCGCCACGATGACACAGCTGTAAGCTCGTGCAATTGCCTCCGGCAAAGAGAAGACCATCTCCGGGCTAACCGAGATTTTCGCCGGATCGAAGTAAGGCAGACCATAGTATTCGGCAATGGCATTTTCGAAGAGTATCTCAGTGAGCAGCTCTGTTTCAATAAGCGCCTGTTGAAACGAAATATTCCGTTCGCGCGCCTGTACCTGCGCTGCTTCGGCATCCTCTGGCGAGAGGTAGCTTTGCTGGATGAGTATGCCTTTGAGGATGTCGTCTGAAAGAGGCATGGTTAGGCAATGAGACTTTTCACAGTGCTCACGATTGCCGAAAGCGGCATGTTTGATTTCACGCAGTACTGCGCAACGTTGTAGGCAGCCACACGTTGACGATCTTCTTCTTGCCCGAGATTACTCAGGATGATGACAGGCATTGCCCCACCCTGTTCCCGCAATTGCCGGAGAACCTCGAAGCCATCAAGTTCAGGCAGAATGAGGTCAAGCAAGATGAGATCGTAATTGCCGCTAAGAGCCTGTTGCAGACCATCCGTTCCAGTTGAAGCGACTGTAGTTTGATAGCCGTCGTGATTTAATTTGAGTTCCAGCGCGTGCGCCAACGGTCGTTCATCTTCGATGATTAAAACGCGCTTCTGTGCGACTGGTTGGCCAGGTATCTGTGCCTCAATGGGTACCGGCGGTGTGACGAACGTCACACCCTCCGGCATCTGCGGCGTTGCCGCAGGGTCAGTCTCGACCGGTGTCGGTGGCGTTACCCAAGTCACATCCTCAAGCAAATTTTCTCCGGCCTCAGCGGGGACGGTTTGGGGGTCGGTTTGGGACGGGTCTATTGGCATCTATTTGGGTGTTAAGTTTTCCTTATATTCTAGCAGAAAACAGGTGTTTGAACAATAACCTTTGGGGCACAGCTTTAAGCGATTAGCGGTAAGCTTTTAGCCTACTTATCGCTTACAGCTTATCGCTTATTTTCGCTATTCTTGAGGCGCATGAATGAAACCCGCTGGGCATTACTATCTGTCTCCGACAAAACGGGACTCCTCGAGTTTGCCCGCCGTCTTACCGAAAATGGCTTTGCATTGCTCGCGACCGGTGGCACCCAAAAAGCTTTAGTGGAAGCCAAGATCCCGGTAACTTCCGTTGAAACATTCACGGGTTTTCCAGAGGGGTTTGGTGGGCGCTTGAAAACGCTCCACCCGAAAATTGCCGGCGGTATTTTATTCCGCCGCGATAACGCCGATGATTGTCGCGATGCTGAGCAATTGGAGATTCGGCCGATTGATATTGTGGTGGTGAACCTGTATCCGTTTGAGAAAATGGCTGTTGATCCATCGTCTAGTGCTGCCGATGTAATTGAGCAGATTGATATTGGCGGACCAACACTCCTGCGTGCGGCCGCCAAAAACCACGCGCACGTCACTGCAATTTGTGATCCGGCAGACTACGGCCGCGTGGCGGATGAACTGGAGAAGGGGGAAATAAGTCCGAAGTTACGAAGTGAACTGGCAACAAAAGTGTTCGCCCGCACGGCTGGATATGACTCTGCGATCACAACAACGTTGTCCAAGGGGGGAACCGCAGGCATGCTGTTGCGAAATGGACTGGAGTTACGCTACGGAGAAAACCCGCACCAGTGGGGGAAATATTATGATGTGAATAACGCGCCGCGACGTTGGACAGTGTTGCAGGAAGAAAAACAGATGAGTTACCTCAACATTCTCGACGCCGATGGCGCCTGGGAATTAGTCCGAGAATTCGATGATGCAGCTGCTGCTTGCATCAAGCACGCCAACCCCAGCGGGGTTGCGGTGCACAAAGATATTACAGAAGCGTTCCAGCGTAGTTTTGATGCCGATCGCGTTTCTGCGTTTGGTGTGATCATTGCCTTGAACCGATCCTGTCCTGCGGCAATCGTCCAAAAAATTATCGATCAGAAAATTTTTGCGGAGCTGATCATTGCGCCTGACTACGAAGCGGGGGCTTTGAAATTACTGAAGGAGAAGCCAAAAATTCGTGTAATAAAAATGCAAAACGGTGAAATCCTAAAGCAACCGCTCTATCGTTCTGCGTTAGGCGGCATGCTGGTACAAAATCACGACGAAGGTAAAATTGATCCGAAGAAATTAAATTGTGTGACCGAGGTGAAGCCGACAAATGACCAACTGCGTGACTTCATGTTTGCTTGGCACGTCGTGAAGCATGCCAAGAGCAATGCAATCGTCCTCGCAAAGGATGGCGTGACCGTTGGCATCGGCGCCGGCCAGACCAGCCGCGTTGATGCCACACACATTGCCGCGCGCCGCGCCGGCGAGCGCGCGCGCGGATCCGTACTCGCCAGCGATGCGTTCTTTCCATTCGCGGATTCACTCGATGAAGCAGCGAAGCACGGTATTGCCGCGGTCATTCAATCGGGCGGTTCGATCCGCGATGAAGAGGTGATCGCGAAGGCGAATGAACTAAAGATCCCAATGGTGTTTACCGGGGTAAGAGCGTTCAGACATTAAATCCTTCATTGCTATATTGTTTCATTGCTTCATTGCTCGCAAGCGATCCTAAAGATGTAAGACTCTTTGCGAACAATGTGACAATGTAGCAATGGAACAATGCTAAAGGATAATCACAACGACCGTCTCCCTGCCAGCGCCTCTTTCAGCGTCACTTGATCCGCAAATTCAATATCCGCACCCATCGGTAAACCATGCGCAAGGCGCGTGATGTTCGGAATAATTCCTTGCAGTTGCTGCCGGATGTAACTCGCTGTTGCTTCACCTTCCACGTCTGGATTCGTGGCAACAATGACTTCTTTGACGTCACCTTTGCGGCAACGCTCAACAAGTTCGCGCAGTCTTAATTGTTCGGGCCCCATGCCATCGATAGGGGAGATGACTCCGTGGAGCACGTGATACGTACCTTTGTACGA
>Ga0209542_10008396_pt1 | contig 19322 bp, 15 predicted proteins | sample RifCSPhighO2_01_FD_184028 | JGI IMG/M metagenome (GOLD analysis project Ga0209542, IMG submission 184028) | Soil microbial communities from Rifle, Colorado - Rifle CSP2_plank highO2_0.1 (SPAdes) (version 2) | ecosystem: Environmental > Terrestrial > Deep subsurface > Rock core/Sediment ...
AAGGGGTTAAAGGGGAAAAGGAATTGCCGCCGCCTTCGCTTCTTGCTCGTCCCGCTTTCCGCCAGAGGCGGACAGGCGCGGGACTCGCATTGCATCAGCTCAGCCTCGCATCGCTCGGCCTTCGCTTGCCGGAAAAATTTTCGCTAAAAGGAAAAGGGGAATTATTTATAGTTTTCCTTGCCCCGCCCGCCCGTGCGCGGAAAACATTTTTGCTCCCAAAACCAACTTGGCCATTTTCCACCATTTTGGCCAAGTTCAAGCTGGAAAATTAAACTTTCATGCTCGTTTTTAGCTTCAGTTTCCGGCTAACACCGAAAATTTCCAGCTTGGATTCACCGGCGGTTCCCCGCCGTTTTTTCTTTTCCCGCCCCTGGTGAATACTTTACTATTGTACAAGTGTACAAGACTACAAGACCAAAGTTTAAATAGTTTATTCTATGCTCCGTATCAGCCCACCCACCCTTTTAATTGTTGGCGGCGACCCCATTCATCGCGCGCTGGGCGCCCTAGGGGGCGCCTGCGACAACGGTTTTACTTTTCTAAGAGTTCCTACAGCGCGTCCCTCGCCCCGCATCGGCGGGGCTCATCTTTTTTCTGACTTTTAAGGCTCGCGCGTTCTGGGGTATCCGCTTTTTCGCCCCCGCCTTCTTTATTTGTACCCTTACTGTTTTAGTGGGGCTCCGGCGACAGCGCTTAAGGAAAAAAATATTTTAGTCGCCGTCGCGAGGACTCTTGATGGGCTCGCCCGCTGGTTTCTTTTAAAAACAAAGTATTTCTTTGCGGGCTCGCGTTAGTCGGGAACGCTCGTTAAAGGCAGTGGTCACTCGAAAGGTTTTCTGTCGCGTTCCCTCCTTTTTAGCTTTGTGATCCCAACGGGGCGGGGGCGGCGGAGCCGCCAACAACAAAAAGAAAACAAGAAAACAAAAAGATTTTACTGTCCCATTTTGATACACTGTTTATATATGGCTGATAATATTCCCCAAGACCAAAATCAAACAACAGCAAGCACAACGACTCCAAAAGATCCTTTGACCGATCAATCACCAGTTGAAACCCAGCCGGTGCAAACAACAACAGAGCAACCACCACAAAATCAGCCAACTGAAATTCCACCAGTAGAAACATCTCAACACATCGAAACAAAAACAGAAATATCGCCAACTGAACCCCAACAGCCAGAACAAACACCAACTCCTCCTGCCGAAACACGGCCGCCAGTTTCTCCTCCAGTCTTAAATATTCCCGCTCTGCATTATCCGTTTTCCGGTAGTTTTGTCGTTACTTTTTCTTTTGGCGCTCAATCAGACAACGAAGAAATCAAAAAGAAATTTCAGGAGTGGGGAATTGTGGGACATAACGGCTTGGATTTTGGTTTGACTTCTGGAACTGAAGTATTTCCTTGTGACTCTGGAAAAGTAATTCAGTCTGGAGATAACGGCGATTTTGGAACATCAATCACTATTCAACATTCCTGGGGACAATCAATATACGGGCATCTTCAAGAAACCAAAGTTGAAGAAGGTGACGAAATCCAGGTCAACAAAGTTATTGGTTTATCCGGCTCCTCTGGTGCGGCTTTTGGCGAACATTTGCATTTTGCTATCAAGCCAAACAATCCCGATTTAAACAACGGTTATCTAGGTTTTATTGACCCAGCCCCTTATTTATCTTTACCGTCGCAAAAAGAAAAACAAAAGCAAGAAGCACCACAAGTCGAAGAACAAAAGCTACCAGAAGAAACTAAACCATCTGAAACAACCCAACCAGTGCAAGAAGCACCAAAACCAGAAGAAGTTCCGCCACCAATTAAATTAGAGCCTGGAAAACCAGCTGAACAACCCCAACAGCCCGAAACACCTCAAGTTCCCCAACCGAGCGAAGAAGAAATTCAAAAACGAGTGAACGAGAAATTAAAAGTAGAGTTAGACGCCAGACGCCAAAAAGCTAATCAAGCCAGACTGCAAAAGAAAGAAGATAACCTGAAAAAGATTTTTGGGTTAGTTCAGAGCAAAAGAGTTGTTACCAATGATGAAGTTCGGGACTTTCTCCATGTTTCCCAAAGTACCGCCACCAATTATTTAACCGAAATGGTTAATCGTGGTATGCTCAAAAAAGAGGGAGAACGGGGAGGAGCAAAATATTCAATTTAAACTTATGAATAGTAAACTGATTACCATTCCAATCAAAATTTTAACGGATATTCTGCCTTTTTTGAAAAACACTCCTCACGAAATGAAAATCAAAGACCTTTTGGAAAATACAGGAAAGTATCAAACTCAAAATATCGGTTACTTCCCCAAGAAAGCAAGGGCTGAGAGAATTGTTGATGGCGATACTATTGTTTTGTCTTCTGGCTCTATAGTTCGTTATGTAGGTATTACCGCTCCTGAAAACAATGAACCGTTTGAAAATGAGTCTACGGAAGAAAACAGAAAGCTTATTGAGGGAAAAATGGTTAATCTTGAATACGATAATTACAAGGCTGACAAATTCGGCAGGATTTTAGCTTATGTTTTTGTTGACTCTAAAAATGTTTCCATTGAACTAGCGCGAAAAGGTTTAGCTCAAGTTGTTATCTATCAACACAAAAAACCATTTATTTATCAAGACCAGCTCCTGAGAGCCCAAGACCAAGCGAAGAAAAACAAGCGCGGGATTTGGAGTAAATAGCACTTCACTCTTGTACAATACCAAAGTATCAAGCAACTTTTATACTCGTTGTATTTCCTTACTCAAAATATTACTTTGTTGCTGGTGTGGTTGCCTGATTAGTTGCTGGCGAAGTAACAGGCGTGACGGTAGTTTGCGTTGCCACTTTTTCAGTAACAGTTGTAGTTGTTTTGGCTAGTTCCCCGATCTTAAAAAATTCAGTAAACCGCAGTCGGTACAAACTTTCGAGAAAATCTGTCCCCGCGTATCCGGCAAGAAGTGATATTCTCCAATCACCATCAGCAATAATGCCCGAGATTAAACCAACAAGTGCAGAAACAAACATGGTAAAAGCAAAGTATTTCCAGTGAAACTGAAACTTTTCAGGAGTAAATGTTGATTATTTGGTAATGCCAACAATTCCTCTGACTAACCCGCCCAAAAGTCCGGTAATAATATGATAGATTTGAAACTCAAGTTGCATTAGGGTTCGTCACCTCCTTTCCCTTTTTAACTTTTTGTGCTTTTGTACTATTCTGCAAGAGAATAAAACCACCTTTTCCGAATTTAATTACTTGGCCTATTTTTGAAATGGTTGAGGTACTGACAGGAATTTCTGCCGCAATTTCTTCGTAAGTTTTCCCTTCGAGAATAAGTTTGGCTATTTTTAATCTCTGCGCTAAATCCAGTGTTTCTTCCGGTGAGAATAAATCCTCAACAAATTTTGTTAAATCTTTTTTAGTCCTGACTTTATAAAAAGAATCAACGACTAATTTCTGATCCTTATTTAAGTTTATTTTATCCATATTTATTCAGCAGGAGTTTTAAATTTTCGGTTAGCATCATATACATAATTTCTGTTTTGGCTCATGACTTCATAATGATATTCTGTATCGGGTTTGAGATTTTCAAGAACAAATTCATGCTTACTGGTTCTTTTGTCTGTTTGATCCTCAAATTCATATATTCCATCTTTATAACCCCAGTTGACCTTGCCGTTTGCCGGATGGTTGGTTGTCCAGGAAACCTTAACTGATGTGGAAGAAATAGCAACCGCTGTAACATTTGATATTTTGGTGGGTTCCGGTACGAATAGATAACCTATTTTAATAATCGCGGTTCCAACTCCATGAGAAACATCATCTGTTTTTTCTCCAAGAGCAAAAGCAATATTTGCTATTCCGCTCTTTGTGCTGTTAAGTCCTTTTTGAATAGCGCTTGCAATTGCCGAACCGGTATTATGAGCAATATTGCCAACAGTCTTTGTTGTGTTTTGGGCAATGGAGGTAGTGGTATTACCAATGTTATTAGCAACTTCTCCAAGGAAATTTCCGGTATTTTGAGCTATGGTTGAGGTTGTTGATGCAATTGAGCCGGCTGTGTTTCCGATTGTTGAAGCGGTGTTATGGGCAATTTTAACTGTTGTGGTCGCTACTATGTTTGTAGCGTTGGCAATTGCCTCGCTTGTTGTTGAAACTCCGTTGCCAATTCCTGTGAGTATTGTTTTTGCTACTCCGGGTGCGTTGTTAGCTAACTGATTGTATCCTTGCCCGATGGTTTTTCCGGTATTGCCGATTCCTTGGCCAATTGACGCCAACAAGTTTCCGGTGCCTTTTGCAAGTGTAGATATTCCTTGCCCAACCTTTCCGCCTGCAAATGCTAATCCTTGACCGACTGCATTAGCTCCATTGCCTATGCCTTGCCCCACAAAGGCAAGAATTGATTGTGTACCATTGTGCAATGCCGCAAGAGTGTTACTTGTTGTCCTCCCAACAAATGCCAACGCTTGTCCGGCTTTGTCTCCAACAAAGGCTAATGCTTTTCCTGTCGCGTCAATCGTGAATTTCACTCCCTGTCCGATCCCGTTAAATATGCCGGTGATGATGTTATCTGTCGTCGTTAAAATATTTTTTGAAGTTTGCGAAATTTGCTCTCCGGCTTTTTCAAGAGCGCTTGGTTCAACTGGCTTGGTAATTTCCAACTCTTCTTTTACTTTTTCTTGCTCTTCTTTTGGTAATTCCTTTATTTCCTCCTCGATAGTTTTCCTTTCCTCTGGGGTGATTATTTGAGCCAGAGTGGTGATATTTAAGGTTAATATTGTTTCCGAAGAACCGTTATCCGCTTTATCTTTGCCGGTTAGAGTAATTTTATATGTTCCAAAATCTAAAGTATCCTTGGGCGTGTATTCAAAGGGTAAATATTTGTCGCACTTCTGTTTGGAATTGTCAGAAACTTCCTTACCATCACACGTATACCAGGGCTTGTCCATGCTAATGGTATAAAGTGTGTGAAGTTTATAGGAAAGTCCTTCCTTCTTCTCAACTTTTACCTCAACTTGCTTGGGGCCGGAAGCAATCTTTGGTCCGTTCTCGTCTTGAGTTTGACTTGAATCCCCGCCGGAAAGAGAATCAGTTATTTTTCCATAGAGAGTTGGTGTTTTGTCAGTTGTGGAAAAATTACTTGAGGAAAAAGGCGAGTCGTTGACTTGGGTAAACTCCACTTTTGGCGAAGTTCGATCAACAAATAAAGTTCGGGAAGATGACGTTTCATTGCCGACGCTATCTCTGGCTTTTACTTTCCAACTAACCTTTCCTTCCCGCAGTTTCCCGTCGTTTTGACCGGAGTTGCTGTCCGTGCTCCATTCGCTTGACGACTTTGTGTATACGGAAATGTAGTTGTTGGTACTGTCAGAATCGCTAAAGTTTTCGTAGTGAATGACGTATTTATTGGTTTCGTAATCAGTAGTTCGTGAGGTAGGAATATCATCAATCGTAAAATCACCCGATGGTTGTCCGGAACCGATTGAAGGATTATCAATTTCCAAAACATATTTAGAAAGTCCGGCTGTAGCATCGCTCGTTGCTTTCCACTTAAACGTTGGTCTTTCGGAATTTGTATAGCTGTTATCTCCCGGGGAATCTAAATCAATACTAGTTGGTGCAGTAGCATCTATAGTAAAAGTATCAGAAGATTCGGAGCCGGATGCTGTGGTATTGCTGTTTGAATCTGTTGCTCGTACATACATAGTATGGCTTCCATCAGTTAAGGTCGCAGTAGTACAACCAAATGCTTCACTGGCTGAATTAAAACTGCCATCAGAGGCAGTACAAGCAGTCCATGAACCACTGGTTGAGTCCATTTGGAACTGAACATTACTTACTGTTCCTATTGTGTCAGTAGCAGTTCCTGAAAGTGTTGGAGTATTATCAGAATTTGGGTCAGGGTTTAATGCTGTTAAAGAAATACTTGGAGCATCCGCGTCATAAGTGGCAAAGGCGGTTGATATATCAGAAAAAGTTGGGGTTGATGAAGTATCGCTTGTTGATAAGGAAAGCTGGTACTGAATATACCTATGGGAATCTGTCACACAAGAATTGGATGAGATATCACTTCCAGATGTTACAGCAGAGCATGAAGAAAAATCAGTTGCTCCGATCATAGATGAAGAATTACTAGTCCTGACTTTTACAGCTACCGTAGAACCAGAAGAAGAATATGTTAATGTCCCCCATGCGGCTCCACCAGTAAATTCACTATCAAAAATTGATGATGTTAAAGTTCCACTGCTCACATAACTATTTAAACTCACATTATCTACATAAACAGTTTTATTTGCCTGTACTTGTACTCCATAAGTCCTGGAGGCGTTTGCACCAGTAACAGTTCCTGTTAATTTATACCAACCACTACCAACTGAAGTGTAGGTTGTAGAGACTGTTGAACCGTTGTAAAAAAGCTGCACATCAGAAGAAGTAACAGCAGCACCAGTTGTATAAGCATAAGCAGACAGGTTGTAAGTATTTGTATCACCAACATTAACTGATTGAGTAAATTCCCCTGTATCAGTTGCAGAAGTAACTAACTTGGCACTTCCGATAGTACTGTTGTATGTTGTTATAGTATCTCTAGTTACCGAAGTAATACCAGACGAAACAGTAATGGCATATTTGTCTCTTAAATAGTTTTCTATTCGAGAGCGATTACTAGTGGAAAGAGCCGTACTATACAGAATTACTTCTACCATGTCTCCCGTAAAACCACGAGTAGCAAAAAATCTGTCGCGAGTAATTTGGTCAACAGACGCGCTGCCTGCCTGTACTAGACTAGTAATACCAAAGGATGTATTCCTGAGCATATTGACAGGTGAAGTTGATGTACCATCAGCAAAACCTGAACCGTTTAAGACATTATTTGAAGTGCAGCCGCCCGAGCTAAAAATATAGGCTGCCGTGTTTCCGCATCCAGCACCATGATAATCATATATAATTGAATCCCCCAAAAGCGCCTTGTATAGTGTCGTCGTATCGGTCCATTTATTTACAATAATTACACTGTTAATTGTAGTCAACCTGGTTGTTAGTGAGAAGAAATCATCTGCATCGAACCGTACAACAGGTTGGCCGTTTAGTATGTTTGTTTTGTAAATTGGTTTTAATGACTCAGTAGATTGGGTTGCGTTATTTCCGTTGCCCGATGAATCGGTCCAGGTTGTTACTGTATCCCCATCGTTTAGGCCTGTTATTGCATCGGCCTTTAACCAAAGCAGTAAACCAGAAACAGAATCGGGTTGGATACCAGTAGCCCAACTACTTAAATTTGTCTCAAATCCGGTGTTGGAAAATTTTTCGGTGTTGGTGAGAGTGGCTTGTCCGGCAGTGGAAGCGGTAACGCTTGATGAAGAATCAAACTTGGTACTATCTGACCAGCTTGTTTGTCCGCTGCCACCCGACCAATCTGTCTGCGTCCAGGGAGAAGAAGCAGCATAAACATGAGGAATAAAGATTGAAAAAAATTGTGAGGCAAGAAGTGAAAAAGTGAGAAGAAAAATTAAAAGCTTTTTCTTAAAGTTCCAAAATTTTCTGCTAAGCCTTAATAGTGAGTGAGTGAGTGAGTGAGTGAGTGAGTGAGTGAGTGAGTGAGTGAGTGAGTGAGTGAGTTCGCCCTATGCTCACTTTTTTCAGTGTTTGCATACATATTTTTTTGAAATCAAAATTTCGAAATATTTCCTTATTATTATAATCTCAACTTTCGAGAGTAAATGCAAGTGGTTTTATGTAAAAAAACGAAGCTAAAAATGGAAGAAAATAAAAACAGCGAAAATTTTTCCGGCAAGCGAAGGCCGAGCGGAGCAAGGCCTGAGCTAATGCGATGCAATGCGAGTCCCGCGAAGCGGGACGAGCAAGAAGCGGAGGCGGCGGCAATTCCTTTTCCCCTTTAACCCCTTTTCCTTGCCGCCGCCGGAGCTGGTGCGGTTCAGTAATTTTTGGTAAAATATGTTCGAGCGATTTGGTACAATGGCTCCAATCCCCGAGTTGGCGGGGCGGCGCGCAGCGCCGCCCATTGATTTACCTCATTGCCACGGGCTTTTTGGTCGGAAAGAAAAGAAAAAGCCGAAAGATTTTTAATTTTTGCCAACACCTTTTTAAGAAAAACTCCACTGGCGATATTTTCCCCGCCAAAGGCGGGGCTTTGCCCAAACGCGAAAGAATTTTTAGAATTTTTGCTATTGAATTATTTGCTGGCAGTTTGATAATATTGTAGTTGAACACAACTTTGTCGATTGCTTTTTTTAATGGGCATCTTGGACAACGAGAGCAATCGAGTTGTGTTCAACCAGGGTGCCCATTTAAGTTCTAAAGGGTTGCAAACTGCCATGCAAAACACATCGCAAAAATTCTTTTTATATGCGCGCAAGTCTACAGATGTTGAGGATAAACAGGTGTTATCTATTGAAGCCCAGCTAACGGAACTTCGGGAATATGCCGCTCGCGAAAAAATATTAATAGTGGAAGAGCTGATCGAAAAACAGTCCGCCAAAATCCCTGGACGCCCCCTTTTTAATTTAATGCTGGAAAGAATTGAAAAAGCGGAAGCGAGCGGCATTGTTTCTTGGCACCCAGACAGACTTGCGCGCAATAGTATCGATGGCGGTAAACTTATTTACCTTATCGACACTGGAAAAATTCAGGCTTTGAAATTTCCCCAGTTTTGGTTTGAAGCCACGCCCCAAGGAAAATTTATGTTAAATATTGCGTTTGGGCAAAGTAAATACTTCGTGGACTCGCTCAGTGAGAATACCAAAAGAGGACTGCGCCAAAAAGTCAGACGAGGAGAAATGCCGGGGTTAGCACCGGTGGGCTATATTAACGACTCCCGAACTAAAATAATTGTCGTTGATAAGCGAAAGTCGCCCATTGTTAAACAGGCATTTGAAGTGTTTGCCACCGGCAACTACCGGATTTTAGATATTGCTGACTTTTTGGCGAAAAATGGCCTCATTAGTAAAACTGGTAACAATTGGAAAATTGACAGGGTTAGTAAACAAATACTTTCCAACCCTTTCTACTACGGCCATTTTCGTTACCTTCGCGAGATCCACGAAGGGGTTCAAGAGCCAATCATCACAAAGAAACTTTTTGAGGCTGTCCAGCTGGTTTTAAATAAAAGATCAAAACCCTGGTCAAAGCCGCGTGTTCCTAAACCATATTTAGGACTTTTTCGTTGTGGCAGTTGTGGAATGATGATAACGGCAGAATTAAAAAAAGGCCACATTTATTACCGCTGTACGAAAAAGTCCAAGAAAATTAAATGTAGCGAGCGTTACACGCGGCAAGAATCGCTGGACAGCCAAGTTTCAGAAATGATAGCAAAAGTTTCTTTGCGGCAGGACTGGGCAAAGGAAATGTTAGGTAAATTAGATTTAGAAAAAATTGAACTTACCCATTCCTGCGGTGCGCTTGTTGGTGAAAAAAGAGAAGAAATTCGGGCAATTAACCAAAAGTTGCAGCGTCTTCTCGATTCTTATTTAGATCAAGATGTTGACCGTGATTCTTATTTGGCTAAAAAGGAAGAATTACTTTCTTCTAAGAAGACGCTGGAAGAACAAATTGCCCGAATTCAACAAACGCACCATGCTTGGCTCGAACCCATGCGGAATTGGATAATTGAGGCCGCTGACGCGGCTAATATCGCTAGCGGGCAAGACCTAAAAGCCAAAAAGGTGTTGGCCCAAAAAATCTTCGGCTCGAACCTTATTCTTTCCGACCAAAAAGCCCGTGGCAATGAGGTAAATCAATGGGCGGCGCTGCGCGCCGCCCCGCCAACTCGGGGATTGGAGCCCTGTTTATTCGCAACTTCGAACTATTTTTAAAAAGGTAGGCTCACCCCGCCAAGCGGGGTTCGCCACGCTCCGGCGCGGCTGACGCCGCGCCTCCGCTATTTTTTGCGCGCGCGATTTTTCTTTTTGCTTTCGCAAAAAGAATTTTTTATTTATCACGCTTTAGTCGCACCCGGACTTGGTATAACTTCTCTAGTGGTGTGGTCAACGACAACATTTACTACTTGACCCGTTTTCATAGCTTGCACCATTAACCATTCATCGACATTTTGTGGATTACCTAAGTCCACCTCTTCCGCTGTACTTACTGTTAGAGGAAGACCATCGGGAACCTTAACCGGTCCCTTTCCTAAATCTTGTTGTTTTTCTGCCATTTAGTAATCACCTCCAGTTCTTTCAGAATTTACGTGCTAATTGACCTGAAGTATATCAAAAATTGACAAATTATGCTAATATAAAGTTGTGCTCGGAAACCCATGGGGATTTTTAATGCCCTCATTGGACGGATCCTCATGGATTCGAGCACAACCAGTGAGGGCATTTGAGTTTAGTTCTTTAAAAATTTTCGCGCTTTTTCTTACGTTTAAAAAACGAATTCGAGCCGACTTTTTCGGAGGCGCGGCGTCAGCCGCGCCGGAGCGTGGCGAACCCCGCTTGGCGGGGTGAGCCTACCTTTTTAAAAATAGTTCGAAGTTGCGAATAAACAGGGCACAAAAGGAGATCGGAAGGGTAGGCGCTGGCCGCGCCCGCCCTCGCGGCCAGCGCCGCAGAGGCTTCGGACAGGGAAAATTCGAGCCGGAAAAGAAAAAGAAGTAGAGAAAAAGCGCGAAAATTTAAAACAAAAGAACAAAACAAAAAACAACATGGCAAAATACATAGCTTACTGTAGAAAATCCACTGACGAAAAAGACAAGCAGATAATGTCTATTGAGCAACAAATAGAAGAATTAAAAGCATTTGCTCAAAGAGAAAAACTTGAAATCTCTGAATTTTTGACAGAAGCGGAAACCGCAAAAATCCCCGGACGGCCAATTTTTAATTCTCTCATTTCTTTAATTGAGAAAGGACTGATCAATGGGATTATCAGTTGGCACCCCGATCGTTTAGCCAGAAATTCCATTGACGGCGGGAAAATTATTTACTTAGTGGATACCGGGAAATTACAAGCGCTAAAATTTCCGTCTTTCTGGTTTGAAAACACTCCACAAGGAAAATTCATGCTTTCAATTGCTTTTGGCCAGTCGAAATATTATGTTGATAATCTTTCCGAGAATGTTAAACGCGGCTTGTATTTTAAGTTACGCCGCGGCGATTGGCCGTCTTACGCGCCACTGGGATACAAAAACGATAGAAATACCCGAAGCATTATAGTTGATCCAAAAGCTGCGGGATTAGTGAATGAGTCGTTTAGAAAATTCGCCTGCGGCGAATTTTCCTCGATGAAAGACATTCGTGATCTATTTTTCAAAAACGGGGTTACTCGTAGAAACGGAAAGCCTTTGCATTTTAATCAAATTCGAGAAATGCTTCAGAGAACTTTCTATTATGGATTGATGACCTATCACGGCGAAACTTACGAGGGAAACCACAAGCCGTTAATAACCAAGAAACTTTTCGACGAAGTACAGAAAGTTTTAGAAAAAAAATACAACAGGAAACCACAAAAGCACGACTTTGCCTTTACCGGATTTATAAAATGTAAAGAGTGCGACAGTTATTTCACTGCCGAGAAACACAAAAAGTTTTACCCCAAAACCAGAGGAGAAGTTTGGTACACATACTATCGTTGCGTCAAGAAAAAAGGTGTTTGTTCCCAAAAATATTTACCAGAGGAAGAATTGGAAAACCAATTACGAGATTTAATAAACAATGTCTCCCTTTCCGAAGCGTGGGCAAATAAACTTTTGACGATGGCAGAAAAAGATGGAGAGAAGGAAAAGAAGTTCGCCGTTGGCGAACTCCAAAAACTTTCCGTTTCTCTTTCCGATCTTGAAAAGAAATTGGATAAACTTCTCGAGAGTTATTTAGAGGAAATCGTTGATACCGAAAGTTATCAAAGGAAAAAAGATGAATTGTTACAAACAAAAAAAGTTTTGCAAGAAAAAATCAAGGAAATTAAAACCAAAGGTTCGAATTGGCTCGAACCACTTAAAGAATTTATAAAAGAGGCCGCTGATGCGGCCAAAATCGCGCGCGCAAAAAATAATTGCAAACATCTGGCGATCTTTGCAAAAAAAGTCGGCTCGAACTACTTCTTAAATGATAAACGGCTCGAATTTTCCCTGTCCGAAGCCTCTGCGGCGCTGGCCGCGAGGGCGGGCGCGGCCAGCGCCTACCCTTCCGATCTCCTTTTGTGCCGCGAGGGAGAGTTGAACTCCCACTCCTTGTTAAAGGGAACAGGCTCCTGAAGCCTGCGTGTCTGCCAATTTCACCATCGCGGCGTACGCGCCAGCCCGCCCGAAGGAGGCGATACCAATTCCGCCATCAGTCCTCTTCCTATTGTGGCAAGGCTCAGAATCGAACTGAGATCTGATGCTCTTCAGGCACCCGCCGTGACCAACTTGGCTACCTTGCCATAAACATACCCTGAGCCAATCTACGAAACTGCTCGAACTTATTTCCGAGAAAACTTTTAAGTTTTCGAGGAATCAAGCTTGTCTTATTTTACCAAAAATTACTGACAAATTACAGCTCCCGCCTGCACTAAAGTTACGGCGGGTAAACCGGCGGCAAGGAAAAGGGGTTAAAGGGGAAAAGGAATTGCCGCCGCCTTCGCTTCTTGCTCGTCCCGCTTTCCGCCAGAGGCGGACAGGCGCGGGACTCGCATTGCATCAGCTCAGCCTCGCTTCGCTCGGCCTTCGCTTGCCGGAAAAATTTTCGCTGTTTTTATTTTTTCTTTTTTTACCTCTTGCATTTGTTATTTAGCGTAGTATTTGATATAAATAATTAGTACAGTAAATCTAGATTTTCGAAATCAAAATATGATATGCCTAAAGAAAATGCTATTAAAATCCGAGGCGCCACGAGAGAGAGAGAGAGAGAGAGAGAGAGAGAGAGAGAGTAAACGGCTCCGCCGTTTTGTAACTTCTTTCTTTCTAATATTATCGTTAATTCTTCAGAATTTTCTATTTCTAGTTAATCCGGTCTACGCTTCCACTAATACTTGGGATTTCTCAACTGCCGTAAATTATACATACGATAACACAAAAATCGAATTTTCTTCTGGCCAAGCACAATTAAAAGCAACCTCAAATTGGTATAACGCCAGTTGGAGTTATCGCCGAGCAATAACTGTTGACAATACTAGTAATTCAACCAACCTTACTAATTTTCAGGTAGAAATAAAACTTACTTCTTCAAACTTTGACTACACAAAAGCCAATAGTGATGGTTCAGATATTAGATTTACGGATAGCAACGGAACAACTTTAATTGACCACTGGACTGAAGCCTACGACAGTACAAACCAAGAAGCTTATTTCATGGTTGAGATTCCAAGCATTACTGCCAGCAGTTCAAAGACAATTTACATATATTACGGAAATACCGGTGCCAGCTCAACTAGTAGTTGGGATAATACTTTTACAACAAGTACCAGTAGTCCAAGTGCTGGAGATATATATACCCAATCAACCTATGACGCGTTTCCAGGAGCAGAACTTCTTAGTAATGGAGATTTGGTTGTGGCTTTTCGCACTGGTTCACAACATGTTTCTACCGACGGGAAGCTAATACTTGCTCGATCAACTGATGGAGGAACAGTCTGGTCTACCACAACCGCATATGACGATATCACTATAGACGATCGGACAAATTTAGGATTAACCCAAATATCTGATGGCACTCTAATTCTACCTTTCGTACAGCATAATGGTACAGATCCCACTACGGCCTTTGTTATAAAATCAACTGACAATGGACAAACATGGGGTAGTCCGATTGTCATCTCAAACCCTTTAACTGGATGGATTTTCCCATACGGCAAAATTATTGAGCTACCAGACAGTACTCTGCTACTATCCGTCTATGGGAAGAATACTGGAGAAACAACGAAATCCCTATTAATGCAGTCGACTGATGCTGGAGCCACCTGGTCATTGAAATCTACAATTGCAAACGATGCAGCCAATAACTACAATGAAACTGATGTTCTACGTCTGGATGCTAACAACTACTTAGCAGTTATAAGGAGAACTGCTAGTCCAGATAATGTGTATAAAGTTACCTCAAGCGATGGGGGAAATACCTGGGGTTCTCCAACTCTTCTATTTGAAGGGGTTTCGCCTGATTTAGTTGAGCTTAACAATGGGGATATCCTCTTGTGTGTAGGAGACAGATCTGGAACTGAAGGGATAAGGTGCCAAATTTCTCAAAATGACGGACTCACTTGGTCAAACGGTACCATGATCTTTACCGGACCTGCCGGACAAACATCAAACGGAGGTTATCCGGCATCGTTTCAATTGTCCAATGGAAATATTTTTACAACTTACTATCATCTAATAAGCGGGGCAAACACCGATGTCTCTCGAACAATTTATTCTGAAGATTATATATTAAATTCAAACACTAACAATTTTTTTGAAGGAATGGAGGATGGCAATTTAAATGACTGGGCTGTTGCACAAGGCACGACTACAAGTGTGTCCAGCTCAATAAAACATTCCGGCACCTATAGCTTTTATCATAATGATACAGATACTTTGATTCAGAATAGAGGCGTAAGGTCACTGTATTCTACCGGACAATCAACGGGCGTGGTATCTTTCTGGTTATACCCTGATACCTACTCATTTACTTTTGGCTTGAATGACGGGACCGTTACGGGAAGTGATGAACGTTTTTGGTTAAGTATCCATCCTGACGGATCAGTTAAATACCACAATGGAACCGCCTGGACAAGTTTATCTACAGCAACTACTCTTTCTGCCGACACATGGTCAAAATTTACTATTAAATTTAATGCTTCTACAAATCAAGCTGAAGTTTTCATTAATGGATCAAGCAAGGGTAATATTACTCAAAGATTTACCGGTGGAAATATTTCTCACATTGAATTTGGCACGTGGTCAACAGTGGGCACTGGTTATGTTTTCTATGTTGACGATATTTATATTCACCAATACGTTTCCACGATGCCCAGTTCTTCTGTTGGCTCACAAGTTTCAATTTATGATTCTAACAATCCCATTATAAATCCTACAGTTGCCAATGCTCAACCTTTTACTTCTCTTTCTGGTTTTTCTGAAACTGCAACCAAAAACGGCGGACAAATTAAATATCAAATTTCAAACGATTCAGGTACAACCTGGTATTGGTATAACCCTGGCTGGACAACTACAAGTTCGGGATATACAGAGGCAAATACCGCAAGTGATATAAATTCAAACATTTCTACATTTCCTGTGGGAAGTGGATCGTTTTTATTTAAGGCATATTTAAATTCTGATGGAACACAACTCGTTCAACTAGATTCTGTTAATTTAACTTACATCAACGATATAACTGGGCCAACAGTATCGGCTGTTTCATCGACCCCAACTTCAGCAGGAGCAACAATTACTTGGACAACGAATGAGGATTCTTCATCAAAAGTTGATTATGGTTTAACAAATTCTTACGGAAGCACAACCACCGAAACAGATACGACCACTCGCGTACAAACCCATTCAGTTACTCTTTCGGGTTTATCTAGTTGTACAACTTATCATTACAGAGCCAGATCAATAGATGCGGCATTAAATTAAACTATTGATTCCGATAATACTTTTATTACTACCGGTTGCACTAGTTCAGCAACCTCCTCAAACAACAATTCTTCATCAACGTCTAATACTGTTTGTAGCGATACTGCACCCGGATCAAAAGCCCCTTGGTTATACGGGGCAGTTGCTCAAGATGGTGGCAGTGTACTATTGTACTTCACCGAAGCAGATAATCCTGTAAATAAATATGTTCTGGAATATGGGACAAAATCGGGTGATTATCCATATGGCGTTCAAGATATGGGAGGTAATTCTCGCGGACAAATGACTTACTTAGTTAAATCACTTTCACCTAACACAACATATTATTTTAAAGTCAGGGGCGGAAACGGTTGTGCCACAGGTTCATGGTCAAACGAAATTTCCGCTAAAACAAAAGGCTTTGTGTCTTTTAATCAACTTGATATTACTCAGTCGGAATTGGAAACTGTACCAGTTGAAGAAACTTCAAAAGCTGAAACTTGTCAAACTTATACAGTTAAATCCGACGATACTCTTTGGTCTATTGCTAATAATTTACTTGGTGATGGAAATAAATATAAAGAAATTATTGAACAAAACAAAAATAAATATATATCACTCGAAAACTCAAACAGTATTAGCACTGGTTGGGAATTAAAAGTAAATTGTGAAAAACAGACAAAAACAGGTGAAACACAAAAACCAGCAGAAGCAGAAACACAAGGTGGTTATGATGTTAAAGTTAAAGTTATTGACACAAACAAAAAACCTGTAGAGGGTGCAAAAGTTACTATTCATTCAAAAGTTCAAGAAACAATAACTAACAAAGACGGAATTGCAGAGTTTAAAAATGTAGAAGCCGGAGATCATAAAGTATTGATTGCTTACAATAATTTTGAAGGCGAGCAATCAGTAAATTTAACAGGAGATGTTAAAGCATTTGATCTAAACGTCACAGTTCAGCAAAAAGCAATTTTACTATCTCCGTTAGCTTATGGAATTATTGGCGTCATGGGATTAGTGATAATTGGGTTAATAATTTTGTTAATTAAAAATAAAAGAAAGGATTAAAAACTTATGGATAAAATAAATTTAAATAAAGAACAAAAATTAGTAGTAGATTCTTTCTATAAGGTCAAAACTAAAAAAGATATAAATAATTTTGTCGAAGATTTATTCTCGCCGGAAGAAACGCTAGATTTAGCTCAAAGATTAAAAATTGCTAAATTAATTCTTGAAGGCAAAACTTATGAAGAAATTGCGGCAGAAATTCCAGTCAGCACTTCTACCATTTCAAAGATCGGACAGGTGATTAAATTCGGAAAAGGCGGTTTTGCACTCTTACAGAATAGTACAAAAGCACAAAAACCTAAGGAGGTGACTAAAACTTAATGCAAATACAACTTGAATTTCAAATTTATCATTTACTTACAGGACTTGCCGGAGGTTTAGTTCGCGGATTAGTAGGAATACTAAAACAAACTCAAAACCCGGACGAGTTTAAAATTCACTGGAAATATTTTGGTTTAACTATGTTAGTTTCTGGAATTGTTGGTGTTGTTTCAGGAATTATTGCTGATGGAGATTGGAGAATATCACTTCTGGCCGGTTATGCAGGAACAGATTTTCTAGAAAGTCTTTACAGATTAAGATTCCCTCAAATGTTTAATGTTGGAGCAGTCGTAAAAACAATCCCTGAATCAACAACGGTAACTAGTCCAGCACCTACGGCCACAAAATAAACTTTAGAGCAAAAATATTACTTGAGTAATTTTGTTGTTTGATTTAGCGATTAATAATGGTAAACAGTGGCTTTTCCTTTACCCTCCGAATTTATCGTTCCGCGATTTTCTAAAGTCTGTAAATAATTAGTGGCTGTTGATTGGGAAACGTGGAGCAGTTCTCTAACATCGTCATTATTAATTTGTTTTTTCTCCTCGATTAATTTTTCTATTTTCATCAAATTTTCTTCCCGTTTGGTTTGTCTGGCTTGATTAGCCTTCTGCCTTCTTAAATCCAGCTCTGTTTTTATTTTTTCATCAACTTGTTTTTGTACTTCTGTTTGGTCAATAACAACTGGCGATTGTTCGGCTGGTTTTTCTGGCTCGATATTGATTGTTGGTTCTGGTTGCGGAATAACTGGTTCCGGTGGTTTAACTTCTTCTGCTGGTTTTTGTTCTTCGACTGGTGGTGTTTCTTGTTTTGGTTCCTCTTTTTGTGACGGTAAAGATAAATAAGGAGAAGGATCAATAAAGCCAAGATACCCATTGTTTAAATCGGGATTGTTTGGTTTGATGGCAAAATGTAAATGCTCACCAAAAGCTGTACCGGACGAACCAGATAAACCAATAACTTTGTTGACTCCGATTTCTTCTCCCTCATTTGCTTTTGTTTCCTGCAAATGTCCGTAAATTGATTGTCCCCAAGAATGTTGAATTGTAACGGAATTTCCAAAATCGCCATTGCTTCCCGATTGGATTACTTTCCCACTATCACAAGCAAAAACTTCATTTCCGGCAGATAAACCAAAATCTAAACCGTTGTGTCCCACAATTCCCCACTCCTGAAATTTCTTTTTGATTTCTTCGTTGTTTGTTTGCGCACCAAAAGAAAAAGTAACAGGAAAATTGCCGGAAAATGGAAAATGTAAAGCAGGGATATCTAAAACTGGAGGGGAAACGGTCGATGTGGTTTCCGCTGGTGATGGTGCTTCTCTTTTTGTTTCGACAGGTTGTGGTGTTTCTACTGTTGGGGTTTCAGTCGGAGTTGTTTGTGGTTGTTCTGGTGTTGGTTGTGCTGGTGGAGTTTCCACTGGCGGTTGATCGGTCGGTGGAACTGTTGGTGTGTCTTGTGTTTGTGTTTGATCTTGGGGAATATCATCAGCCATATATAGACAGTGTATCAAAATGGGACAAGAAAATCTTTTGTGTTGTTGGCGGCTCCGCCGCCCCCGCCCCGTTGGGATCATAAAACTAAAAAGGAGGGAACGCAACAGAAAACCATTGAGGGAGTACGGCTTTTCAAAGAGCGTTCCCGACTAACGCGAGCCCGCAAAGATTTACTTTGTTTTAAAAGAAACCAGCGGGCGAGCCCATCGAGAGTCCTCGCGACGGCGACTAAAATAATTTTTTCCTTAAGCGCTGTCGCCGGAGCCCCACTAAAACAGGAAGGGTACAAATAAAGAAGGCGGGGGCGAAAAAGCGGATACCCCAGAACGCGCGAGCCTTAAAAGTCAGAAAAAAGATGAGCCCCGCCGATGCGGGGCGAGGGACGCGCTGTAGGAACTCTTAGAAAAGTAAAACCGTTGTCGCAGGCGCCCCCTAGGGCGCCCAGCGCGCGATGAATGGGGTCGCCGCCAACAATTAAAAGGGTGGGTGGGCTGATACGGAGCATAGAATAAACTATTTAAACTTTGGTCTTGTAGTCTTGTACACTTGTACAATAGTAAAGTATTCACCAGGGGCGGGAAAAGAAAAAACGGCGGGGAACCGCCGGTGAATCCAAGCTGGAAATTTTCGGTGTTAGCCGGAAACTGAAGCTAAAAACGAGCATGAAAGTTTAATTTTCCAGCTTGAACTTGGCCAAAATGGTGGAAAATGGCCAAGTTGGTTTTGGGAGCAAAAATGTTTTCCGCGCACGGGCGGGCGGGGCAAGGAAAACTATAAATAATTCCCCTTTTCCTTTTAGCGAAAATTTTTCCGGCAAGCGAAGGCCGAGCGATGCGAGGCTGAGCTGATGCAATGCGAGTCCCGCGCCTGTCCGCCTCTGGCGGAAAGCGGGACGAGCAAGAAGCGAAGGCGGCGGCAATTCCTTTTCCCCTTTAACCCCTT
>Ga0209542_10008397_pt1 | contig 19322 bp, 19 predicted proteins | sample RifCSPhighO2_01_FD_184028 | JGI IMG/M metagenome (GOLD analysis project Ga0209542, IMG submission 184028) | Soil microbial communities from Rifle, Colorado - Rifle CSP2_plank highO2_0.1 (SPAdes) (version 2) | ecosystem: Environmental > Terrestrial > Deep subsurface > Rock core/Sediment ...
TCGATATTCAGAGCACGGTCTGAACGGATCTTTATTACATGCTTCACACTGTGCCCCACCAAGCGGTGGCTCAAACGGCAGGCATTGGAAACTCACCAATCTCTTCTTCTCCTTCTTGTAGGTCAATAGAAAAATAGCAATGCCGACGCCTAGACCAATCCACGGTGCATTAGAAACAAAGAAATTAGTTTTATCGACACCTAACTCGCCTAGAGCTCTAAGGCCTTTCCATACTCCTATCGTCCCAAGAACAGAATACGTTAATGCTTTCTCTAAATTTTTGTCAAATCCAAATAAACTACTCGCAAGTTTAATCGCTCCATATGCTACTCCTGCCCAGAATAATCCTTCTACTAAATGAGCAACGGCACCGGTAAATTCGGTGCCTAGCAAAGGCAACTTATAAGAATATGATCCTTCTAGTCCGGCACCTGCAGTTGTCACTGCACTTTGCAATTGGGCTGCTCCTTCTTTATTAAGTATAACTTGATTACCATTTACTATTGCAGTAGCAGTGCCATCAGCGTTTGGTGTTAGTCCGCCTAGTTCTCCAGAAACTGCACCCGCACCTTCTTTAATACTTGTCGCAGGAATATCAACATGTAATGCTTGCCCTGATCCATGTAATGTTGGACGAAGTGTTCCTGTTTTAGTCGGTATAAATGTAACGGGGGTTGTTGTACCTTTATTTACAATGTTGGCTTTAATAGATGTAATTTCTTCAGATCTTGGAAGATCATCAGCAAAAACTATATTTTCTTGTGATAAAATAAAAGATATTCCAAAACTAAGACTTATCAACAAAGAAATTTGCAGTAGAACTATTAGCAACTTTCCTCTCTTTTCTAACATAGACTAATGAGATACAAGGTCTTTATAAATATTCTGCGAGTTAAGTCAATTTAGTCTAAATGATATTCCCCTTAATCGTCTACCACTTAAAGACCAAACAGCTTCATACTTACCGGGATTATATTTATCAAGACCATTAAGAATGAGTGCAGAGCCACCATCTATACTATTTAAATTCTGACTGAGTATTAGTTTATTTTCTTCATAAATTTCAAAGAGGAACATTGACCCAGAGCTAATACGTTCATCATGAAGGACTAACACAACGTTTTCATCTCTATTGAATTCAGTATCTACTCTCTGAAAATCTGGTTCATCTCTAATTCCATTACGATTTAAATCCCCCCTATAACCAGAAGCTACAAAACACTTGACTACATTACCTCGTGGTTGTTGATCTATTTGATTATTCACTACCACCGACTGCTTCGGCGGAGTAATATGTCTCCCGCCCGTTAAAATATAAGAAAGAGCCTGATCGCCATCCTTGCTGTTGCTCTCTCTAATTTCACCACATCCAACAAGCGAAGCTAGTCCCAACGCTCCTACTGATAACTTTCTTCGCAACATATTCATAATCTAGTTACTAAACCGAACTTTATAAAACTTACTGTTGAACACTATACTATACTGACATCGCATCATAAAATTTATAATAGTCCTTTGATAATAGTAACAAATAGTAAGATATATAAGGTAGATTTATTATTAAATAATATGCCGGAAATATCTATAAGGGAAAAACACTATCTAAAAGTGTATGAAAATGCAAGATTAATTTTTGTAGGTGGGGTTTCAGCAGCAGGAAAATCTACATTATGTAATCTACTTTATGAAAAATATGATGTTGAAAATAGGAGATTGCACCATTATGCTTTAGATTTTGCGAAAGAAACGAATGTTCCTAATATTGATGAAAATTGGGATATACTAGCTAATATTGGAATGTTTAGATTAGGAAATGAGGTCGTTAAACAAGGAAAATTATCTTGTGATATTCATTTTGCCGTTCAACCTAATCTTGACACAGCATATGCTACTGGTAGAGAGTTCAAAGAAGATATCAATGAAACGTATATTAGAGGACTCAGCAGGACTATCTTGCAGGGGTTATCTGGTCAAAAATTATCTCTATATTTTCTTTTGTTAAATTGTGACTCCTCTTCAATTTTACAGAGAAGGAGCTATGAACTCGAGAGTCTAGGTAAAAAACCTCGTAGTTTAGATATATTGAGTATTGAAAAAGAATTATTTTATGAAGAAAGGTATTTTTATGAAACTCTTGAGGATATACCAAAAGAAATACCAGTTTTTCATAAAACCACAAACAATAAAAATGGTAAAATCAGTGATGTATTAAGAGATATAATCTCTTTTGTGGGTCTAACATGACAAAGATAATAGTTATAAGACATTGTGAAACAATCGGTAATGTCAAAGGAGAGATGCAAGGTTACCATGAAGATACTGAATTTACAGAGAAGGGTACACATCAAATGCAGAACCTTATTCAAAGATTAAAAAAAGAAAAGATTAGTGCTGTTTTTTGTAGCGATCTAGGCAGAGCTTATAAGACTGCAGAGACTATAGCGGCAGATCATAATTTGATACCTATAAAAATTAAAGAATTACGAGAGGGAGATATTGGAGATTGGAGAGTTCTTCCGGTTAAAGAAGGAATAGATAAATGGATGATTTATTATGAAGAAGAAAAGAAAAAAGGAATTAAGAGAGAGGATATAAGACCTCCGAACGGAGAAAACAGTTTTGATCATCAAAAAAGAGTTATGGGTGCAGTAAATGATATTCTTTCGCAATACAAACAAGGCACAGTGGTTATAGTTGGTCATGGAGGAACAAATAAAGTAATAATAGGTAGCTTAGTAAAGAAAGATCCAGATGAATTTTATACAATCGGACAATCTAATGCCTGTGTAAACATATTGGAAATTAATGGGGGAATTTCCGAGATTATCTGCATTGATGACACTAGTCATTTAGAAAATGGAGCAAATAAACTTTCTTAGTACTGACGGATTAGAAATCTTTGGACATATATCTTCCCCTAAATATCATTCTCCTTCCCATGCCTTGCTTCTAATATCTGGAGGAATTCATGGAGGTGCTAAATTTGATAATGGACTATATGACCCCCTACATATAGAAATAACCGATTATCTTAATTCAAATGGATTTTTAACTTTCATAGTTGATAAAAGAGGTAGCAAGGGTTATAGTACATCATATAAACGTAAGATAGATTTTTGTGGGAAAGAAGTTGATGATATAGCTGAGGGAGGCAAATTCTTAAAAAGTCTTCCTGAACTAAGTGATAAGTCTATATCAATTCATGGTACTAGTAGAGGATCAACCTTGGCCGCATTAATAATATCGAGATCAAATTTGTTTACTTCTGCAATTTTATCATCTGGTTTTTATGATATAAGAAGTCAATATGAATATGAACTTAAAAATAGACCAGAAATGTTTCCTACTAACAAGGTCTTGAATGGTCGTAGAATAGAAGATTTTCCATGTGATACTCTTTCCCCAATAAATCTTGTAGATAGAGTTGATTGTCCTGTACTCATTGTGCACGGGTTTGATGATGAAATTGTACTATTAGAACAATCTACACGATACTACGAAAGATTAAGAGAATTAGGAAAACGTGTTAGAATGATAACATATCCCAATCTCGCTCATTTTAAAAAATATAGTTTTCCATCTAACCCTATAGGAGAATTATATTGGAAAGATTGTATCTCTTTCTTAAAAAATGAGAAGGAATATACTTAAAATGAGTAAATTATTAATACTTCTTCCATTTCTAGATGAAGATTTAGAATTAGTCAAAAAGAATATATCTATTTGTTTTGGATATCTAAGTAGGTATGATAAGTCTGAATTAATTTTGTTAGATGGAGGATCAAATCCTAAAAAAATCAAAGAAGTTATAGAATATGGCAAGAGAAAAGAAAATAAGTTCCCCCATATATCATTTTACTCTAAGTTAGTTTTTCCTCTTATAACACCTAACAAAAATGTAGGGATTATGAATGGATTATTTTCTTCAAGTAATGATAATATTATAATAATCGATTCTGATTTTCTTAATCTAACTGAAAGTAAAATAAAGAAAATTGCAGATCAATTGATCATAAATAAAAAAGACTTTGTAGTAGCTGATCTTAAAAGATCTGGGGGAAGATCTAATAGATTATTAGGAAATCCTGCAATACGCTTATTTTTTCCTGAAATATATAAACATATACCTTACCCATATCCTGGCATTATTGCGATTAAGAGAAAAATATTGAAAAGAATTTTAAAAGAAGATTATTGTTTTGATTGGGGCGGTGAGGCTCAAATTGCAATAAATGGATATTTTATGTCTAAAGGAAATATGTCTTCCGTATATATCAATAAAAAAGATAAAAAGAGGAAAACAGATTCTATGATTAAAGATGCTTATCAAATTTATAGATCGAATATTCTACTAGCTATAAAATATAAGAGGTTTCCAAATAAAGTCCATCAAATTGACACCTTGCTTCATAATGCTATTTTTAATAATAGAAAGGAATATTCGATTTTTATGAAGTATTATAATCGTTATGCTAATAAGGAGAGATACTCATTAGAGGAACTTTATAAGTACTATTCAGATTTATTTTTGGAAAATCCTCTGAAGATATACTATTATTTTTTAAAACATAAATTACCTGAGATCAAGTTAGTAGCTGAGTTAGTAGCTAGGCCTCTTCTAGAAATATTTTTTAATATTAGTTTGAAAAACAAGCCCTATGAAATTGACAAGAAAAAAATAAATTACCTTCAGATGAAGAAAATTAGTCCTCTTGGAGATATAGTATTATCTTTACTCATAAGGATTTATCTTAAAAGAAATCCTGGAGAGAAACCCTTTAAAGATTTAAAGGGCATGCTTAGGAAATCAAATCCCTCACTAACTGAATTTAGATCTTTGGATATAAAGAAGTATGCATTTGGGGAGAATATTAAAGGAATAAATATAAAGAATATGAAAATTGAAGAAATAACTAGTATAATAAACAAAAAAGGGATAAATAATTTAATAAGTCGTAATGATGGTATATTATCTATAATTCAATATGACGAACTAGGAAAGATAGATGGTAAAAAGATTACTTTTGATTTACTAAAATTTAAAGAAGATAATATTAATGTGAATAAAGATTTATTTGTAAAATTAAGCATAATGGCTACAATAGCTGGATATTTAAAAAAGGATAAAATAAATATCAATTCTGAGGAATTTCATAAATATAAATTAGAGGAATTTATATCCTACGTTTTAAATAACAAGAAATTTGCCCCTAGAAATTATAATATAGACCTAGCGTTCTATGGATTAAATAAAGAAGAAAATCTTCCTCTTCATGATTATAATTGTGTAGTCTTATTCAGTGGAGGAATTGATAGTACCGCCGCACTTCTTAATTCTTTAGATAAAAAAATAAATCCTCTATTATTATGGGTAGGTTTTGGGCAAAAAAATGAAGAGGACGAATATAAATCAATATTGAATGTATCAAAAATAATAAGATATCCAGTATCTATAATTAGATTTGATCTTAATGATTATATTAATGAAGGTTGGAAAGAATGGGATTATATTATTCCTGCAAGGAATTTTATGTTAGTTTCTTTTGCAGCCTCATTTCTTTCTAGATCTAGAAAGAGAAAATGTAAGATTTTTTTGGCAGCCCATGAGGAGGAAATAAATTTAGAAAATACTGACAAAAGCAGATACTTTTTTGAACAGTGCACTTTTTTCTTTTCAAAGTACTATAATAAAAAAATCATTGTAGATACTCCTTTTTCTAAATTATCTAAAAGTGAGGTACTAAGATACTGGAAAGATAATTGGCTATCTAAATATAATATTAGCCCTTATGATACTACTACTTGCTATTATGGGAGATTTTGTGGAGAGTGTAAGGCTTGTTTAAAGAGAACTCTTGCTTTAATAGCGGGAGGATTTGATAAGGATCCGTTATTATTAAAGAATCCCATGAAGGACGAAAATGGATTTATTAGAAATGATTTAATAAAGCGTTTTGAAAGTTTTTCTGAAAAGCGAAAACTCGAAATGTTGATTGCAATTAAAATGTCCTTAGATGAGGTTCCAGATAATGTTAAATTATGGTACAATAAAAAAATAAAAGATAAGTCAATTTATTATCTAAATGCCAATAAGGATAGAGTGTAAAAATGAAAACATACATAATGGTAGATATTGAAGCAAATGGACCAACACCTGGAGATTATTCTATGACTTCTTTGGGTGCGGTTATAGTTGATGAAAAGCTTGACAAGACATTCAAATTAAATATAAAACCAATATCAAAAAATTTTGATCCTAATCGTAGGCAATTTGTAGATAGCAAAGATGCAGTTGATGCAAAGGAAGCTATGCAAAAATTTAAGGATTGGATTCTTAAGAATTCTTCTGGAACACCCATTTTTATTTCAGATAATAATGGTTTTGATTGGATGTTCGTATGTTGGTATTTTTGGCATTTTTTAGATGAAAACCCACTAGGATATTCGTCTCAAAATTTAAGTTCATTATATAGAGGAATAAAACGAGATTTAGATGTAAAAATTGATTCTTTAAGAGATAAAAACCTCACTCATGATGCTCTAGAAGACGCAAAAGATAATGCAAAAATTTTTCTTAAATTAAGAAAGAAATTTTTTAGGAAGGTTGACTAATTCATAATAATATTACTTGCTTAATTCAGTCAAATAGAAATTAATCAAATTCTCTCAACACGCCTCACACTGTGAACCGCCAAGAGCAGGTTCAAACGGCAGGCATTGGAAACTCACCAATCTCTTCTTCTCCTTCTTATAGGTCAACAGAAAAATAGCAATACCGACACCGAGACCAACTAAAAAGCCATTAGAGCCAAGAGGATATTCAAACGGAAAATTCATATTACTTTCTAAAAACAGTATTAATCCTCACTCTTCACTTTCGTAATACTCACATTATACCCCGGTTTATACCCTCGTTGACCAATCCAATTAATATTAGGACCACAATCTCCCAGCGCCCTGCAAATCTCACTTTTCTCCTTCTCCCACAGAGGCAGCAAACATTCACAATTATCAATACACTTCTCCTCTTTATTCAACAATCCCTTTTCATACGTGACCACACACCCATTATTGCCCTGTGCACAAATACCTTGCGTTTCTGCGCCCTCCCAGAATTTCAATCCAGGCGGATTCAAAGGCAAACACGTTCCAGTCACCGTCTCATTCTGTTCATACTGCGCTAGTTTCACTCCTTCCTTCCAGAAACAATCCCTCCTATCTCTATTCTCACAATCCAGCTTATCAATCTGCCCTGTGCAATCCTGCCATCTATTTACCCTACACGCAGCCTGCGAAAACGTCCCCAGCGTCGTGCTAATCTCATCCTCAATACACTCTTCCTGTCTAAAATCAGCACACTGTTCCAACACTTCATCTCCATTCACACAAATATGTTTGTAGAACCTGCTTCCCACCGAATTAATTCCATTTCCCGTATCTCCCTCATCATTAAAAACGCACCAACTCTCCCCATGCTTGTACGCTTTTCCATTCTGTGTCGTTTTACAATTCAAATCAGCACAGATAGTGGCACCCATAGACGGTCTCGCCGTTTCAGAGGTAGCTGCTCGGCACACACTTCCCAGCAAATAATTACAATTCCCGCACGTAGGAGAATTGCCATTTGCTTTTCCCGCATTACAACTCTCTGCAACATCTTTTACATTAGTCCAATAATCTTTATCAGTCTGTTTTGAAGAGTCATACACATTGGCAGGATTGCCACACGTGTCAACAAAATAAACCTGATCTTTTCCCGGAACACATATTGTATTCTTCGTCGGACCACACCTCGTCCCCAATTCCTCAGCAGAACACAATTTATTTTTAAAGAAAGATCCTTTCGTATCAGTACCATTTACACCCAAACTACATTCTTCTCTCGTGGTAAATTTACACGTTTTAGCAAATTCAAACTCATACACACACGCCCCCTTATCCTGCTGTTGCACTTCAAGTATACAGCTCACTTCATTGTCAATCGTCTTCTTAAAATTAGTCTGCAACCCTAAAAATCCAGATAGCTTTTTACAGCGGACTAAGGAAACAAATGCCGCTTGATCGCCTAGTATACAACAACCTAAAGAACACTGAGGAGGTGAGGTCGCAGACCAAATACCGTTGTTAGCATTACATACAATCTCGGGCGTATTGCTAACACACGCCCCTTCATTGGAATCATAACACACTCCAGGTTTACAATACGAAACTGAAGAACACGCACTAGGCACACTTCTCGAATCACTCGCACACTGTTCAGCAGGCACATCCTGACAGAATAAGCCCGAGGTCGTCTTCTCACAACACACAGTCGCTGCAGCACCAACTAAGCTCACGCCAGCCACAATAAGCACAATCATCAAACACCAATTAAAGTAACGCATTATCAACTCCATATCCTGGCGGCCAGGACAAGCTTCGTGAAGCAAATCTAAATCGCTCATTGGTAACCACATTAGTCAGCGTATAGATCTTCGTCCCATCACTTAGCTTCATCTTCTCTATCTTCAAATCAGGATAATACTGCATAAATAAAGTTACTTCCGAGTCTCCTAAAGTAGATTCATATTCAACAATCGAGGAAGATAGCAAAAGTAAATCATATAATTCACTCGTCCGTTTAACAGTAAATCCTTTGAAGTTTTGTTTCTCCTCACCTTTTGAAACGCTAAGAGGTGCGCTCATCTCTATATTCATTGAGCCAGGAATAAACGCAACTTGACTGCTCCCAGTTCCTCCGCTAACCTGATACCCTCGTGATTCATATTCTTCTTTCAATTTTCCCATACACTCTCTAGTCTTTCCCTGCATAACAACAGTTAATTCCTGCTCAACCTGATTCTTTACAAATGGTTGTTGCACCACGCACGTCTTATAATAATCAGAGGTATAACACAGATACTGTACTTTTTCTCCACCATATAAAAAGAATCCTTCCGGTCGCATGGATCCTCCCTGCTTAGTCACTATATCTAGAGCAGGAGTAATCGCAGGTTCAAGGCAACTTTCAAGAAAACCAGTCGGAGTAAAAGCACTAGTTGTAGTCGTCTTAATACGAGGGTACAAAAAGAACACCAGCAACACAGCAACAAGCGCTATTCCTACAATTAAAATAAGGGTTAGTTGACCTCTTTTATTTACCATAAGAGAGAAAGTCCTCATATCTTTATAATCCTTACGCCCCATTAAATGCTCCTGCTTGTACGATGAGGGCGCAGCCCGAAACTCTATTTTCAAATCGGTCTTTGCAATAAATAGAATACGTCTGCCTCAAATCAAAATTCGTACTATGGTAGAGTTGATCACCAGAGAAAGCAGTTCCTGCAGCACAAACACTCGTAGACTGTATCTCATAGAAACAACTCGCCGGCTCATCAGTCACCACCACCAACCCTCCCTGTGTATACACACGAGTTATAGCGGGGGCACTCGTATCTAATACCAAACTAAACTGAGCAGTTCTTTCAGCAACATCACCAGCTACATCTCTGCATCGAACAGGCAAACTAAAGTTTCCTGCAAGGAGTTGATTAAAGAGGTTCACATGTTTCCTTCCTCCTGTATCAGAAAACGCAATCCAGAAACTCCCAATCTTATACTCACACAACGCTGTCCCATCAACTCCCCCCTCCGTCTCAACCTCCACTCGAACAGACAGAGGCTGCACTCCAGCAGTTATCGTTTCATTATCTGGTTTTAATAAACTGATCTGTAAAGGAGTACGAGCCCTATGAAAGTCCATGATATAACTAGCCTGATTCACATTTCTCTTCTCAGATTCATTGAGCCAAGGCTGATCCCTACATCGTACAAACACCGTCTGTTCATCTTGACTAATAGGTAGGGTTGCAGAACATCTCCAGCCTAATCCTACCTGTTCTCCCAACTCATTGGCACAACTAAAACTATTTCCCATTTCAAAATAGCCCTTATCGATTGTGTCCCACTTACATTCCGAGGGCTCATTCGTCACAACCGCGCCAGATACAGAGCTAGCACCATACCCAAGCCAAGCAGAAACCGGTTCTTGTGAAAGCACCCTCGGTGGTGTCAAATCATCTCCTGGTTTAAGACAAAAACTAATAGCATATTCCCGTTCATTCTTATTTCCTTTCTTATCTTGGCAGCGAACATAGAACTGATAATCAGCCTCTCTATTCGGATCATAGCCTGGAATACCAAGACTATCGAGGCTCGGCAAACTAAAGATAGTCGTGTGTTTCCTAATAAATAAATTTCTCCCTCCAAAATCAAACGCCATAGAATCAAAATCAGCCGTATGTTCAGTATCAAACCTACACTGCCCCGGCTCATTTAATTCGATACCAAAGCTAAGAGGTGTATATGCTTTAATACACGTTTCCTCCCCCTCCACTACCACCCCACTATCCCGAGCATCAACATATCTAAATCCAACCTGCAACGCCTCGTCAAGAGGAGAAATAACGGGGGCAGCAACATCATTCGGCGCAGAGTCAATACACTCTTCCTGTCCCGAACCCTCATTAATAAACGTACACGTCTGTCCCAACGACTGACACGCATACCGAGAACAAGGCAATCCTTTAGTGCCACACTCCGCACACTTTTCCCCTCCCACAGGTGCCTGCCAGGGCTGGCACTGGAAGGGCACTTGCACTTTCTTTGTCTTTCCCACACCCAGCAGTTTAGCAATAATAATGACAGCTATAACAGCAATTGCAATAATGATACCTAAACTGAAGGCAAGAGAACCACTGGCTCCAAATCCTCCAGCACTCCCCCACCCAGCTCCACTCGTTGCAAGATTCACACCAATAACTGCACCCGAATATGCTCCCCCAACCAATAATGCGTAAGTTACACCAGCATTAAGTCCAGGTCCCACCTTAAGAAACTTAATCAGCAAACCCGTTACTGCTAGACCAAGAGCAGCACCCACAACTGCACCTCCAAACGAATAGAGAGCCGTACCCCCATAAACTGAACCTGTTCCAGCTGGAGTAGCTGAACTGAATAAACTTTTTATTAAAGGCAATTGTGACAAAGTTTCCGCAGATCCAGCACCGAACGCCGTTCCCTTAAACGCCAATGCTCCCACAACCGCAGCAACTCCCAAAGCACCCGAAGCCATCAACGCCGCATTAACTGACCCAGCACTACCATCGACCACTTCCCCCGGCTCAAGAGCGCTTTCAAATCCTCCAAAGAACTCTTCCGGTCTGCCAGGGTCAGCAACTTTTCCAGGAACAACCCTCGTATATTTCTCCAGTCCCTGATAATAGGCAGGACCAGGTAATTCAGAGTTAGACGCTCTGAAATTTTTAGTCAGATCTCCTGCAATATTCACCTTAGCACCACAATCTCCTAAACTCATACACACATTATTCATCTGCTCAACAAAAACAGCATCCTCACAATGACAATTCGCTTCACACTTCCAACCCCCAAATAATTTCTTCACATACACTGCAGTACACGTCTGTGTTCCGAACTGACAGCTTAATTCTCCACCCTCAGCATTTGCTTCTAAGTTAAATCCTGGAGGATACTTCGGAGTGCACAGATTGAATCTAAATCCATCATCAATATTCACCTTCTTCAAGAAACAATCTGAATTTTGTACGCATAACTCATCTCTCTCCTTTTCCTGATCCGCTCGGGTAGTCTCATCTTCCGTTTCAGTTATTCTCGTATTATATTCCAAGCATTGTTGCCATCTATTAAGGCGGCACGCAGCTTCTGAAAACTGATCCCCATCAGGTAATTTCGTGGAAGAGCCAACACATACCTCATTTCTAAAATCAGCACACGGTTCAATAATGATCTCCCCATCTCTGCAGATTTTTTTAAAATGCCTGCTCCCCACAACATCAGTCGCTCTATCTTTGGTTACATCAACCCCAATACTACCTTGGTACACACACCAACTCTCCCCATGTTGTCTCTTTTTTCCATCTTCATCAGTGCACCGCAAATCTTTACACACAGATCCAATCGAACGTTCACTCACTCTCTGATTGCTTGTTTTTGCACCACAAATACTTCCCAGCAAATAATCACAGTTACCACAGCTTCGCTGATTTGATAAGGGATTTCCTCCCGAACTTAATGAGCAACTTTCTTCCCTTGGCAACACATTTCCAGCATTCCAGCTTCTCTCTCGATTGGAGTCATAAATATTTTCTCTATTTCCACAACTGTCAAACCAATACAATCCATCTTTACCTTTAACACACTGAGCACTCCTTTGTTTTTCACACACAGTTCCTAAATCAGGATGCGAGCACAGTTTGCCAGAATAGAACGTTAAAGAATTGCCTGTCTTTTGTACGCATGCTGCTCTGGTAGAAAAAACGCAACTCTTCTGAAATTCAAACTCAAAAACACACGCTCCCTCCTCCTGTGTCTGCGCTTCCCCCAAACAAGACAACTCATTCTGAATCTCTTCTTTGAATACTTTTTCCTTTCCTAATTGGGCTGCAATTTTGATGCATTGTTGCCCAGTCACAAATCGTGCCTCATCTCCCACCAGACAGCACCCCCGTTTACACTGAGGGATGTTTTCCAATGGGTCATTAAACCACTGTCCTCCCCCGCCTTCACACGAAAATGAAGGTGAACGAGCCGAGCATACCCCCTGTGAAGGATCGTAACACGTGCCTAGAGCGCACTCACCCACCTGTCCCAGTACTGCTGGAATACACTCTCCTGCACACTTCAAAGCACATTCACTCGATGGAAATTCTTGACACACAGCACCAGTCTTAGTGAGTTTACACGTCGATACACCATTACTAAAATCACTAACCTCTAGAGCAGAAACTGAGGGAACAATAGAAAATAACCATTGAGCAAAAGATAATACTCGAATACCCCCCTCACTAAAATCAATTTGATAACTTATAGCCACGCTCACACTAACTAACAATATAATTTCAAAAACGGAAAACCATTGTTTCAATATCATAGTCCAGCAGGAATCGCACACCCCCGTATAGCGAATTGCATTTTCTTTTCAGTTTTCTTATCAACCAACGTATAAGCTTTAACGCCATCAAATCTATCCACTACAACCGAAAGTTCCGGATGGAGAAGACTATAGCCATTAACCTCAAAGTTACAGAATTTCGCCTCTTGACTCGCAATCTCAGCCGCAACCGAAACAAGCTCATAGGCCGGATGCTGCACATCAATAATAAACCCCTTAATAGTCTGGGTCTGGTCATTACTCCTCAAAATTAGACTTTTAGTAATAGCAATACGAATACTACCTGGAATAAGTTCAACAGAATAACTCAATGCTCCTTCCTCCACAGCAATGTTTCTCCGCTGCAAATCATAAATCGCCTCAGAAAAACACTCTTCAATTTCAGAACGAAGAGCACCCTTAAAAGAGGAAGTCACCTCTCTAACGAGTAAAGAATGTTGCTGCACACAAGGTTTGTAAAATCCTTCAGTATAACACAGAAAACTAATGTTCTTGCCCTTATATAAAAATGAAATACCACTACCAAATCCCCCTCGTTCCAGCAGCGCATCAGCACGAAGACCCGTAGCCTTGCTTACACATTGTTTTAGATCAAGTTGAATCGTCGTATCTTTCGAAGTCGTGACGGTCGCTTCTTTCCTGTTCACAGCAAAAAAGAGAATAATAACACCAATAATTGCTATCGCTACAACTGCCCAGATCATTGCCTGTCCTAGGTTATTTTTTATGTTTATCATTAGTCTCGTCCACTAGTCGTTTAATTGCTTCTTCAAAAGCGTGAGATTTGTTTCGGTATCTACCTTCATTTACTAGAATATCTACTACTTTTTCAGTCTTTGGATCAACCGTGATAGAAAGCCTAACTTTCATAATAATACTAAATAATACTCCATATTCTAAAATAATACAAAGTAATACTATATAAAATAGCGTATTTTAATTCGTTTAAACGGACAACTCAATCACACCGATTTTTATATACCCCTTAGCTCTTATTCCAGTATGCAACCAGACAAATCAAAACTCGGACTCGTGCAAGTATTTTGGGGTAATGGCAAAGGAAAAACCACCTCTGCATTAGGCACTGCCCTGCGCGCATGCGGTAACGGCTACACGGTGCATCTAGTCCAGTTCATGAAAAACGGCACAGGCAATCCAGAAATAGATCATCCCGGAGAAATCCGCGCTCTCGAACAATTCCCCCTATTCTCATTCAAACGATTTGGTACCGGACATTGGGTGGTTGGTCCCCCAAGGCAAGAACATATCGATAAAGTAATAGAAGCCTACAACTATCTTCTCTCATCATTACAGCAAGACTACGACATCATTATCGCTGATGAAATTCTCTACGCCGTGCAGCTCGGACTCTTAGAAGAACAAAAAGTTCTCAGTCTTATACAAAACAAACCAAAAAACAAGGAACTCATTCTAACCGGCTCACATAAACCCTTTCCCGCCGTCTTTGAGTTAGCAGATCTAGTAACCGAAATAAAAAAACACAAACATCCCTATGATAAAGGCATTATAGCGAGAAAAGGTCTGGAATATTAACCATCTCAAAACAGTATTATTATCTCTCTCATTTGTACGATCTACGTTTAATAAGGAAGAAGCAGGAGAAGGTCTCAGGAAGTCTTGAGCTTTATTTCAAAGAAAAGTCACCAAAAGCTACAACACCCCAATAAGGTTTATATAGAATAAACGCCACATAATCCTAGAAGAAAAATGGAATTAATATCTTTGAAGAAAATATCGAAAGAATCAAAATTATTGTTATTAAAAGGATTCGGATTTTCTTCAGACGGCGAATACATTTTAGATGCTCAGGGAAATGTAGTGATTGACAAGTATGTAGACGTTCCTGTACGAGTTGATAATATGTTAATCTTACCTGGAAGTACTCTTATTCTAGACGACAACGAATTGAGTCTTTCACGATATCTCGAGGAATTTGGGAATGTCTTATGAAAATCCTATAGAAAGCGCTGCTTCCGGAGCAGTTAAAGGAACACTTGATTGGACAAACGAAGCGATTCAATCTTTAATATCTAAATTTAAAAATGGAAACTTGGCCTTTATACAAGATAAAGAAACAATAGAATTGGTTAAAGAACAATATGATTCGGGTGAATTAAAATTTTACAAAATGTACATAAATAATAATGATCTTTTATTCATTGTAAAGTTAGGGCTTACCCTTAGAAAACTTGATAATAATCGAGAAAGAAAACAAAATTTAAGAAGTAAAATATTAAAAAGATATAGCGTTAAGGGATTACATATAGCACAATGTGTGGAAAATGGCATTCTTAACAGGTATATTGGCATACTAATTCAAGATATTATCTCTATAGAAGATTTCAAGAGAAAAATAATAGATGCATTGGAGAATATAGAGAAATACGTTCTTTTTGTTCAGTTTGAAGACCAAGAGAAGACGATAGTAGATACAGTGAGAGCGAAAGTTTTCGCTCATAATCCTAGTATATTTATCATTTCAGGGATAGCTTCAGCAGCAGACACAATAAGAAAATGTGAGAAAATCATCACATTAATATTAAGTCAGTATGAATTAGAGAAGATGAGCAGCGGAGATAAAGAAACCCTATTTTATAAATTAAAAATAAAATAATTGTCAAATTCAAACTAACTTATTAAGCCCTAAACAAAAACTCCGTTTTCTTTTCCACACCATCAGCAACTACTTTTCGAATAATTGTCCCCGAACGAACAGACTGTTCTCTGATTTGAACCGGATCACTCACTCCTACGGGAAGAATGATAGACTCAATCACAATCTCATGCGATATACTAACGTGCATAGCATCCAAACAATCAAACAACAAATCTCCGATTATTTCCTTATCAGCAGTTTTTATCGAGCAAAACTCTGCCCTTTTTTCTTTCTCTCCCGCAGCAGCAGGTTTAGCACTTTTAGGAGCTTTCGGTTTAATTTTAAGCGAGCCCTTAGGAGTTATAAAAGAAAGGGCAAAAAAAGCCCGAGGAAATCGATTCATCAAATCAAGCACCGAGCTCATCTCAATCTCTCCATCAACCTGCGCCTGTTTAATACCCATAAATTGTTTAATACCTAACACGGGGAATCGGGCTTCTTTAGAAACATCAAACGTCGCGATAACTGCACCCTTCACGGATAGTTTACCTTGCACTCCCTCCAAAAAAGAACGAACTAAAAAATTAGCGAATTCAGGTCCGGTCTTAATAGACCATCCTTCTTTCCCTCTCTTTGCATCCACAGCATATTTCCCCTTGAATAAACCCTTACTGTATTTCAAAAATTCTCGGTGAATTTCTTCATCCTGCTTTCCGAGTGCAATAGAACGAATAACGCTAGACATCATAGCATATCAATCTATATCTTTTTAAATCTTCACTCGACCAATTCTTTATATACTATAATCTACACATCATCCTATGGAATTTGGAGAAAAGGAAATTAGGCGTTTAGTGGTAATCCTTCTCATAGTAACCCTAGGTGTTTTAGTCTTTTTAATTATCCGTCCGGTCTTGGTAGCTATTTTGGGGGGTCTATTACTAGGCTATGTTTTTTTCCCATTATATAAAAAGACGTTAGAAAAAGTGAGGGAACCAAATACCGCCGCAGCTCTCATATCAGTTATGATTTTAGTAGCAATTGTTGTCCCACTGTGGTATCTCATTCCTCTTATTGCCGAACAAGTATTTGAAATCTTCAAACTTTCACAAACATTAGACATTGGAGGTATAATAAGAAATCTATTTCCGAGCGCATCTGACCAAATTATCGCTCAACTTATTGTAACAGCCACTTCAATCATTGGTACCGTAACTTCTTCTCTCCTCTCGGCACTTACTGGTGTCTTCATTGAATTGCCCTCACTCGCTCTCCATTTATTTATAGTAGCCTTTGTCTTTTTCTTTACATTACGAGATTCAGAAAAACTGTCTGAAATGATTTCAGCCATATCACCCTTCAACAAAACCCAAGAAAAAGAAATGGTAAAACAGTTTAAAGGAATAACGGATTCGCTTATTTATGGACAAGTAATTGTTGGTCTGGTACAAGGTATTCTAGCCGGTCTAGGTTTTCTCATATTTGGTGTTTCAAATGCGCTCGTCCTTTCCGTTTTAGCAATCTTCTTTTCCATAATACCCTTCATCGGTCCTGCCGTCGTGTGGGCTCCCGTTACCATCTATTTCTTTGCTTCAGGAAATGTGGGTATTGGTATTGCCTACCTCTTATACAATCTCTTATTAGTTTCTACCATTGATAATGTCTTGCGATCCTACATTGTTTCAAGAAAATCAGATATATCTCAAGCAGTCATTATGGTCGGTATGATTGGAGGTTTGTTTGTCTTTGGTTTTCTTGGTCTTATCCTAGGTCCCCTCATTCTTGCCTATTTTGTAACCTTCTTAAAGGCCTATAAAGATAAAACGCTCTCCTCTCTCTTTTCTGAGTAAGGTATAAAAAAGAACAATTCCTTCCACTAATATGAAATTAGGGGTAAAGTCATTGTTCCTTGATGCTGGTCGTCCTATCGCTCTGCTTCCTGAACACATAGCCGAGAAGCTAAACGCCCACGTGGGTGATAGAATTCTCATTAAAAGCGGGAAAAAGTCAGTGATAGCTACCTTAGATCTCGTAAAGAAGATTGTTACCGGAAGGCATATTTCTCTCTCTGAAGAAATAGTTTCCTATCTAAAGGTAAAGTCAAATGCCTCCGTAGATGTAATGCTCGCTCCTCAGCCAAGAAGTCTTGAATCCATAATGAAGAAAGTAGCTGGAAAAGAATTAAAGAAAGAAGAGCTAAAAACAATTCTAACAGATATAGTGACAAATGCCTTAACTGAAGCCGAGATCGCTTACTTTGTGGCAGCAGTATACGAACAAGGCATGTCGTTCAAAGAAACACTGTATCTCACCGAATCGATGTACACTACTGGTAGAATTTTAAAATGGTCTAAAAAAATAATAGCCGACAAGCACTCTATTGGTGGAATTCCCGGAAATAGAACAACACCTATTGTAGTTTCAATTCTGGTAGCGGCTGGTCTCACCGTACCAAAAACTTCCTCACGAGCGATTACGTCAGCTGCAGGCACCGCAGATGTAATAGAAACACTAGCCAAAGTAGACTTTTCCGCAGATGAACTGCAACGGATAGTCAATAAGACTGGAGGCTGTCTTGCCTGGGGTGGAGCTCTAGGTTTAGCTCCTGCAGATGACAAATTGATTCGAGTAGAACGAATGTTGGACGTTGATCCCGAACCGCAACTCTTAGCTTCAATCATGGGGAAAAAATTAGCAGTAGGCAGCACCCATGTATTGATAGATATTCCAGCAGGCACCGGAGCAAAAGTTTCCCTCTCTCACGCAGAGCGATTAAAGAAAAAATTTACTTCTATCGGAAATCATTTCAACCTAAAAACAGACATTATTATCACCACCGGCTCAGAGCCCATCGGTAACGGCATCGGTCCCGTGCTCGAAATGATTGATGTACTTGCCGTTCTCAAACAAAAGAATAGTCCTCTAGACCTCGAAAAAAAAGCAGTGATGCTTGCAGGAAGAATACTAGAATTAACAGCAACATCTCCCAAGGGAGAAGGCCTAAAGAAAGCAAAAGAACTGCTAGAGACAGGAAAAGCGTTTGAGAAATTCAGGGAAATTATCAAAGCTCAGCAAGGAACGATAAAAGAACCCACCCCCGGAACACATAAAAAAAATATTCTTGCAACAAAATCAGGAAGACTAATCCATATAGATAACAAAAAAATAAACTTTCTCGCCCGTCTCCTGGGATCCCCAGCCGACAAACGAGCAGGTATCTACCTCTATCATCATCTTTCAGAAACCATCTCTAAAGGGCAACCGCTCATGACGCTCTACGCAGAATCACCAAGAAAACTCACCGAAGCTATGAACTACCTCCAACGATCAATATTGTTCAGAATAGACTAACGCAATTTTTATATACACTCATCCATTAAAACAAAAATGCTACGAAGAAAAAAATACCCTAATGAAATCATAGACTATCTTAAAAAGAATCTCAAGAAAGGATACACCAAAGAATCACTTCGTTGGGCGTTAGTCAATCAAGACTATTCAAGACTAGAGGTAGACAAAGCATTACAAGAAATTGATCAAATATTAGGAAAAGAAGCTCCTCTTCTAAAAGCCAAACCCGTCATAAAATATGAATCTTACCCCCTCAACGAAAAACCTTCATTGTTCAAACGCCTATTTAGAACTTAATTTCTTTTCTCATCAGATGCAAAGGTATGCTTCCCTCTGAAAATGTCCCGAACACCTATAAACGTGTATGCTCCAAAACAAACGCTC